>VOFI01002903.1_pt1 | contig 19781 bp, 32 predicted proteins | sample 5384131 | NCBI WGS metagenome assembly VOFI01 (sample SAMN12384728, study PRJNA508395) | human gut metagenome | isolation source: healthy gut H | host: Homo sapiens
GCAAAAAGCGCTGCGCAAATACAGCAGTATATTCAAAAGCCAGGCCTATCCCCTGGAAAATCGTTTGGCCGCCTTTATTTTCACTGCTGCCACTGGCGGCGTCTACCGAGAGAAGCATACGGAGGCGGCAGAATTTCTAGGCGTCTCCTATCGCCATCTGCTCTATGTGTTAGCAGATTTCGTCAAAAAGGGATTTTGACGAAAAACAAGAGCGGATACTTGATAACAGATTCCCAAGCTTTGCACGATCTTGCAGATAGCGTCAGCATCTATGAATCATCTGGATTATAGAGAGGTGAATGAAATGAAAAAGAAAACATCAATATCGTTGCTATCCTACTTTGCATCGTACTGATTGCCTGCCTGGCATTCAGCGTCCGTCATATCTATCAGCTGCGGCACTACATCGACCGTTCTGTATACCAGAGCCTCGATGGTATCAACGATCAACTCGCTGCCATGGATGAAGAATTAGAGGACGCGGATGCTGATTCCATCACCAAGTCGCAGCTCAAAGAACTCATTGACGATTTCTATTACGGATGTTACAGCAACGCCATGGCGATCAAAGATTTCAAACGTGCACGTCACATGTACGCCAAATACGACGTCTTTGATGTGGGGCTCTACTCTCAATGGCTGAAATTCGAGTATGCAGATCACGAGGACATGCTGACACCTGCGGTAAGGGAAAAAATCTTCACTTCGCTCAGTGAAATCTGTTATGCGTGGGACGACTGTGTCGCTCATAGCAGTCCCAATTACGACTTCCGAAGCGATCAAAAACATCGCCGGAAAAATAAAGGAAGTCAACAATATCGCGGGCGAATATATGGACGAACTGTAAGGCTGCCTCCGGTGCAAAGCCGCTCAATCACCTCCGATAATACGGCAGCAGATGTCCACGAATCATCTTGTCGATATAGGGGCTGCTGCAATTGCCCTTGGCGTCATCCTGAGTGATGATCAGATTTCTGCCGATGTGAAAGCCCAGCTTTTGATACCAATATAGCTTGTCCGCGTTATGCTTGCAATATTTTTCTTTCGTCAGCATGCCCAGATGCTCCCACAGCTTGACTTCCCCATTGGGCAGATCAAAGGCAAAATCCGGCTGCAGCGGCCATTCATCTCCCTCATAGCGAGGGAAGTCTTTTTCGTAGGAAAAGGGAATGCCGTAGCCGGTCAGGGTATTGGTGATAATGACTTCAGACTTAGACCGTACCATCAGTCCGCAGTTCGTCTCATGGATGTGCTTTTTCCGGATCAAAGTGGTATTGAATGGGCTTGCCCTCTTCATCCAGAGTTTGCGCGCTGCCCAAGGCAGCGACGGCATCGCGATAACTCTTGGACAACTCTCTTATGATATCCGTAAAAGCGTTGGACTGATATTGCTCTTTTTAATTTCTGTAACGCCCTTATGTTTCTTTTCGGCTGCAGCCAGCGTTACCTCACTGATTTTTCTATCAAGCAGAGCCTGGATCAAGTCATTCTGATCTGAGATATTGACCTCCTGTTGCCGTCCGCCTTCCCTCTTTATCCAATAGATTGCGGTCCTCTCTTTTCGCGCTCTGCATCTGAGCGCACCCTCTGCAGCTTTTCTCAAAAACCTGTTTGCTTTTCTTCAATAATACTTTTTGATGAAGCAATTCTTCTTCTACCATTTCTAAAAAAATCGTCCATCTCACACCCCCTTTTTATAAATCATACCATAATTGTAATTATTTTACAATTATTTTTACTCATAAATCACGACAAAATATTAAATTGCGCAAAAGTGCCTAAAACCGGCAACTTTAGGAGCTTTTTATGGCGGATTTCGGTTTGCGTCAGTCTCCCTAGGCAACAAAAAGGCAATTATTAGATTCAATTCTGTTCAAAAATCACATTTTTCACAAAATATAATTATTATATAGTTTTCTAGTCCATTGCAAACATTTACTTTTTTTTTTGGTAATTTAGTCTAAAAATCGACTGTATTTCTCAAAAAGTGCCTAAAATAATCAAAACCAAGCATTTATGGCAGATTTGCCGGTTTCGCCCGCAATGATTTCAAAAAAAACAGAACCGCTGATGCGGTTCTGCACATTTACATCTATTTATTTGGTTTCCAGGAGCTCTTCAGATCGACGATTCGATTAAAGACCTTTTCGTCTGCCGTGGTCAGCTTGCTGTCTGCAATATAGTAGCCGTGGCGGAAGAACTGGAATCGCTCGCCCGGTGCAGCCTCAGCCAGAGACGGTTCTGCGTAGCCCCAGGTTTCCTCGACGGAATTCGGATTCAGCACATATTCGCCGTTTTCATCCTCTACCATCAGATAGTTGTAGTTTCTGATTTTGATTTTGACTGCAGTCTTAGCATCCACGAAATGAATGGTGCCCTTCACCTTGCGGCCTTTCGAAACCTGAGCCGCTTCTCGTCTCTGGATCGTAGGTGCAGAGTAATTCTTTTTGATGGAGCCGTCGTCGTTTTTCACTACGTCGTTACATGTGATGAAGTAAGCGCCCTTAAAGCGGGACTTCGTTGCCTGGGAAGAGGCGGAAATATCTTCTTCACCGGCACTTCCATGAAGTCAGCGCCGTCCACATAAAGCTCGCGGGAAAAACGGAATCTTGCGGGTGCCCATTTCAGGCACTTCCTTGTTGTTCTCAAGTTCCACCATCTCGGTCTGCTCTTCTGGATAGTTGGTGATGACCACTTTGATCGGATTCTCGATGACGTTGCGGCTTGGCACCTTGGCTTTGAGATCTTCACGCACGCAGTGCTCCAGCAGGGAAACCTCGACAGTGCTGTTGGATTTTGCCACGCCGATGCGCTCGCAGAAATCACGGATGGCTTCTGGCGTATAACCGCGGCGGCGCAGGCCTGCGATGGTCGGCATTCTCGGGTCATCCCACCCATCAACGACGCCGTCATCCACTAGCGCTTTTAGGTGGCGCTTGCTCATCACCGTATTGGTGATATTCAGACGGGCAAATTCAATCTGCTGCGGCGGGCTCTCCCACCAGCCGACTTCTTTCAGAACCCAGTCGTACAGAGGTCTGTGATCCTCAAACTCCAAGGTGCAGATGGAATGGGTGATGCCTTCGATGGCGTCTTCGATCGGGTGGGCAAAATCGTACATCGGATAAATGCACGATTTATTTCCTGTATTGTGGTGTTCTGTATGCGCGATTCTGTAAATGATAGGGTCTCTCATGTTGATGTTCGGAGAGCACATGTCGATTTTTTGCTCTGAGCACGCGTTCCCCATCGGCGTATTTTCCAGCCTTCATCTCCTCAAACAGCTTAAGGTTCTCTTCTACGCTCTGCTGTCTGCACGGGCTTTCTTTACCGGCGCAGGTCAAAGTCCCTCTATATTCCTTCATCTCTTCGGCGTTAAGATTGCAGACATAAGCCTTGCCCTTTTTAATCAGTTCCACCGCTGCCTCGTACATCTGATCAAAGTAGTCGGAGGCCCAAAGGCGCTTGTCCCACTGCCAGCCCAGCCATCTTACGTCTTCTTCGATGGAGTCAACATACTCCACATCTTCTTTGACCGGATTGGTGTCGTCATATCTCAGATTACACTTACCGCCGTATTTTGCTGCCGTAGAAAAATTCAGGCAGATGGATTTGGCGTGCCCGATGTGCAGATAACCGTTTGGTTCTGGCGGGAATCTAGTGTAAACTTTATCCCCATATTTTTTATTTTCTAAATCTTTATCAATGATTGCATGAATAAAATTAGTTGAAACAGGTTCACTCATTTAAAATTCCTCCAAATGCTTCGTATTAGTACATATAATATGTTAGTATACCATAAATTGCACAATTACAAAACAAAATTTACTAGGAATTTCAAAAGCTCAATACAAAACTACTTTACAGTCCATGCCGCCATCTGATAAAATTTAATTAACATTAGGTATTGCCCGAAAAAAGAAAGGATAAGTTTATGAATTATAAAATTGTCGGAGAACCATTACCAGCAGTAATCTGTGACTTGGACTCAGGTGAAGCCCTAATAACAGAAAGTGGAGCGATGAGCTGGATGACACCGAATATGAAGATGGAAACCACCAGCAACGGCGGAATCGGAAAAGCTCTAGGCAGAATGTTCTCAGGGGATACCCTTTTTCAGAACAGATACACTGCCCAGGGCGGTCCGGGTCAAATTGCCTTTGCCTCCTGTTTTCCCGGTTCCATCAAAGTCTTTGATATCGCCCCAGGAAAGGAAATGATTGTTCAGAAAAGCGCATTTCTTGCCAGTGAGGCCAGCGTAAACCTTTCAATTTTCTTTCAGAAAAAAATCGGTGCCGGCTTCTTTGGAGGCGAAGGTTTTATTATGCAGAAATTGTCAGGTCATGGTACTGTTTTTTGTAGAAATTGACGGATATGCTGTGGAATACAATCTTGCAGCGGGCCAGTCTATGGTCGTAGATACTGGGTATCTGGCCGCTATGGACTCTACTTGTTCCATGGAAATCGTTTCTGTTCCTGGCGTTAAGAATATGCTCTTTCGGCGGAGAAGGCGTATTCAACACGGTCGTCAAAGGTCCTGGAAAAATCATCTTACAGACTATGCCAATCAACGTAGTTGCAGGCGCTGTAAGGCCGTTTATTCCGACATCCAACTAAAGACGCCACCAAAAAAGACTGCTATCTCAGCAGTCTTTTTCTTCTATATATTTCAATGCCGCCACGTAGAGCGTAATGAGCGCCGACGATAGTATCATACTGGCAAAGATGTCAGTAAACCAGTGGACGCCTGATAAAAAGCCGACCAACTACAGTCAGTCCTATGACGAGAACGGCCGCTGCATCACCTGCTGCCAGCCATCCTCTTTTTTCTCTTTCAGGTAGTGATGCATCTGCATCATCGCAGTAACCATGACGCAGATGATAAGCATGGTATGAGACGACGGATAAGACGCGTCTAGTTCCTCCGTCAAAATCACTGGCCTGTAATTGATGACGAGAAATTCAAAAACCGCATACACGATTAATACAATAAAGTAGAATCCCCCAGCAGCAAAATCCTCTCGTCTACCTTTTGGAGGGTTCGTCTTCTAATGAGCTGCACCAAACCCAGTATGGCAAAGGCAAAGATGACCGCCACCGCCACAAAACCAAGCCAGCTGGTAACAACATACCAGAGGCGGCTCGTTCCCAGGTGTTGAAAGAAAAATGGTTGATTGTTGCAAACCCCACTTCAGATCCTCGCGGACCGATGGGTTTTACGTCGATGATTTTCACCAAAACGGTAAAGATGATAAACGACAGGAATAACATCCCTGTCACGATGAAATATGTTTTTGATTTTCTCTGCATAGTAATTTTCCCTTTCTTTCTACTGCATTCATTATTTGCAAACTAAGCCAGGATTATCAATGCAATATAAAAAGGGATTGAAATCAAGGCACTTCGCAATGCACATTATCTGCCTGCGCAGCACCTCTACATCAATATTTTTGTGGTAATGAAAACGCTTCTTTTAGAACGATCTGCAGAGCTGCTCTTTTGTCGTTCTCCACTTTCCCTTTCATAACCGCCTGCAGAAGATACTCTAAACTCTCACCGATAGCCTTGCCCGGTTCTATCCCCGCAGCAATCAAGTCCCTGCCATTTACCGCCAGCTGTCCGACGCTGTAGCACTGTCCTGACTGCAAAAATTTCTTCAAGTTCTGGAAGTCTGCCCAAGGTTTCAAAATACATTCTGCTTATCTCTTCGCCATGGCGATATAAAAAAGTTTTTGACTGCGAATCCCCCCTCTGGCGGTGCTTCTCGCAATAAACCTGCCACCACCGCCGCTGTTTTGATGGTATGATTATCATATTTCAGCTGGCGCAGCGCAGCCTCTGTCTTTTCTGGAAACAACATCGCCAGGCGTACTGGTAATTTCTTTGAGCATGGCACACTGACACTGCCCTTAATCCCGGTGCAGCTATTTTGATGATGTCCCCAAATTCCTGTAGAACCTTATCGGCAGAACTTCCCAGAATCAGCTTCGATAGTTCTACGTTGATTCGTTCCGCAGATACCTTTCTGATCCGTTCTGCACACTGCCTCATAGCCTCTGCACTCCCCCTTTTCAATCTGAAAGCCCAGAACAGATGCGAATCGCAATCCCCGCAGAATACGCAAAGAATCTTCTTCAAATCGCTTTACAGGCTCTCCCACGCATCGGATCAGCCTGTTCGCAATGGCCTTTTGTCCATCAAAAAAGGGTCCCGCAATCCGTCTTTCGGGTGATAAGCGATGGCGTTCATGGTGAAATCTCTGCGCGCCAGATCCTCTGTCAAATCGTCTGTGAACACTACTTTTTGAGGATGGCGGTTGTCCAGATACTCTCCGTCAATGCGGTAAGTAGTGATTTCTACTGAACCGCCGCTGGTCAAAACTGCCACAGTCCCATGCTTCATTCCGATGTCGATAGTCTTATAGCCACTAAAAGCGTCTTTTGATCTGCTCCGGCTTTGCCGAAGTGCAGACATCCCAATCTGCTGGTTTTTTTCCCATCAAAGCGTCTCTGACGCAGCCACCGACAATAAAGCCTTGATGACCTGCATTCTCCAAAGCCAACAAAGCACTGTTTACGTAATCCGGTATATTGATGTTCACTCTATGACAGCCTCCAAATCCAGCATATCTCTGACGATTTCTATCGACAGATTAAGCTCTGTGGCAATTTCCTCTGGTGTTTTCCCCTTAGCTGAAAAGACCGAGCGCTTGTTTCATCTGTTGAACGCCTGTGACAATACCTTCTGCTCTTCCTTCCATTCTTCCTTCTGCTCTTCCTTCCGTTCTTCCTTCTGCTCTTCCTTCTGCAAGGCCTTCCCTGCGGGCATGGACCTTCATGGTCGCTATATCATGTGCAGCCTTCTCTTCCCGTTCCAGCATCTCCCTTGCAAGATCGCTTTCGGTCACCTTCTTATATACATGTTCTGACATCTGAACCGCCTCCTCCCCGCTGTCCAACAGCTGGTTCACATAGTCCTCCATCTGCGGGTCGCTGCAGTATTTCATGTAGGCTGCAAACCTCTCCAAGGGATCCAGTTCCTCCACCGGCCTGTCTGCCGAAACTTTGCCCAGTTCCACAAAGTGCATGGCAAGCCTGTCGGTCAGCGGATGGCCTGTATCTTCCTCTTTGACCAGGAACCTCGTATGGATGCCCGGTATGTCTGGAAAGAGTACCCTGTCCACAAAGGAGATGACTATGCTTTTTCTTCATTTTATCATAGTCTTCCCCTTCTTCCAATGCCGAATTCACCATTTTTCCGCCATAAAAGAGCGAACGTCTCTGGATAGAATGGCAGTCTGCCATTCTGCATCTCCACGTCGATCAGTTCGCCCGATGACGTCTCGCACTTGATGTCCATGACGGTGGGCTTGTCGCCGATGACAAAGCCCCTTCTGGACCGGGTTCAGGAGTCTGACCTCGATAATGGGTCGTCCTTCCTGTCCAGAACCACATTGAGCAGCGCGATCAGCGCCCGTTTCGATTCTTCTGTGTCCATACCGTAGACCCAGTAAAACACCTGGTCACTGGTCAGTTTGAATCTGCTCCGATAATTATTTTCAAAAAGTTTCATTCCCGCTCCTCACCTCCTCGTCTTCCTTTCCAATAAAGATAACATCGCTGTATGGGGAATACAAGGGAATTACAGCTTCACGTCATTTTTGAACTTATTTTGTACGTTTTTGATATATTTCTGTAAACCCCTGGCAGCAGTTGGGAGCGAAAAGGAAAAACCAGCCACGCTCTAGGTGAGTTATGACTGGTTTTGCTGCGCTTATTTTGCGATTCTGATGGCTTTATTGGACCATTTGGTATAGACTTTGACGCCGTAGATGGTTCTGACACCTCTGACTTTATAATAGTAGCGGGTGCCTTTTCTGAGTTTTTGGTATTTTTATAGCTCTTCTGCGTTCCTGTCTTGGTGGTATAGAAAGCCTTGTTGCCATACCCGCTGTTCTTCTTTTGTCGAACGGAACACTTGGAAATAGTCCATCTTGAATCCTGCGGATTTCTTCCATTTGATGGTGATAGAGCCCTTCTTTGCGGCGGAAGACGCTTTGATGGTCGTTGCCTTGATGCCATTGATAATTCTATCTTGATCGTCTGCAATCGGCTCGAAAGTGACCGATATGGTGTGTGCCTTTATTATATTATCAAAGGTGTAAGAAGAAACCGCACCCACGCTGACACCGTCCACAATAACGTCTGCAATCTTGTAACCTTCGTCTGGTGTAAAGCTAAAAGTTTTTAGCGCTGCCATAGTATGCGGAAACTTTACCCTCTGGAGTGATTGCGCCGTGTTCGCTGGCAGAAGCGGATATATTGTAGACGTAAGAATTGCCTCGGAGCTGCCGCTCGAAGATTCCTCTTCTGTATAAGCGATTGCATAGGTTGAAAATTTATCGCTGGTTACAGTGATCGTTGCAGGGTTCGTATCTTCGTCTTCGAGCTTCTCTGCAGTGATCGTGCCATTCGCATCTTTGTGAGCCCGGATGATAAAGAATTTGCGATTCGAAGATTGAAGGACTTCCGGTACATCAAAGACCAGATTTAAAGGTATTTTTACGGTGGTCAAATCTTCAGTCGTAGGGTTTGCACCATTTTCAATAATTTTGCAACCTTGACGTCAAAGTGTTCCCCCAATCTTTTGCCTCGCTGCCAGCAGCCAGTTTTATTGCGTCAGTTATTTGTTCATCTGGTGTCTCTTTATTTGAGACAACTTTTATCGTACATTTAGCCTTTTCTTGGTCTTTAATTGCCGCCGCATCCTTTGATGTCATGTTTTTCAAGAGATCTTTTTTCATTAACCAGCTGTAATCCTTCGGCTGCAGTCTCTACTTGAGGAAGCTTGCTTATTGCGTCATATATTTTCTCCAGTTTTTCTTCAGAAACTTTTTCTTTTACATTTTCTTCTGACGACTCATAGGCAAAATAAGCGTCTAAAATTTTGTCCTTCTCTTCTTCAGTCACAGGCTTTTCTTCCGAAATTTCCGGAATATCATCAATTTTGTCTTCTAAAGATTTTGTGTCCACATCTTTTTGTCGTGGCATACAGTTCTACCTGACCTTTTTGTTACTTTAAAGTTACTCGTCGTATTGTTATCTACTCCATTAGGCTCGGGCGTAAATGTCCACGTGTATATCCCGAACCCCTCTTTCAAAGTTTGGTCTGCGTCCCATGCAATCGTTCCGGGAGTATCGCCAGCAGAAAGTTGTATCTCAGGAAGCGTAGTCTGACCTTCGGACATTTTGTACACACCTGATGTTACATTTGGGTTAACCGTTGATTCAGCTTGGCGGAGATTAACTAGAAACTCATGGTCCTCCTGATAAAAAACATGCGCCACCTTTTTCCCCACATCATTATACATTAGTACACACGCCTGTACTCTTACACAACAGCAAATACCATAGGGTGCACGTACGTCAGCTCCCATGTCAAGACTATTTATATCAAAGCCTTGTTCTACCGCAGGGGTCGCGTTTATAGTATCCCAGCTCCAAGTATAATAAAATACTACATCCTGATTTACCTTTTGCCTCCGCTAGTTTTTTCGCATTGGGATGCTTCGCCACTACATTCAATACGTTTGTTTCTCCGTCATAGGTTTTATCTATACCTTCTCCATACTCAATAACCGGATCTTCCAGTTTATTAATCGCATACAAAGTATCCCCGCTTATCTTATCTGTTTCTTTCATTGGAAGCAAACTAGATGGATTTTCCGCCCATGCTTTTTCACCACTTTGTGTGCCACGTATAGCCGGAAACTTATAGTCTTTATTCTCACCCAAGTTCCATCATTTCCTTCAACGTAACTAAATGGTCTACCATATAAACATTTTTTGCGTTCATAATACCCACCGTTTCCATCATCAAAATTGACTATGACAGGATAGGTCACAGCATTTTTGCTATTCGAATCAGAGAGCTTATTTTTAACTGAGACATAGTCATCCTTGTCTCTACAAATAATATTTTTAATACTTGAACTGCTTTGAAAGGAAGATGCCGATACAAGGATATTATCTGCTATCTTTTTAGGCAAATATACTGTTGTTAACTGCGTTGATCCAAAAGTGGTACTTCCAATTTGTTGTAAGCTGTCTGGTAATCGCAGCACTCCCTTTATTCCTGTATACCGAAATACTGAATCTGGCAAACTTTGCAACTTATTGCAGTTTGATAAATCAATTTTCTCTAAACCACTTTGGTAAGAAAATGCGCACTTCCCTATTAAAGTTATATTAGAAGAAAAACACAAAGAACCAGAAATTCCATTAAAGCTGTTCGATTGCCTAAATGCGTTTTCTCCAATTGTAGTCAAACTATTTGGAAAGGTCAAAGATCCTGATATCTTGCAATCATAAAAAGCATTTTTTTGCCAATGCTTTTTAAATACTTAGCGTTAGTAAAATCTAATTTAGTGAAATTACAATCTTTATACTTTTGAGAAGCTAAATCACCATAAAACAACACAAACGCACTATTCCCTATCGCAGTAACCTTCTCCCCATTAATTTCTCCTGGTATCTCCAGTCTAATGTTCTGCTTCTGTTCGTCAGTCAGTCCATTCAAATAGGTTGTCTTCAGTCCAGTAATCGTCCCACCCTTAAAAAACTCATAATCATTTTCTCCTGGTGTTACCTCCCTTGAACCGCTGCTCTCTGCCAGCACGCCAATCGCCGACGTGTTCAGCATCACCAAAAGTGCTAACGCAACAGTCAAAACTCTGTAAACGTACTTTAATTTTAAACATCTCCTAACTTAGTAAATTCAAAAAATATACTAATACAAAACAAAAAAGAAGAACCTGATTCACAAAGCTCTTCCCTTCCATACAAAAAAACAGCCCTAATCATAATAACTAGAACCACCTAATTTGTGCAACTGGCTGCCATCCGTAAAGGGAAGGCCCTATAGCTTTGTGTCACTGCCTTTCGACAGGTTTACCAAATATTCAATTCTTTCTTCTACAGTATACCTCTCCCCCAGGTATTTTGTCAACATCAGTTTTTTCAACCTATTACGCACTTCTAATCAACATCTGCTCATATCTTGACGCGAAACAGTATGACGCAAACCCCCGGATGGGAAGCCAGGTAAACAGAGGAATCAGGTACGCTGCCCGCGGTACAGTTTTACTCGTCATTTTATCAAAAAAGGGCAAAAAGCGCTTAAATATCCTGGTCGTTGAGAGGCTGTAACGGTGGCCTGAGCGAAGGATGCCACGAAGTTTCAACGGGTACAGCCATTATCGCAAGGAGACCCCTTTGCAGAAGACAAATTTTTAGGTGCTTTCATTTTTGCAGCAATAGGGGTAAAAAGCACAGTCAGCAGGACGCTTCATTCCCCCTGCCAATGAAGGCTTCTCCTCCATCCCTCTCAGTTTCTTTTGTACTGGAACAGCGTTACGCAAATGACAAGCATTACGATTACGCTGACCAGTCCGATGCCAAAGACGACGAGACCGTTTTCCGCCAAAGTGATCGCAGCTCTTTTGCTGACCGGTATCAACGCGATCACCGTCATAAATATCGTTTGTATGGTGCGCAGTTTTTTTCAGCCTCCCGGCGTGTTGAGATCCCTGACCTTCTGCGATGTTCGAAAGATTTGTCAGAAGCTGGAAGTGAAAATAGAGGATGATCACGTTGATGAACACGTCAACCCAATACAAACTGGCGCCATAGAAAATATGTTCAGCACCCATTCCGCCAGATCTTCTGCCAGCAAAAGCAGCGCAAAGGGTTTCAGCAGCTTTGCCGACGGGTCCATCGCCGCCACTGCGCCCAGCGCCAGATAAATCAGCAGAAAACCCGCCCAGGAAGGGAAGATGTTTACCGATCCAAGGTTCAAACTGATGTAAATGAAAAGATAGCCCCAGCTGATTTTCCCGATGGCATCCTGGTAATTCATAGTTTCGCCCCTCTCTTAATCTTCAAGGTATCCAGCAGTTCTCCATTTTGATAGATTCTGGTTTCAAAGCCTTCGAAACGGACAAGGTCAAAATCCGACGACTCCCCTAAAAACAAAGTTCAGTCCGGCAAAATTTCCGTCCCATGGCTGCTTTACAAATCGGAAATCAAATCCGGCGCCTGCGCTGCTGCTTCCGCTCACTTCTTGGAGAAGGTACTCTTTTTCTATGATGTCGTCAGGAGCCTCGTCAGACATGTGATCAAGCGCCGCTGTCATCATTCCAATCACTTTGACGTTACTTCGCTCTGCTTGGCTTCTGCAGTCCTGATACTCGCCCCAGATGAACATCTTCTCCTCGGAAAATTTTGCAGACCGCTTGGCGCGCACATCAAAGAAAATCCATTTCCCATCATGTCGGCAAAGAAATCCTCCTGATCTTGGATCTGATTATCGACAATGCGGATGGTCTGTTCAGTGATGCGGATGATTCCGGTCTTCCCTTTGCCCTCCGATGCCACAGTTCCCGGCAGTTTCTCAAGCCCCCAGTAAATGTCTATAAATGAAGCTTTGTATTTGCTTATCTTCCGCTCTGTGTCACCGTCCAGCCCTTTCTCCTTCTGTAAAGTCAGAGGGATGATCAGCACGGGCCGTGTTTCATATCCCTCCTGCCCCGCGATCACTGCCAGCGCCGTATAACGATGCTCATTTTCTTTCTGCAGGTTATATACCGCATAGTCGGAAAACGGAACGTCCTTCAGCCCATGAGAAATAGCAGAAGAAAAATCCTTCTCCTGCTCCACCTGTTTATGTAATTCTCCCTGCTGGTGGCAGGGCGTCACAGCCGCCAGATAGTTCGGCAGATTGAGCACCTTCCCTTGACCCAAGTGTCAATCGCACCTGCCGGCGTCGTGCATCCGTTCATCCTCGCCTCCGCCATCATCACCTTTGATCGATAATCAGACAGATTCGGATAATCGGTCCCGTAACCGCTCGTCTCACTTCCGGCAAAGATTGGTGCAGCCAGCACGACCAAAGCACAGACCGAAACCAAGGCCATCCCACGGGGATATTTCTTAAAGCGGGCGATGGCTTCAATGCGCCTTTTGATGTTTTTTCCGCCATTGGAGATAGATGTCGTACCTGGAGCTCTTGCATATTTCTCATCGGTCATGGAGAGCAAAATTTTGCCATACGCTCGGCGCTCTTCCCCTTCCAGTTCCTCCAAAACCCTCTGATCGCACAAACTCTCCATATCATTTCCGATGCGATGAAAGACATATTGCAGAAACGGATTGCACCAGTGCAGCGCCCGAAGAATACACCAAAATGCATTCTGCAAAGCGTCCGCATAGGTCCTGTGCATCAGCTCATGGAGCAAAATCTTTTCATCTATATCTTCCCCTGCCGGAACTACTAAAAGCGGTCTGAAAAAGCCACAGATGAACGCAGAAGGAATTCCCTCTGCTGTGACAACTTCACAGCCGCTAAGGGCATATCGCGCGCAAGTCTCTTCTACCTTTTTCAGCAGTGCCTCCTCCGCCCTTTTTGCCGCGCCGCAAGATCCTGCGCAGCCGCACGTAAGACAAGCCATAGTACAATATAGAAATCAATACCCCTAGAATGTATAGGACAAAGAGCCAGTCCGTGACAGACACTGGCATTTTACTTACAAAAGGCAGGCCAGATGTATTTTTGACCGATGGGAATCCACTGCTGGGTGTACGCCGAGGCGAGACCGGATTCTACAGTTGTCTTGGCCGCTTCTATCCCTGCTGCCAGCGTCACACTCAGATAGCGCCCTGTCAAGTGAGCCGGCAGAAGAATTTTGCACGCTAACAAAATCCAGATCGCATATTGCCATCTGGGTGATAGCTTGTCGGCAAAAAGCCACTTGACGATCAAAAGAATTGCGGCTGTGATTGTCACCTCCGCTGTCTGCAGCAAAAAACTCCCATATATTTGTCATCTCAGACCTCCATCTCATCGAGCAGCTTTTTTCAGTGCACCCCTGCTCCTCTTCCGTTATCTTGGACTCCTTTAAAAAAGCCGTTACCAGATCCCCTGTCGCTCCTCCATATATCTTTTCCAATAGATTGCGGCGTTCTTTTCTGGCACATTCCTCATGGCTGACGCCTGCCTTGTACTGGTGAGGATCTTTGCTACGATCTATGGTCACAAGGCCTTTGCTCTCCATTCTGGTCAAGTACGTATGAACCGTATTGCGGCTCCATCCAGTAACAGGTTTCAGTTGGTCTACCACCTGACCTAGGTTAAACCTTTTTTCCGCTCCAAAGCACATTTAAAACAGCTAATTCTGCTTCAGATAATCTGCGCATAAAAACACCTCCTACAGTTGTAGTATCTAATTACATACTACAACTGTAGGAGGTTTGTGTCAAGAAAAACAACTTATTTTGCGATTCTAATTGCTTTGTTGGACCATTTGGTATAGACCTTCTGTCCGTCCAGTACCCTGACGCCTCTTACTTTGTAATAATAGCGCGTGCCCTTTTTCAACTGTTTCGTGTTTTTGTGGGACTTCTGTGTCCCCCGTTTTCGTCGTATAAAAAGCCTTTGTTCCATAGCCAATGTTCTTCTTTGTTGAGCGGAATACCTGGTAATAATCCACCTTAAAACCTGCCGACTTCTTCCATTTAACTGTAATTGATCCTTTTTTTTAGCAGTGGTCGAAGCGTTGATTTTAGTGTTTTTAACACCTAATCTTATTTTAGCGAAATATCGATCGGCTGTTTTCCCATCTACTAGGGCATAGCTGGAAAAATGTCCAGTTTCGAACACATAATACTGCTTGCCGTCTTTTACTACTTCACTGCCTGAAAGAGTCACATAAGCGCCGTCATCTGCCAGGTACACTACTTTTACAGTCTTGTTCAAGAGGCGGTCTGGAATCGGAATGGCAATAGTCACTTTTCCCTCGCCAAAAGCAGTTACAAAACCATTTGCGTGAATCACTTTTAAGTCTAACAGGACGCCGTCATCTCCTACAATTTTCTTTTGTGCATTGCTAGGTTGTTCCACAACTTCGGCAACAATGGTTATTTTGTCCCCTGTTGCCCCTTTTGAAATACCTCTAACGCTTTATTATCGAAGGAAACATCCCCGTTGCTTGTTTTAATCGTCAAAGCAGCATCTGTCTTTTCTACAATTCCATTGATTGTCTCAGCTGGAAGTTCTACCTTTATCACTGGCTTATTCCCCCTTGGGAACTTCAACGGCCACTTCATCAGCATCCTTCGCAGCAACTTGCTCCACCAGCTTCTTTGCCGCCTGATCGCTGATTGTCGCTGTGGTTTCTTTGCCACTAGTAGTCGCCTGTGCCTCTGTCTTTGTCGTCGTTCCTTCTGTTGTGCTGTCCGTGGTTACGTCTGGCTTGGCGGGCGGTACGATGATCGGTCTGTAAATCTCCCTGACCACATATCTGCCGGTTCCGTCACTGACACATTCATAGCCTTCGCCAACGTACTGACTGACATTCTGTGGGAAGGTACCGGAAATGATGCCAGTAGTGGTCGGCGTCTGCAAGTTTTCCTTCAACTGCCTGGTCCAGCGTTTTACCATCTGTGAGCTGCCAATAATTGTGCTCCAGGTCAATCTTGGCACCGGCTTCAATGAAATGGTCTTTGATTAACTTCCCTTCACCATCCCCCTGAGTTCAAAATGATGTTGTTGTTGATTTTAATATCCGCAGAGGAAAAAACATCGTTAAACCTGAACGCTCTGTCCTTTGCACCATCAATAATGTTCTCCGTGATGACTGCTTTTCCTCTGACCTCACCTTGCAGAGCGATGGCGTTGTGAACCGTGTTTTTGATGACGTTTTTTGATTTCGATGTCCGCTGGCCCGCCGCAGGCTCCGCCCAGATAGATGCCTTGATAAGCTTTTTCGACTACATTATCTTTGATAGAAACATTGTGGAAGGTATGAGTACCACCCTCTGATAAAATTAATCGCCCTGACTGCTATTTCCACTATTTTCTAAATTAAACTTGCACTCATTAATGGTAAGATGGTCCACTGGACCAAACTGTGCAGCTTCTTGTCCATTGTACCAATAGGCAAAAGTAAATTGCCGGTTCATTTTTTGTACTCTTAAATTCTAAGTTTTGAAAAGTCATGTGGTCAATGTTAAGGATGCTGAAATAGCCATTCGCTTCATTGACTTTGATATTTTCACCTGTTGCATAGTCTACCATCTCTCTGCCAGTGCCATCGCTGCTGTAATGATGTCCCGGCTGGACGAGGAACTGCTCTAATATTTGTACCCTCTTGACCAATAAAAAAGTAATGTGTTTAAGGGTTCTCTCATAACGACCTTTCATATTCTCACTATCTTCGATTTTGTCAATGGTTCTGTTTCTGATTTCCAGCTTTCCATAATCACCTGGCGCGAAGTTAAGTGTCGTATAGTCCACGGCATAATTCAGCGCCTTCTGTGCATTGGTTGGATTCACGTTGACCATGATACCGCCGGAATTGCTAGAATTTTTACCGTCAGCTTTCCCTGCTCGCTCATATAAAACGGTTGGACTAAATTCCCTCCCGCTGTAACTTTTTTCCGTTTAAGTCCAGAGTGACGTCAGTGTCAACGTTTATACTCAGTAATCGTCATATTTTCCAATATTCGAATATTATCTCCGCTACGTGCCTCCGCCATAGCCTGCTCCAGGGACGGGTAAGACTTGTTCGTGTTAACATTATTTACGACAGATGCAGTCGATTTAATAAAGACCGTATCCGCAGCAATTTCCCTCCTTCTGCCTCTCCCCAGCCCTTCTATAGCTATACTTTTTATCATATGCAATCTGCCGTCTTTTACTTCTAATTTTGCAGTATCACTAAATCCAGAAACAGATAAAGTCTCTGACTTAATCGCTGCATTTACATCTTGTAATAAATCTACGGATAAATTCTTTATTAATGGGGCATTACGGTCATCAACTTCATCAACAACCCTGCCTTTTATCTTTCCATCAACACCTTCAAAAGATACTAATTGCGTGGTTGTCGTCCGATGTATAATAGCCTACATATTTTCCCAGGCCGAATATATTATGTGGATTAGAGGTGCCAGAAAAATATCAGTAAGGTGTCCCCCTGTAATAATAGTTTACCTCTCCGATTTCACTTCTATATTTATACTGTCATATTCATCGTGAACCTGTATACACAACTGACTTAGCGGGATTCTGACGGTATTTCCATCAATCTTTGTAGGCTCTATTGCAAAACATGATTCCCAATCTGATAGGAAATCGTCATCTCGTTCTTAGTTGCTTCTTTGTATGCAGCTATTCTCTACCTGCAGATATAGATACTCGTTATCCTCGCCCAGCGAAATTTTAGGGTTCGCAGAGAGTCTATATGTCTGGCTGCTTTCCTTCCTGGGCTGGATCATCTCCTTTCGTTTGCAGTGTTGTTAACGCATTCGCGCTTGTTCCCATCTTCACGAGCAAAACATCAGGTTTCGGTAACTCTCCGATTCCTGCAAACACCATTGTCGGCATGCAGCCCATGGCCACTGCGATGCAGAGAAGGATTGATAGTAATTTTTTTTCATAATCGTTCCTTTCTTAAAATACTAAAGAGCATGGCCACGGTGCTCTTTTTGCCAATAAAACAGACTTCATTCATCTATGAACAAACTCAAATAATCTGTGCAACTGGCTGCCATCCGTAAAGGGAAGGCCCTATAGCTTTGTGTCGCTGCCTTTCGACAGGTTTACCCAATCTTCAATTCTGGTTTTATTATACGACGTTTTTACCAGCGATTCAAGAACATTCGTTATCTTCTCAAAATTTTCCAGTCTGCTCTGCCATCCACTTTCACGGCGTATTCAAATTTTGCGTTATCATACATTTATAACGACAAAGACCGGCGCAGAAGCACCGGTCCGTGTTAGCAGTATATACTATTTTCTAGCAGCTTTTCCGATTGCAAGGCCTTTTGCATAAAAAGCCTCTTCGTTCAGTGGAAGCAGCTGTGGTTTTTCTTACCGATTTTGTTTCTGATGCCCTCTAAGATGACGTCTTCAGAAACGACTTCAGTATATCCGATGTATGCACCGAGCATGATGATGTTCAGCACCTTTGGTTCCCCATCTCAGAGCCATTTCCGTTACAGGCACCTCTACAACGGTGATGTCGTCTCTTCCGATCTCAGATTTTACGATGGAACTGTTGATGAATAAGTTCCGCCCGCTTTCAGTTTTGGAAGGAATTTTGCAGGGAAGGGTCGTTCATGACGATCATGTCTTCCATGGCTTCCATAACCGGCGCACCGATTTCGTCATCAGAAATGACGACATAGCAGTTCGCTGTTCCTCCACGCATCTCAGCGCCGTAGGATGGGGAAATAGGTAACGTGTTTATCTGTTGATTCGCAGGTTGCTGTTGCCAAAAGAGTTCCCCAGCATCATGACACCCTGTCCGCCGAATCCGGCAACAAGTAAATTTCTTTCCATGATTATTCCTCCTTCGCCTTATCTCTGAATACTCCCAGAGGAATTCCTTCAACATATCCGTTTCTAAGAAGTCCAGCGCCTTTGCTTCGTTGAGACCCTGGTTGTCGGACAGGAAGTGACGATTTCTACCATGGAGAAACCTTTTCCTTCCATCTGATACTGGAACGCCTTTTTTGATGGCAGCTTTGGTCTTGCGAACGTTGCCCGGCGTGTTGCAGGAAGTTCTCTCTCGAGATAGTAAGGGAGCTGTCAGCTGGTTCAGCACTTCGCACATGTGGATCGGATAACCGTGTTCCTTCGGATCTCTGCCCTTTGGCGCAGTGGTAGCCTTCATGCCGATCAAAGTCGTCGGCGCCATCTGTCCGCCAGTCATGCCGTAAATTCCGTTGTTGACGAAAATAACGGTAAAGTTTTTCGCCTCTGTTTGCAGCAGAAACGGTTTCGCCCAGTCCGATGGATGCCAGGTCGCCGTCTCCCTGATATGTATAAACCAGTGATTCCGGGCTGGTTCTCTTTGAGACCTGTCGCTACTGCACAAGCTCTTCCGTGTGCAGAGATATTCAGGTCGTGACTTACATATAACTGTCCCAGTCCGCCGCAGCCTACGCCTTCGCAGCGGACTAATTTCTCCAGCATGCTCAATTCTTCAGAAACTTCACCGATGAGCTTATGAATCGTTCCGTGCATGCAGCCAGGGCAGAAACCAGATACTGCATCTGGCTTGATACCAATGGTTCTCTTATATACCTTCTCCATTATAATACCTCCTTTGCCAGTTCACGAGCAGCTCTCATAACTCTTTCTTTAGTCATGAGTTCTCCGCCTGAACGCAGACATTCTTTGATCGGACATCTTCCATGAACAGCGTGGTCGATATCCCATACCATCTGCGCCGGAATGGACATTTCTACATCCAGAATGCCCTTTACTCTGTCAAAGTCGAGGTTTTCATAAGACTTTGTAAGGGAACGGATGAATCGCGATCGGTCTGATCATTCCGGCCTTGATTCCTTCTGCTCTCAGTTCCTTAACTGCTACTTTTGCAATACGTCCGGAAATGCCATAAGCAGTTAAAACGATTTCTGCATCATCCAGCATGATTTCTTCCACTCTGACGTCCTTGTCTACCCATGATTTATATAATTCAGCAGCGCGATATTGACTGGCTCAAAACTGCCGCCAACACCACCCGGAAGAATTCTCACTTGTTCTTCAGGCTTATGTCCGACTGCAGACACGCTGCGGCGTGCTTCCTTCATAGCAGCAACTTCTTCTGCAGTTTTCATAGGAGGAAGTTCAACCGGCTCCATCATCGTACCCATGACGCCGTCAGTCAATACCAATACAGGGTTATTGTCTCTTTCAGCAAGATCAAATGCTTC
>VOFI01004129.1_pt1 | contig 19778 bp, 28 predicted proteins | sample 5384131 | NCBI WGS metagenome assembly VOFI01 (sample SAMN12384728, study PRJNA508395) | human gut metagenome | isolation source: healthy gut H | host: Homo sapiens
CCATTCATCTTTTCAACTAATGCTTTTGAAATAGACAATCCCAGTCCAGTTGAATTTCTAGCATTATTAACTGTATAAAATCGGTCAAATAATTTTCCAACTTCTATTTCAGTCAAATTTGAAGCATGGTTTATAAAATGAATTTCTCCATTTTCAAATAATGTAACTTCTAAATCACCATTACTGTACTTGACCACATTATTCAATAAATTTGCAAATATTCTTGATAATGCGGAATGGTCAAGATTACGAACTATCTTTTTCTGTGGAATGATAATCTTAGGAGAAATTTGCTTTTCTTTTAAAATTGTATAAAATGAAGCGATACTTTCCTCTAATACATTGTTAATAGTAATAGGTTCAATTTTTAAATCTTCTTCTGAAGTTAAAATCACAGAATAACGAAATAATTCTTCTGTTAGTTGTTTTAGCATTTCTGTACGATTTTTTATGACAGCAATATATCTATTCACTTTTTCACTTTTTTCTTCTTGTTCAAGTAAATCCAAATAGCCATATATTGCGGTTAGCGGTGTGCGTAAATCGTGAGAAACATTTGTAACAGCATTTTTTAATTCTATATCGCCTTTTTGAAATTTTCTGCGTTCAGCTCGGAGCTTTCGTAGCTGGATATTTATTTCATTTGCTAAATGACACATATATTTATCGTTGCTTGAAATATCAATCAGAGTATTACTATCGGTTATGAGCTTTTCAGCGAATGAACATTCTATTTCTTTTGCAGATTTTCGTAATAAATGTATCTTGATAAGTAACAAGACAATCACTAAAATCAGTCCACTTATGAAAAGCCATAACCATAGCATAATTTTTCACTCCTTTACTTTAAATCTTTTTTTCTTGAAAATCCAAACACCTGCACCAGTTGTAAGTATAACGATTACTAAGGAATATATAGGCAATCGTGTTAAATTAACAACTTGCATTGTTGAACATTGAATTGCTTGACCGCCTGGATTTACATCATAAATGAATTGCACAATTTCTCGTTTTGTTCCGTCTAAATATTTTGGATTTTCCATTTCTTGAGCTGTGTTTTCTCCATTTTCTCCTATCGAATAAGCTGGAATAGTTTTTGGAGCGTCCAACATTCTATTACACATTGCACCAGCAAACAAAAAAGCCCAAATGAAAATAGAATACAAGCTACTGCAATAATAGCTTTATTTTGAGAGAGCATTGCTACAAGTGTGAAAAGAGAAGCAAATGTAACTGATAAAACCAAGACAGTTATTCCTATCATTACAATCATTTTCATATCAGCAACAAAAAATCCAAGTAAAAGGAATTCCAACGCTGAGATACGGAACAAAAAACACAATACACATTGTAATTGCAATAATAGAACAAGTTACCATATTTGATAAATAAATAGTTTCTCTTTTCTGTCCTACGATAATTTTGTTTCTGATTGTTCCGTCATTATGTTCTGTACCGATAAAAGACTACAAAATACAGCAAGAATAATTCCTATGAACAATGCACACATGAAAAAAAATCCATTGTCAAGATTATTGATATATCCAGACTGTTTCATATCCCTATATCTCAATAGTGGGCTAGCTATTCCAATCACAAACATAAAAGCTAATGAACCCCTAAAACATTTATTTTTCCTTAATCGAAAGAAATTAGCAGATAATAATTTATTCATGTCTTGCACCCCCCTACCAAGCTAACAAAATAACTTTCTAAACTTTCATCATGTTCATGTATCGAAATAACTTCACAATCTTTTTTGGATAATTCTGTCGTTAATTTTGAAATATTAACTTTTTCAAAAATATCCGCTTCTGTATTAGAAAGTATTTTATATTCAATGTTCATAGTGTCTAAAACATAAGCAAGGGTTTTTGTGCTTGATACTTTTAAATGAGTACATTTTCGGCATTTACTTTCCAATTCAATAGAGCTAATCTGTTTTATCATTTTACCATTGTCAATAAAGCCATAGTATGTTGCCAGTTTTGATAGCTCGTCTAATATATGACTAGAAATCAAAACGGTAATTCCATGTTCTTGATTGAGCTTCAAGATCAATTCCCTAATTTCTATAATTCCTTGTGGGTCAAGTCCATTGACTGGCTCATCAAGAACGAGAAAATCTGGCGAACCTGCAAGAGCAACCGCAATACCTAGTCTTTGACGCATACCAAGAGAAAAATTTTTTGTTTTTTTATTTCCCGTATTTTCAAGACCAACTAATTTTAATATTTCGGAAATTCCATCATCAGAGGGAATACCTAATACTTTGTATTGCTCCTTTAAATTTTCATACGCTGTTAAATCAACATAAATTGACGGTGTTTCTACGATTGCTCCCATTCTGCGACGAGATTTTTTGTAATGTCCTTATCTATGTGCTTTTTGCCATAAAGAACATAGTCGCCAGATGTAGGCTCTTGTAAACCACATATCAACCGTATAAGAGTTGTTTTGCCTGCTCCGTTTTTGCCGATAAGACCATAAATCGAACCTTTAGGCACATTCATTGATAAGCCGTTGAGTGCTTTAAAATGCCCGTAGTTCTTACATAAAGAATTTGTTTTAAGAACATATTCCATGATTTTTACCTCCTGTTTTCTGATATAGTTATTCTATCTTGTAAGAGTAAAGAAAACGGTAAAAGAAAACAGTAAAGAAACAGTAAAGATTTATTCTGTTCTCATTTTAAATCCAATTCCCCAAACAGCTTCAATATAATCTTTTCCACTTATATCACGAAGTTTTTTTCTTAAATTACTAATGTGCATTTTTAATGAGCTTTCAGTACAGTCTGGTGTGTCCTCACTAATTTTTTTCTAAAAGAAATGACTCTGGATTGCTTAAATCGTACAATTCTTCAAAAGTTACAAGCTGTTTTCCGTAAAAGAAGTAGCGTCAAAAGTAAAGGCAACTTCTACTTTCATGTTTTCGCTGTCAGCGGTAAAAGTGTAATCACTTTCCACACGCTTTCCATTGATGCATTTTCTTCTTTCAACATCTGCCAGCCCACAAGTTTGTACTGTGTACCGACTTCTAAGCCCTCTAAAGGTAACCGTATCAATGATTGTTACGTCTTTTCCAGCTTCAAGCTCTTTGTTCCCGTCCTTATCGGTAGCAGTCGTATGTATCTTGATGATACGCTCTGTGATAAGTACCGTCTGTCCGTCGTCCTCAATGTCTTTGTGTTCTGCAACTTTTACGGGTTCGTCTGGATTGCTGAAATTATATAATTCTTCAAAGGTAACAAGGTTCTTGCCACCTAAAGCAGACGCATTGAATGTATAAGAAATTTCCACTTTCATTTCCTCATCATCAGCGATAAAGGTATAGTCGTTTTCTACACGTTTCCCGTCAATGAGAAGCTCGGTGTTTTCTTCCTTTAACATCTGCCAGCCTTTGAGCTGATATTTTGTGCCTTTTGTAAGTCCGTCCAATTTGACGGTATCTACAATCGTGATTTCTTTTCCTGCAAGGATTGTCTTTTCGCCGTCCTTACTGGTCGCTGTGGTATGGATAGAGATTTCTTTTTCGTATTCATCAGTCAGCGTCCCTAAATCAACCACAAGGTTATTTCTTGATACCACGATTTCAAAAGGTGGGATAAGTTCAAAGCCTTTGTTACTGTCACAACGCATTTCTTCAATGATATAGGTATCATAAGGTAATGCACCCTTGCTGTCGTCTGGTTCAGAAATCCCAAACCACACACCGTCCTCGCTGGTCTTGCCTGCGTTTGTATTGTGCTTATGAGAAGCCCAGTCAGCAGAAGTGGAGAATTGCCCGTTATCATCAGTTACCACGACATGATTTTCGCCCGTCGTCTTGCTTGTGATCCTAAAAGGAACATCAGCAAGACGCTTGTGTGTGCCTGCACCGATTTTCACGCCCTCAATATCCCCACGCTTAATCTGATTGTAGATAGAATGGGCTTTGTCGGTTAAGTCCACAATTTTTCCATTTTCTGTGATTGTAAAATCAATCGGTTTTGCACCGTCAGTCAAATATCCGTTTGGAGCTTCACTTTCAACGATACGAAACTTTCCATAAGGTAAAAGGTCGGCAGAAGTAGAAGCGACACCCTCAATATCGGTACGAATTGTCTTTACCACTTCATTTTTTTTGTATAGCTTGCCCTCAACCAATACTGCATTATCATTTAAGGAAATGATGTCAAAAGCAGTATCTTTCAAGGTAGCACTTCCTTGTGGCTTTGTATCGCCCGTTTCTAAATCTCGTTTCTGAATTTTCACACCGCCACGGATAACCTTGTCAGATACGGAAAACTGGTTACTTCCAGATAGTACGGCAAGGTCGCCGTCCTCGGTAATCTGTGTTACATATAAGCCCTTATCTGTTCGGACTTATCGCCAGCCTGCATATATGCACCGTCAAGTAAGTAGCCATTTGGAGCTTTCGTTTCTTCAACGGTTAGTGTTCCAAGTGGAAAAACCGCTTTACCGTCTTGCATATAGAAGCTGTCGCCAGACACCTTGTATGCGTCCGCTAATTTTGTGATGTAGTGGGTTGTCCCGTCGCTGTCTGTTTCAGCGATTGTCTTTGTAACCCATGTACGAGTAGCTTCGGCAGGGAGATTGTCTTTAGTATAGAAGCCTGCATAATACTTCCATGTAAATTCCGCACCTGCTAGAGAAGCGTTCCTTGCGGATTGTCTTTCTGTGTTTCCATGTCAATCTTGAAAAGCTCAATCAAAGTGTCCGTTACTTTTGGCGTATCAGATACGTTCAAAGTCGCTGTCTTTCCAGCTTCAATCTTTAAGGAATATACAGTTTTATCTACTTTATATCCTGCTGGTGCGGATAATTCCTTGATATAGACTGTACCTGCTTTTACCTCTACAACATCTGTATTTCCGTTTTCATCAGTCGTAAGGGTGGCAAGCTGTTTTGTGCAGTCCTTATCAGCAAAGACACCATAGATCGCACCAGCGACAGAGTAATTCCCGTTACCGTCTGTAATGCTGGTATTACTGGAAGTCTTTTGCAGTTTCGCATTTCCGACATTCAGTTTCGCCCAGAATTGTCCTAATTCCTGCCCCTCGCCAGAGTAGATATAACCGCCACATTCATAGCGTCCTTTATTCTCTTTGACAAAGGCTCTTGCACCAGAGAAAACTTCGTCCTGTGTTGCCTTTGGAATTTCATCATAAGAAGCTCGCACGTTATCACATTGCCAGCCAAGATGTACGCTCAATCTCTGCCAGACAACACATTGTTCCAACAGATAGACTTGCTTGTAATTCAGTTCCTTGTGAGCTTCGCCATACTGTTTGACATACTCTAAGGATAACGCCACATCTGAAATCTGGTTGGCACTCATGCGTGAGCTTGCGTCAGATCGGGTCTTGTAACCATTTTTGAAATCTGTATTGATGTCAATACAATAGGCAGTTTCGCCCTCAACTTTCATCATGCCCTCATTGAATGTAGAACCGATAGAACCGTCATTCATTACTTTTTCAATGATACCGACACGCTCTGCACTTTCCGTCCAGTATTGCTTACTTTCTGCATGAACGGGTGTACTCGGTAAAGCAGTAACGACAGTTGCAAGAGCTAAGAAGCCCGTACACAATCGCTTTAATATCTTTTTCATAAGTCTAATGCTCCTTTCGTTTTGAGTAATAAAATAGCCGTCCAATAAGAACGGCTGGAAATAGAAAAGGAACGTCATGTTAGTCTGGAGTATATAGAGATGGAAGAACTGGAGAACCAGGATAAGGAAAAGCAAAAAGAGCTGAAAGCAAAGGCGAATGGTAATCAGGATATCCTGATTACGGTAGATGGAATCGATAAAAGTCTTTATACTACCGTATATCCCGGAGTAGCCGGATTAGAAAGCAGAGGAACATTCATATTAAAAGATGGAATTGCACCGGGAGAACGTCCGGAGGATATATCAAAGGGAAGAATTTGATGATCTGGTTGTGAATGGATGGAATTACGCATATAGCGTAAGTATGCAGGAAGATAATAACCTGGAAAAATTGGACTGCTCTGCTTGATGCAAAGAATAGGTCATTGGAACGAATGTGGAATTGGAACGCCGGATGTATATGTATGAATAGTGCAACGCAATATCAGGAAGCGATGGATGTTGTCTTGCAGGAAAGAGTTTTTGGCGTCTGGAAGATTATGTTGTGAGGTATACGTAGGAGATTAACAGATATTCATTGCCATATCCTGCCTGGAGTAGATGATGGGGCGCCAGACATGACGGTGACTAAGGATATGTTGGACAAGATGTATGATGAAGGAGTACGAAGGATAATTGCTACACCACATACCGAGTTGGCATGTTTGAACCATCCATCCGATCAATACAAAGCAGTTATCTGGAAGTAAAGAATTATGCCAGGACAATAGGAAAATACGGCATGATGGTGAAAACTCGGATGCGAATATCACAGAGATGATAATATGGTAGGTAATCTGCAGGCAACATCGCCGGCCGACAATGGCAGGAAGCCAGTATGTTCTGGTTGAATTTTCTTCGATGGATAGTTATTTGAAGATCCGAAGTGTTGTGTATGAGGTGGTCGTAGGAGGATTTATTCCAATTATTGCTCATATAGAAAGGTATCCTTCTATTGTAGAAGATCCAGGTGTAGCCGGATCTGATAGGACTGGGAGCACTTATTCAGATTAATGCAGATTCAATGCTTGGTATGGATGGAAGAAAGTGGCGCATGATCTGACGGAACGGCCATCCAGACTGAAAGAGTGTGCGGTCTATGTAGAGAAGAAATGGGGCTGGGATACGGCAAGAAGAATTTTTGTAAAAAATCCTGAAAAAATATTGAACATAGAAGGAGAAGATGACCAGATATGAGAAAAACAACAGTACAATTGGAACCAATGAGCTATGCAATGACAGAAGAGATGAAAACACTGAGAACCAATATATTGTTCTGTGGAAATGATAAAAAAGTAATTACGGTTACAAGCTGCGTAATGGGAGAAGGAAAGACAAAGATCTCTATCCGGCTGGCTACTTCGCTGGTTGAGTTAAAGAAAAGGGTGCTGCTGATTGATGCAGATTTAAGAAAATCAGTTATGGCATCGAGATTAAAGGCGACAGGGGCAGATAAAGGACTGACACATAAGAAGATAGATACAGCAAATTCAGAATATGGTAATGTGTTCGAGGCAGAGCTTGGAAGATAGATTAAAGAGAATTTGAAAAAAGAGATAATTAGGTAACAGATTTGAAGGGAAAATAGAAGGAGGATATTTCGTAGAATTATACGGAAATAAAACAACATGAGTCAAGATAATAATATTATTGTACTGAACCAGGAAGCGGATGAGGAAGAAATAAGTGTAAATATAGCAGAACTTATTCACGTTTTGTGTTCTAAAATTCACATCATAGTGCTTTTCAGCAATTTTAACGGCACTGGTAGCATTTTTGGCTACAAAATTATTTATGACACCGGTATATACATCCGTAACAAAGTTATATGTAATGACAAAAAATGGGGAGAATTCGTCCAGTGCAACTTATACAGAACTTCAATCAGGATCTATGTTGACAAAGGATTATATGGAGATGGTAAAGAGCAGACCTGTGCTTGAAAAAGTAATTTCGGAATTGAATCTTGATATGGAACCGGAAGATCTGGAAGAAATGATTACAACAGAGACTCCTACAGAGACACGTATTATGAGTATTTATGTACAGAGTACAAGTCCAAAACAGGCAAAAACAGATCGCAGATGCAGTGAGAAATGCGGTAAGTGTCCAGATTAAACAGATTATGAATGTAGATTCGGTCAATACAGTAGAGGAAGCAAATCTTCCAATGTATCCATCGTCTCCAAGTACAAAGAAAAAAATATGTTGATAGGTGGATTACTTGGAATACTGGCTTCTGTGGGTATTGTTCTGTTCGTATACTTGTCGGACGATACATTGAAGACACCGGCCGATATTGAAAGATATCTTGATTAAATGTTCTTACGTCTATTCCGATACAGACCGAAGAAAAAAAGGTGAAGAAAAGAAAGAAAAGATAATAATGGTGTAAAGAACAGGAGATAAATGAAAGATATGGCAGATATAGTATTAAAAAAGTAATAAAAGATTATAGAAGCAGTGAAGCGTATAAAACTCTTCGTACGAATATTGAATTTTCAGGTGCAGACAAAAAGGTGATAGTATTTACAAGCTGTATTCCGAATGAAGGAAAAAGCACAGTAACGATGGGACTTGCAGAAGCACTTGCAGAAGGTGAAAAAAAGAGTTTTATTCATAGATGCAGATTTGCGTAAGTCGGTATTGGTTGGAAGATATAAAGTTACAGGGAAGATAAAAAGGATTGACTCATTTTCTTTCAGGACAATCAGATGCGAAGGATGTAATACAAAAGACACAGGATTCTAATCTACATATGATTTTTTGCAGGAGCAATTCCACCGAATCCTGCAGAGCTTCTGAACAGTCGGAGATTTCAGGCGCTTCTGGCCAGTGCGAGAAAGTTGTATGATTATGTGATTATTGATGCACCACCCCTTGGCAGTGTTATTGACGCAGCTGTAATCGCTAAATATTGTGATGCTTCCGTGCTTGTAGTTGCATCGAAAACGGTGGGACACAAATTTGCCAAGGATGTAAAAAGAGCAGCTTGAAAAGGCTGATTGCCCGATTCTGGGAGTTGTACTTAATAAGGTAAGTGTAAGTAATAGTAGATATTACGGAAAATATTATGGAAAATATACCGGCTATTACGGAGAGTATAAGTATTAGGAGGAAGAGGAATGAAAGAACAAGTGATTGTTGCTTTCCTTGCAGGTGGATGTATCGTGTTAACAGCTGTCAGTGGTCTTGTGTATTTAAAACAAGATCGTACACCACCGCAGATTGTCGTAGATACAAAAGAAGAAGTAAGTTATAAAGATGGAGATTCCTATGAAGCGCTTTTTAAGGGAGTTACGGCAAAAGATAACAGGGATGGAGATCTTACAGATCAGATTTTTATAGATAGAATCATATCTTTAAATGAAAAAAAAAAAGCAGTTGTTTATTATGGCGTTACGGATAAAGCCAATAATGTAGGAACTGCAAAACGAAAAATCACTTATTCTGAGGCTGACAGTAGTGATACTGAGGAGGCGGATGAAACCGGTGTTGAAGCATCGGAGACACCGGTGACCAGTAAAAATACAGATGGAGTAAGTCCGATATTAACATTGGCAACCCAGAGTAAAAAATATTCAGACGGGTAGTGAATTTGATCCGACCAGTATGGGAGAGGATGTATCTGATGATAAAGATGATAAAAACACATTATATCGGCATCTTTATATTGACGGAACATATGATGTATCGACGGCGGGAAGATATGAGTTGAATTATTATGTGTCAGACAGTGATGGAAATACATCAGAGCCGATAGTATTTACTTTGGTTGTACAATAAATAGAAAGTGGGAAGAACAGATGAAAAAGAAACACAAAAATATTGCAGGGAAGATTATTACTGTGCTTCAGTTAATAGTGTCGGTAATATGTATTGTTGTGGCGAAGAATAGTGGGCTTTTCCCGAGAAAGTATTTAACGTTATTTATTGTGGGACTGGGGTTTCTTTTTGTACTGACGCATGTATTTCAGTATCCAAAGAGTAAAATATTGCGATATGTTGGGATGCTGACGAGTCTTGTGATAATTATTGTACTGGCTGGGATTAGTGTAGAGCTTATGAAAGCGGATGATTTCATTAAAAAAGTAGGTGGAGCCAGTTATAAGACAGATAATATGATCGTGGTAGTAAAGAAAGAAGATACAGCGAAAGATATTATGGATGCCCAGGATTACCGTTTTGGTTATCAGACGATAGTAGATGTAGATAATACGGAGAAAATGCTAAAAGATATTAGGTCAACGGTAGGAAGGAATATTAAGACAGAAGAGTATAGTACATTAATAGATGAGGCGAATGCTTTATTGAATGGAAACATTGATGCGGCGGTGTTTAATGAGGGCTATCTTAGCATTATAGATGATTCCGTAGAAGGATTTTCGGATCAGATTAAAATTTTTATCAGTATGGAATAAAGACAAAAGTGGAGAACGATACAGTAGCTGATGTGAATAAACCGTTTAACATCTATATTAGTGGTATTGATGTGTCAGGCCCGATTTCTACAAATAGTAGAAGTGACGTGAATCTGATCATGACAGTTAACCCACAGAACAAGAAGATATTGTTGACAACAACACCACGGGATTATTATGTGACAATTCCGAATGTATCAGGAGAGAAAAAAGATAAGTTAACGCATGCAGGCATATATGGTGTGGATGCATCGATGGATACACTGGAACAATTATATGGAATAAATATTAATTATTATGCAAGAATCAATTTTACTTCCCTTGTGAAGATTGTTGATGCACTTGGTGGCATTGATGTGAATTCAGATTATGAATTCAAGACAACACACGGAGAGTACGATATTCAGAAGGGAATGAATCATCTGGATGGAAAAATGGCACTTGGCTTTGTAAGGGAAAGATATAGTTTTGAAGATGGAGATAATCAAAGGGGTAAGAATCAGGAAAAAAGTTCTGACGGCAATTATCCAAAAGGCATGTACGCCGGCAATATTAAAAAATGCGGGTGAGGTAATTACAGGCGTAAGTGATTCTGTTCAGACAAATATGTCAAGTGAAGAGATAGCAAAATTCATTAATGCGCAGATAGAAGAACCATCAGGTTGGAATATTGAATCTCAGGCAGTGAGTGGTACAGGAGACACACAGACTTGTTTTTCGTCTGGAAATGAACTGCTTTATATAATGTTACCGGATGAAGCATCTGTGGAGAATGCGGCCTTAAAAATTCAGAAATTACTGGAAAAATAGGAAAAAGAAAAAGGAAAGTTACGAAAAAGATGTATAAAGAGGTTATCATTGGATGGTTTAAGCATTTTGATTTTCTATTATTAGATGCTGGACTGTTAGAGGTGAGTCTTATAATTGCATATTGGCTCAGACATGGTTTTGGAGGAGTGCCCCCACTTTATCAAAATGCCATGTGGGCTATTCTGGTAATACATATATGTGCGGTTTTTTTCTTGAGCAGTTATAAAGGAATTATCCGCAGAGGTTATCTTGTTGAGCTTAAGAAGGTAATTGAACATTGCACATTTGTTACGGTAGGGATGATTGTGTGGATGTTTACTGTTCAGGAATCGGAATCGTATTCACGAGTGGTTGTATTTTTCTTGTATCCGGCTAGTATTTTCCTTATATGGCTGGGAAGATTGTTCTGGAAGAGGATTATAAGAATACAATTGATTAACAGGAAGATATGCCGGAAACTTCTTGTAATTACGACAAGGGATAATGTGAACACAACGTTGAATAATTTACAACAACCATATCGGGATTATATGATTTCAGGAATTATATTTTGTGATGATGCGAAGATAGGACAAAGAAAGATAAAAAGGCGTACCGGTTGTTGCAAATAACGAAAGTATGTTGGATTATATACAGGCAAGTGTTGTTGATGAAATCTTTCTTGATATAAATGAAAATCCAGAGAAAGAAAAACAATTAACAGATTTTTTTTATCAGCATGGGCCTTACAGTACATGTTAATCTGATGTCATATAATTATAAGATGGAAGAAAGACGTGTGCAGTCATTTGGCAAATGTCTTGTGATGACGACGAGTATGAAATTCGCAGAACCCTGGTAGATTCTGGCTAAAAGATGCATGGATATTGTGGGTGGAATTATCGGACTTATTGTATGTGGGATATTTATAGTGATTTTTGGGCCTATTATAAAATTGGAATCTCGGGGCCGATTTTATTTTCACAACGACGGGTGGGAAGAAATGGAAGAATTTTCCGTATCTATAAGATTCGTACTATGTATCCGGATGCAGAAGAACGTAAGAAAGAATTGATGGAAAAAAATCAGATGCAAGGGTTGATGTTTAAGATGGAAAATGATCCAAGAATTATTCCGATCGGTCATTTTCTTAGAAAAACAAGTATAGATGAATTTCCACAGTTCTGGAATGTGTTAAAAGGAGATATGAGTCTTGTAGGGACAAGACCTCCGACAGTGGATGAATATGAACAATATGAATTTGTTCATAGAAAGCGCCTGGCTGTGAAACCTGGAATTACAGGAATGTGGCAGGTAAGTGGCAGAAGCCGTATTACGGATTTTGATAAAGTGGTTGCTTTGGATGCGGCCTATATTGAACAGTGGGATATTACTTTAGATATAAAGATTCTCTGGAAGACAGTTGTACAGGTTTTTACTGGTGATGGAGCAATGTAAAGCCAGAATCAAGATAGGATGGATGTGTAGTACATGAAGATTGCGATGTTCGGGCATAAAAGAATTCCCTCACGAGAGGGCGGAGTGGAAATTGTAGTTGAAGAATTAGCTTCTCGTATGGTGAAAACAGGAAATGAAGTAACATGCTTTAATAGAAACGGAAAAGGTTGTGTTTCCCAAAAGTATGGGGAAAAGATATAATTTTAACGGGATTGAAGTAAAGACTGTTCCAACTATAGATAAAAAGGGATGGCAAAGCAGTTACAGCGGCTTTTTTTTTTCGTCCGTGATGGCGGCATTTGGAAAGTATGATATTGTACATATTCATGCAGAGGGACCAGCTTTTTTTAGCTGGATTCCAAAGTTGTTTCACAAAAAAGATTTTTGTGACGGTTCATGGACTGGATTTGCATCGTGAAAAGTGGAAAGGTGGATTTGGCGCCAAATTCATCCGCAAAGGTGAAGAAAATGCAGTTAAGTATGCGGATGAGATTATTGTGCTTAGTAAAAATGTTGAACAGTATTTTAAGACCAGATATAACAGGATTACAAGATTTATCCCCAACGGTGTAAATCGTCCGACGATAAGAAAAGCAGATAGAATCCGATCTGTTTATGGATTAGAAAAGAATGGGTATATTTTGTTCCTGGGAAGACTTGTACCGGAAAAAGGAATTATGTATTTGATTGAGGCATTTTCAAAAGTGAATACAGATTTAAAACTTGTGATTGCTGGTGGAAGCAGCGATACAGATGAGTATGAGAAAGAATTAAGAATGAAAGCGGAGAAGGATTCAAGAATTCTATTTACCGGATTCGTAGAAGGAGATTTGTCTGGAAGAATTATATAGCAATGCTTATGTGTATACGCTTCCATCAGATCTTGAAGGAATGCCATTAAGTTTGTTAGAAGCGATGAGCTATGAAAATTGCTGCCTGGTGTCAGATATTAAGGAACTTACTGAGGTGGTAGAAGATAAGGCAGTAGTATTTCCGCATTCGAATGCGGAAGCACTGGCAGAAAAATTACAATATTTATGTAATCATCCGGCGGTTGTTACGGAATATCAGGAAATTGCTGCAGATTTTATTTGTAAAAAGTATGACTGGGATACTGTTACAGATAAGACATTGAGACTCTATGAAGATATAAGGAAAATATAAATGAAAGATAGTTTGGTTATACAGGTACCATCAAAAAAGAAGATATGGATTTTTATACAAATCATATTTGTATATATGATGCTGTGGTTTAGGGATGTTATAGGACTTCCGTCAGTAATTGTTTATTTAACGGATATTGTTGTAGTTTTAATTATTATATTGCAATTTCGTAGTATAAAACAAGGAATTAAATTATCACCGGTGAAACCCCAACTCTATATAGTTGGGGCAATTGTTCTCTGCATGATTTTAGGTGCGGTAGTTAATCTGGCAAATCCAATATTATTTTTTATGGGGGTTCCGTAATAATATTCGATTTTTCGTTTTCTTTTTTTATGTGTTGCACTATTATCAAAAAAAGATATAAAACGATTCATCTCTATATTCAAAGTCTTTTTTGTTATGAATGTTGTTATGATAAGTTTTCAGTATTTTGTACAGGGATATAGGGATGATTTTTTGGGGGGATTTTTGGTGTTGCCTCTGGCTGTAATGCATATGTTTGTGTAACGTTATGTATTATAACAGCGATCGTAATGGCAGAATTTAATTCATCAGAAATGACGCTCGGGAAGGTATTCATATATTGTGTGGCTTGTATGTACGTAGCAACTGTGTGCGAGTTGAAAATATATTTTCTGGAATTTGTTCTGATTGTAGTTATTCAGCTTTTATATACAAAACCTTCAAAAAGACAATCGGAATTTGTATAGCAATAGGGTTGATACTGGTAATCGGATTTAATTTTATCAAGCGTTATAATCCGGCTATTTTAAAAATTTTTGTGGATAATGATGCTATGGAGTACTACTTATCTGGTAATGGCTATACAAACTCGGGGGATTTGAACCGATTGACAGCAGTGCAAAAAAAATTTATTCTATGTTTTTCAGAGGAGACAGAGTACATTCTTTGTTTGGCTTTGGGTTAGGAAGTTGTGATTACTCGAATTTTTCGTTTTTACAGAGCTGCTTTTTACAAAAGTATGAATATTTACATTATAGGTGGTTTTCGCATTCGTGGGTTTATTTGGAACAGGGAAGTGTTGGTCTTATATTATTGATATCTTTCTTTGTGTCTATTGCCGTATATATTATAGGAAAGAGAAAACAGAATAGAAATATATATGATTTAATGGTATTTTCTTTCTTGCCAACATGTCTTATCGGACTTATATATAATAATGCATTGGAGATGGAGACAGCCTATATAATTGCGTTGATGTGTGCATTACCATTTATTGCACAAAAAGCAGGTAATATATAAGGTTTTCAGCGAAACGTTCCAGAAAATACAGGATATGATGGGAAAAGCATAAGATAAAAAAGAAAGGTTACATATGCTTGATACAAGAGAAAAGTTGAAAGATTGTCTGAAAAAAAAGAAAAAGAATTTTATATAACACGAAAATCCCGTCATGACCAGATGGTAGAATGGGTTGTAAAAGATCCGTGTGTTCGTATATGGCAGTATCAAAAAAAGTATTGCGTTATACGGAATATTATTATTGTCAAAAGGGATTAAAAAAATTAATTCTATATCCGTTATACAGAAGAAGAAGAAACCGTCTGGGTCTGAGACTGGGCATCGAAATGGTGGAAGGTTCATTCGCACCGGGACTTATTATACATCACACTGGAAATATTGTTGTAAATGGATTTGCAAGGATTGGTGAGATGTGTCAGCTACATGGTGATAATTGTATCGGCAATAATGGGATTACTTTAGCAAAGCACCAAGAATAGGCAACAGAGTGGATATAGGAGTTGGCGCCAAAATAATCGGAAATATTGAAATTGCAGATGATATCGTAATTGGAGCGGGGGCTGTCGTTAACAAATCTTTTTAAAGAACCGGGAATTACAATTGGAGGAGTCCCTGCACGCGAGTTAAAAAAAAGGAGTCGGACATGCAGATGAACAATAACAAAAGACAGGATACAGTACTTTCGATTATTGTTCCTGTTTATAATGTAGAAAAGTACTTGAAAACATGTATTAACAGCTTACTGGAGCAGAAACTGGATGCTTATGAGATTATATTAGTTGATGATGGATCAACAGATTCAAGTGGTGGAATATGTGATGAGTATGCAAAAAGCATGAGAAGATACAGGTTATTCATAAGAAAAATGGTGGATTATCTTCAGCAAGAAATACAGGAATAGAAATGCGGTTGGAAAATATATTGGCTTTGTTGACAGTGATGATTATATTATGCCGGAAATGTATAAAAATCTTATTGAGGTGGCCAAAAGTGTAATGCACAGATGGTTATGAGTAGATATTTTTGCTTTGAAAATCAATCGGATTTGGAAAAGATTTCTATTAATTTGAAAGAAGTAAAAAATAAAATAAGAGTTTATAATACAGAAGATGTATTAAAAGAATTTTTTACAAGAAATATTCCGGAAAGTGTTTGCTCGAATTTATATTCGAGCGAATTATGGTCAAAATTAAGATTTGTAGAGGGAGAGATAAACGAGGATACGAATGTTATTTATAAATTATTGGTCGGTTCAAAAAAAGACGGTTGTGATGGATGCACAATTTTATGGATATAGAAAAGATATGGAAGCATAACAAATTCTGGATATTCTGAAAAGTTTAAAGTTGTAACAGAACATATGAGTTATCTGGAAAATGATGTTAAAAGGAAGCATCCGGATGTTATGCCATATTTATATCATTTTGTGGGAACTCACTATTTTTGCTTGTTGAATTCTATATTAGATTCTGAAAATTTTGAGTTATACAAGTCTGAGTATGAATTATATAGAAAAGAGTTTAAAAGACTGGTTTATTATTTTATCAGATGGGAAAAATTCCAATGGAAAGAATATGTAATAGCATTGCTATTAATTCTTCCCTTTGGTGAAAAGATAAGAAGAATTTTTAAATGAAAATATTAAATAAAGTAATTATTAATGAAGAAATAAGGAAATGACAGATCATGAAATATAGTAGCCCTTATATATCAATTATCGTACCTGCGTATAATGCAGAAAAAAGTTTAAAAAAGAGTATAGAAAGTATTGTAGAACAAGAGTATAAATCGTATGAAATCATAATTGTTAATGATGGATCGAAAGACGGAACAAAAGAAGTGTGTCAGGAATTAGTAGATTTATATCCAACAATCAGGATAATTGACTCCGAAAACAGGGTGTAAGCAGTGCACGTAATCTGGGATTGGAGGTGGCAAACGGAGACTGGATAGGTTTTCTGGATTCGGACGACTGTATGTTACCACGTTCGCTTGAGGTTCTGGCAGATCAGACAAGACAAACAGATATAAAATGGATTATTGGTAATTTTATATCTCAAAATGAAAAAAGTGGAGAAAAGATTCTGAACAGACAGTATTTTAATGAGAAGGTACATACAGGTACATTAAATGAATTACCGGTATTTTGTGCCAGTAGGAATTTTCATTGTGTGTGGGGAAAACTGTATGCGAAATCTGTTATTAAGACACATCAGATTCGTTTTGATGAATCAAGGGAATACGGAGAGGATTTATTATTTAATTTAAAATATATTTCGTATGTAGATCGATTTGTTGTATTGAATACAGCAGTATATTTTTATTGTTATCAATGGGGGACCGGATTAGGATGTAGCACTCAGAAAGATGAGTGGTCATTACAAAAAGAACTTTGTAAAACAGTAAAAAAAAGAACTGGCAGTGAATCAATATATAGATGATAATACACTGAAAGAGATGAATCATTTCTATTTCTCACAATGTATTGCTTCTTTGGAGAGAACGGTTATTGAGAAAGATCAGACGAATAAAAACAGAATTTTAAGTGATCCATATTTTATGAAAGTTTTGCAGGTGGAAAAAGGAAGAACAAAGAATCCATAAAATTGATTACTGGTTATTAAAAAGAAAATGGATAGATCTGTATTATGGATTACATAAAAGATATGCAAAACTGAAAAAATATAAGTAGGAGAAAACACATTGAGCAAGTTAAGTATTATTATACCAGTTTATAATAGTGAAAAATATTTGCGGCGTTGTATAGACTCTGTTACAAAACAAGATCCCGCTGATTGCCAGGTGATATTAATTGATGATGGGTCTACCGACGATTCGTTTGAAATTATGAAAGAAGAAGCAGAGAAGTATAATTATATTGACATCATTCATCAAAAAAAAAAATCAGGGTGTAAGTATGGCGCGAAACGCTGGTTTGAAAAAAAAGGCAACCGGAGAATGGATATATTTTCTTGATTCAGATGATGAATTAGTGTCGGGGGCAGATACAGAAATGCGGCATATTGGAACGTATGGACAGATGTACCGTTGAAGAAACGTATAAAAGAAATACGGAAAATAATGAAGGATGAAAGATTTGTGGAGTTTCTGGAAAAGAGATGGCATATCGGGATATTAATGGCTTAGATTACAAATGGATTTAATTGAAACGTCTTCAAATATATTAGGGCAAAATGGTTGAAGGATTTCAGATTATTATCGGTCAGAGAAGAAAAAGGAGCAGAACTGATCCGGGAGCTAACTGGAAGGAATGTAGAAGTATTGTGTGACCCGACTATGTATCTGAGTGCAGAAAAATGGAGAAACGTTGAAAAAAGAACCCAAAAGCAGATTAAAAAAAAATTCACCGTATATTCTTACATATTTTCTGGGAGATTGTAGAATCTGGCAGAGAAGAATCATATGAAGATTTTTGAATTGCAGAATGAAGAAAACTTTGTTATTGCACCGGATGAGTTTCTGTATCTGATAGATCATGCAGCTTGTGTTTGTACGGATTCTTTTCATGGAACGGTTTTTTCGCTTATTTTTCATACGCCATTTGTTGTGTTTGAGCGTAGAGATAATTTTAAAACGATGAGTTCGCGTTTAAGTACTTTGCTGACGCTGTTTAACTGTTTGGAACGAACACCAGAAGGTGTGGAAGAACAGGATGTCTTTCAGGTGAATTTTGATTATACAGATATGGTGCTTGAACAGGAAAGAAAAAGATTTAAGAATTTTTTAGACAGAATTTAAAGGAGAAATAATTAATGCAAAAGAAAGTAAATCAGCTTAAGATGGGGGCGATACTAAGTTATCTGTCAATTGTGATCCAGAGCTTATGTGCGATTATATATACACCGGTAATGCATCCGTAGATTGAATAGTATTTTCCTGTTGGTATTTTGTTGCCTTGCAATCGTTTCGTGTATCGTAGGAGGTGTGATGATTGCTTCGGCGAATCTGATTTTTAACAGTAGCCTTTCACCAGCGGACGTACATCAGGTACGAATTTTGATGTTTGTACTGGTTCTTTCAACAGCATTAACATTTCCGAATATTATTTTTGACTGTTATATTACGGCTCATGAAAAATATATTTTTCAGCGACTTATCCTTATTGGCGCAACAGTATTACTTCCGATTTTAACATTACCCTTATTGTATATGGGATATAAATCCACAGCATTAGTAGCAGTTAACTTATTTATATCTGTATTTAGAACAGTAATGAATGTGTATTATTGTATTGTAAAATTGGAAATGAAATTTCAATTTCATGGAATGCAGCTAAAAGTGTTAAAGAATGTTGGCTCATTTTCGATATTCATATTTTTAAATGAGATTGCATCACAGATAAATTGGAATGTGGACAAAGTTATCTTAGGTGCAGTTCAGGGAGCAAGCGTGGTAGCTGTTTATTCAGTTGGTAGTCAGTTTAATCAGTATTTTATTAATATGTCGACTGCAGTGTCAAATGTATTTATTCCCCGTGTCAATAAGATGGTAGCGGAAAGACAGGGAGATGATGCATTGACTGCATTGTTCATTAAAATTGGACGTGTACAGTATGTAGTCCTTTCAGCTATCCTGGGAGGATATCTGCTATACGGAAAATTCTTTATTATGAAATGGGCCGGAGAAGGGTATGATGCGGCATATTATGTTGGGGCATTGGTTATGATTCCGGCAATTATACCATTAATTCAGAACATTGGAATAGAAATTCAGAAAGCAAAGAATATGCACAAATTCCGGTCGATTGTGTATTTTATAATCGCATTTGCAAATCTGGGAATAAGTGTACCATTAGGAAAATATTATGGTGCGATTGGTGCCGCTTTTGGAACAACATTGGCAACAGTTGTTGGAAATATAATTTTAATGAACTGGTATTATCAGACCAAGATTGGGCTGAATATTAAGGCATTCTTTAAGAGCATGATCCGTCCAACAATTGTGTTGATAATAGCATATATGGAAGGATTGTTGGTAAAAAGCTTTTTTGCAGTAGATTCG
>VOFI01003280.1_pt1 | contig 19769 bp, 18 predicted proteins | sample 5384131 | NCBI WGS metagenome assembly VOFI01 (sample SAMN12384728, study PRJNA508395) | human gut metagenome | isolation source: healthy gut H | host: Homo sapiens
ATAATTATTGGAATGAATGTCTTCACGGGAAGTGGCTCGTGCCGGTGAAGTGACAGTCTTTCCGCAAGCCATTAATCTGGCTTCTACCTGGGATACGGTGTTAGTCAAACGGGTGGCTTCTGCTATTTCTACGGAGGCACGGTTGAAATATCTGGAGATAGGAAAAGGGCTCACTTACTGGTCGCCTACTATAAACATGGCGCGTGATCCACGCTGGGGAAGAAATGAAGAGACTTATGGTGAAGATCCGCATCTGACTTCGCGACTTGGAGTGGCTTTTGTTAAAGGCTTACAGGGGGATCATCCGACTTATCTGAAAACTGTCGCAACAATCAAACATTTTGTGGCCAATAACGAAGAGAACAATCGTTTCTCCAGTTCTTCACAAATACCGACGAAACAGCTATATGAATATTATTTCCCCGCTTACGAGGCTTGTGTGAAAGAGGCAAACGCACAATCGGTGATGACGGCTTATAATGCTTTTAACGGAGTACCACCCAGCGGTTCGCATTGGTTACTTGATGATGTGCTGAGAAAAGAATGGGGATTCGATGGATTTGTAGTTTCTGATTGGGGCTATTGGGGTGATGAATTGGCAGCACCGGGTGGTAAACTCGCTGGAGGAGGCAGCTGCTTTAGGAGTAAACAGTGGTTGTGATCTGGAATGTGGTACTACTTATAAGGAAAAACTTGTTCAAGCGGTAGAACAAGGATTAATTTCAGAAGCTGCTATTGACCGGGCTTTGACAAGAGTATTAACGGCACGGTTTAAGTTGGGAGAGTTTGATCCGATGGAACTTGTCCCATATAATCATTATGATAAGAAACTATTGGCAGGAAAGAAATTTGCAGAACTTGCTTATGAGGCTGCTGTTAAGTCGGTCGTGCTATTGAAAAACGATGCTTTGTTACCTTTAAATAAAGAAAAGATTAAATCTGTAGCCGTAGTAGGACCGTTTGCCGATTACAATTATTTGGGGGGATATAGCGGACAGCCTCCTTATTCGGTTAGCCTTTTGAAAGGAGTGAAAGAGCTGATAGGTAAAAAAGGGAAAGTCACTTATCTGAACGGAATGGGAACCTCTGCGGATTCTATAGCGCAAGTGGTAAAAGGGGCAGATATAGTACTTGTAGCTTTGGGTAGTGATGAAAAAATGGCACGAGAAAACCATGATATGCCTTCTATTTATTTACCGGAGGAACAAGAGAAGCTTCTAAAAGAGATTTATCAGGTGAATCCGAGAATTGTATTGGTTTTCCACACGGGAAATCCGTTGACTTCCGAATGGGCGGATACACATATACCGGCTATTATGCAGGCTTGGTATCCGGGACAGGAAGCGGGTAGGGCTTTGGCCAATTTGCTGTTTGGAAATGAAAATCCGTCGGGTAAGTTGTCTATGACTATCTACAAAACCGAAGAACAGTTACCGGATATACTGGATTTTGATATGTGGAAAGGGCGTACTTATCGTTATATGAAAGGGGAACCTTTATATGGTTTCGGCCATGGATTGAGTTATACATCTTTTGAGTTCGATAATATACAAGGGAATGATACTTTGCAGCCGGATGCGATTTTACAATGTTCGGTCGAGTTATCCAATTCAGGTCAGTTAGCAGGAGAAGAAGTGGTTCAGGTCTATGTTTCGAGGGAGAATACTCCTGTTTACACATATCCGTTGAAAAAATTAGTGGCATTTAAAAAAGTAAAACTTGCTTCAGGTGAGAAAAAGAAAGTGGATTTTACTATAGCTCCCCGGGAGTTATCAGTTTGGGAAGATGGGAAATGGAGGATGCTTTCCGGAAAGTATACTTTGTTTATCGGTTCCGGACAACCGGGGTTGGCGAAAGGTATTACGAAAGGTTTTGAGGTTAAGATAAGGTAAAGTTAGTTTTTACAGGTTCTGGGGTAGTAGTTGTTTTTTAAGGAAAGATTGTTTGAAGGTGATTTCTGTATGTACTTGTTCTCTGATGTAGAGGGTGTGCTGATTGTATCAGTATCAGATAAAATAATACTGGATTGTTAATAATAACTGCACTAATTTTACATTTGAGAAAGTTCCCCGATATTGGGATGAAATAAGTCTCAATTTCGTCTTTTAGATAAACTATGGTGGAATAACGGATGCATTAAAGGCAAAAAGCGAATAAAGAGTGTTTGTTTGAATTGCATAAGTGAATGATAAAATCATATTTGTTTGTTCTGCCGGTTGACTCTATTTTTGCATTATCACAAAATTAATCATTTAAAATCAGTGTAATAGTATGAAGAACATGATGTTGTTTCTGATGGCACTCTTAATGAGTGGCCATATGATGGCTCAGCAAACCATTGTTACAGGTGTAATTACCGATGCTAACGATGGATCTCCATTGATCGGAGCCAATGTTCTGGTTAAAGGTGCCGGAACCGGTTCTATTGCCAATGTGGACGGTAAGTATAGTGTTAACGTCCCAAATGGTAAGAATGTATTGGTCTTTTCGTGTGTAGGTTATAAAGAACAGGAGATCACTTTAAAACCCGGACAAAAAGTGCTCAATGTGACCATGAAAGAGGATACTGAACTACTGGATGAAGTAGTAGTTATAGGCTATGGCTCCATGAAGAAGAGTGACTTGACTGGTTCGGTCACCAGCATCAAAAGTGAAGATTTAATGAAAACAAACCCGATTAGTATTAATCAGGGACTCCAAGGGCGTATTGCAGGTGTGCAGGTTAACCAGAATGATGGTGCTCCCGGAGCCGGGGTAAGTATTCAGATTCGTGGTGCTAATTCATTCTCCACCTCTACCGAACCGCTTTATATCGTGGATGGTATTCCTTTTACCAGTAGTGGAATGCCGGGAACAGGCAAAGACGGTATGATGCAGACAGCCAATCCGCTTTCGACAATTAATCCGTCGGATATCGAATCTATTGAGATCTTGAAAGATGCCTCTGCCACAGCCATCTATGGATCGCGTGGTGCAAATGGTGTGGTATTGATTACTACCAAACGTGGTGCAAAAGGAAAAGATAATATCAGCTTCAGTGCTAATTTCGGAATATCGAAAGTAGTGAAGAAATTGGATATGTTGGATGGATATGCATATGCGATGTATAGGAATGAAGCAGCGCAGATGTTTAATGAATACGAGAATGCGAATGAAGCAATTCCATATCCGGGTACTTCCAAAGTAGATCCTAGTACCGGTGAATCTGTTTATTCTCCTGGACCGGAGGACTATCGGAATGGTACATATCCTAGCGTAAATTGGCAGGATGAAGTATTTGAAACAGCATTTTCCCAGGAATACAATCTGAGCGTGAACGGTTCGAATGATAAAGGATATTATGCAATCTCCGGTAATATTTTTTGGATCAGAGTGGTATCATTCATAACTCCGGATACAAACGTTATTCATTCCGTGCGAACTTGGCTCGTAAAGTACATGAATGGATTGAAATAGGTACGAATATGAGTTTTACCAATTCGCTGAATAAACTTGCTAAAACGAATTCTGTCAGTGACGGTATTATTCGTGGTGCTTTATTTTATCCGGCTACCGCTCCGCTGGATGATGAAACGAATAATGCTCAGTTGAACTGGTTCTCTTCTAATCCTTATGTATATACACGTGCTGCTAAAGATGAACTGACAACGAATAGTTTCTTTTCTTCTTCATTTGTAGAGATCACTCCGTACAAAGATTTGAAGGTTCGTCAGAATGTTGGTTTCTCCTACAATATCAATGAACGTGATGTGTATTACAACAGGGAAACAGTAGAAGGTAAAGATCCGACAAACGGATATGCTTCCAAGGCAGATAACTGGTCGAAAAACCTGGTACTTGAAACGATGGCAACTTATAATAAGACCTTTAATAGGAATCATTCGCTAAATGTAGTCGCGGCTTTCTCTTATGAAAGAGGGGATTATGGTAATAAGGCAATGGTAGCTACCGGATTTCCGCAAGACTTGACAGAAGATTTTGATATGAGTGCTGCTGTGAATCCTCAGAAACCGACTAGCGGGCGAGGAATGACTTCTTTGGTTTCCTTTTTGGGACGTGCCAACTATAATCTGATGAATAAATATCTGTTTACTGCCTCTTTCCGCCGAGATGGTTCCAGTAAGTTTGCGCCTGGTAATAAATGGTCGAACTTTGCTTCAGGGGCTATTGCCTGGAGAGCATCAGAAGAACAGTTTATTAAAGATCTGAATGTGTTTAGTAACCTGAAATTCCGTGCAAGTTATGGACAAACAGGTAATCAGGCGATTGGGGCATATGCTACCCGTGACTATCTGACTGTGGCCAATTATCCAATTAATGGTGCACTTGCCAGTGGATTTGCTAATCTGACTTGGAGAGGACCGGCCAATCCGGACCTGAAGTGGGAAACTACCAGCCAGTATAATGTAGGAGTGGATATGGGTTTCTTCCAGAATAGAATTAATCTGACTATTGATCTGTATTATAAGAAAACATCTGATTTGTTACAGAATATACAGATACCCCAAAGTACAGGTTTTTCAAATATGACGACAAATTTTGGTAACGTAACCAATAAAGGACTTGAAATTACGGGAAAATTTTATGCAATCACCGGAAAGAATCTCAATTGGGACTTTGATGCTAATATTTCTTTTAATCGTAATAAAATCAGTGGTCTTCCGGGCGATCAGTTTGCTCAAGGATGGAGTAAGGCTGATAATGTGTTCTTACAGCGTAACGGAATGCCGATCGGAACCATTTATGGATTTGTGGAAGACGGCTTTTATGATAATATAGCTGAGGTGAGAGCTGATCCGTTCTATGCAAAAGAGTCGGAGGCTGTATGTAAAGCAATGGTAGGTGAGGTAAAATATAAGGATTTTGATGGGGTAGCCGGTATTACGAATGCCGATCGTCAGGTAATTGGTGACACGAATCCGGACTTTACGTTTGGTATGACTCACAATTTTACTTATAAGAATTTCTCTTTGAGTTTTTTCCTGCAAGGCTGTGTCGGAGGTGATATTTTTAATGCAAACTTGCTTTGAAGTGACTATGAGTGGTATTGGTAATATTCCTCAGAATATATATGAATCCCGTTGGACACCCGAAAATCGGGAGAATGCCAAATGGCCGAAAGCTTATGCCGGCTATGGGAGAACAATGAAGTTGTCCGACCGCTATGTAGAAGATGGATCTTATCTGAGAATGAAGAATATTAATCTGGGCTATAAGTTTATTTCTCCATTCAAAGGAATCGAATCTATCAATCTGTTTGCTTCCGTTAGTAATGTATTTACCATTTCGGGATATAGTTGGTATGATCCGGATGTAAATTCTTTCGGAAGTGATGCTTCCCGTCGTGGTGTAGACTTATTCTCATATCCAAGCAGTCGCACCTTCTCATTTGGTTTACAATGTACATTCTGATGTTTAACTCAAATCAAGAAAAGTCATGAAAAAATAATATTCAAATCGTTTTTATTGTTATGGACGGTCTTGTTGGCATGTTCATGCAATGATTTACTGGATGAAAAGGCCTATGATTTTGTGTCGCCTGAGCAGTTGGGCGACAGTGAAAGTGCAGCTTCTCAGCTCGTGACAGGAGCCTATAATACGGTGATCACCAGCTTTATTGCTCCGGGATCTTATCTTTACCTGACCAATATGGACTGTGACTACGCATCAGGAGCTTCATGGGCATTCGGTAATGTGGGAGCGGGAAACCCACAAGGTTTTTGGGGGATAGACCACATGTGGCAAGGTAGTTATACGTTAATCCACCGGGCAAATCTGGGTATATCCAAGATTTCGGCAATGAGTAATCTGAGCCAGGAGAGTAAACAGGATGCTTTAGCTCAACTCTGTTTCCTTAAAGCATGGGCTTATTTTAATTTGGTGAGAAATTACGGTCCTGTACCTATTTTCCGGAAATCCATTTCGGAAGGAGAAGCTATGAGTCAACCTCGTGCATCGGTTTCGGATGTATATGCACATATTATCGAATTGTTGGAACAGGCTGAAGGTATGTACTCAAAAGATGATGCAGGTTTCGTGGTGGGGCATGCTTCAAATGGAACTGCTAAAGCATTGTTGGCGAAGGTATATGTTACTATGGCTTCCGGGGCGATGTCCGGTGTGCCTATCGTGGTTAAGGGAGGAAATCCGAATATATTTGAACCACAACCTATCACGCACATTGCAAAGACTGTTGCAGGTTATGAGTCTTTTGATCCGGCCAAGTATTATGCGTTGGCACGTGACAAAGCTTGGGAGGTGATAAACGAATATACCCTGTTTGATAATTATATGGACGTATGGGCCATAGGAAACCGTAATAAGGGAGAACACATCTGGATGGCACAGGCCATCAGCGGTGATAAGGACTTTGGAAACACGATCTGTCAGGATTATGTGGGCATTTTCAAAGAAGACGGTACGATGGAAGGTAACTGGTATGGTATGCGCGATCACTGGTATCTGCTTTTCGAAGAACAGGATAAGCGTATTGTCGATGGAGTTATTCATCGATATGCGTCGGATGGTATATCCAATGGTAAGGTTATCTATAACTATTATCCCCGTTGGTATGCAGATAAAGTGGAGAATAAGGAGGTATATGACAGTCAGGGCAATGCTTTTGATGGTACGGAAGTCTATCATGAAGGTCAGGGTGGACATTGGCGAAGTTGACAAAATTTACTTTTTTGTTACAGACCGGGAAACAAAAAAAAAACAGTGATTTTCACTTTCCGTTACTCCGTTTGCCGGATATCATGTTGATTTATGCTGAGGCTGTCAATGAATTGAATGGTGGGCCGGACGCTGAGGCCTATAATCAGGTGAACCGCATTCGTACGCGTGCACATGCCACTCCGTTCTCCGGAATGAATCAGGATGAATTCCGTTCGGCTGTACTGGAAGAGCGTGCCCGCGAATTGGCCTATGAAGCTGACCGCCGTTATGATCTTTTCCGTTGGGGTATCTATCTGGATGTGATGAATGCCATCGATATGGATGAGCATAATGTGACTAAACGTCGTTTGGAACGAAATCTTCTTTATCCGATACCTACCAGTGAAGTGAACTCTAATGATAAGATTGATTCTAATAATCCGGGATGGTAATGAATACATTCGTAACATTTAAAATTGAAGATGCAATGAAAACATTTAGATATATTTTATTCGTGTGGGTGATGCTGGGCTGTGGGCTTTTTGCATCATGTGAGGACGATGAAGTGGAATATGCTCCTTTGGCGGTTACAAGGGTATCTACCGTACTTGACCGTGAGCAGGGCATTGATCAGGCTAATCTTGCACAGTACATCATAGTGCAAGGTACGGGACTGAATGCTGTTAATTCAATTCTGGTGAATGATGTGCAGGTTGATTTGAAAGACGCATACATCACTTCCGGAGAAATTACTTTTCCGATTCCAAGAGTGATTCCGGGAGAAATAAATAATCTGATAACTTTAGGGAGTGGAAATTCTACAGTGACAGCTCCGATATCAGTGTTTATCCCCGAATTGGAAGTGAATGGAATGTTCAATGAATTTACACCGGCCGGTGATACAATGAAAGTATTCTGCGATTATTGCTATCTTTATGAGATAACGACCGAATCGGGACAACTGTTCTTTGGTGGTAAAGAAGTGAAAATTACAAAATCAACGGGCAACAGCTTGAGTTTTGTATTGCCGGAAGATGCTGTAATGGGATCAAAAATTAAATTAGTCAGTCCGGTTTGTGGAGAGGTAACGGTTCCAGGTAAATATATGGAAAAAGGCAACATGCTGTGTGACTTTGATCCGTTTACCGGTTGGGGAGGTAGTAAATATGTGATAGATGGTCCTGTGCCTGCTCCGTACAGTGGATACTTCTCCCGTTTCAAGATCAATAAAGGGGATGCGAACGATTGGGACTGGAACGAGGTGACTACTATTGCACAGTGTGCTGTCGAATATTCTCCGGAGGTTATTGCCGATCAAAATAAATATTTGCTGAAGTTTGAAGTAAATACAATCAAACCATTGACTAAAAGGCAGATTCGTTTCTATTTTTCACAGATCAATTACGATTGGGAACCTTTTGCATCGGGACTTGCTCTGAATACAAATGGAGAATGGAAAACCGTTTCTATTGATCTGGGAGAGATGTGGAAAGGAGATATTCCTAATGATGGAGTCCTGCAGATTATGGGTAATAGTTGGGCGGAAGATACGGATATCTGTTTTGATAATTTCCGTATCGTTCCCAAAGATTAAGGTGTGCTTAGCAAAAAGCAGATTATAATCTGCTTGATGTAGGGGTAGAGTTGGTAAAAAGAGGGAAGTTTTTATGGAACTATCCCTCTTTTTAACTCAGCTTGCAATATAAATCTAACAAAAATGATAATGCGAAAAATTCAATATCTGTTTATTGCTTTGTTTATCTGCCTGGAAATCCAGGCACAAGACAAATTTAATATCAGGGGGAGTGTTGCCCTGGCATAATTTTCTATCGGGACCTACTTCCTGGAATCTGTCGGATTACCGGATTTATCTGGATGAATGCCGGAAGAATGGTATCAATTTTATTGGTTTTCATAATTATACTGGTGGTGGAGAACGCTATGCCACCTATGTGGAACCTATGATAAAAATAGAATATAAAAATATTCTTCCGCAAGCTTGTTTTGATAATTCGATGACAGCCCGTTGGGGATATCTTCCGATGGCTGTGAAAGACTTTGCTTTTGATACGGGAAAGATATTTCAATTGCCTGTTGGTGCAGAAGCTTTTGGCAATAATGGTTCGATAACATCACATTCTTCTCGGGAACATTATGAAAAAGCTCAGTCCTTGATGAGGGATGTTCTGAAGATGGCACATGAACGGGGAATCCGAATGGCTATGGGATTTGAATTTGGAGTGATCCCTCCCGAATATTTTTCTTTGAATGTAGCCGGAGATTGTTTTTATTGGGCAGGTGAATCGAATATGATCCCCAATCCGAAAAGTCAGATAGCTGCCGAGATACATTATGCGGCAATTGATGATATCCTAAACACTTATCCGGATATCGATTATATCTGGATGTGGCTGAATGAACATTCATTTATGGGTGTCGATGTTCAGAAAGCACTTAGAGATAAACCCTTTGCCCGGGCTTATCAAGAGAATCAGGCACTCTTTAAAGAGGCTGCCGATTCATCGGCTCGTTTTGTCGGGGTATGGGCATTGGAATACATGAAATTGACTTATAAACATTTGAAATCAAAAGGCTCTCGTGCAAAGTTAATCCTTGGTGGTTGGGGAGGGGACATCAGTTGCCTTCTTTATTGAAAGGACTGGATAGGGCCTTACCACAAGATATTATTTTCAGTTGCCTTAATCCGGATTTAGGAAAAAGTCCGCAACCTGATTTCTTGGAAGAGATTGCCCGAAACCGTAGTGTTTGGGCTGTACCCTGGTTGGAGGGGGATCATCAACTCTGGCATTTTCAGCCGAGGGTCAATATGATGCGTGAACAGGTAAAGCTTGCTGCCGAACAAAATCTGGACGGAGTAATTGCTATTCACTGGCGTACAGAGGAACCCCGTTTTAATTTTCGAACGTTTGCCCGTTTTGCTTCGGATAAGGGTGCTGACGAGAGTGTAGATCAATTGTATGACCGATATCTGACAGAGGAATTTGGGGAAGAAGCCGCAAAAGAAATGACTCCTTTACTTGCCAGAATGGATCGTGAACAGATTCAATGGAATGTACCGTCACCGGAATTTTATGCATATACTCCGGAATGGGGATTATTAGATGAAAATAATGTGCGAATACGACAAGAGTTGGTGTCTTCGGGAGAATCGTTATTGAAAAAGTTAAGAGGAGAGAAACGGGAGAATCTGAAACGTTTCATAGCAATGTTCCGTTTTGAACTGTTGTTGGGTGAGGTAGATCGGGCTATGATGCCTGCTTTTATCTTAAAAAAGAAGGAAGTGCAAGGTGAGAAAATAAATGGTTCGCAGGAGTATATGGACGCATATCGGCTGTTAGTTTCAGCCCCTGTTAAAGAAATGTTTGATACTTATATGGAACGTGTTCATTCTCGTGGAGAATTGGGAGTACTTAGCTCTTTGAATCAACGTGTGTGGCGCGAATATAATGATCTTAAAATTTATCTGGAAAATAAAATAAAAGAAAAATGAAACGAATGGCATATCACCTGCTGGCTATCTTAATTTTGGGGATGGCAGCATCGGCTGTCAAAGCACAGATTTTGTTAACAGCTTCTGCTACGCCGATTGAAGAATATGCGGCGGTAGAACTTCAGCGGTATTATTATCAGCTGTCCGGACGCTTGTTGTCCATCGATCATGAAGAAGTACCGGACAGGAAAACGGAATTTGTTCTGACAAGACTGGATCATCCGTTAGTGAAGTCTTGGAGAGACAAAGGAGTATTACCTCTGAAGTCCATGCCGGGAGAGCAGGGATATGTCATTCGGACAGTAAAAGAAAAAGGCAGGGAATTGGTTGTCATTGCAGGTGTTGATGCCAATGGATTGCTTTATGGTGTATATGGGTTGCTGGAAGATCACTTAGGAATGCGTTTCTATATGAATGGAGATGTATATCCTGATAGGAAAGAGGTTCAGACGAGAATACCGTTGATTCAAGATGAACGAACTCCGACAGTGGCTATCCGTGGATTCCTTCCCTGGACTAATTTTCCGCAATCGGCTACCATTTATTCTTGGGATGATTGGCGTTACATCATAGATCAGGCAGCACGGATGCGTATGAACTTCATTATGATTCATAACTATAACGGGTTTTGCGGACATAATGAACTGTTTCATAATTTTGAATACAAAGGGCATTTATCGCGTGGATGGATGCCTACTATAAAGACAGGACACGGATGGGGCTGTCCCGGATGGAATATCAACGAATATCTTTTCGGGGCATCTGAAGTTTATGATGATTATGATTTCGGGGCAGACTATGGCTTGCATAATGAAACGTTGACGAATGGTCAGATCAAAGAGAAGGGAGCAACTATATTCCGTAAGGTGATTGCTTATGCACACTTACGTGGTGTAAAAATAGGTTTAGGGTTAGATATTGATGTCGTTTTGCCGGAATATCAGTCTGAACCGGATAACAAAGACTTGATAAAGGTACAGGTCGCAGAAATAGCTCGTGAGTATCCGGAATTGGACTATCTGCTTTGTTTTCAATCCGAAGGTCAGAAAAATGAGGCTTTTTATGCCCGTTGGCGAAGAGTCTTTGATGGATTTTATGAAGAGATGAAGCGGAAGTCGCCTTCTACCCGTATAGCTGTATCGGGCTGGGGGCTAACTGCGGAATCGGTGAATAGTCTGCCTGAAGATGTCATTTGTGCCCCTATATCTTACTATTCGGCCGCTTTTGAGCCGGGAAGTGTTTATGGAAATCGTGAATACTGGGGATGTCCCTGGCTGGAACGTGATTTTAACAGTTCTGAGTATTACTATCCTTATAATGTAGATCTTTCGGAAACAATCCGGGCCTTTGGAGATGCTTCTGCCAATATGAACGGATTTTATGCGCTGACATGGAGATTGGCGGATGCTATTTCTCCAAAGATGTGGTATATCAGTAAGGCTCCTTGGTATAATCATGAAGTGCTGGACTCTTCGGAGAAAGTGTATCGGGATTTTGCACTTGCCAATTATGGAGAAAATGCAGTGGATGCCATTACTGACATTATCGATCAAAACGAACCTTTTGCTACCGATTTCGGTGAGTGTCAGGAAACACCCGGATTTAATCAGATGGTACATACTTATCCGTTGATGAATCTTTATTCGATGACTTTTGGGGGAAAGAATGGAAAGGATGTGGAGATAAAGGCCACCGGATATGCAGAGAAAAAAGGTACAAAAAATGCTCCTTGTGATGAAGGAGGAGAGTGCGTGGGATATATTATGGCTGATGACTGGTTGCAGTATCCGGCAGTTGATTTTAGTAATAGTCCCGAACGAATGTCCATACGGATTGCTTCTGCATCTTCGGGTGGTGTTGCTACTGTTTATCTGGATCGATTGGGAGGACCTGTTATCGCTCGGTTTGAAGTAAAGAACACGGAAGGTTGGCAATCCTGGAAATCATTGACCGTTCCGGTGAAAGGGTTAAAAGGTGTTCATACGCTTTATGTTCGTTTTCAACCTTTTAATGTAATAGCCAAAGCTGGGAAATTAGCTGATAAACAGCTGAAAACAATTGATAGTTGTATGGCCGTTACTTCGGATGTACTTCAACAATTGCGTCTCTCCCGATTACGAGCACGTATTCATGGAGCAGCATGCCATATAGCTTTGAATACTGATTTTGAAAATTATCAATGGAATGATTTACCGGGGAAAATGGATGAATGGGCGCGTAGCTTTTTGTATCGTATTGAAGATATTTCTTCCTATGGAAACATTATGAGTACTCAGAATCGATTTGTGAAACAGAACTATGTAGAGAAGATCAACCAGCTACGTAAACAGCAACGGGTACAGGCTCCTTCGCATATTATAGCTAAAGGTACTCTTGAGGGAGCACAGATTAGTTGGCGTAATGAAGAGCCGGCAGTAAGTTCCTTCGTGGTTTGTCGTAATGGAGAAGAGATTGATACATTGGCGTCTGATGTGAATTGTTATCAGGATAAGTTTCATGGAGCAGCTTCGTATACGGTATATGCAGTGGATATTGAAGGGCATAAAAGCCCTTTGGGAATACCTGCCGATTGTCTGGCCGGGAGTGCTGACCGGGAAGCTCCGGTTATTGTGATTAATTCCCCGTTGACTTCAATAATGGAGGGAACTCCGTTGCACATTCGGTTTTCAGTCGTTGAAAATCGGTTACCGGAATTTGTATCCGGGATATTTCACTATCGGAGAACAGGAGAGAAAGTGTGGAAAAAAATACCATTTAAGCACCGGACCAGAGGTGTCTTCACATTAACCTTACCTGCTTCTGAGATTACGCGTCAGGGAATAGAATACTACATTTCGGTTTCAGATTCTGACAATGTATTTTGCTATCCGGGTTCGGCTCCGGCTCGGAATCATACGGTGGTAGTAACTGAGGTACCGGGAGATGATAAACCCGAAGTTCCGATGATAAAACCAATTTGTGGTAAACGTATGTTTTGGAGTCGTGTGCCAAATGTGGAAATGTATCGCATCTATCGTAGCAGAACTCCTGATTTTAAAATCGGAGCAGATACGTTTGTGACGTTTGTAGCGGGAAATACACAGAGTTTTGCCGATAATGGATTTGATTTCGACGGGACTTCTCTGAAAGGAACTTATTATTATTGCGTGACTTCCGTATCCTTTTGGGATCATGAAAGTGAGGCATCAGAAATCATTCAAATAGATTATTAATGAAAAGAATTGGAATATATATTGTTATTGTAGTATGCATCCTGTCTTGCATATCTTCGCGAAGGAACCTCTTGACAGAAACCAGATTGATGTTGGTTGATACGAGAGCAACTGAACATACGGCGGCATTGTTCTATAACTTGCGGCAACTGACCGGAAAACGGGTGGTTTATGGACAACATAATTATGAAATGGATGGGTTCGATTCGGATAGTACACGCTGGAGGGATGAGGCAAACCGATGTGATGCGTATGATGTGACGGGGCTTATCCTGCTTTGGCTAGTTTTTGATTTCCTTCATTTTACGAATCCTCGTAGTTGGGAAACAAAAGAATTGAATTACATACAGGAAAAATTCCATGTTGCATATAATCGGGGGAAATGTTATTACGTTCTGTTGGCATTATTATAATCCGGTGACCGGAGGAAATTTTTATGATACAACACAAGTGGTTCGTCATATCTTGCCGGGAGGTTCTTATCATGCTACCTTCAAAGCCGATTTGAAGATCATTGCTGATTTTGCACACAATGCAAAGGGCGATGACGGAGAGTTGATTCCGATCATATTCCGTCCTTGGCATGAGTTTGATGGTAATTGGTTTTGGTGGGGAAAAAATCATTGTTCGGTTGAAGAATTTAAAAAATTGTATCGGTTTACAGTCACTTATCTCAGAGATTCTTTAGAGGTGCATAACTTTTTATATGCATTTTCTCCGGACTGTGGTTTCACTACTGAGGCCGAATATCTGGAACGTTATCCGGGAGACAAATATGTAGATGTTGTAGGTATGGATAATTATTGGGATTTTCGTCCGGATGGGGGAGATACCTCCCTGGTAGTTCTGAAAGCCCGTATCCTTACACAATATGCGCAAAAGCATGGAAAACTTTCTGCCATTACTGAGACAGGTACACAGACACGTGATTCATTGTGGTATACACAATTGTTATCTATTCTGCGTTCGGAAGGGGTAGCCTTGAATTATGTATGCACTTGGTCGGGGTTTTCTCCTTATAAAGGGCATCCGGCAGCAGCCGATTTTTGTCGGTTTAAGAGGGACACTTTGGTGCTCTTCGCTGATGAAATTCCTAATTTTTATACTTGGCACTGAACCTGCTTATAAATAATATCATGGAATGCTAAGATAGTATTAGGTATACATCCATCCAACGCCTATCTTTGCAATATCACTTTCAGGGTGGAAAGAATCTTATAAATAAAATATCTGATGATTATGAAAATCCTATCGACTATCCTATTAACCTTGTTGATTGTGCTTGGGGCGTGCACTTCTCCTCAGGTTTCTCCTGATCCTTTTGTCCGTGTGTCAAACGGACGTCTGACGGTGAATGGAAAACCCTATTATTATATAGGAACTAATTTTTGGTATGGAGCTATTTTGGGGTCACAGGGACAGGGAGGTAACCGGGAGAGATTACTTCGTGAACTGGATTATTTGAAGGCTCTTGGTATTAACAATTTGCGTGTTCTTGTTGGAGCAGATGGAAAAGATGGGATTCCGATGAAAGCTGAGCCTGCACTTCAGGTGGAAGCCGGTGTGTATAATGATACTATTTTTGACGGGCTCGATTTCTTCCTGTCGGAGTTGGATAAACGGGATATGTATGCCGTACTTTTCCTGAATAACAGCTGGGAGTGGTCGGGCGGATATTCCCAGTATCTTTATTGGGCGGGACATGGTGAAGTGCCTATGCCGAATGTAGCCGGATGGGATGCTTTTTCGAATTATGTGGCACAATATGCTAAGTCGGAAAAAGCACACCATTTGTTCCGGGATCATATTACTCACGTTGTAAATCGTGTCAATCGGTATACTGGAAAAAATATAGTGAAGATCCTGCAATTATGTCTTGGCAGATAGGTAATGAACCCCGTCCGTTCGGTGAGGACAATAAAAGAGTTTTGCAGCCTGGATTGCCGATTGCGCTGCTCTTATTAAATCTATGGATTCTAACCATCTGGTTTCTATTGGATCGGAAGGAATGGCCGGTTGTGAGGGGGATTTGTCACTTTGGACTTCTATCCATGCCGATGCGAATGTTGATTATACTACGATTCATATTTGGCCGAATAATTGGGGATGGATCGATAAGAAAGATATTCCGGGTACCATCGGGCAGGCAATAGAAAACACCTGCTCTTATATCGATATGCATGTGCAGGAAGCTTTTAAGATAAACAAGCCGCTGGTACTTGAAGAGTTTGGTTTACCGAGAGACAGTGTGAAGTTTACTTCGAATACTTCCACTGTTCAGCGGGACCGGTATTACAGAGCTGTGTTTGATATCGTCGAAAAGCATGCTGCCGAAAAGGGTGTTTTCCAAGGATGTAACTTCTGGGCATGGGGTGGATTTGCGGAACCTCAACATCTCTTTTGGCAAAGGGGAGATGACTATATGGGAGATCCCGGGCAGGAGGAACAAGGGCTGAATTCGGTTTATGCAACTGATTCGACGATAAATATGATAAAGGAGGCGGTAAGTGATATTAACCAGATAATTCAGAAACAATGAAAATGAAATTAATATGCTTTTTGATGTTGAGTGTGTTTTTATTTTTCCGGTTCGGGCTAAAAACACATTCGGGAAGAAAAAGACAAAGTGACGCGCTTGCATTTTTATGACCTGAATAAGAATGGGCGGATGGACACTTATGAAAACCCTTCTGCTCCTGTGGAGTATCGTGTGGAGCATCTTTTGTCACAGATGACTTTGGAGGAAAAGGTAGGACAGATGCTTACTTCATTGGGGTGGCCCATGTACGAACGGGTGGGAGAGGACATCCGCCTGACCCCTCAGTTGGAGAAAAGAAATCGGAGAGTACCATATCGGATCGCTCTGGGGTTTTATGCGGGCTGATCCGTGGACGCAACGTACGTTGCATACCGGACTCAATCCTTCGCTGGCTGCCCGAGCGTCCAATCGTCTTCAATCTTACGTCATAGAACATAGCCGTTTGGGTATTCCGCTGTTTCTGGCGGAAGAATGTCCGCATGGCCACATGGCGATTGGTACAACAGTATTTCCGACTTCCATCGGTCAGGCAAGTACCTGGAATCCGGAACTGATCCGGCAGATGGGACGTGTCATTGCTATTGAAGCAAGTGCTCAGGGAGCACACATCGGCTATGGACCGGTACTCGACTTGGCCCGTGATCCGCGTTGGTCGCGTGTAGAGGAAACTTATGGAGAAGATCCTTATCTGAATGGGGTGATGGGAACTGCTCTGGTACGTGGTTTTCAGGAGAGACATTAAACGACGGTAAAAGCGTGATAGCGACCCTCAAACATTTTGCTTCGTATGGCTGGACGGAAGGCGGACATAACGGAGGTACTGCCCATATAGGCGAGCGCGAACTGGAAGAGGCTATCTTTCCTCCTTTTCGTGAGGCGGTAGGTGCCGGGGCATTGTCTGTGATGAGTTCATACAATGAAATAGACGGAAATCCATGTACTGGAAGTCGTTATTTGTTAACGGATATCCTGAAAGATCGTTGGCAATTCAAAGGTTTTGTCGTGTCCGATTTGTATGCTGTCGGAGGATTACGGGAACATGGTGTTGCCGGCAATGACTATGAGGCGGCCATAAAGGCCGTGAATGCCGGAGTGGATAGTGATTTGGGAACGAATGTCTATGCTGAGCAGTTGGTTGCTGCGGTCAAAAGAGGGGATGTTGCTGTAGCAACGATAGATAAGGCGGTACGTCGCATTTTATCTCTCAAATTCCAAATGGGATTGTTTGATGATCCATTTGTAGATGAAAAGCAGGCAGTACAACTTGTTGCCTCTTCCGAACATACCGGACTGGCTCGTGAAGTAGCCCGTCAGTCAATCGTTCTGCTTAAGAATAAGGACAAGCTGTTGCCGTTGAAGAAGGATATTCGTACCCTTGCTGTTATAGGTCCCAATGCCGATAATGTGTATAATATGCTTGGAGACTATACCGCGCCTCAAGCCGATGGGACTGTAGTGACAGTCTTGGATGGAATTCGACAAAAGGTCTCTAAAGAAACTCGTGTGCTGTATGCCAAGGGGTGTGCAGTGCGTGATTCTTCCCGTACCGGATTTAAAGATGCTATAGAAACAGCCCGTAATGCCGATGCCGTAGTAATGGTGATGGGAGGATCGAGTGCCCGGGATTTTTCCTCGGAATATGAAGAAACCGGTGCGGCAAAAGTCACTATAAACCAGATCAGTGATATGGAAAGTGGCGAAGGCTATGATCGAGCCACACTTCATCTTATGGGAAGACAACTGGAGTTGTTGGAAGAAATCTCCAGGTTGGGTAAACCGGTGGTATTGGTATTGATTAAAGGGCGTCCGTTATTGATGGAGGGAGCTATTCAAGAGGCAGAGGCAATTGTGGATGCCTGGTATCCGGGCATGCAGGGAGGGAATGCTGTGGCCGATGTACTTTTCGGTGATTACAATCCCGCAGGACGTCTCACTCTTTCTGTGCCACGTTCGGTCGGTCAGTTGCCGGTATACTACAATACAAGACGGAAAGGAAATCGTAGCCGATATATTGAAGAACCGGGTACTCCTCGTTATCCTTTCGGTTATGGTCTTAGTTATACAACTTTTTCCTATACGGATATGAAAGTGCAGGTAACTGAAGGAAGTGATGATTGCCGGGTAGATGTAACAGTAACCATACAAAATCAGGGTACTGCAGATGGTGATGAAGTGGCACAACTCTATTTCCGGGATGACGTAAGCAGTTTTACGACTCCTGCCAAGCAGTTACGGGCGTTCAGCCGTATTCACCTGAAGGCTGGTGAATCCCGAGAAGTAACTTTTACTCTTGATAAGAAGTCATTGGCTCTGTATATGCAAGAGGGGGAATGGGTGGTCGAACCGGGACGCTTTACAATAATGGTGGGAGGCTCTTCCGAGGATATTGCCTGCCGACAAGCATTTGAGATAAACCGAAAATATACTTTTAAAATGTAAACGTCATGAACAGATCAAGAGATAAAGTGCGTTGTGCACTCAATCATCAGAATGCAGGTAGTATACCGGTTGATTTCGGGTCTACAGCAGTCACGGGTATCCATTGCCGTATTGTGGAAGCGCTAAGAAACTATTATGGACTGGCACCCCGTCCGGTGAAGATTGTAGATGCTTTTCAGATGTTAGGAGAGATAGATGCGGAACTAGCCGAAAAGATCGGAGTAGACTGTATAGGTATAGGTGGACCCAAAGATATCTTCGATTTGGATACGACTCGTATGCACGAACAGACGACCCCTTGGGGGCAACGGGTGTTGGTGCCTGAAGCAATGGATTTAACTCCTGATATGCGGGGAGATGTATATGTGTATGCCGGTGGGGATCAAAATTATCCCCCCAGTGCCGTGATGCCCAAAGGATGTTATTTCATTAATGCTATTGAGCGTCAGCAGCCCATTGAAGAAGATCGTTTGGACCCGGAAGACAATGTAGAAGAGTTCGGGCTATTGACAGAGAATGATCTGGCTTATTACTGTGCTGAGGCAGACAAGGCATATCAGACCGGCAGAGCTGTTGTTGCCAGTTTCGGGGGAACGGCTCTGGGGGATGTTGCTTTTGTTCCCGGTATGGGATTGAAGCAGCCCAAGGGGATTCGTAGTGTGGTAGAATGGTATATGTCTACTGCTATGCGGCAGGACTATTTGCATCAGGTATTTGAGAAAGAGATCGACATTGCCATTGCCAATTATGAAAAACTCTGGGCTGCATTAGGAGATAAGATAGATGTGGTGTTGACATGTGGGACCGATTTCGGTTCCCAGGAATCACAGTTTTGCTCTATAGATACCTTCCGTGAGCTTTGGTTACCACACTATCGACGGATGAATGATTGGATACATCAACATACTACCTGGAAAATCTTTAAGCATTCCTGTGGAGCTATTATCCCGATTCTACCCGGATTGATCGAAGCCGGATTTGATATTATCAATCCGGTTCAGATTAACGCCAAAGACATGGATTCCAGAAGATTGAAAGAGGAATTCGGCAGTCAATTGACCTTTTGGGGCGGTGGGGTAGATACGCAAAAAAGATACTGCCTTTCGGTACTCCCGATGAGATACGTCGCCATGTAATGGGGCAGTGTGAGATATTGGGCCGTGACGGAGGTTTTGTTTTCAATGCTGTCCATAATGTTCAGGCCAATGTTCGGTAGACAATGTAGTTGCGATGTTCGATGCTCTAAAGGATATCTCTTGATAATCTTCAGAAAATACTATTCCTACCATGTTTGCCTGTATTGATCATCAGATGGCTTTGAAATTCTCTTAAAGTCCCCTGATAGATCGGTTGGCAAATCGTAAAAATCATCTCGCTGTACAATAAATTTATGTTAGGTAATCTTTAAGAA
>VOFI01001764.1_pt1 | contig 19752 bp, 19 predicted proteins | sample 5384131 | NCBI WGS metagenome assembly VOFI01 (sample SAMN12384728, study PRJNA508395) | human gut metagenome | isolation source: healthy gut H | host: Homo sapiens
AGATTTTCCAGCGTGATTTCCTTTCCCTGAAAAGTCACGACTTCGGTTTCTTTCTTGTATCTGATATGCTCCATAGTACCTCCGTATTTAGTTTTCAAAGTGCGGTGCCGCCATGCTGCGGCGTGAAATGTTTTCTGTCATCAATCACCGTTCCCTTGTGTGCCGCTGTTGGCGTTTCAGTTCTGCCAGCACCTCCGGTGGGATGCGGTCTACCAGCTGCTGAATGTCGTGCAGCTCGCTTTCCAGCTTTGCCCGTTCCATCGTATCTTTCATCTTGCCTTTTTCGCTGGCTTTGGCTCTGGCTTCCAACTGTTCATTTTCCGCCAAAAGGTCGTTTATCGTGACCTTGTATTTTTTGAGCTGCCCGGAGAAGTTCTCCATCTCCACCATATAGGCGTGAAAATCGTCCTGCCATTTTGAGAGATTGGCTCTGTTGCCAATAATCTCCTTAGCGCACAGGCGGTTGTCCTCTGTCAGAGGGACAAAGACCAAATGCAGGTGGGGTGTTTTCTCGTCCATGTGTACCACCGCCGATACGATATTTTCTTTCCCTACCCGCCTGATTAAGAAATCAGCCGCCCTCTGGAAAAATTCCTGTATTTCCTTTGGGGGCTTCTTCTTGAAAAACTCCGGGCTGGCGGTAATCAGCGTATCCACAAACCGGGTACTATCCTTACGGGTGCGGCAGCCAGCTTGTTCAATACGGTTCTGTATAAAGTGGTAGTACCTGCTCTCCGGCTTAACAATGTGGAAGTTGTATTTGCTCCGGCTGGTGTCAATGTCGGGATTGCTGGCGTACTGTTCCTTTTGCCGTTCGTGATGGGCTTCCAGCGGCCTTGCCGGGTTGCCCTTGTGTTTTTCAAATCGCAAAATTGCGTGTTGTGCCATGAAACTCCTTTCCCCATTCCGTTCCTTTCCGGGACTTTTCCACAGGAAAATCCCGCAGAAAATATCTCGGATAGAATAGGAATGGATAGAATATAAATCAATCTTTTTATCTCTGTATTTCTATATACCGTCTGGTTTCCGTACTTCAAGAGGATTGATTATCGTACTTGTGAGTGCGGTTTTCAGTCCTCCGGCGTACCGGAACGGGATTTCTTGAAGTCGGTGTTTGGAACCGCTTCGTAGGATTTTGGGTAAATGCGGTTGGGTTTTCCACAGCCCTGCTTCTGGATCTCCACCAGTCCGGCATACTGCAGCTCCCGCAGGGTATTGACGGCTTTCTGCCGCCCGCAGTGGAGCAGCTCCACTACCTCGTTGATGGGATAGTAGAGGTAAATCCGCCCATATTCGTCCGCCCAGCCGTTTTTCCGGGACAGGTCTGTCCGGCGTAGGATAAAGGCATACAGCACCTTTGCTTCGTTGGACAGTGGTGTGAATGTGGGGGCTTCAAAAAGAAAATTGGGAAGCCGGGTAAAGCTGACCGCCTTTTCCGGCTGATGGATATAAATGGTGTTTGTCATATCGTGTTTTGTGGACGGTTAGAAGCCGTTTCCGGGGGCAGACGGTAGTTTCTATTGCCTGTCCCTGTTCTGTGCTTGCAAAGCCTTGTAAATCAAGGACTTTTCAGCCCCTAACTGTCCACACAAGACCTCCTTTTCCGTTCACTTTCTGTTTTCTGCCGCCTGTGAACTCTGGCGGCACAGCCGGGACAGTATTTTGCCCGGTTGGATTTAGGGACGAACACACCGCCGCAGACCGCACAGCGTTTTAGCTCCTTATCCCGGAAAATCTCCGCTTCCAGCGTTCCGATTTGCGGCAAGACCGACCAGCGGAACCACTTACAGCAGACCGAGAAAGAAATAGTCTGGGGGCAGGTGTGGGTGTCCCCATCATCAAGGAGCATACAGTTCCCATCCTCATAACAGCAGCACTCCCGGCAGATCAGGGCGTTTGCCTGTTTCCTCTGTGCCGGTGTCATGCGGTAAAGGGAACCGTCCGGCTTGCGCTCTATGGGCGGCAGTCGTTTATATGGGTTCTCTCTCATGTGTTCCCTCCATTTTGCTTTCCTTTGCCGTTCTTCCCGAAAGGATTTCCGGCGTTGGCACGCTCCCCGGACTTCGGGACATTTTGTCCCGAAGTGGCTCGTTGCGGTGCTTCCCCTGCCGGGGTATTCCTTTTCGGACGGTTATTCATTTTTCAAGGTGCAGCTCATCGAAATCAGCTCGGAAAACTCTCTATTTCCACGCTCTCGGAATTGTGGTAAAATGAAAGTACTTGGATGGCAATTAAAGTTTGAAAGGAGTGGCGATATGATTTCAACGAAAAATTTGTCTGGATTACCTGATGTAAATCGCCTAAGGGCTTTCTGCAAAGGGCTTGCAGCTTTGGACATCATCATGTTAGAGAAGGAATGGAGTTTCATCCGTCACTATACATACAATCCCATATGGAGAAGGGGAAAAGAAGCATTTTGGGCTACCGATGGCAGTGAGCAAAGCATGATTATCATGTTCACATCTGAAGGCTGTGTTATCAATGGTGTAGATTCTGAACTTTACGATTGGGAAGAAAAACTCCCTCGGATAGAGGATTTGACAAATGGGATGCCTTCCGCTTTGCAAAAGCTCATGAATAGCAGAGAAGTCAAAAAGATGAAAAGCACTTTTTGCGTCTGGACGGAAGATGGCGTTGTTTGGCACTGTAATCCTATGGCTGGTGAGGACGCTTCCAAGGATTTACTCTCTATGATTGATGGCAATCCGCAGACCTATGTGGAGTACGGGAAGTGGTTTTATCCCGCCGACCTGCCTTTGGAAGCTGTGCGCCAGCTTGCTGACGGGGTGCCGGTGACAAAAGAGATGATTGTTGCATTAAACCCCAAGCGTAGTGAATGGGACGAGATTAAGGCAGAATTAGATGAAATCGGGTATCTGAACAAACTTTGATATAACAGGTAACATAAACAGACAAGGAGGGGGAGTGCATGGAACTATCCATACAAGAACGATTGAAAGACCTGCGGGTGGAGCGTGGGTTGACGCTGGAACAGCTTGCGGAGGAGACCAACTCTCCAAATCTGCGTTGGGCAGCTATGAGGGGGATAATTTCAAGGACATCAGCCATTATGCCCTTATTGAGTTGGCAAAGTTTTATGAAGTGACTGTTGATTATCTGCTGGGGCGTTCTCAAACAAAAAATCACCCAAACGCCGATCTTGCAGACCTGCGTTTGAGTGATGATATGATTGAACTATTGAAAAGTGGCGGGTGGATAATTCCCTCTTGTGTGAGCTGGCGGCACACCCGGATTTCCCCCGGCTCATGGCTGACCTTGAAATCTATGTAAACAGTATCGCTGGCAAACTTTATAATTGGGTTAAGTATCAAGGCGGCGGAATTTGGGGTGGGATTGGAAAACCCATTTTTTACCTCAATGAATTTGCTCATATGGATAAACAAACCCCTACAAGTACCGACAAGAATATTTTGAAAGAAATAATATCAATATCATCTGTAATGAGCGACCACGCCACTGGCATTATGTTATGTAAAAAAATTCAGGAAAGCAAACTATTACCCTGCAATAAAGGTGAGATTATTGGAATCCTTGAAACGCTTGCTATTTGTGGGATTTTGGAAACACCAGAGCATAAAGGATATATACATTCCTTTACCCCACCATTGATGAGAGATACCGGAGATTTAAGACAAAGCCTATCCTATCCGCTCAACTGGTGGTGTGGAGAAAAGGACCCGTTGACAAATGCCAAAAAACTGCCGAAACCCGCAGTGGTCCCGGCAGAATAGGAAATATGCAGATAGAAAAAGACGGCGCTTGCCATCCTTTTAAGGTTTAGAGCCATGGCAGCAAGGAGGCATTCTTCTGTCGCTGCAAGAATGCCCCTTTTTCGAATCTTTGAAATACAATGCTCTCGTTTCAAAACGGAGAAACTACCCTCAGCCCAGATTTTGCGCAGCCGCATCATGGATAGAAATTCAGGCGTTCCCACACGCTGATGACCTCTGAAAAATGCTGGATAGCAGCTGCTGGCCAACACCCTGCGCCGAATTCCGGCTTTGTCAAAACAACTCGGACGTTTTACGCAGAGCTTGCAGGCATCGTCCTCTATTTGATAGCAACGAAGATATTTTCCGGTCGATTGATTACAATTCAGCCTGTGGTATGTAAGCCCGACTCCCTCCGGACAGATGAACGCATCTCGTTGCGGGTTGTAGGAGAACCCATATTTCTCAGGTGCATTGGGAAATTGAATTGCTGGGATATATCCGGTAACACCCAGCAGTTCCAGTCCCCTGTGGACTGCACCAGTGTCATATCCCCGATCCAAGGCAAGTTGATTCATTGGGACGCCAAGTTTGATTTGCTGCTCCAGATGCCGCAAGACCAGGAGGCTTTCCTTCTCGTTGGCAGGATATACATCAACGCCTGTCAAAATGCCGTGTTTGCAGTCCACGGTTGCTTCCATCAGATAACCAATGCCTCGTTTGTTGCCATGGTTGATGTAGCCGCTGTCAGGATCTGTCCGGCTGGTGGTACGGCGCTTTTTTATGGTTCTTTCCGGCGGCTTTTTTTGAATCCCGGCTGCTGGGAAAGCTCTTCATCCAGAGCATCGAGATAACTTTGCATGCTCTGTTCTACTTCCGTTTCTACATCGACCCAGCTTTCTCTTGATACGTTGGCAGGGATGTAGCTTCCGTCTGCAGCCATGGCTTTTCCATCAATCAGGCCGCAGGCGATGCACTGCTTCACGATTTCATAAAAGGCGTTCTGAAAGAGACCGCTCTGCTGCCATTTGCGCGTTCTGGTTTTGCTGAATGTGGAGTGATCCGGAATAGCATCATAGCTCGAATCCACAAAACCAGCGATAGGCGATGTTGAGCCGAATTTCCTCTACCAAACGCCGTTCTGATTTGATCCCGTACAGATATCCGACCAGAAGCATTTTAAACATACTGACAGGATCGACAGACGGACGGCCGGTCGCAGAATAATATGGTGCGAGCAGTCCATAGATGAAGTCAAAGGATACCATGCCGTCTATTTTTCGCAGCAGATGATTTTCTGGAATCAATGACGCCATATCCACGAAAACCATTGCCATTTGCCTGCTTTGACGTCCCATCATGCTGCATCCCTCCTATGGCTATTTTACCATAGAATAGGACGTTTCGCTACTTTGTCAACGGGTCCAGAAAATAAAGTAAATTATGATAACTGCTACAAAATTTTTAACATTGATTTTTCCCATTTGTCGAGGAGATAGCAAAGCCAGTCGAGCCAGTCAACGGCAATCTAAAAAATCTAAATCCCCAGCGGGGACGAAAATAAGAAAACAATAAATCAATAATTTGCAGGAGGTAAATCAATGGAAAGCTTGGTTAAATTTTTGGAAGATAAGATAACGGATAAAATGTCGGTGGAAGAAATAGTTGATGTGTTTGAGCAGATGTGCAGCACACCTCTTGAAGAAGATATGGTTTTATTTGAAACCGGGACATTTACTGAATTTTCAAAAGAACCGTTTTTTCAAATTTCATTAGTACGACAGTTTTCAAATAGTGATGAAGAGTTTTATCAAATCCATGTAGTCATCTTGTATAAGCCAACCGCTGAAAATAAAATTTTCAGCGAAACAACATGGGACGAAGATTTAGACGAAAATATATTTGACTATATCAGAAAATCAGCGTCGTTTGCTTATGCAAGAAATCATGAATACATCGAGGTAAAAATATATATGGACGAAACTTAACTTCTCATTTATCGGGGAGATAGCAAAGCCCTAAAGGCTTCCCGCCCATTTCAATTTTGAGAAGAAACCCTGTCTGTTTTCTCGTGAATGTGGCTATCCGTCTGGGACACTTTGTCCCATAGTCCAGCGTAGGACGAGGGACGGGGGCATTCATATACGCCCTGTCTGCTGATGAAACCAGCCCTGCGCTTGCGGCTCCACGCCACGCAATCACAGCCCTGTTTTCCTGCCGTTTCAAATGCCCTTGCCCTCCCCGGCGGCAACCGCATTTTCGCAGCAACGCCGACAGAGCGTATAACACACTACACTTTGCTAGCAAAGTCGTGTGCCAAGGGGCAAGCCCCTTTGGAAACCACGCGCTTGGAATATAAAAAATTTTCCTTCGTGTTCTTCGACTGTGTTTCCGCCAGCACAAGCTCCGCCGGATAACCTTTTTCCATTGCGTACTCCCGCATGGCTTCAGCCTCGGGACGCGGCTCATCCGCCCCCTGTCCTCCGGACATTATCAGGCAAGGCTCACGCCCCGTTTTTCTTTTTTGCCGCGCCGCATACCGCAGCGCCGCATCTACGCGCCCGGCCAGCAGCGGAGGCACCTTGCCGTCTATCAGCCCGCTGCCCAATACAACGATATAATCCACTCTTTTACGCGGCGGGAACCACTTTCCCACATAGAACGCCGTCAGAAACACCAGGCTGTGCAAAGCGAAAAAGACCGCCGTCCCCAGAAGCGCCATCCACAGCGGATACAGCCAGGGAAACAATCCGCTTTTGCCCAAAACCCACGGAAGCGCCATAAGCGCAAGGATCGCCAGAGCAAGGATCAGCGTCAGCATATGCTTGAGGCTCGGCCGTTCCCGCTTGAGCATCTGCACCGTATTCCAGAGCAAAAGCCCCAGCAGGATATAAACGCCGAACAACAGCAAAAACGCAAACACAAGCGCCGCACAGACAAGGAACAGGAACGACGCGGCGCTGTCGGGATATGCCAATGCCGCCAGCAGCGCGCACACGCCCAGCGTCACAAGAAACATGTCGAACCAGAAGCCGGCTGCCATACCCGTGTGTTTTTTTCGTTTTACCGCCCAAAACAAAGCAAACACTGCGGGCGGCAGCAGCGCTATCGTGAACAAATAATGCGTCATAGTCCTCTCCCCGCGCATTTTGACGACAGTGCGGCGCGCTCAAAAAAATGTCACCTGGCTGGATTTTGGCAAGTCTCCCAGCGCGCCGATGTCCGCCAACGTATCCATGATGGTATTGGAAACGATACCGTATTCCATATGCCCTTCGTTCTTGGCCGTAGCGCAAATAGCATTGCACGCACTTTGCAGATCCTCGGCGGAAATATACTGTTGGCCTTCCAGGGTAGCCTTTTCCAGCGTGTTCGCCGCCGCGTCTCCCAGCCCCTTCAGCGCCATAAAAGGCAGGCGGATCTTACCATCCTCCACCGTATAGGTCTTGGCGCGGCTTTTCCCGATGCGGATGGGCAAAAATTCGTAGCCGCGCTGCAGCATCTCGTTCACCATCTGAAGTGAAGCAAGGATGTCCTCGTCCTTGGCTTTCTTTTCTTCTTTCAGGCGGGCATTTACTTCTTTCAAATGCTGTTTCGCTACTTTTATACCGCCCACCGCGGCATCATAGTCGATATCGTCGCCGCGCACTGTGAAGTGTGTGGCGTAAAATTCCAGCGGATGATACACCTTGAACCACATCAGGCGGATAGCCGCGATCAGATACGCCACGGCATGCGCCTTCGGGAACATGTACTTGATTTTCTTACAGCTGTCCAAATACCATTCAGGCACATCGTGGGCGCGCAGCATATCCTCCACGCCCTCCGGGAAACCGCCCTTCGCCACCTTGCCCTTTCGCGTCAGCTCCATGATGGTAAACGCCTGCTTCGGCTCCACACCCTTATGAAGCAGGTATGTCATGATACTGTCGCGGGTACCGATCACCTCGGAAATGGTACACACGCCGTCCTTGATCAGGTCCTGCGCGTTGCCGTTCCACACGTCGGTGCCGTGGGACAGGCCGGATATCTGAATCAGGTCGCCAAAGCTCTTGGGCTGTGCTTCGATGAGCATGTTGCGCACAAAATTCGTGCCAAGCTCCGGGATGCCGAAGGTTCCCGTCAGGCTGTCGATATCCTCCGGCTTCACACCCAGCGCTTCTGTGGAGACCAGCAGCGAGATGACCTTAGGGTCATTCATGGGCACCGAATCCATCTTGATACCGGTCATATCCTCCAGGTGCTTGTACATCGTGGGCACATCGTGCCCCAGCTCGTCCAGCTTGAGTATGGTATCGTGCAGGTATTTGAACTCGAAATGCGTAGTGATCATGCCCTTTTCCTTGTCGTCTGCCGGATGCTGGATGGGGCAGAAATCAAACACGTCATAATTGCTGGGCACAACGACCATGCCGCCCGGATGCTGGCCGGTGGTGCGTTTGACGCCTACGCATCCCTGTACCAGCCGGTTCTCCTCCGCATGGTTTACGATGCGCCCGCGCTCCTCCAGGTACTTTTTCACATAGCCGTAGGCCGTTTTATCCTGCAGGCCGGAGATCGTGCCCGCCTTGAACACATGGTCGTGGCCGAACAGGTCCTCCGTATAGCGGTGAATCCGGCCCTGCACCTCGCCGGAAAAGTTCAGGTCGATATCCGGTTCCTTATCGCCGTCAAAGCCCAGGAAGGTCTCAAACGGGATGTCATGGCCGTCCACGATGAGCTTTTCGCCGCACTGGGGACAAATACGGTCCGGCAGGTCGAAGCCGTCTGCCACCGAGCCGTCGGTGTAAAACTCGCTCCATTTGCATTTGGGACACAGGTAGTGGGGCGGCAGGCTGTTCACCTCGGAGATGCCCGAAAAGTGCGCCACGGCCGAGGAACCGACGGAGCCGCGGGAACCGACCAGATAACCATACTCTTCGCTTTTCAGCACCAGCTTCTGGGCGATGACATACAGCACTGCGAAGCCGTGCTTGATGATGGAATCCAGCTCGCGCGTAAGACGCTTTTCCACAAGCTCGGGCAGTGGGTCGCCGTAGCGTTCCCGCGCGTTGCGCATGGTATCCTCCCGCAGGGATTCATCCGCGCCCTCGATGGTGGGCGTATACAGTCCTTTGGGGATGGCGCGCACGTCACCGTCCACCATATCCGCGATACGGTTTGGGTTCGTGATGACGATCTCCCGCGCCTTCTCCGGAGAAAGGTAGCTGAACTGCTTGAGCATATCATCTGTGGTACGGAAGTACAGCGGCGCCTGATTATCGGCGTCCTTGAAGCCGTTGCCCGCCTGCAGCACCGCGCGGTAGATGGCGTCCTCCGGCTCCATAAAATGCACGTCGCCCGTGGCTACCACCATTTTGCCCAACGCTTCGCCCAGACGAATAACCGTCTTGTTGAATTCCTGAATCTGCTCGATGCTGTCCACCATGTGTTCCCGCAGCATGTATTCGTTGTTGCCCAGCGGCTGCACCTCAAGAAAATCGTAATAAGCGGCGATATTTTTCAGCTCATCAAAGCTTCGCCCCTCCACGATCGCCCTGTAAAGTTCTCCCGCTTCACAGGCGGAGCCGATGATAAGTCCCTCACGGTATTTGTTCAAAAGGCTGCGCGGCACGCGCGGAACTTTGAAGAAATAATCCATATGCGCAGCCGAAATGATACGGTACAGATTTTTCAAACCCGCCGCATTGCGTACCAGAATGATGAGGTGAAAATTCTTCTTTGCCAGCTCACGCGTGCCGCCAAGACCTGTGTTCACATTCTCCAGCGCCGTTACGCCGCGCAGAGCAAGATCCTCGATCATCTTCACGTAGATCTGTGCCAGCGCCTTCGCGTCGTCACAGGCGCGGTGGTGCTGAAACGGCGGGATCTCAAGATATTTACCGATGGTATCCAGCTTGTAATTGCGCAGTCCAAGATAGAGTGCCTGCGCCAGCGGCAATGTGTCGATGTAGGTGTTGCCGAACGGCACACCGTACCGCTCCGCACACGCCTTTAAGAAGCGAATGTCAAAGCCATGGGCATTGTGCGCGATGAGCACACGGCCGTCCACAAATTCCAGAAACGCCCGCAGCGCCTCCTCCTGCCCCGGTGCATCGGCCACCATTTCGTCGGTGATGTTGGTGATCTTCGTTATTTCCTCGGGAATATGGCAGCCCGGATTTACAAAACTGTTGTAGCTTTCGGTGATCTCGCCGTTCTCGACCACCACTGCGCCGATTTCCGTGATGGCGCAGTCGACCGGTGAAAGGCCCGTAGTCTCCAAATCGAACACTACGAAGGACTGGCTCATGGCGCCCGTGGCCGCACCATACACAACGGGCACCATGTCATCCACAAAATAAGCTTCCACGCCGTAGATAAGCTTAAAATCCGGGTCTTTCTTTCGGATATCGTCCGTGGCCAGCATCGCTTCAGGGAAGCCCTGCACCACGCCGTGATCTGTGACAGCGACCGCGCGGTGACCCATGCGGTGGGCCGTTTTTACGATGGTTTTAGGGTCACAGAAACCATCCATGCTGCTCATTTTCGTATGCAGATGCAGCTCCACACGCTTTTCCGGCGCAGGGTCCACACGCTTTTTCCGCACCACCTTCAGCACGTCATAAGGGTAAATGACATAATCGCGCTCGTATTTGTCATAGGCACAGTCGCCCTTGATGATAAGCGTGTCCCCGGGGCCAAGCTCCTCCCACTTGTCGCAGTTTTCTCCCTCCTGCGGCCGTATTTTCAGATTGATGGAGCCTGTATAATCCGTGATGGAAATGGAATAGATCTTGCGCCAGTTCCCCTTGATCTCTGTAAAGAATACATCGCCCCAAACCGTAACTTTGCCGGCCTCTGCCCCAACATCGCGCAGCGCCGTCAGGCCCGTCGGCTGGAACATATGCCCATTCACCAGCTTGGCGGGCGCGTCCTCCAGGTCCAATCCCTGCACCTTTACGGCAGGCCCCTCGCTTTTGGCCTTGAACTGGCGGGCGGGCGGCGCCTTTTTCAAGATATGTTCTTCCACGGCCTCGGCCGAAATAGCCGTGTCGCACACCAACGCCACCTGCGGCCGCACTCCGGTGCGCGCGGCAATCAGCTCCTCCAGTTTCACGGCAAATTCCATCTGCGTCAGCAGCAGCACACCATTCTGCACGCGCACGGTGATGTGCTCCCCCGAAATATCCACCTGAGCCCCCGACAAAAAGCCGTTAATGGGCAGGCCCGCGTCTTTCAATTCCTCTGCCAACTCCAACACGGCACGGGACGTAAGGCAGGTATATGCAAACAGGCCCTGCACCTTGAGTGCAAAGCCCGGGAACTGCGGCTCCAAGGATGCGATCAGGCGCCCGCTGGTCTCAGCGGGCACCGGATTTGCCGTACGGTATACCACAGTGATGATTTTATTTTGCCTGTCCGCAACGACACGCTCCACGATGGCGCTGCCGTAGCTGTCCATAAACGCGGCGTCAGCCGTAAACTGCGGCCAGAGCTGCGTAAGCATGGGCTTCATTATTCCAACACCAACCGTTCGATTTCTTCACACAGCTCGTCCACGATATTACCGCGCAGCATACGCACCTGCTGTCCCCTGACGAACAGCATGGCGCAGTCCTTACCTCCGGCAATGCCGATATCCGCGCCCCTGGCCTCGCCAGGGCCATTGACCACGCAGCCCATGACAGCCACCTTGATTGGCTTATTGCAGCCGCGCAGACGCTCCTCGACCTCCGAGGCGATTTGGGCTACGTTGATATTTGTACGCCCGCAGGTAGGACAGCTGACGACCTCGGGGCCGGGCACAAAATGTCCCGCGGCGCGCAGGATGTCAAAACCTGCACGCACTTCTTTTTCCGGCTCGTCCGTCAACGACACGCGAATGGTGTCTCCAATCCCCTCCAACAACAGTGTCCCTATGCCCATAGCTGATTTAATAAGGCCCATACGGTATGTACCGGCCTCGGTAACGCCCACATGCAGAGGGTAATCGCACCGCAGGCTGAGCTGGCGGTATGCTTCCACCACCACGGGGACATTGGAGGATTTGATAGAGATGACAATATCGTTGAAATCGTGCCTTTCCAGCAGCGACACATGGTACATCGCGCTCTCCACCAGCGCTTCCGGCGTAACCTTTCCGTATTTTGCAAGGATCTCCTTTTCCAGGCTGCCGCCGTTTACGCCGATGCGGATGGGGATGCCCCTTGCGCGGCAGGCCGAAGCGACCTCGCCGACATGGGCGTCGTCTCCGATGTTGCCCGGGTTGATGCGTATTTTATCCACGCCCGCTTCGGCGCAAGCCAAAGCGACCTTGTAATCAAAATGAATATCCGCCACAACAGGCATTTTTACAGCATTCTTTAATGCCTCTACCACGGGCACGTCCGCAACGGACGGAACCGTGACCCGTACGATCTGGCAGCCTTCTGCTTCCAGCCGTTTGGCCTGGGCCACATTTCCCGCGATATCATGAATGGGCACATTGAGCATGCTCTGCACTGCAACAGGATTTCCACCGCCCACTGTAACGCCGCCTATACGGACGGCTCGTGTATTCTTGCGCATTGTCTTCCCTCTTTTTATACGATCAGTTTGGTGATATCGTTGAATGTGGCAAAAATCATCAGCCCGATGAGCAGGATAAATCCCGCGGCGTTGATGGCGATCTCATATTTTTGGCTGATGGGTTTTCGGCGGATCGCCTCGATGATAAGGAATACCAGCCGTCCGCCGTCCAACGCGGGAATGGGCAGAAGGTTAAAAATGCCCAGATTGATGGTAATGAGCGCGAGCAGCATCAACAGTGAAGAAAGCCCCAGCGAAGATGCCTCACTGATGGCGGAAACAATGCCTACGGGACCGGACAAATTGTTGACCGCGATACGGCCCGTAATAAGATCCGTCAGGCTGAGCACGACCATACGCCCCAGCGAGAGCGTCCAGTTTCCCGCCTCTTTCAAAACGCTGCCCACCGTCTTTTTCTCGCCCAGCACTTTAAAATCAATGACAAGCTGGTTGACGCCGTTTTCTTCGTAGGTATCGAACACCACATTGTCCAGCTGCACGCGCTTTCCGTCACGCAATACGGTCAAGTCCGCCTGCCCCTGCTGGGTACGGGCGAACTCATAGATGATATCATTTGCGATAAAGCAGCGCCGTCCGTTTACCGCAACGATGGTGTCTCCTACCTGCAGGCCGGACTGCTGTGTGGACGAACCCTCGTAAAATTCCGCTACGGTGCGCGTGCTGATGAGCTGCTGCGAACACACCACGCAAACAAGGACCACAAACCCCAGAAGGAGGTTCATCACAGCGCCCGCCACGGTGACAAGGATTCGGTTTCCCACCGGGGCCTTTGTAAAGGAACCCGCCTCTTCGCTCTCCTCGTCCTCACCCTCCATACTGACAAAGCCGCCGATGGGAAACAGGCGCAAGCCGTATTTTGTTCCCCCGCGGGTGAAGCTGAACAGCGTAGGCCCCATGCCCAGCGCGAATTCGTTCACCTGGATGCCGCTGAACTTCGCAGTGAGGAAATGCCCCAGCTCATGAATGAAAATCACAATGCCGAATACGAATACCGACGCCAACACCGTAATGAGAAACGACCCCGCGCTGCTGAAAAATGATGCCATTCTGTGCCCTGCCTTTTATTTCATTTGTTCGGCCGCGCCGTGCGGACCGTATAACAGCCCGGCGCGCCGCCGCCCATTCTTTTAGGATACATGTGCTAAAACATATGCGCGCGCCGCCGCGTCGCATGCATACACGTCATCCAGAGTATATGGCCCGCCGAAGGCTTCGCTGTCCACAACGCCCTCCACCAGCTCACCGATTTTCAGGAATGGAATGCGTCCCTCCAGAAACAGACGCACCGCCTCTTCGTTTGCGCCGTTTGCAGCACACGGTGCAAGGCCGCCCTTGCCGATTGCTTTTTTACATGCCGCGAGGCAGCGGAAAGTAGCCTCATCCGCTGTGTCAAAAGTCAGCTCGTGCAGCTTTGTGAAGTCCAGCTCCGGCGCAGGGCCGGGCACACGCTCCGGCCAGGTAAGCGCGTACTGGATGGGGATGCGCATATCCGGCACCCCCAACTGTGCCAAAATGGAGTTGTCGCTGAACTGCACCATCGAATGGATAATACTCTGGCGCTGCACCACCACCTGTACCTGCTCTGCCGGCAGGCCGAACAGCCAGACAGCCTCGATCAGCTCCAACCCCTTGTTCATCAGCGTGGCGGAATCAATGGTGATCTTGCTTCCCATGCTCCAGTTGGGATGGCGCAGCGCATCGTCCTTTGTAACATTCTGCAGCTCCTGCCGCGTGCGGCCGAAAAACGGCCCGCCGGAGGCCGTCAACAGTATCTTTTGCAGGCTTTTGGCCGAGTATTCGTCCTGTAAGCATTGGAAAATGGCCGAATGCTCACTGTCCACAGGCAGAAGCTTGACGTTATTCTCCCGGACGGCATCCGTCACGAGGGAACCTCCGGTGACAAGGCTCTCCTTGTTGGCCAGCGCCACATCCCGCCCGCTTTTGATGGCGGACAGCGTCGCGGCAAGCCCGGCAATGCCCACCACCGCGTTGAGCACGATGTCCGAGCCGTCCATAGCTGCCAATTCTTCAAGACCTTCTTTGCCTCGCAGAAGGACCGGCGCGCCCGGCATGCCGTGCAGCTCCCGGGCGGCGCGGTCCGCCGCCGCGTCATCCACAACAGCAATGCAATGAGGATGAAACTCCTGTACCTGTCGCAGCAGCAGCTCCACATTGGAATGCGCCGCCAGCCCAAACACGCTGTATTCCTGCGCGCGGATAACATCCAGGCTCTGCGTACCGATAGAACCTGTGGAGCCAAGGACCGTGACCTTTTTTGTCATAATATCACGCCTCGTTATTTCGTAAAATAGTAAAATACCGCCGTCACGACCATTGCGACAAACGGCGCGATGAAAAGCACGCTGTCGAAGCGGTCCATAATGCCTCCGTGCCCGGGAAAGATGGTGCCGTAATCCTTGATGCCGCACTGGCGCTTGATCACAGAGGCAAACAGATCGCCCACGATCCCCAGCAGAGAGCCGAACCCACCCAGCAGCACAACGACCACATAATACCGCCAGCCCAGCGTATCCAGAGGCACGCCGACAAGCTGCCCGTGCAGCGCTGTATAGCATGCCGTAACAACAACGCCCAGCAGCATGCTTCCCATCACGCCGCCCACGGCTCCCCTCGATGGTCTTGTTGGGGCTGACGACCGGCGCCAGCTTATGCTTGCCGAACGCGCGTCCCGCAAAATATGCGGCGGAATCCCCGCCCCAGGCAAAGCCCAAAATCAGGAAAATAAAATACAGCGCATCGTAGCCGTATGTCGCTCGCGGCAGAAGCTGCTTGAGATAAATGAGGGAATAAAAGCAGAACATGATGATGCAGGAAAACAGCACCATGCCGCCCAGCTTTGCATAATTGATGGACTTTGAATTGCCGATGACACACAAAAACGAGGTACAACGCAAAAATGTAGGACGCCGGAAGCATACAGATGCGAACCATATGGAAATCGCTGAACATCACCAGCAGCGTATACGGCACAAAGCCCCAATAAATATACGCAGCCTTTTTCAAACCGGAACGCTTTGAACACCTCATGGATGGCGAGCAGGCAAATGGCCGCAATGACGACGTTGAACACGAAGGTGTCGAACAGCGCCATCACCGCGAACAGTACCACCAGGCCGACTGCGGAGGTAATCACTCTTGTTTTCATAGCCATGCCTCGCTTTGCTTTTCAAATTCCGCCGAAGCGGCGGCTGCGGGTATTGTATTCTTCAATGGCCCGGTCCAGATCCGCCCGGGTAAAATCCGGCCATAACACGTCCATATCCACAAATTCCGCATAAGACGCCTGCCACAGCATAAAATTGGAGAGCCTGTGCTCTCCGCTGGGGCGCAGAATGAAATCCGGATCTTTCTGCCCGGCGGTATACATTACGCCCGATACCGTCTCAATGTCGATGTCCTCAGGCCGCAGCAACCCCTGCTGTACACGGCGTGCCAGGATCTGCATCCCCCGCACGATCTCCTGCCGGCCGCCATAGTTGACAGCCACGTTGAGCACCGTACCGGTGTTGCCGCGGGTTTTTCCCTCGATATCGTTCATCTGCGCCTGGTATTTGGCGGGCAGCGCCGTGCGGTCGCCCAAAAACACCACACGGTTGTTCTCCTTCTGGTAATCGTACGCCATAATAAGGTATTCGCCGAACAGCTTCATAATGCCGTTGACTTCCTCCATCGGACGCGACCAGTTCTCGGTGGAAAACGCATAAAACGTGACGCAGGCGACCTCCAGCTCGTTGCAGTAGCGGATGATATCCCGAAACACCTCTGCGCCCCTGGTGTGGCCCGCAGTGCGCGGCAGGCCGCGTTTTTTGGCCCAGCGGCCGTTCCCGTCCATGATGATTCCGATGCTCAAACCTTTTGCAAAGCCTGGTTCATGTGCCATAATGCTCTTGACTCCTTTGTAAAAATGAATGCCGCGCGGGCTGCCGCGCGGCACACATCCAGCCGTGGAAAACGCCGCGTGCGCGGGCTCCGTCAGATTTCCATGATCTCTTTGTTTTTGGCCTCGCAGGTCTTATCGATCTCCTTGACAAATTTGTCGGTGATCTTCTGCATCTCATTTTCGAGGTTTTTCAAATCGTCCTCTGTCAACTCGCCCGCCTTTTTCTTCGCTTTGAATTTGTCCAGCGCGTCACGGCGGACGTTGCGCACCGCGATTTTCGCTTCCTCACCCATGTGCATGGCTTCCTTGGTGAGCTGTTTGCGCCGTTCCTCCGTAGGAGCCGGGGAAAACCAGACGCATCACGCGGCCGTCGTTGGTGGGATTGATACCAATATCAGAGGTAAGGATCGCCTTTTCAATGGCGTGCATCAAAGAAGCGTCCCAAGGGCTGATGGTGAGCACGCGCGCCTCTGCCACAGAAACCGCGGCCACCTGATTGATGGGCGTGGGCGTGCCATAATAATCCACCGTCACCTTATCGAGGATGGCGGGGTTCGCACGGCCCCGCGCGGATCGTCGCATGCCCTTTACAAGATGGTTGATGACGCCGGTCATTTTGTCTTCATAGGTCTTTGTCTCTGCGCTCATAATCGTCTCTCCTCTTTTCCTTATTGCTCGACCACGAGCGTGCCGGATGGGCTCACCCGCTACTGCTTTTGCAATATTTTCGGGGTGCAGGATATCAAATACCAGAATGGGCAGCGAATTATCGCGGCACATCGTCGCAGCGGTGCTGTCCATCACGGCAAGCTGGTCCGCCAGCACACGTGTAATAATGCTTACGCAGATGTATTCCAGACTGATTTTGGATGACGACTACAACTTATGGGTATGATCTCGTATTGTCTCAAGTCGCATTGTGGAGTAAAGGGGTATTGTAGGCAGAAGTGGGTATTTCAACCTCAATTTATCTAATAATTCAGTAATTCGTAAAAACTCTCGTGGCAAAATAAGGATTATTTTCAGTGATCGCTACTACGCAGTTCATTAAAAAGAGGAGGATTTGCTAAGATTCAGAATAACGACGAGCCATCGACCCCAACGGGAGTCGAACTAAGCAACCGCACATGATACAATGTGCGGTCGAAGTGCCTTCCTCACGACCCCAACGGAGGTCGAACCTTCTACAGATTAATATGGTTCGACCCGTTGGGGGTCGGATGTATAGGAGTCATCTGGCCATCCGCAGTCTTTGACTTGTTGCAGTTAACAGAGTGTGAGACCCTTTCAGGGGTCTGTTTGTTTACACCTTCATTCTACATAAACGGCTAAATTCAAATATTAAGCGTTTACATATTGCAACGTATTTATCTGTTATGCTCCTATTAAATTGTTCTATATCACCTTATACTTTTTCAACTAAATCCCTTTATCACAGGCGCATTTAAACGACGTTTGGGGTATATTGAACAAAAGCACGTAGCATCTCATAATTATAATTTACTCAAGTTTGGTTTGTTGAGAGGATAGATTTGGGCATAAAAAAAAGGCTTTGAGGATTTTCCGTATGTCACGGAAATTTAGTAATTTAGAGGTGCCCAAACAACTAATTACAATCACTTTCAAAAGCCATGAGCAAAATTACAAAAATTCCATCGGAGATCCGCAACTTTTCACGGGAAACGAATCAAACAGGTCAAATCACTGGAGGTCATATTGATTCTGCCGTTTACTGCCGTTTATGGCCGTCCCGGGTTTTTCTCATTATGCCGGATCGTCAATCGAAACTGTTCGGGGGGTAAGAGGACCTACTCTATTCGTTTATGGCCAAAGGACAATATAGACTAAGCAACATCATCTGGCACATCGCCTGTCATCTCATCAAGGCCGTGACCATAAGGAAAGACTATCAAGAGCCATCTTCCGGCAGTGCTTATTGTGGATGATTCCGACCTGCCGAAGAATCGATTGAGTGATGGAGTGTATTGGCAAGATATTCTCGCACGTGTTTCAGCGGTGCATTCTCGGCTACAAGCTGCTGGGTCTCTGTGCTGGAGCCGACGGCCGCTCTCAATTTGTCGTGGACTTCGATTCACGGCGAGAGAGGGAAGGTCGATGGCAGGAACAAGGTCTTACGGCCCGGCAGCGCGAGAGGCGCCACAACCGCAAGCGTGACAGAGACCGCCAGACCGAAAAACGCAAGGAAGAGTATTTTGCATCCAAGCTTGAGCGCCTGGAACATAACTGTAATAATCTACTACTAATCTAAAATAAAGCGATTATAAGCTATCCTTTTTCCTGTGTTTGTTTTAAAGTTTTCATCTATACACTTTTTTATCTTTTTCCTGTTCTTTTTCTTTTATCCATAACCGTTAAATTTTCAAACAAATCAGCTTCCCATTGTATTTGAAAATCAAAGTCCATCAATTTTAGATGGAGTATGATGGTTGCCTATTATAAAGCATATTCTATCAATATTTTTGTTATAGCCTACCTTTTTTTAATATTTCTTTCGCTACTTCTGGTCCTTCCTTTTCTTGATAGACACCATCAATAGAACCGTATTTTTTGTGCTTCAACCGCACCAATATCATGTAGTATAGCAATAATACTGATGAATTCTTTTTCTTCCTCTCCGATATTTTCTCCTTTCATTATATCTTCTGCATTTTTCAAAACTTTGAGAGTATGCTCTATGCCAAAAGGAATTTCTTTGAATACTTCTTTCATCTCTATAATAATTTTTCTTTAAACATAAATTATCTCCATTTATACCTTATAGATGTTTTTAGTTCTATCTATCCACTTTTTGTTCGCCGATACAATCAGCATCATGGGACGGCGCATTTCATCCTGCATCCCCGGAATATCCATCATGTATTCCGGCGGCTGCGGCTCCACAATACGATTTATTATAAAACCATTTGAAAGCAGTGTATTTAGATATGTGGTCAGTGTTCTATGAAATTTTGTAACCCTTTCTCCCAAAAACACAGCTGTTCGTTTGCCCTCATAATAATAATTATCCACCGGAAAAATGCAGTATTTCTCCCTTTTCGTTATAATACCAGTCTTGTGTTCCATAGGCAGTAAAAACAGGATGTTCAACCGTAAAACTAGCTTACCACCAGACTTCAGTATTCTATATATATTTTTACTAAAATCTCATAATCTGCTACATAGTGAAACGCAAGTGAACTTAATATTACATCAAAACTCTCCTCTGGGGAATTCCACATCTTCCATAGCACAGCATTTATATTCAATCTGTGGAAAATGTGTTTTTTCTTTGGCTACCTCGAGCATTTTATGAGAAATATCAACACCTACAACAGAAGACGCTCCGTGTTCCATCGCATAAATGCAGTGCCATCCATAGCCGCATCCTAAATCAAGCACACGCTTATCTTTAAAATCCGGCAGCAGCTTTCTCAATGTTTCCCATTCTCCTGCACCGGCTAGTCCCTGCTGTGAGCGACTCATTTGACTGTATTTTTTGAAAAAAATATATTATCATCATATTTGTTTTCTTTTTCACTTCTTTATAAG
>VOFI01002834.1_pt1 | contig 19742 bp, 39 predicted proteins | sample 5384131 | NCBI WGS metagenome assembly VOFI01 (sample SAMN12384728, study PRJNA508395) | human gut metagenome | isolation source: healthy gut H | host: Homo sapiens
TGCCTGCTGCTCCGCAGCCGAGCTGCTCGGAACAGCTTCCTCGCAGGAGCCGCGCTTTGTGCGCCGCCCTATCTGCGGCGGTTTGCGGCGGGGAAGACGGATTTCCCACAGCGGTGGCAGCGGGCGGGCAGGACTGCGGCGGCGAGTTTGATGCAGACCCCGCGCGCTGCGTTTGCCCGCATCGGCGAGATACTGGGTGCATACGACTTAAGCCAGCAGAGCCGACAGCTCAGCTGGTGCAGCAGCAGCTGGAGCAGGGCGCACAGCGCATTTTTGCAGGAGAGCGCCCACGAAAAAGGATGTACGCCGCTTTGGGTCCGCTAAGTTGGGGATGGCGCTGTGCATTTTAATCGGATAGCAAAGCGAAAGGAGAACAAGCAAGATGGACGTCGATTTGATTTTTAAGATAGCTGGCCATCGGCATCATCGTTTCGGTGTCAACCAGGTGCTGATTCGCTCTGGGCAGGGGAGGAGCAGGCGACCATGACCACCTTAGCCGGGCTGATCGTGGTGTTGATGATGATGATTGAACAGATCAGCCTGTTGTTCGACACGGTGAAGTCGGTGTTCGGGCTGTAGGAGGGGAGGGGCAGGATGCTTTCGGTGATTGGTTTTGCTTTGTGCGCCGCTGCCGTCAGCGTGCTGCTGCGGCAGTTTCGCCCGGAGCTTTCGATGGTGCTGTCTGCCGTCTGCGCGGTGGGACTGCTCTGGCTGGCTGCTGACAGAGTGTGAGCCGGTGCTGGAGATAGTGGCAGTTTTTATCCGCCTGCACCGGAAATTCTCTGGAAATGGGTCAGTTGCTGCGCGCCCCTGACTTTGCCTGACGACACAGTTTGCCTGCGACGTCTGCAAGGGACGCGGGGGAACTGCCATCGCCGCCCGTCTGGAAACGGCGGGCAGGGCAGCAAATTGCTGCTGTTGGCGATGCCGCTTTCTCCTTGCTGCTGGAGCAGGCGCCGTCGCTGCTGGGCTGTTGAGGAGGTAGATGATGAAACGAACCCCTTTGTGACAGCGCTGTTGCTGCTGTTCTTCCTACTGACCGTCGGCAGCTTTGGCTGCAAAGCCGCAGCCTTGCCTTTGTCCGCTCCGGTTGCAGCCGCAATGGCAGAGGAAGGTCTGACGGTTAACCCTTCCACCATTCAGCACTTTTCCGTTAGGGGAAAAACGGCACGACACATCGAAGATGTGGCGCAGCACACTTCAGTGTGATGTTCCTCCCCCAACAGGGAGGTGCTTCATCCCATCGAGGATGAAGCAGAGGGGTAATACTCCACGCAAGTGTGGAGTGTACGGTCACTGTCGTGACAGTACCAGCGAGGTGAGCGCTGAATGCTGGAATGTATAGATGTTCCACCAACTCGCACTGTTGCGGCAGCAACAGTGGGCACAGCACGACGAAGTCGTGATGTTCCTCCGTCAGCCTTCGGCTGCCACCTCCCTCTGCGAGGAAGGTCTGAGTAGCACGCAAGCAGCCGCCTGCTATTCGCAGCAGGCGGTGCGCTCGAGCAGCTGACCCGCCAAAGACCCGACAGCCTGGGAGGATCTTCTCGGATGCGCTGCCGCAGACCGCCCGACAGCAGCTGGAGGATTGGTACGGGCAGGAGCCGTTCGAGCAAAACAGATGGGACTGGGGGAGAGGTTTGGCAGCGGATGAACCGCTCGATACAAGACAAGTCCGCACGCTGCTGCACGAGCTGCTCGATGAACCGCTGCGGCTGCTGGGGACCCTGATTGGGATGGTGGTGCTGTGTGCCGTTCTGGGTGCGCTGCGGCAGAATGGGACCACTTCGGGATGGACGAGCCGTTCAGCGTGGTCGCTGCTGCCTCGGCGCTGGTGCTGCTGGGGAGCCGGTCTTTGGCTGCGTGGAACGCACGGTGCAGTCGCTGCGGGAATGTTCGCTCTTTGTGATGTCCTTTGCGCCGGTGCTCAGCGGGATTTTGATTGCGGGCGGCAGTCCGGCTTCGGCGGGCGCTTACAACCTGATGCTCTACTTTGTGTCCCAGCTGCTGGCAGAGCTTGCCTCCAAAACCCTTCTGCCGCTGGGTGTTCACCTTGCGCTGCATCCTTCGCCGCTGGCGCTTTTTTGCAGGTCGGCAGGCTGACCCGCGCCATCCACCGGCTGACCTGCTGGGACTGGGGGGTGCTGGACCATTCTTTTCGTGGGCATCCTCCTCGCTGCAAACGGTGATCGGTCGGGCGGGGACGGCATACTGCTGAAAACCTCCAAATTTCTGGTGGGGCAGCTTTGTGCCGGTCATCGGCGGGACGCTGTCGGATGCAATGGGAGCGCCCGAAGCTGTCTGCATCTGATGAAGGGTCGGCTCGTTGGGGATGGCGGTTGCGGCGCTGGACCTTTTTGCCGGTGCTTATTGAAGTGAGCGGCTGGTATCTGATGCCGCACACGGCGGCATGGGCAGCGCAGATGCTCGATTGCAGCCGGATGAGCAGCGTCCTGCGCTCGGTCGCAAAGTGCGTTTTCCATCCTCGCTGGCGCTGGTGGTCTGCTTTGACTGCTGGTGCTGGTGTCCACCACCATGGTGCTGTCGGTCGGGGTGGCATAGCTGCATGGTATCTGTGCGTTATCTCAATCTCAGATAGATCGGTTGCACCAACCTGCACTTTTCCGTCAGAACAGTGGCACGATACGCCAAAGGTGTGGCACGATACGCCAAAGGCGTAGCGTGTCTTCCCCACCGTCCTGTCACAATGGTGACAGGACACCTCCCCTAACAAGGGGAGGCATAAAAGTTCCTATAAAAAGCCCCTTTGTAAAGGGAAATTTTTGGGTTACAGCCTCCCCTTCGCGGAGGTGCTTCATCCTCTTGAGGATGAAGCGGAGGGTGCTACGCCACGCAAGCGTGGCGTGTACGGTCACCAAGGTGACCGTACCAGAGAGTGCTACGCCACGCAGCGGTGTACGGTCACCAAGGTGACCGTACCAGAGAGGTGCTACGCCACGCAACGTGGCGTATACTGTTACCATTGTGACCGTACCAAATGAGTAAAAACAAAAAAAGAGAATCAAGGAGGGAAAAATCCATGCAGGCAATCACACAATGGGCGGCAGGCATTCTGCTTTTGCCATCGCAGCGGCGGGCATCTGCGGGATGCTGGTGCCTCAAAACGCTTTGGGCAAACCTTTCGGATGCTGCTGTCGGTGTTTTTTCTGTGCAGCGTGCTTTCTCCGCTGCGGTCCTGTTCGCAGCTGGAACTGCCCGCCGTCGACACGCCGCCCGAGCAGCTTGCCGAGGAGATTTCTCAACAGCTCGAAGAGCAGTTGACCGACCGGATTGCCCAACAGCTGGCAGAACAAGCCGAACCGCCGCTGACAGAAGAGCAGGCGGCGCATGGATAGTCCGCATAAAATCAAACGGCACAGAACCGTTTTTGACACAGCGCAGGCATAACCGCTGCCGTTGGTGGCATAGAATGGGAACAAAAACCGCCGACAGCAACTGCGGCAAGGGGAGAACAGCAAAAGCCAAAAAAGGAGGAAGGGCAAAATGCAGCAACAGCAAACCGAGCGATGGACACAGCAGATGCAGCAGATGTACGAGCGGGTGGCAGGGTGGCTCAAAGGCTTTTGGCAGACCCTTTGCACCCTTCTGGCAGGACCCGCACAAGCGGGTGCGGCTGATGGTGGCAGCGGGCTTTGCCGGGATGGGGCTGATCCTTCTGCTCCTGGCCGTGCCAGCCGCCAAAGGACGAGGGCAGACCGATGCCAGCCGCACAAACAACCGAAACCGCGCCGGAAGCTTTCTGTCGAGCAGCAGCTTGCCGAAAATCTGGGTCGGATGCTCGGGCAGCTGGAGGGCGCGGGCGAATGTCAGGTGATGGTGACCCTGCGCCAAAGCCTCACGGACGGTGTACGCCAGCGAGCAGAACAGCCGCGCACGCTCGTCAGGGGAAATCTACCCCATCGACCAGGAGCAGCAGAACAAGCCGGTGCTGGTGCGGGGACGCCCAGGGGTGACCCGCCCGCTGGTGGAAGCAACGCTGGCAGCGCAGGGGTGCTGGTGGTCTGCCCGGGCGCAAACAGTGCGCGGGTCTGCCAGCAGATACCGAGGCGGTGACAACGGTGCTGGGAATCAAAAAGCACGCAGGTCTGGTGCGTGTTTGCCGGCAACCGATGAAACCATAGAAAACAGTCTTGCAGTGAGGTAAGTGATATGAACATGATTGTAGGAAAAACAGATTGTTTTAGCTTCGCTGGTGGCAGCGCGCTGGGAGTTGCCGTCTACTTAAATTACCAGTTTGCCGGGGAGGACCTGAGCTGGTCACCGCCAACACCACCCAGCAGACGGCGGTGGAAGGCGCACTGAGGAAACGCAGGAGCAGGAGCACTACGGTGATGCACAGTTTGTGGACAGCAAGCAGGTCGCCCGGAACGCGCAGGAGGACGGGGAATATTTCGCAGGCGCGGCTGACCCGCCAAAAGACCCGCGACCAGGCGCGCAGGAGGCATTGCAGGTGATGCTGACCGACACCGCCCCTGACCCAGGAACAGAAGGATGAGCTGACCGCCCAGGCAGGCGGGATGGTGCAGGGCAATCGAAACCGAGGGCAGAATCGAAAACCGCATCAAAGCAAAGGGCTTTGACGAGTGCATGGTCTACTGCTCAAGCGAGAAGGTGTGGATGTCATCGTCAAAGCGCCTGAGTTGCAGGAGGGACAGGTGGTGCAAATCCGCGACATCATCCTGGGAGAAACCAAGGTGCCGGTGGAAAATATCTCGATTGTATCTGTCAAATAAAAAGCAGTAAAACGCCATGCCGCACCAAATGTGTGGCATGGCGTGCCACTTTTCCTGCCGCAACAGTGCGGGTTGATGGAACGTTTATGTATCTGGTATAAAATACGCCACAACGCAGGTGTGGTACGACACACCGAAGGTGTGGCGTTGTCTCCCCATTCACAAGGGGAGATGTCCGGATAGGACACGCCAATGCCCACGGAGGTGCCACTTTTTCCTGTCGAAAGTGCGGGCTGGTGGAACATTCATGTATCTGGTAATACGCCACAACCACAGCCAGGCGTTCCACCTCCGTCAGCCTGGCTGCCACCTCAGCGAGGGATATGGTGCAATATTTATCTATCTGGTGGGCAGACACAGATATGACGCAGTCATATCACGCCACAACGTAGTTGTGGTACGACACACTGAAGGTAGTGGCGTTGTCTCCCCTTCACAAGGGGAGATTTCCGCTAGGACAGAGGGGTAAACATCAAGACTTCGTCTTGCTGTGCAACGCCACGTCTATGACGTGGCGTGCCACTTTTCCTGTCGGAAAAGTGCGGTATGTGGAAACAACAGAGTTTTCCCTTGCCGGAAAAGTGCAGGATGGCTTATGGAGGGTTCTGCCTAAAAATGTATCGTAAATTTTAACAGAAGTTTCTGCAAAACAGCAGCGGATTTCACATCCGCAATGAAAATGAAGAAAGTATACCACAACAGTTGACTTGAAAAAAAAAATACGGTATCCTTTTTGGTAGTAAAGACTGCATAATAGATAAAAACATCCACAAAAAGTCCAACAAAAAGCATCAGCAAACGCTTTTGTTTGGCAGGCAAAAGGTGCAGTCCCATCCGACCAACCACCACCCGACATCAGAAAGGAACCTATGCGTATGAAAAACTTTTTCGGTATTCCTCGCCCCGCTGCTGCTGTTACAGCTGAGCCTGTTTGCGCTGGCAGATTCTTCCAAATCCGCAGCCGCCGCCCAGCAGTACAGCCTGCAGGTCATCGACAATGTGATGCAGTTTGTAAAGAATGACAAGGTCGTCCGTTCGGTTTCGCTGCAAAATCCGACCATCAATCTTGGAAAAGCAAACAGGGCGGCATCCGTGTCTCTGTCAAAGGATAGCACCGGAAAAAGCAGAAGCTTCACCTCGGCTCCCAGACCGCGCGGGACCGTCAGCGGTGAGCTGCAAGCTGAGCAGAAAAAGCCTGCCGGCATCCGCATCCGTCTCGCTGGAAAGGGTGCAAAGGTCGAAAGCCTCAAGGTCAACGCCGCCACAAGGTGCAGTTGCAGGGCAAGGTCAGCCAGCTGGAAGGTGACCAACGCAAAACGCCAAGGTGACTGCGGAAAAATCCGCTTCCATCGGCTCGGTGACGTCCACCGTTTCCGCAAACGCGCTCAGCGGTATTTCCCCAGGCAAAATCACCGTCAGCACAGCAGGCTCGCTCTCTGCCGGTCGTGACCAGATGAACGACGACGTCGTTGCGAGGACAACCGTTATGACCGCGATGACGATGACGACCGCTATGAGGACGATGACCGTTATGAGGATGAAGAGCAGGAAGAGGAGCTGCCGGATGACAAACCTTCTGTGCCGGTTCCCAGCGCTACCGCATCACCTCCATCCAGTCCAAGCCTGCCGAGGTACTCTTCCTCGCTCAACCTGCCTACCGAGCAGCCGCTGACCAAGGAGAACATCAAAATCCCTGTGCAACGGCTCACACCAAGGGACATGACCATCGAATCTACACCAAGGACAACCGAACTACACCGTCACCACCGCCTACTATGCGTGGACAACGAGTATTTTCTGAGCATCCAGCGTGGCGGACGGCAGCGCGATCCCTCAAAACGCTTGGCCTCTGCGCTCCGCAGCTGGAAAAAGCCGTTGTTGAGGTGGAGCGGTGAGAACTCGGTGGAAATCACCTATGTCTCCGATGCAGCAGGCTCGCTGTACTATCTGGTGCAGCCGGTTGCCGCCCAGACCCGCAACCTCTGGGAAGAGCAGGAGGAGCCGACCGCCGACCAGCTCAAAGCCAAGGGCACACAGCTTGAGATGAAGGTGCAGAGCAACCGGTTCACCATCGACGAACTGGATGCCGGCACCGCCTACACCCTGTACTATCTGGCGGTCGACAACTTTGACCGCACCAGCCAAATCTACACCGCCTCCATCCCGGCAAAGACCGAGCAGCCGGAGAAGAGCGAAATCACCATCGTGGACATGGTCATCAACAGCAATATAAACATAGATGAAGTATCGGTCCACCACTCCTTTGACATCACCCTGAGTGAAGCGCCGCAGGAAGAAATTGACCCTAGACCAGTTCTCTGTGACCTGTCCGCTTGGCGATATTGAGCTTGGCAAGCTGACCAAACGCAGCGATTACCGAGTACCGCGTCGAGATTGCTCCTAATCGTATCTTAAAGGATAACAACAACTACACCCCTGACCATCACCTTTGCAGACGGTTCCACCGCTCGAAAAAAGGGCGTTCCTGGACTTCTCCGCACCAGAAATCAACTCTGTAAATTGAACCGCACCTCCGAAACCACCGCAGAGGTTTCTTTTCTCCTCCGACACCGACGGCATCCCTACTGGAAGGTGCTCAACCAGAAAGAGATTCCGCAGGATACCTCTCCAAAGGAGGAAGTGATTATCAACGGCGGCAACCGGCAGACATCATCGGTCAGACCACCAATGTGCTGGAGCTGGAAAACCTCACCGATGAAACCCAGTACTTCTGCTTTGTCAGCGAGGACGAATACGGCAACCGGATGAATTTTTACGACTATGAAAAAATCCCAACCTATGTTGCACCCGAACCGCCGGTACAGCCGGAAGACACCTTTAATATCGCATCCCTGCGTGTAGAAAAAGATACTCTTTTTCCACTTGAGAAGTACACTATCTTTATCTCTCCTTTGATGAGGAAGGTATTGCAGGGCAGATTGAATTGTCAGATATTACCATCAGGGGAATGGGCGTATCTTTTAAATGGGGATAAAGGATTCTTTACCAAAAAGTGTTGATAGTGACAATCCTCAGAGAATGTACTTCTACACACGCAAGATTATACCATCACCATCAATCTGAACGGCAAAACAGCAAGCAAAGATTTCACCATCGAATAAATCCCCCTGCGTAAAAGCAAACGCACCAAGCAGCCAACCGGCAGACAAAAGCAAACGCTTTTTTGTCTGCCGATTTTCCTTTTTGCGCCCTTGCTGAACGTTTTCTACAAATACAGCTGCACGTTGTGAAAATTAGAAATTTTGCAGACAAATTCCCGCTTTTCTCTTGCATCGTGCAGCAAATGATTATATAATGAAAGCAACAGCTTTTGATGAAAGCATTATCTTTTTGTGTCAAGGAGGAATCACCATGCAAAAGGTGACCATGCAGGACTTTGAACAGATTCGTTGTTTATCGCAGGTTGCGTTTTCGCCAAACGGCAAGGCGGCAGCCTATGTCGTCAGTCAGCCCAGCTTAAAGGAAAACAGCTACCTTTCCTACATCTGGGTACTGGAGGACGGCATTTCCGCAAGCTGACCGCAGGCGGAGGAAAGCGGCTTTTTGTGGCTGGACGACCAGACTCTGCTGTTCCCCGGCGACCGCAGCCGCGGCAAAAAGCAGGAGGGCGCACAGGAAACAACCGTCTACAACCGCATCAACATCCACGGCGGCGAGGCGGAACCGGCGTTCACCATCCGATGAAGGCAAGCGGTCTGCAAAGGTCGATGACACCCACTTTCTGTTCATCGGCAACTTTGACCACTACCGCCCGGATTTGAGCGGGTTTGCAAGGCGAAGAGCTGGAACAAGCCAAACAGGCGCTCGAGGAGGGAAAAAGGACTACGAGGTGTTCGACGAGCTGCCTTTCTGGTCCAACGGCAAGGGTGTGGTCAACAAGCGCCGCCGTCGCCTCTACCTGTTCGATTGTGACCAGCGGAGTGTCAGCTGCTCAGCCCTGCGTACATGAATGTTTCCTCCTTCCGCTACCGCGCGCAGGACGACCTGCTGCTACTACGGTCACGACTATGAGTGGATGGACGACCAGAAGGACGATATGTACCTGCTGCATCTGAATCACCGGAGCAGCAGCCGGAGATTCAGCAGCTGTCTATACAGCTTAAAGCACCGCTATGGGGTGGATGCCGCCGACTTTATGGGTGATCAGCTGATAATCGCAGCCTCCACCGGCGAGCGGTACGGCACCAACGAAAACCCGACCTACTTCACCGCCGACCTGCACACCGGTGCTGACCCAACTGTGCGACCTTGACCGAGCATGGGCTCCAGCGTCGGCTCCGACTGCCGCCACGGGGAGGCACCACCGCCAAAACCACCGACACCGCCTGGTACTACACGAAACCCGAGGCTTTAACTCCTGCATTGTGCGTCTGGACCAAGATGGCAAAGAGACCCAGATCACCCCGCAGGTAAACGGCAGCGTCGACTGCTTTTTGATTATTTTGACGGCACCTTTTTGTATGTCGCCATGCGGGAAAACGGCTTGCAGGGCTGCTGTACCGCTGTCGGGAGGACGGCAGCGGCTGAGCAACTGACCCACTTTAACGACGAATTTTGGCAAGCCGCACCGTGGCTCCGCTGCACCTGCCATTCACCGACAGCGACGGCGTGCAGCTGGACGGCTGGGTGATCGGAGCCGGTCGGTATGACCCTTCAAACGCTATCCGGCTATTCTGGATGTCCACGGCGGCCCCAAAACCGTTTACGGCGAGGTGTTCTTCACGAGATGCAGCTGTGGGCGAAGCGAGGGCTATTTCGTCTTCTTCTGCAACCCGCGCGGCGGCGACGGGCGCGGCAACGAATTCGCCGACATCCGCGGCAAAAACGCTACGGCGTGTGGGACTGGACTAAACGATTTGATGGAATTTACCGACCATGTGCTGCAAAGCTACCCGCAGATCGACCCTGCCCGCGTCGGCATGACCGGCGGCAGCTACGGCGGCTTTATGGCAAACTGGATTGTCGGACACCGACCGCTTTGCGGCAGTTGCCTCAGCGCTCGATTGCAAACTTTATCAGCAAGTGCCTGACCACAGACATCGGCTACTACCACAACCCGTGCGCGGTGCAGTCCGACCCGTGGAACAGCCGGAGGAGCTGTGGAACCGTTCGCCGCGAAATATGCCGACAAATGCACCACACAAACCCTCTTCATCCAGTCCGGACGGGGACTACCGCTGCTGGATGGCGGATGCCCTTCAAATGTTCACCGCCCTGCGGATGCACGGCGTTCCACCCGCGTCTGCCTGTTCCACGGCGAAAACCACGAGCTTTCCCGCAACGGCAAACCAAAGCACCGCGTCAGAAGGCTCAAAGATCACCCGCTGGTTTGACCGGTATCTGAAAAAACTGCTAAAAAGGGGAGGAGCCAATGGAATTTACCCCCGAGCGTTTTTCTGCGCCCGACCTGCCCGACTGCCTTGCCATCGAGCAGGCAGCGGTGCGCTCAACCACTATCTTGCGGATGTGCTGGACTACTACACCACCACCCGCGGAGGAATTCACCGTCGTCTGTGCGAAGGCAAACCAATCGGCATCGGCAAGCTGACGGTGCTGTACAGCTTTCCTGGCCTGGCTGGAGCTGCTGCGGGTGCATCCGCAGTACCAGCGGCAGGGTGCAGGGTACTGCCATCTACCGTCGCTATTTTTGAGCAGCTGCCGCAGCTGGGCTGTGGGTCGGCTGCCATGTGCCACGTCAAAAATGTTGCCAGCGCAGCCCTGCTAAAAATTTCGGACTGCAAAAGGACAGTGTCTTTCGCGGGATGACCTGCACCCTGCGGACGTTTGCCTGCCGCAAAAGCCTTTCGCAGCTGCCAACCCCTACACCCGCTGACCCGCAGCAGGCGGTCGAACAGCTGCTGCCGCACGAAAGGAGCAGCTGGGCGGGTACCTCAACATCAACCACACCTTCTACCGCATCAACGGGAGGCAAACTGCCGCGGCATGGCGTCAGGCTGGGTGTTTCCGGCGACGGCGAGCGGGTGCTGGTGCTCGGCTCCGCTTTCAGCCCGACCGAGCCTTGACATCGCCGCTGCCATCGACCGCGACGGCAGTATCCCGCCCCGACCTGCTGCTCTGGGCAAAAGACACAGGCGGCGCTGCGCGGCATCCCTCGTTTGACCGCACACTTTTTTCCTGCCGGACGGTCAGTCGAATCCAACGGTACAGGAATTTTATCAAAGCAATGGCTTTGTGCAGGACCCTTTCGGACGACGTGGTCTGCACCAACCACCCGCTTACAAAATAACGCAAAAGTCCTTACAGCCAATTTACCAAAGCAGCGGCGCAGCGGCAACGCTTTGTGCAGACTAACTGCCCGCTTGCAAATCAATCCACAATCAGGAGGAATGTACAGATGGAAAAAAAAAAGTTGCCTGGATCGGCACCGGTGTCATGGGCAGCCAGCAGGCCGGTCATCTGGCAAAAAGCACGGCTACACGGTATCTGCCTACACCCATCGCTATGAAAAACTGCTGGAATTGCAGCAGCAGTTTGGCATCATCCCCCAAGACCATCGCCGAGGCGGTGCAGGATGCAGACTACATCTTTGTGATGGTCGGCTACCCCAGCGACGTCAAAGGTGTTCTGCGACCGGGGCGGCATCTTCGACAGCGCCAAACCGGGCGCACTTGCCATCGACATGACCACCCTCCTCGCCCTCGCTGGCACAGCAGCTGTATGAGCAGGGCAAGGAAAAGGGCATCCGCGTGATGGACGCTCCGGTGTCCGGCGGCGACAGCGGCGCACGCAACGCCACCCCTTTCCATCATGGTCGGCGGCGACGAGGCAGACTTTGCCGAAGCGATGCCGCTGTTCGGTGCATGGGCAAAAAACATCATCCTCATGGGTCCTGCCGGCAGCGGACAGCACACCAAGGCTGCCAACCAGATTGCCGTAGCCGGAGCGACCGCCGCCTACACCGAGGCGCTGGTCTATGCGCAGAAGGCAGGACTGGACCCGCAGAAGATGCTCTCCGCCATCGGTGCAGGAGCCGCAGGCAGCTGGCAGCCGACCAACATGGCTCCGCGCGTGCGCTGGCAGGCGATTTTGCACCGGGCTTTTCATCAAGCACTTTATCAAGGATATGAAGATTGCGGAGGAAAAGCCGCAAGAGCGGTGTAGAGCTGGAGATGCTGGACACTGTTTTTGGCTCTCTATGAAAAGATGGCACAGCAGGGACTGGAAAACGACGGCACCCAGGCACTCATCAAATACTATCAAAAGTAACATCTTGCAACCGAAACGGCAGCGCTTTTTTTAAAAAGTGCTGCCGCTTTTTGCAGTCTGCTCAAAATCGAGAGGAAAAAGGGAAGGGCGGGTTAAAAAATTTGAAAAAGGTGTCGAAAAAAAAAAGGGTGGCAGGTGGTAAAATAGAAGGAGTGTTTGAGCAATTCAAAAAGGAGTTGACCTTTGTATGTTGATTCGTCTGATGAGCGCATCGTCTTTTCGGCGACAGCCTGACCTGCCGCACCGACCTGCTGGACAGCGCAGACCCGTCCGCCGTTATTCGCTGGACTATGCGGGCAGCTATGTGGACATTCTGGTCAAACGGCTGCTCATTCATTTTCCGCAGCTGCCGTTTACCTTCTACAACGCAGGGTGGGCGGGGGACACCGTCGACCGCCTGCTGGCGCGCTATGAGCAGGACGTCCTGCCGCTGTCGCCCACGATGATGGTTTTGTGGGTCGGACAAAACGACGCCAAGGCGCTGTGCGAAGAACGTTTTGCGCAGCAGCTGCACCTTCTGCTGCAAAACTGCCGTCGGGACCACATCAAACGGTCGTCCTTTCTACCTCTGCCCACCGCAGCCATCAAAAGATGCGCGCGCTCGAGCGCATCGACTTCATCCTCCGGCAGCAAAGCGACGAGTTTGGCTGCCCTTACATCGATGTAAAAGCGCCGATGGTCCACCTCATGCAGCAAAACCGGCAGCAGGAATGGCAGATTCAGCTGTTCACCACCGGCTCCCATCTGTCGGAGCTGGGGAATCTGCTGGTGGCGGACACGGTATTTGAGCAGCTAAAGAGCGGGAATGGTGAAGCAAACAACGAAATATTTTGGAATAGCGGCAGCTTTGGCGCTCTGCCTGAAAAGCTCGACCGGCTGCGAATCCTGGCGAAGGGCAGCGCCCGATTCCCCAAAGGAGCCGCCGGTCTCGAACAGACGGAACCAAGGACAAATCAACGGAACCGTCAACGGGAGCATCAGATGAACAGCCGGTCGAGCGAGAAAAAAACGCACAAGCGCTCACCGTCGGGCAGGCAGCCAGACGAAAGCGAGAAGCGGGTGGGTCACAGCGGTGAGCATCACCCGCACCAGTGACAGCGCGCAGGCATTTGTAAGCGCCGACGAGATGCTCTCGCAGAAGGCATACGATTTGATTACCCACCAAAACGAGCGGTTCGATGAAATTTTGACGAGCGGGTCTGCGACTCGTGCAGAATTTACCGACAGCGACGGCAACACCCTCTCCTTCGGGCTGGGTCAACTTCCAGCGGCAGAACGAGGTCATTGTCGAAGATGAACAAAAAGCAGCAGTGGAACCTTTCCATCGAGGACAAAGCAACCACCTGCGCGCCATGCTGACCGGACTTGGCTAGATTATCGGTTGACATCTATCCGGCAATCCATTAAAATGGAGATGGATTTCGCCGAAGTTTGTCGGCAGAGATTTCTGTCAGACTTTGTTGACAGAAATTTTGTCGGATTGTATGGACAAATTTTTTTTTGTTGGATTGTATAGACAAAAAAGGAAATGGGGGAATACCCTTGGAAAAAAGACTGGATTGAACCAAAGGATGCCTATGTCTATGTCGGTCAAGCAGAAGCTGCGCCGCGGCTGACACCACCGGCAGCTGTGCGGCAGCCGCAGCACAGGCGGCGGCAAGGGCGCTGTTTGGGGAAGAACACCGCAGAGCGTGCAGCTTGCCGTGCCCAAAGGACTCACACTTTCACATCCCCGTCCACTGCTGCAAACCGGCGAGCGTTGGGCAAAAGGCGAGCGTCTGCAAGGACAGCGGCGACGACCCGGACGTCACCAACGGCATCAGGTATTTGTCACCCTGAGCGTCAGCGACCGCCGGGCATTGCCGTCTGCGGCGGCGTGGGTGTGGGACGCATCACCAAGCCCGGTTTGCAGATGCCAGTCGGCGAGGCTGCCATCAATCTGGTCCCGCGCAGGATGATTCGCGAGCAGATTGAGCAGGTGCGCCAAAGCTACCCGCAGTGGGAATCGGTGGGACTGCGTGCGCTGGTGGAGATTCCGCAGGGCGTGCAGCTGGCAGCCAAGACCTACAACCCGCGCCTTTGGCATCGAAGGAGGCATCTCGGTGCTGGGCACCAGCGGCATCGATCGAGCCGATGAGCGAGCAGGCATTGACCGACTCCATCCGCTTGGGTTGTCCATCCTGCAAAAACAGGGACACCGCTGTGTCCTCATCACGCCGGGCAACTACGGCAAAGCCTTTTAAGCAGGGGAGACCATCGGCGGCAAAGCGATTTTCATGCGCTGGCGCAGATGGCAGACCGCGCGGTCAAATGCTCCATTTTTGTCGGAGACACCCCTTTGGATATGTGCGTGCAGGATTTTTCCCACGCGCTGCTGGTCGGACATATCGGCAAATTTTCAAGCTGGCAGCCGGGGTGATGAACACCCACTCCCGCTACGCCGACGCAAGGCTGGAGGTCTTTACCGCTCATGCCGCACTGGCAGGCGCAGACCGCCTTACTTTTTTGCAGCAGCTGATGAGCAGCGTCACCACCGACGAAGCCATTGCCTGTCTGGACAAGGCGGGCATCCGCAGCCGGTGCTGCGCTCGATCTTACAAAAATACAGGACCATGTGCAGGCGCGGGCAGGCGAGACGATGAAAACAGGGGTCATCCCTCTTTCCAACGTCTACGGCTATCTGGGAGAAACCAATGGCTGCCGCGAGATTTTGCAGCAGGTCTTACAGGAATAAGGAACAGGAAAGGAACGATGATGATGGCAGGTAAGCTCTATGGAGTCGGAGTGGGACCCGGAGATCCCGGAATTGATGACCCTCAAGGCGGTGCGTCTGATTAAGGAGTGCGACTTTTGTCGCTGTGCCCAAATCGGGCGAGAGGGAGAAGGAGTCGCTACAGATTGCCCGTCGGGCAGTAGGGGAGAGATATTCAGGCAAAAGCAGCTGGTGGAGGTCGCCATGCCGATGACCGCGACCCGCAGCTGCTGGAGGAAAGCCACCAACAGGCAGCCGAGCAGATTGAGGCGCTGCTGGATGGGAACAAGACGGTGGTCTTTTTTTGACACTGGGGGACCCTGCCATCTATTCTACCTATATATATGTACACAAACGGGTGCAGCAGCACGGCTATGCGGTGGAGATGGTGCCGGGCGTGCCTTCCTTCTGCGCAGTTGCTGCCAAGCTCAACATCAGCCTTGCCGAAGGCGCGCAACCGCTGCACGTCATCCCCGCCTCCTATCAGGGCGCGTGGAGGAAGGCTTAGAATGGGCAGGACCCAAGGTATTGATGAAAACCGGACGCTCGATGAAAAGGTCAAGCACCTGCTGCAACAGCGCGGTGCGTTGGACAAGGCGCAGATGATTCTGAAGTGCGGCATGGAGGGGAGCAGATCTACCGCTCGATGCGCGAGGTGGACGAGGACGCCAGCTATTTTTCGGTCGTCATTGTAAAAGATTAAGCAACACGAACAGGAGAGAGAAGATATGGTCTATTTTGTTGGAGCCGGTTCGGGAGCGGTGGACTTGATCACCGTTCGCGGACAAAGACTGCTGCGTCAGGCGGATGTGGTGATTTATGCAGGGTCGCTGGTCAACCCGCAGCTTTTAAAGGAAACACGACCGGACTGCCGCCTCTACAACAGCGCCCAAAATGACCCTGGAGGAGGTGCTGGAGGTCATCGAGCAGGCACATCGGGAACAGGCGTGCATCGTGCGCCTGCACACCGGCGACCCGTGCCTGTACGGCGCCATCCGCGAGCAGATGGATCAGCTGGATGCGCTGAACATCCCGTATGAGTATGTTCCCGGCGTCAGCTCCTTCTGTGCGGCTGCCGCGGCACTCAATGCCGAATACACCCTGCCGGACGTTTCCCAGACGGTCATCATCACCCGCATGGCAGGCAGAACGCCGGTGCCGGAAAGGAAGAGATTGCAAAGCTGGCAGCCCATCAGGCGACTATGGTCATCTTTTTTAAGCACCGGTCTGCTGGAGGGCTTGCAGCAGCGGCTGATGGAGGGCGGCTATCCTGCCGACACACCGGCTGCCATCGTCTACAAAGCCAGCTGGCCGGATGAAAAAACCTTCCGCTGCACCGTTTCCACCCTGGCACAGACTGCCAAGGAGAACAACATCACCAAAAACCGCATTGATTCTGGTCGGACGTTTCTTGGACAGCAGCTACGAACGCTCCAAGCTCTACGACCCGAGCTTTGAAACCGAATTCAGAAAGGCGACCCGATGAGTCTGCCGACCCTGCGCCTGATTTGCTTTACGCAGGCAGGAGCGCAGACCGCACAGCGGCTGCTGCGGGCAATCGACCGTCAGTTTTGCTGCGAAGGGGTATTAAGCTCCCGCTTTGCTGGCAGCAGCTGCCTGCCAAAGACCGAACTTTCCCTTGCCGACTGGACCCGCAAGCAGTTTTCCCAGGCGGACTGCCTTGTGTTTGTGGGCGCCTGCGGCATTGCGGTGCGCGCCATCGCGCCCCTTTGTCAGGATAAGTTTGCCGACCCGGCGGTGCTGGTCATCGACGAGCAGGGTCGCTTTTGCATCTCGCTGCTCTCCGGTCGTAATGGGCGGAGCCAACGCCTTTGCCAACCTCTGTGCGCAGGCGCTGGGCGCAACGCCGGTCATCACCACCGCCACCGATTTAAACCATGCCTTTGCGGTGGATGTCTTTGCCAAGCAAAACGACCTGCTGCTGACCGACCGCCTGCTGGCAAAGCAGCTTTCGGCTGCCGTCCTTGCCGGACAGCCTGTCGGATTTTCCAGCGTCTTTACTGGCAGGGATGCCCTGCCGCAGCCGCTGTGCCAAGACCCGCCGGAGGGTGCGCCCAAATTTTCCGTCAGCTTTTTGCACCTGATGACCCTGCGACCCTCTGGCTGATTCAAAGGGTCTGGTGCTGGGCATCGGCTGCCGCAAAGGAACACCGCAGGAGAGCATCGAGCAGTTTGTGCAGCAGACCCTTGCAGCCCATCGGCTGTCGATGCAGTCGGTGTCGGCGGTCGCCTCGATTGACCTAAAAGCACAGGAGGAGGGACTTCTTTCCTTCTGCGCTGCCCACCGGCTGCCGTTTGTCACCTACGACGCGCAAAGCCTTTTTAGGTGCAAAGGGGAATTTTCTCCCTCTGCCTTTGTGCAGCAGGTGACCGGCGTGGACAACGTCTCTGCGAGCGCAGCGCGGTGCTGCACAGCGGCGGAAGGCTGCTGCTGCCAAAACAGAAGGGCTGTGGTGTCACGCTGGCAGCGGCTGCAAATTTAAACCGGACACTTATCTTTTAAAGGATAACAGCCATACAGAAAAGAGGATATACTATGAAATTGTTTGTTGTGGGACTGGGTCCCGGCGGTCTGGACCAGATCACACCGGCTGCCATCGACGCCATCGAACAAAGCGATGTCATCGCAGGGGGCTACACCGTCTATGTGGATTTGATTCGCCAGCGGTTTTGCCGACAAAACCTTTCTGACCACCCCGATGAAGCCAAGGAGGTGGACCGCTGCCGCATGGCAATCGAAGAAACGGTCAAGGGAAAGAACGTGTCGATGGTGTGCAGCGGCGACGCGGGTGTCTACGGCATGGCAGGGCTGATCTATGAACTTGCCCAGCAGTACCCGCCGATTGAAATTCATGTCGTTCCCGGCATCACCGCTGCCATGAGCGGCGCTGCCGTTTGGGTGCGCCGCTCATCCACGATTTTGCGGTCATCAGTTTAAGGACCTGCTCACCCCGTTGGATAAGATTATGACCGGGTGGAGCTTGCCGCACAGGGCGACTTTGTGCTGTGCTTTTATAATCCGGCAAGCAAAGCGCACCGACTACCTGCGCCAGGCGTGTGAGCGCATCCTGCGCCACCGCAGCGCCGATACCCCTTGCGGCTATGTGCGCAACATCGGCAGGGTGAAGGCGAGCAGGCAACGGTGCTGACCCTTGCCGAGCTTGCACAGGCTCAGGTGGATATGTTCACCACCGTATTTGTAGGAATTCTCAGACCAAGCTGATTAACGGCAAGCTGGTCACCCCAAGAGGATATAAAAATGTATAAGCTGCTGCTGTTTTGCAGGCACCACCGAAGGGCGCGAGCTGGCAGAATATTTAGCAGGCTGCAAGGTGCAGGTCACCGCCTGCGTTGCCCGAGTACGGGGAAACGCTCATCAGCCCGCAAACAATCTGACCGTCCACACCGGACGGTTGGACCGGCAGCAGATGCAGCAGCTGATACAGCAGGAAGGCTTTGACCTGGTCATCGACGCCACCCACCCCTATGCCGCGGTGGTGACGCAAAATATTGCCGCCGCCTGCGCGCCCAAACCGACGTCCCGCTCCTACCGCTGTCTGCGGGAAAGCGAGCAGGACAGGATGAGCTGGAGGCCCCACACCTTTGATGGCACGGGACACCGAGCAGGCAGCCCCATCTGCTGGAGGATCGAAGGGAACATCCTGCTGACCACCGGCAGCAAGGAGCTGCCCGCCACCGGCAGGTCAAGGGCTTCACCGAGCGGTTTTACCCGCGGGTGCTGCCGCTTTGCCAATGTGGTGGAAAGCTGTCTGGCGCTGGGCATCCCTGCCGCACACCTGATTGCGATGCAGGGTCTTCTAGGAGATGAACCTTGCCATGATTCGCCAGTGGAACATCTCCTGCCTTGTCACACCAGGAATCAGGGCAAAACCGGCGGCGTGGACAAAAGCTGGCAGCAGCAAAGCAAGCGGGCATCTCCGTGCTGCTCATCCGCCGTCCCAGCAGGCAGGTCGCAGGCTGGTCGCTCCAGGCGCTCAAGCAGGGCTTGCGGCAGCGCTGGCATCCGTCCGGTCCCAGCTGCACCCAAACCCGGCTGCACCGCAAGCGCTTTCCGCTGTTCGTTTCGCTGTACGGCAGGCGGGCGCTGGTGGTCGGCGGAGGAAAAATAGCAGCCGACGCGCCCGTGTGCTGGCGTGCTTTGGCTGTCGTGTGCAGGTGATTGCGCCCAAACTGAGCGAGAAGATGGAGCAGCTGCTGCAAGGCGGCGAGCAGGACGCCAGCTGCAATGGATTTGCCGAAGCTGGCAGCCGGGCGACTGCACCGGACAGGGTTATCTGCCGGATTTGGCACTGGCAGCAACCGACGACCCTGCGGTCAACACCGCCTTCGTCGAGGAATGTCACCGGGCAGGCATTCCGGTCAACCGCTGCGACTGCCACGAGGAATGTGACTTTATTTTCCTGCCATCGTCGAACACGACGGGCTGGTCATCGGGATTGCCTCGGACGGCACCCAGCACAAACAGGTCAAGCAAACCGCTGCAAAGGTTTCGGGAGCTGTTGTGCAGCAAAAGGGATACACAGAACAAAAGGATGTAAACATAAGGATGGCAAAGAATCGTTCGGGTCGGCAGCAGGGAAAGTGCGCTGGCGGTCGCCCAAACACACTGGTGATGGAAACCATCCGGCGCAGCAATCCGCAGCTGGAGCTGGGCTGGTGACCATAAAGAAAACCACCGGAGATAAAATATTGGATAGCCTGGACAAGATAGGCGGCAAAGGGCTGTTCGTCAAGGAGCTGGACCGCGCGCTGCTGGAGGAGCAGGATCGACATCTCGGTCCACAGCTTAAAGGATATGCCGATGCAGACACCCGACGAGCTGCGGTGCTGGCATACTCACTCGCGGCAACCGTTCGACTTGTGCTGTGCTGCCGCAGGGTGTGACCGAAGTGGGACCGCACTTTGCCTGCGGGATGCTCCGATCACCGCCGTCAGGTCCTTCAAAG
>VOFI01003394.1_pt1 | contig 19710 bp, 25 predicted proteins | sample 5384131 | NCBI WGS metagenome assembly VOFI01 (sample SAMN12384728, study PRJNA508395) | human gut metagenome | isolation source: healthy gut H | host: Homo sapiens
ATCCTGGCCAACGATATGTTGTCGGTTTATCTTATGGGCGAATTGGAATCACTTTGAGAGCACGAACCTCCGGAACATGGTTCTGCCATTGTCTCGACGTGCGTCCGACATGGCAGGACTCGAAGACGGATCTGACGGAACTTCTATTTACCTGCTCGACAGTAAAAAGGCTGTTTCGGCAATGTGCCACTCCACGCAACCCTTGCCAGCTACATTTCCAACGCTTTTCAACGCACACCTTCGACATGAACCCCTGACTTCTGCGATATGAAAAGAAAAATGATATTCATATTGATTGATAATATTACCTTTATTGTCTTTAATACATTCCAATTTTCCATCATCCGTATATTCATAAAATAACTTACGACCAGCCGGATCTTCTATTTGCGATAATCCTTTGAGTTCTTCATATGTGTAAGTCGTAAACATATACATTGGCAATACTCCTTAATGCATTATTGTTTGCAGCAGATAAAGATCCTGAAAAACGGGGTTTTATTAACACTACTAAAACCAGGTATTTTTAACAATTCTTCTAATGGCAGATTTTCGATCATGGCAATGATCTGCAGTACCGCCATATCCCCAAACAAAGCTCGTGACTTGGCCGGCCGGATTCGTAATTTCCACCACACGCCCGAAATTCTCCATATTTATATTGTCCCAGTGAACGATAAGATAGAGAACTGTTTGAAGATGGCGATTTAGACATTAATGCAGCTTTTTTTCTCGGTCAAACGAGGATAAATTCCTTTCGATGAACCATCATCCATTAATGGATACAAACTATAGTTAAAAAGCGTATCACCGACAATATCATTGTTATTCCCGATCGTAATAGTCTGCTTCAAGGGATAATTTAGCAGATTGGTTTGAATTAGAGTTTTATGTATAGTATCTTGAACTGATTTATCAATGTCTCCGACATAGGTTGTACATACTGATTTAAGACGACCATCGGAAAGTTGGTGACTGATTTTTCTCTTTTGATTCAGGGTATTGTATTCTGTGAATTGATATACACAAATAGAGTCTGTTCCGTTATCGAAATATTCGATATTTTGCTGTTCTACTAATGGATATTCACCAACATATTGTTTTGTAAGATAATAATAATAGTTTCCTGGACGGGCCTGTTCTAAATAAGGAAGTTGAACGGCCTTGTCGTAGATCATGATTTCCTGCTTGACTTTGTACCCTAAGTCGTTATATATTGTTTTTCGCAACAACTTACCTCGATTGGCTGCCATACTTGCCGGAGTACGAAACCAATTGGTATGATAACCCTTGTTTTGTAAATTACCATCGAGATAACTTGCTGAATCAAAAATCGTAGTATCATCGGGGACATCAGCATAGGTGCTGAATTCATATTCGGATCTTGAGCCGTCACTATTCTTTTCTATCACTTTGGAATATTCGATAAAGGGTCTGTCGATATAAATATTCGCATTTGCGGGTAAAATTATATATTTTATTAGTTTTATATATTGGGACTATACTGTTACTTCTTGTTTCAATAGTATTTTCAACTTTCCCCAAAAACATCCGGCTGGGATAATATAGGGAAATTCCCGTACTGAGATTATTTTCATAATAAATATATTCTCTACTTGTTCCGGGGACATTCTCAGAAGGCTTCTCTGTAATTTTCTTGATACGCACCCCTGCTCCCGTTACATTCATTCCTTCCGTATCGGTCAAATAAGGATCACCGTCCTCGTTATGACGAGTGATAATGCGGGAATAATCATTTTGTTCATATTCGAATTCGGAAGAACCTCCTGTTGGATAGATAATTTTTTTGAGCATTCCATACATTGTTCCATCATGAGATGTAGTTTGTCGAACCGTCTTGCGACGATAAATATTATATTCCGGATCACTTGGATAGCCGGAAAAATACCCTCCATAATCGACATATGTTACTCCAAAACACGGAAATTCCTTATTTTCATGATAATAAGACATGGCATACTTGGCCATCTAAAAAACATTATAGAGTCTAGTAGTGAAATAGAGTTACCTTGTGTATATTTATAGTGAAAATTATGTTGGCCTTATGATATTATTTTTAATATCTTTTACTTCTATTTTCTTCAATAAATTCGTATTAAATAGCAGTTCATATATATACGGAGATGCAAATTCATAATATTGTTGTCGTGGCTTTTGGCTATACGAGAATTCAATAGTCCCCATATCAGTTTCTATACTATGTAGTTGAAGATCGGTGTATGTCGGTATTCTTACGTCTCCTGTTACAGATTTGAATGCATATTCTGCAACATAATTATTACACTCGTATTTCCCTATTGCGGCAGAGCTATCAAGCCAACCATAATCTTTAATGTACGGTTGTGCGCGTGCATACCATTTATTTGTGAATAATGAAATTTAACAGATCGTCCAGATGGACTGTCAATTCGATCTAAGTACCATGTTAAATACCGCTCGGCCGTGAGTTGATCCGAAATACAAAGCTTCCCTTGATATCGCCTAGTTGGTTCGGTGCACATTGATTTATAAACGTATATTTATAGCCATCTCCCGTCGTGGATACATATTTTGTAAATTCGAATTTCGGTATCTGGCTCGTTACCGATTTTTTCGGTGAACAGCTTGTACGGCATATTCGCCGGATGGATGATTGCTACTATAAACCAAAACTTTCTGTTCCGGCGCCAATACAAATTTGCCGGAGTGGCCTAAAAATTGAATGAATATATATCGGATTCCGTTTCATAAAATCGCCTTTTATGAGGTCAAAATAGGGTTCCAAGGACCGGCATCATTTTTAGTCGGTCAAGACTACTCTGCAATGAATTCGGCTCATTTAACATATGCCGAAAATAATACCCATAATAATATTTTGTCTGAAATTTCCGGAGGAACAAGAAATGTCGGAGTTCCGGGATGACCATAGAAATCATCTACTGCCCCACGAACTTCCCTGGTTATCATTCCTCCGACATTCAATATCCAACCAAGTCCCAACGTTCCTTGCAGTTCAAGTGTATAGAGGTATAGATACATTAACTGTACCTGTATACAGATTGGGGAGTATCTCCACCGTAACGCATAAAACTCCACGCTTGGGGAGACAACGGTATAAATCGAGCCGGTTCTTGCTCAACGTTGGTACCCGGTGCAGAAGTGACTTGTGCATAAATAGACGAAGAGTGCAATGTAAAAAAAATGCACATAAACTTAACGATACAACCTTATGCACTTGCAAAACAATCATTGATACCTTATGTAAAAAAGAATGATCGATGCGGTCGTTGAAAAACTATTTTCATAATTAAAATTTTAGATGGGTTATTAGGTTGCAATAAATTATAGATTCGGTAGCTATACAAATTTATGTCATAATTGCTCGTTTGGCAAAAGGAAAAGTCTTAACAATGACAGAATATATTTCTGATTTACAGAGTTATGCTCAATGAAAGTTTTACATCAATCTTGCATCCTACTTAACAAGCCTCGAATGAAGATACAAGAACCAGTGGAAAAAGTTTTCTGTAACACTTGGAAATCAAGACTTTTTTCGTTATATTTGTTTTAACAAAATATAATGAAGTAATTAAGAAAAGCCAAGAGCGTAATTATCAGGATAACTATCCCGTCTGTTTATTAAGATTCAAAAGCCACAATATTAATGATAAATAGGCAGGTGGAGGACGTGAAAATAACACGGCCCTGCACTTGTTATCATTAAAATTGTGGCTAATTTTATTTGAATCTTACAAGTGCGGGCCGTGTTTTCTTTTATTTATTAGGAAGTAAAACTAGTGTAGATTGTTTTTTAACTCTCAACGGCAATACAATATACTTAAATGTCTTGATTCCTACTAATCTTTCACTCTAAAACTTTTTGCCAATGAAACAATTTTCACTTTCAGCCACCACAACCTGTCAGCAAAGAAAGGAGGATGACGATGATGTGGCCTTTGTGTATTTGCGGCGGATGCATACTCGCATTATCGGGTCTGCTCGTCGGTATTGTTATCCAAAATCGCCGGTGGCATCGTTTAGCCGATAATCGATTGCAACTGATACGACATTTGATCGACCTCTCTTACTCGTATAAGGAACAACCGTTGAAATTCCTGCATCACTTCTGTGATGCGATCAGAGTACCGGCACTTCGGAATTCCCATATCGTGCAAATATCCCGCCATACATCTTATACGGAAACGGAGGAGGATTCGCGGTTCCTAATACAATTGCTGGATGCGGGATTTTCCCGCAGAGAAGTTTGTGCAATCTTCGATCTGAAGAACATCAACTGTCTCTATGTAAAATTTCACCGTGCGAAGAAAAAAAGCCTAATCTCATTCAAGACAAAAAGTCTTTGGAGATATGTAAGCGATAAAAATTATTCGCCTGTCTTTCAGGAATTATTTCTATGTGCCCTTGCAGCAAATGATGCAGCAAGGGCTTTTTGACAATATATCCATAGCCCAAATTCAAGCTCATTCCAATATCAAGTGTAGATCGTTTAGTTGAATTCAAACCAGGAAAATGGTCGAAATAACCATGTTAAGATCTTGTTAAGATTTTAATTATTTAACAATCTGTTTATTAGTATATTGAAATCATGTTGTTTAGAATGTAAAAGGCCTTGAAATACTTGTTTTCCAACCATTGAAGGTATAACTTTGTTTTCGTCTACATTTTTACTTAAAGCCTCCAATATGAAACTACTTTTTTTTACGTCGTTCCGCGGCTTTTCGCTGCCCGAACTGTTGGTCGTGCTGGTCATCATCGGTATTCTGGTGCTGATCGCGCTGCCGAATCTGATGCCGTTGATCTCGCGAGCCAAGGCCACCGAAGCTCAGCAGCAGCTTACCTACCTGCATACGTTGCAGCGGTCGAATTTCTACACGTATTCGCGCTATTCGTCATCGTTGGACGAGCTGGGCTTCGAGCAGTCACGGCTGGTGACCGACGGCGGTCAGGCCAACTACCTCGTCGAGATCGTCGAGGCGACGGAGCACGGATTCCGCGCCACGGCGACTGCCGTCGTGGATTTCGACGGCGACGGAGTTTATAATGTCTGGGAGATCGACCAGGATAAAAATCTGCGCGAGACGGTCAAGGATTGACCGGCCGCCGCGGGGCAAGGTATCTGCCTGCACCCGCTTTCATACGCAGCTATCCCGTATTGCCGATCTCGAAAAACCGAATCCCGAATACCCTCTAACAGCCCTCCGATGTTCCCTGCTCCCTATCCCTACCTTTTGCTGCTCGTGCCTGCCGCTGTACTGGCCCGCGACGATTTCCGCACGCGACGGGTGGACGCGTCGTGGCTGGCGGTGCTGGGGACGGTCTCTGTCGGGGTGAGCTGGCACACGCTCGGTTGGCGGACGATGTTGCTGCAAACGGCAGGCAATGCCGCGCTGCTCCTTTTATCGGGAACGGCTCTCTTCGGCTACCTCCGCCTGCGGCGGCTCGCGGTCAGACACTCCGTCGGCTTCGGCGATGCCCTCTTCCTGCTTGCCGTCGCACCCCTGTTCGCACCGACGGAGTTTCTGTGGTTTCTGATCGCCGCCTGCGTCGTCGCCTCCTCTGGTGGGTCTGCTGCGGCCGTCGTCGTCGTACGATCCCCTTCGTCGGTGCAGCCGGCATTGTGCTCATCGGCTGGGCCGCTCTTCAATTCCTCCGCTTATGGCTGTAACCCCGACACATATCCCCACGGAGATCCTCCGCCTGCTCACGGCGCAGGAGGCCGCCGAGTACCGCCTCGTGCCATTCGCACGCGAGGCGGGCAGGATACGCTGCTACGGCGAGACGGGACATGACTACACAGCCGCTGCCGAGGAGCTGGAGGTGCTCTACGGCTGGCAGGTCGAAGTCGTGTCGATCACCGCCGATGACCTGCAACGGCTTTTTGCTGCAACATTACCGCCCCGGAGCGCAGACAGCAAGCGCCGCCGGGCCGCACGGCCGAGATCGGACAGGGGCGGCAGTTCCTCTTCGCCCTCGTCGGCGAGGCGCTGCGCGACAACGCCAGCGACATCCACCTCGAACCCTACGAACAGCGCTGTCGCATCCGTATGCGCATCGACGGCAAGCTCGCCGAGCGTTACGTCGTCGAGCGGGCACAATACATGCCGCTTGTAAACCAGATCAAGATCCTCGCCTCGCTCGACATCTCCGAAAAACGGCTGCCGCAGGACGGGCGCATCGGCTACGACCGCGACGGTGAGAAGTTCGACGTGCGCGTCTCGACGCTGCCGACGATCTACGGAGAGAAGGTCGTGCTGCGACTGCTGACCCGCCGCGTCGAGCTGCTGGAACTGCGCAACCTCGGCTTCTCCGCAAGGCAGTACGAGGACTACTGCCGCGCCATCGCGCGCCCGTTCGGCATGGTGCTGATCTGCGGCCCGACCGGCTCGGGCAAGAGCACGACGCTCTACGCCACGCTGCGGCGGCTGAACGCCCTGACGGACAACATCCTCACGATCGAGGATCCGATCGAGTACACGCTCGAAGGGGTCAACCAGGTGCAGCTCAAGGAGGAGATCGGCCTAACGTTCGCCAGTGCGCTGAGGACGTTCCTGCGGCAGGATCCCGACATCATCATGCTGGGCGAGATCCGCGACGGCCCGACGGCTCAGATGGCCGTGCGCTCGTCGCTGACGGGACACCTGCTCTTTTCCACGATCCATACCAATACGGCCTGGGGCGCCGTAGCCCGTCTGTCGGATATGGGCGTACACCCCTACCTGGTGGCCGATACGTTGGTGATGACCGTCGCGCAGCGGCTCGCGCGCCTGCTCTGTCCCCACTGCAAACGCCACGCGGAGGCGACCGATGAAGTGCGGCACCTGCTGCCCGGCATAGCGATCGACCGCTATTGCGAACCCGTGGGTTGCGAACGCTGTTTCTACACGGGCTATGCGGGCCGGCGGGCGGTCTATGAGGTGATCCCGATGGACGACGAGCTGGCGGCTGCCGTACGCTCCGGCCGCACCGACGTCGCACCGCTGCTGGCCGAACGCGGCATACCGTCGCTGCGCGATGCCGTCGTCGACCTCTTCCGACGCGGCGAGACCTCTCTCGACGAAGTGATACCCCTGTTGAACTACTGATCCAAGCCTATGAAACGACGATACACGCTTGCGTTTTTACTTCTTTGCATCCTGCCTGTGCTCTGTCCGGCACAGCGGGCCGAAATACCCGCTGGTGTGAACCCGTCTTCGGATTCGCTCCATCGGACGGTTGCACCGAATCCGCCGTCCGACCCCGACTCTTTGCGTCTGTCGCGTATCGACTCGGAATTGGCGGCACTCGTCGGGCGCGACTCGACGTTCCGGCGGGAGGTGGACGTCACGTCGGGTCGGTTGTCGCTGTCGGAGCTGCTGCGCAATATCGCGCGCGCCAGCGGCGTGAACGTGTCGGTGCGCAGCGTGGAGAACATCCCCGTGTCGTGCAACTTCCGCAGGGCCCGTGTGGACGATCTGGTACGCTTTCTCTGCCGCGAGTATCGGTTGGACGTGGCCGCGTCGGGCAACATCCTCTCGATCTTTCCGGCGGCAGCGCCGACGGTTCCGGCGCCCGATCCCGACGTCGCCTACGCGGCCGCCGACACGACGTTGAGCTACGACCTGCGCGGCGAACGTCTGATCGATGTGGCGAAGAAGATCGCACGTCTCTCTGCGCGCAACGTCATCGTCCCCGAACCTTTGTACGACTGCAAGGTCTCGGGCTACGTGCGTCGTATGCCTTTCGACGACGCGCTGCGGACGCTCGCCGCGGTCAACGGTCTGCTTGCCGAACGGGATGCACAGGACGTATGGACGCTGTGGCGCGAGGAGCCGGCCGCGCAGGGCGGCAAGGCGTCCGCAGGCCCCGCCTATATGCGCCGGCGGCAGTTCACGCCCAACGAACTGTGTGTGGACTCGCTGGGGCGCATCACGGCCCGCATCGCGCGGGGCAACGTGCAGGACGTGATTCTCGACCTGTGCGACGAGTTGGAGCTGAACTACTACTTCCAGTCGCCGGTGAACCTCACGGCGGGCGTCTGGGTGGACGGGACGGATTTCGAGACGCTGCTCTCGGTGCTGCTCAAAGGTTCGCCGTACAGCTATTACACCGAACGGGGCATCTGGATCTTCGGAGCGGCCGCGTCGGACGGTCTCTCGTCGGCGACGGTACTTCCGCTCGTCTACCGCGCCGTGTCGAAGGTCGAGGAGATCATCCCCGAGGCGCTGAAACAGAACGTCGCGGTGAAGACCTTCCCCGATCTGAACGCCCTGATCCTGTCGGGCGACCGGCGCGACGTGGCGCGTGTGGAGACCTTCCTGCGCTCGGTGGACAAACCCGTTCCGATGGTGACGATGGAGATCCTGATCGCCGACGTCACGAAGAGCAGGATCCACGAGATCGGTCTGGGGGCCGGCGTGGGCGACAAAGCGGTGAAGACCTCCGGAACGCTCTCGCCGGGCGTGGAGATGACTTTCGGAGCGAATGCGGTGAACGATCTGCTCGGACGCATCCGGGGCACGGTGAATCTGGGGCGCGTGACGCCGAACTTCTACCTGAGCCTGCAAGCCTTGGAGGAGGACGGGGTGGTGCGTCTGCTCTCCACGCCGAAGCTCTCGACCCTGAACGGCCACGAGGCGACGCTCACCAGCGGCGAGACGCAGTACTACAAGGAGGTGCAGAACAACTACTACGGCACGCAGAACCCCATCTCGTCGGAGTCCTACCAGTGGAAGTCGGTCGATGCGAACCTCTCGATCAAGGTCACGCCCTACGTTTCGGACGACCGGCAGATCACCCTCGAAATCGAGTTCGAGCAGACCGAGTTCACCGACCGCAACGTCGAGGACGCCCGCCGGGGACAGCCACGCGGAGCTTCAAGTCGATCGTCAAGGTACAAAACGAGGAGATGGTGTCCTGGGCGGCCTGGACCGCAACACGATGGAGAACTCCTCGCGCGGTGTGCCGTTCCTGGCGCGCGTGCCCGTCATCAAGTGGTTCTTCGGCAAGGAGAAGCGCAACAAGGTCGAACGTACGCTCAATATCTTCATCAAACCCACGGTCGTAGAATGAGATTAAAATCAATACGATCCCATGATCCGCATTGCACCGGAGACGGACGCAAATCGAACGACGGTTCGAACGCCCGGAGCGGGTGTGCGAAACAGCGCAGTCTTTCGTGCCCGCTCAGTAAGAACCGTCGTTCGATTCCGGCGGAGGTGCCTTGCGGACACTTTTGGCTCCACCTTTTCGTGTGAAAAGGTGGAAAGGATGTCGCCGTACTCGATCTTTTCGTCCTTTTTGCCGGAACAAAAGGGACATAAAAGAATAAATAAAAAATGAATCTTTTCCCTTATATCCTCGGCCCCGTCTGGGTGTTGGACGTCACGCTGACATCCGACGGCCATACGATCGCGGCATGGCGCTGCAAGATGGGCGGCGAACCGCAGCAGACGGTGTACGACGCGGCGGCGGTGGCCAAAGGGGTCGCCGTGGTCACGGTCTCGGGCCACGGCACGATCGTAAAGCCCGCCGACTCGCAGCTCGCCGCGCGGGTGCGCGACGACAGGGCGACCTTCCTGTGGAGTGAACACGACGGCCGGATCGCCTTCGTGCGGCGCGAGCGGCTGCAAGGAGTGCTGGCCGAGTTGTCGGAGGCCGGCATCCATCCGCAGCGGATCGAGGTCTCCGCGCCGCCCGATGTTGCGGCCAGGAAGCTTCTCGCAGGACTCGGCTGGCGGCAGCTGCTCCGCCCGACGGCCGAGGGTTCGTCGCTGGCGCAGGCCGTCGTGCGGCGGGCGGCACTGCCGGTGCTGGGACTTTTTCTTTGCCTGCTGGCAGCCAATGCCGCCGTCGCCCCGTCGCTGAACACCCGCCGCCAGACTTTGCAAAAGGAGCTCTCGGCGCGCGAACGCACGGCTTCGACCGCAGCCGATGCTACCGACCGGCAGCGGGCCTTGCTGGCAGAGTTCTCCGCACGTCCCGCAGTATCCCGCGCCGTCGTGTGCGACCGCATCGCGGAGGCCGTGCCGGCGCAGGTCGTACTGACGCGGCTTGCTGTCGAACCGATCACGAAGCGTTTCGAGGCGGGGAAGCCCTTGCAGCGGCAGGAGCGGACGGCTGTCGTCGCGGGCTCGGCTCCGGCGGCGGGCGACGTCTCGACCTTCGTCGAGCGCCTCGGGGGCGGCGTGCTGCCGCACGGTACGACTGACGAACGTCGAACGGGAACGCGATGCCGAACGGCTCGCGTTCCGCATCGAGATCGGACTATGAACCTGCCGTACAGATACCGGGGTCTCAGCCTCGTGGGGTTGCTGGCCTTCCTCCTGCCGTGGGCGGCGTGGCATTTCGCCCTGAGCGATACCTTCGGCGCGTGGCGGGAGTGCGGCCGGCTGGAACGGCGGGTGGATGCGCTTCGCCCCGACGACACCGGCGACCGAGCGACCGTGCTGGCTGCCGTCGAAGCCCCCGAACTGTCCTCTCGGGCGGGCTGCTCGACTCGGTGCGGCGCTTCGCTCCCGCAGGCGTCCATACGACAGGCTATGTGCCGGCAGTGACGCTGCGACAGGACGGGATCGAAATTCATACGGCGCAGCTGACGCTCACAGGGCCGTTCGCCGAGCTGCTGCGCACGGTCGAGACGCTTGAACGGCGTCTGCCCGCCTGCCGCCTGCGGTCGGCCGAGTGGCAGACCGTGACACGGCCCCGCACCCGCCGCACGCAGCTCACACTGACGCTCTACATACAACAACTGACCTTAATAACCGAATCGAAATGAGAAGATACCTGATCTATTTCCCGCTTCTATTCCTGACCGTCTCCTGCGAAATCATCGAGGAGGATATCTCCGGCCGTGCGGTGACGACGATCGCCCCGGCGGACGACGCGGAGGTTCCTGCGGGCGAGACGCTCTTCCGCTGGCGGGCCGTCGACCGTGCGACGGGTTACGAATTGTGCGTCGCTACCGAGGGGCGGATCGTCGCCGACACGCTCCTTGCGGCCGATACGCTGGGCCTTGCACGCAGCTACGGCTGCCGGTTACGGCTCGAAGCGGGCCGTTACGAATGGACGGTCGCGGCCTTCAACTCCGGTTACGAGACCTCCTCTCCGGCGTTGCGGCTCACGGTCGCCGAGGAACCCGTGCCCGAGGAGCCGGAGAAGTCGGACAATCCCGAATCTGCCGAACCGTGAAATCGCGCTGGACGACCTGTCTGCTGCTCGCAGCCGTCGTGGCTGTCTGGGGCGTCGTGGCGTGGCGGATCCTCGCGCCGGCACGACCCGCCGCGCCGGATGTCCGACTCGCGACCGACACTCCGGCGGTACCGCAGATCGTCGCCGAGACCTTGCGGCTGGACTATCCCGACCCCTTCCTGAAAGGCGTGGCCGCTCCGACACCTGCCGCACGGTCCGTCGTGCGCCGCCTGCCGCCTGCCGGAAAAGCCGAACCGAAACGCCGCGAGCGGGTGCAGCTCTCGCACCTGGCGACGGTGACGGCCGGCGGGCAGACGCTCCACATCCTGACGATCGGCGGCAGACAGTACGAACTGAGCCTGCGCGACACGGCCGCGGGATTCCGCCTGACGGGCGCCGACCGCGACTCGCTCTATCTCGAACGCGAAGGGACGGTCTACGGCGTAAAACGCTGCAACGAATAGATGAAACTGCATACGACATACCTCGAAGGGGCCGTGCTGCCGACGGTCGTGGCCGCAGCGCTGGTGATGCTCACGGCGACGCTGGGGCTGCTGGCGCTGTGGGAGCAGGAGACGCTGCTCTTCACGCGCACGCAGCGGCTGCGGCAGGCGCGCGCCGACGTCGAATCGGCCGCCTTGCTCCACCGCCTGCATCCCGACGAACGGGCACTGACCGCTGCCGGAGGTTATCTGCTCTACGACTCCCTGCCGCAGTCGCGCATCTTCGTGCGCCGCGAGCCGTGGGGCCTCTACGAACTGCTGCACATCACGACGGCCGACTCGCTCGTCGCGAGCAGCCGCATCGTCGGTGCCGAACCCGATCCCGCACGGACGCTCTTCTACGCCGACGACCGCACGGCCGTCACCCTCGCAGGCGACACGCGTCTGCACGGGACGCTCCGCCTGCCGCAGAACGGCCTGACCTACGGCCGTGTGGGAGCGGAGTTTTACCGGGGAGAGGAGGTTCCCCGCACGGCGATCCGGGGCTCGGCGAGGAGGCTTTCCGCACCTTCGGCCGCCGTCGCGGCACGGATCGGCGCACTCTTCGCTTTCGCGCAGCAGCTGCCGGCCGCCGGCGATCTGCCCGACAGCCTCGGCGTATCGTTCCGCGATCCGACCGTCGCCCTGCGCCTCGGCACGGCCGAGATCGGCGGCTGCACGCTGCGCGGGCGGATCGTGCTCGCAGCCGACGAGCTGCGCATCGACTCCGCCTGCCGGCTGGGAAACGTATTGGTCTGCGCACGCAAGATCACGGTCGGCAGCGGAGCCCGCATCGCGGCGCAGCTCTTCGCCCGCGACACGGTCGTCGTAGAGCCGTGCGCCGCGCTGGAATATCCGTCGGCATCTACGCCGGCCGGTACGCCGAACTGGGCGACCAGACGACGGCGGACGGCTATGTCATCGTCCGCGACACCGTGCGGCACAAGAAGATGGCCGCCTCCTACCGCCAGTCGCGCACGGCACGCGTGCGGGGGCTTCTTCATGCGGATGGCGCGGCGCAGGTGCAGGGGATCGTCGTGGGGTGTGCGGAGCTCAGACAGGCCGTCTACTTCTCGCCGCAGGGATACTACAAGGATATGCTCTACGACGTTACGCTGCTCGAAAATCCCGCCACGGCGCAACCGCTGTGGCACGGCGGCGCCGAGACCGTGCGCAGAAAGGAGGCCGTATGCGTCGAGTAAAACGGGCCTCGGGCGGAAGGCTGCGCGCGGCCTCGCTCGTCGAAGCCGTCGTAGCGGCGGTGGTGCTGCTGATCGCTTTCACGGCGGCAATGGAGCTGCTGCCCCGTCTGACGCTGCGCGGGGACGATGCGCTCGCAGTCGCCGAAGCCGAATACCGGGCCATGTGCGCCTTCGACAAATACGGATCAGGCGTATGGCCCGCGGGCACGTACGTCGAGCGGTACGGCGGGGGCGAAGCGACGGTGCGCGTAGAGCCGTATCGGCAATACCGTGACGTGCAACTCATAACGATCGAAGTCCGCATCGACGGCAGCCGCAAACGGATCGTAAACAGACAGCTGGTGGAATGCGCCGAGTGGAAACATACGCTGCGCGGCTCGACGCTGGCCGAAACGCTTGTGATGATGCTCGTGGCGGGAATCGTCTTCCTGACCGCCATGGAGGCCCTGACGCTCGTCTCGCGGCTTGTGGCCCGACGCACGGCCGTGCTCGTCGAGGCGGGACGGCAGCACGACGGAATCTTCCGCCTCGGGCAGCTGCTCACAACGGCCGACAGCGTCCGCGGCGCAGCGGGCGGAGGCACAGGCGAGCTGCTGTACCTCTATCGTGCAGGAGGCGAGACGACACTGACGACGCGCGACTCCGCGGCAGTATTCGTCGCGGGGGAGTTCCGCGATACGCTCCTGCGTCGTGTCGGGCACATGCAGCTCCTACGCTGCGATGCGGCGGCCGATACGCTCGAAATCGACGTCGGGGGCCATATGCTGAAACTCCCCGTGCCGCAGCCCGCACGGGAAAGCTACGAACGAAGAATCGCTGAAATCGAAAAGGATCATGGATACGAAGAGCCATAAACTGACGGACGCCCGACGCGAGATGTTCTACGCCGAGCTGCATGCGCTGTTGACGGCCGGTCTCGATTTCTCGGCGGCCTTCCGACTGCTCATCGAGGGCGAGGGCGACCGCCGGACGAAGGCGCTGCTCGAAGAGCTCTACGCCGCCGTCGTGCGCGGAGAGACGCTAGCCGAGGCCATGCGCCGAAGCGGGGCATTCCGCCCCTTGGAGTGCGGCGTGGTGCGCATCGGCGACGAGACGGACGTCTGGCACGGACACTGACTGCGCGACTACTACCGCAAGCGGGCCGCGCAGCGGCGCATGGTCGCTTCGGCCGTGAACTATCCCGTCGTCATCCTCGCCGTGGCGGCGGCTGTCGTGGCATTCATGCTCTCGGTCGTCGTACCCATGTTCGAGGAGGTATATGCGCGTATGGGAGGAGAGCTGCCCGCACTCACGAGGGGGGATCATCGCACTCGAAAGCGTTTCCCGCCTATGCCGCCGTCGCGGTCAGCGCGGGAGGGGGACTTTATCTGCTACTACCGCGCCAAACCGACAGCGGAGGTGCAGCGCTGGCGCGCGGCGAGTCCTGCTCCGCCTGCCCGTCGCGGGTGAGATCATCCGCAAGAACATGCAGGCGCAGTGCTGCAAACTTCTCGACCTGCTATGCGCCGCGGGCGTGCCCCTGCTCGCCGGCGTCGGAATGCTCCGCGAGGTCATCGGATTCCACCCCTACCGCAAGTCGTTCGACGAGATCGCGCGACGGCTCGAACGGGGCGATGCCTTCGCCGAAACACTGGCCCGATTCCCCGATCTCTACGACCGAAAACTCACGGCGCTCGTCCGCAAAATGGAGAGCAGGACAAACCGTCTGCCCGAAATGCTCCGCAGGCAGGGTGAAACCCTCACCGAAGAACTCGAATACGCAATCCGCCGCATGGGCGCAATGCTCGAACCCACACTCATCCTGCTCGTCGGAATTTCGTCGCCGTGATCCTAATCGCCATGGTATATGCCCATGTTCTCCCTCGGAGGAATCATGGGGTAAGGCATATTCATGGCATTGGAGCGACAACAGTCACTTCGGTAATATTTTAAAAAATATCAAATACTAAACGATTATGGAAAATCATCTTTCTTGCTCCAAATTAATATCGGGGGCCTTTTGCTTGAAGTTTCGTTTTTACAAATCGGTTATATGTAAAATTTCAGCAAGACACACTCGATCACCATGCGCATCATCCTCGGTAATGGTTATTTCAGTCCGCAATTTTCCGAAATATATAGCAAGATTCAACATAGAAAGGTAGAATATCGATTTATTATGCCGACACAGGTCTGGATGAGATTTTATTTACATACAATTCAGAATATCAATACATTAACTCGTTTTTAGTGAAATGATTTATGTAAATCTTAAACTTAAAAACACAAAACCTGAAATTCAGATACGATCATTCGAAAAACTAAACTTATTGCTTATGAGACCTTTTATTAAACTATTATGTTTATTGTGTTGTCATACAATCATAAATGTTTCAGCACAAGTGCCGGATAATAGTCTTCGGCCGGATTCGTTGCAGCAAACAAGATACACATTAACGTCTGGAGTTCCTGTAAACGATATGTTTAATTTGTCGTATTCGAACCGACTCGGACAACAGACCCGGATGTCAATGCAATGATTCGTAATATTACGACCCCTGCGGATAAATACACGGGAACTCTTAATATATCAAGTCCCAATATGGTCTATATCCACAAACAGTGGAGATATTCCCATACATCTGTATTACACGGCTTCCAGGTATAAAGAATGATGATATTGCGTCAATTGTCGGTTTGGGATGGGGACTCGCAGCCGGTGGAAAAATCACTGTGTAGTTAAAGGGCAAACCGGACAATTTAACACAACTTAAGAAGACATCTAAAATAAGTTCTTTGGGATCTTGCATTATTCCAAAAATGCAATGATGAGGATTGGGATACACAACGAGATATCTATTACTATGAAACACCTAATTTATCAGGGAGCTTTGTCTTGGATGACAACGGAGGATGTATTCCTGTTCCTCACCAAAATATTCGAATATCGAGAGCATACAATGACGGATTTACAATAACCGATACACAAGGTACGACTTATTATTTCACTACGAATGAAACGATACAGGAGACTTATGCACATAACGATAACTCTGTAACCTATGTCTCCACTTGGTATTTGGATCGGATCGTTTATATAAATGGGGCCGAGGTTAACTTGACGTATATTACGGGAGACAATTATCAGTTCAAACATTACAATTATATCACTAGGGTAGAGTATCATAACAGTCAGGCATATGGCACTCGCATTCGTGAGATTCCCGAAGAATCAAGAGATGTAACGACGACTATCGAGGTTCAGGAACCTAAGTATTTGTCTTCTATTTCATATCGGGATCAAGAGGTAAAATTCGAGTATGATGATCGAGGGTCATACGACGTGCCTAAATATAAGAGACTCAAATCAATAGATATCTATACATCTACATCTAAAATCAGATCGTTTGTATTCGATTATTATCATTTTCCTAATGGCAGTCTTAAATTGCTAGGTCTTGATGAGAAACCTACTCAAACTCTAATTAAACCAATCTGCGATTTCGAATACTATGAAGATGAAGTTCTTTATGCACGCGACTACTACGGATTTGACCATTGGGGCTATCGTAACAGCGATGTCTCCATTCCATCGAAATGCCCGATAATTCCCTATGAAACAGTAGTAAATACGAGTGCATTCGGTTCATCGCGATTGCCTGTTTTCAAATACACAAGAGCTCAAAGTTTAAAAAAAAGATATTATATCCTAATGGCGGATATAAAGAATTTATATATGAGTTGCACAATGGTTTGAACCAAAAAACGAATACGCATGAGTTGGCAGGAGGGCTACGAATCAAAGAAATAATCGAGAAAGAAAATACAAACGCAACACCATCAGTATATAGATATGAGTATGATGGTGGTATAATTTATGACTCTTCGTTTGCCTATTGTACGCAATATTGGAATCTTAGGTATTTGAAAATATATATGCATTCGAATATTCCAGACGGTGTTAATCATTTTTATGATATTTCATCTCGCAGTATCACGAATACCCAAGATTTTTATGGTGGATCAGTTGTATATTCTAAAAGTAACCGAATATTTACCCAATGGATCGCATATAGAATATAATTATATTCCATATGACCAGTATAAGGATATTGAACCGGAAGATTACATCGTGACTGAAACCGGAACAGAATACTATTCGAAAGAACTTTCCGGGCGAACGCCTAAAACCATTCGCAGTTGGGGACGTAACTTGTTGAAAGAACAGAAAGTGTATGACAGCCAAAACATACTGCTCGATCATCAATCATTTGAATATGAATTGGACACCGTCAATGAAGTTCGTATTCCATCATATAAAATGATATACGATATATTCGGAGACTACTATGAACGCCCCATAGAAGAGAATCCTATTCCTACACGTCACGACTACGCTCTCGGTAAATATGAATGGATTTCATGTCCGATCACGATGACCAAAGGTATTGTGCATAAAAACAAAATATACATTGCCGCAAACAACAGAATATGTTTATAACGAACGATATTTGCCAGAACTTATCATTACTCGAGAATGCGACGGTTCTTGTGTGACACAGAAACTTACTTATGCCGAGGTAGACGACGAAGACGAAGCCTTGTCTTTGCTATGTGGATCATTTGTGGCATCTCCGATCGAGCAAATCACATACAAGGATGGGTATGTCATCGATGCGGAACTGCAATTGTATAAATATAACGAATTGAAGCCGTTTACTACGGTCGTTCCCTCAAAAAAGCTGAGCTTCAAAAAACAGGAGAAAGTCGATTCTTTGGCCTTTACACCTTGGTGGCCCAAATGGCCTACGAATTATGATTCCCGTTACCATGTTATTCGCAGTTACGACGAGTATAACGTCTACGGAGATTTAGTAAGCTATCATGATGCCAACGGTATTCAACATTCATTAATTTACGGACCCGGATCAGCTCCTATTGCCAAAGTCGACAATGCTTATCACAGCACAAATAAGGACAAAGATGTAAATCAGGTGTATTTCAACGACTTTGAGACGAGCGGAACGACAGACCCTCATGCAAAGTCCGGAAACAAAGTAATGTCTATTTTATCCGAGTTAGATATTCATTCAACTTATCCAATCTTGAGATAGGTTCTTATATCGTGACATATTGGTATAGGACGGCTACAGACATGACCTGGAAAAAACAACAGCAGGCACTCAACATAACAGATATGCATAAATGGATGATACAAATTGATATTCCGATTGTTTCCGAAGCGACCGCTATCGATGACCTGAGTGTGCTCCCGCAAAACGCCTCATTAACATCGGCTGTAACAATTACTGGAGTCGGGCCTATTTCTCAAACAAATGAACGGGGATATACGACATATTATGAATACAATGCCCTCGGGTTACCGACACGTATTTTAGACGACAATCGCACTGTCATGAAAAAAATATGAATATGATCCAATAACTTTAATCAAACAATAATACTATGAAAAAATATTTGATCTTCATATGGTGGACTGTGTCTGTTTTACTGATAGCGCATATTCCAACAAATGCCGTAACATTGCCTCCGATCGAGATCAAACCGGTAGAAAAGATTATTACCGGACATCATGTTCAAGAATACGTTAATAATGGAGCAGGAGGTTTTAATAAGACTTCGACCTATCATGATGGATTAGGACGACCGACCCAACAGATTGCAGTCGGTGCATCTCCTTCCGGAAAAGATATAGTTACAATCACTTTATACGATTGTATGGGGAGAAATGATTCGGTCAGCTATCTTCCGTATGCGGTTTCTGGAGACGGTCGGATGCGTTCCGATTTTTTCGTTCCGAACAGCGGACTTTTTTTCAAGCATATACGGACAATAGCCTTGATGCGGATTATGCTTATAGTCTAAACTATTACGATGATTCTCCCGACGGATTTGCCAATCAGACAAGCGCTCCCCGGCGCATACTACAATGCCCATTCTTCAACAGGGCATCCGGTCACGATATCGAGAGGGATGAATTCTTTACGAGATTTACACGGCGTTATGTTAACGAACTCATCGGCATCAATGAGGACGGAGGCCGATTCGATCAAAAAGTATGTCTTCGAAAATGGCAAGGTTAAATTTAAAGCATTCTATCCTGAACAATCTTTGACAGTTATATGCCGTACGTTTAAAACATCTCCGAGTGTAAGAATCGCAGAGAGAGAGTACACGAATCATAAAGGGAAGTTGTAGCGAAGACGCAGCGTGTCAATGGAGGCGATGTTCGCTACACGTATTATGTTTACGACGATTTTGGGAATCAACGGTTCATTATCCCTCATATTGTCGATAAACAAATCGTCATGCCCCGTACCGTATGTTCTCCCGAAGATTATAAAGATTACTGGATTTATTATGAGTACGATACAAATGGCGATAGAGTAGAAGTTCACAACCCTGGGCAAGAAGTCATCTATTATATTTATGACAACCGACATCGACCGGTATTGAGCCAGGACGGAAATCAGCGGGCAAAAAGCCAGTGGTTCTACACGAAATACGACGATTTCGACCGAGTGCTCCAAACTTCTCTGATCACCACACCTGTAAGTGCGGATAACATTCGAAATTCATTGGCAGATAAAAAACGGGTACGATATTGACAAAGCGGTACAATCTTTCGCGACGCAGACTCTATGTCTTTCCGCAACTCAGTATGGCGGTTACCTCGATTATGAGATACGGGTGAAATCGACGAAGCCTATTATTGCATCAACAGATCATGGCGTATCGGAAGAAAATTCTGCCGACGGATCAATTATTCCTATCGATCCTATCGATCCTATTGAACCCATCGATCCCATCGGTCCCCTATTCCGATAGACACAACTGCG
>VOFI01003570.1_pt1 | contig 19667 bp, 31 predicted proteins | sample 5384131 | NCBI WGS metagenome assembly VOFI01 (sample SAMN12384728, study PRJNA508395) | human gut metagenome | isolation source: healthy gut H | host: Homo sapiens
TGGAAGGAGAACCCTTTGCTTATGAAAAATCCAAAGAAACTGGTGGACTGCTCCATCGTCACCCTGACCGCTTTTTTGGGCGCGCCGATCCTCTTCTTCGGCTTCGACTCGGTCACCCTGATGTCGCTGACCCTCTTTGTCCTTTTCCCGCTGGTTTGCCTGATCTGCGGCATCCTGTGCGGAAGAAAACGGTCTGCACCTGCATTACCCGATTTTGGTCGCTCTTCTTTTTGCCCACCATTTTTCCTGTTCTGCCACAGCAGCGTGTGGCCGTTTTGGGTTCACCTATATTATGATTGCCCTTTATCGGGGTTGCCATCGGCTACTTCATCCAGCGTGGGAATTCCAATACCAACAGCAAAGGCAGACTGCGCTAAACTATCTATTCTGAACAGGGAGTGACGCATCGGATGCGTCCTCCTGTTTTGCTACCGAAAAAGGCAAAAGCTGTTCGTTTTGATACGGCTCTTTAGAAGCTGTGATGATCTGCTCCATCCGCCACAGGATGCCGTACTTTTGCATTCCTCACAAAACACCTGCCACAGCTCTTTTTTCATTCGGGCAGCAGTTGTCATACTGCCTTCACCCAACAGAGATATTTTTTCCGAACATCTGGTCCCCTTTTTTCCAGGCACTCAAAAAATATTCCCGCTGCCGGTCCCGCAGGGTCACTCCAAAATAAGGGTAGATAAATTTTGCTCCTGCCTGCGCACACCGCTCGACCAGCAGACGAATATCGTCCTTCGGATTGTCCCTCCAAAAAAGGGAAGGACCGGCATCAGCAGCACGCCTGCAAAAGATTCCCCTGTGCGCGCAGACGTTCCAGCGTTTGCAGTCGCCGGGAGGAGGAGGGTGCGTGCGGCTCCAGCTGTTCTGCCAGACGGTCATGCGGTGTGGTAATGGTGAGCTTTTAACCAGCGCCGGCGCATACCCTTTGATTTGCTCCAGCAGGTCGATGTCCCGTTCCACCAGGCTGCTTTTGGTGGCAATGCTGACTCCAAAGGAGTAGCGAAGCAGCAAAGTCAGCATCCCGCGGGTTAGTCTTTGTTTTTCTTCCAGCGGATTGTATGGGTCGGACATTGAACCGGTTGCCACCATACCTCCTTTTCGGCAGGATGCCAGCTGTTTTTGCAGCAAATCCAGCGCATCCCGCTTTGCCCGCACCTGTGAAAAAATGCTCCACCCCATAGCACTCGCTGCGGCTGTCGCAATAGATACACCCATGCGGGCACCCCTGGTAGAGGTTGACATTGTAATCGCTTCCAAACCAGCTGCTGTCCTTCTTTGCGGTACAAAATCCGCTTTGCCGTCATCTGCTCCCTGCACTTCTTCCATCCGTCTTTCCTTTTTCCTTTCCTTCATCCATCGTGGGATTTATCCTTCCCTTTTCGCATGGAAACGGACTATTTTCCCAAGCCCGTGCAAAATCTTCCTTTTTATGGTATAATAACATTATACTGCAAAACGAGCAAAAGATTATGACTGAAAGCTTTGGAGGGTAAAAAAAAATTATTATGGAGCAAAACCTCTTTTCCTCTTGCCCGTCGATGCCGCCATCTTACAGGCGGTCGAGCAGATGGGGCTTTCAACAGATGACCGAAGTGCAGAGCAAAGCCATCCCGCCGATGTTAAAGGGACGGACGTCATTGCAAAGGCGCCCACCGGCACCGGTAAAACCTGTGCCTTCGGCATTCCCTTTGATTCAGCGGGTGGACACCGATTCTTCGACGTGCAGGCAATCATCCACAAGCGCGCCTACCGCACTTACCCGCAGATTTGTGACGACCTGCGCCAGCTGACCAGTTTTGCCGCAGCTGCCTGCGGTGGTGGTCTACGGCGGGCAGTCGATGGAAAAACAAGAAGCAGCAGCTAAAAAAAGGCGCACAGATTCCTGGGTTGCCACACGGACGTCTGCTGGTTTGATGCAGCACCGTTCGGTCGTTTTAAGCAAGGTGAGCGGACATGGACATCTTTTCGACGCAAGAGGCGGACAAATATGTTTTCACGCCACCATCTCCGCGAAACAAAATCATGGAGCAGTACAAAGCTGGTGAGATCGACATTCTGGGTTGCCACCGATGTAGCTGCCCGCGGCATCGACGTCAGCGACATCCAGGTTGTTTTCAACTACGACATCCCGCAGGAAAACGACGCCTATCTGCACCGCATCGGCAGGACCGGTCGTGCCAAAAGGAAGGCATCTCCTTTGTCCTGCACTCGAAAGACGAGCAGAAGCGGCTGGACAACATCATCCACTACACCCGCTCCCACATCATCATCGCGCTGGAGATGGACGGCTGGGGTGTCTTTGCACCGAAAAAAATAGGCAACAATGAAGAGGAGGGCATTGAAATGGAACTTTTGACCACCGAACGTCTTGTTCTGCTGCAATTTTACAGAGGAGGACTTGGAAAGCTTGCTGGATTACCGCAACGATGAACGTTGCTTTCGCTGGCAGCGCGGTCAATTCCGGCAGGCAGAGCCTTTGCTCAACCTCATCCGCTCTTCCTCTGCGGACGATCTGAGCCACGACGGCAAAAAGCATCTTGCCATTGCACGCAAGGAGGATAACCTTTAGTAGGTGACCTCTTCCTTTCTCTTGCAGCCCCAACCATCACCTTGGGCTACACCATCTCCTATCACTTTCATCGACAGGGGTTTGCCTTTGAACTGTTGTCTTCTTTGACAGAACGGCTCCATCAGCTCTACCCACAGAGGGAAATGGTCTGCTGTGTTGAGCAGGAAAAACGCAGCCAGCATCGCTCTGCTGCAAAGCTCGGGTTTTTGACAGCGAAGGCTACTCTGCCGCGATAGATTCGCTCATCTTTTCCCGCTACACCCAAAAACCAACGTAAAAAAAGGTCGATTCCTTTCTGGAATCGACCTTGTTTGTTTACCGCTTATCAAAGCCTTTGATGAGCGGATATTTTTGTCAGCATCATCAAAATCCGATTTCAGCAAAGCTGTCCTTCATCCAGTAAATCTCCGAGCCGTAATGCGAGGCTGCTAAAGAGCAGCTTTTCTCCCTGCGTACAGATTCAAAGGTAAAATATTTTAAACCCTGTCTGCTCCACAGTCACCGACCAGCGCAGACAGCGCCTGCCCGGTCAACTCTCCGGCAAAAACGATTTCTTTGGTGCTGCTCTCCTGCTTTTTGACCGTACTGCTGTCCAAAGGCAATTCCCTCCTGCTCGTCCTCCCAGCAGCGCACCTCAAAGCGGTCGGCGTCCTGTGCTGCTCTGCTCACCAGCTCCTTCCACCAGTCGCAGCTTTCAAAAATTTCTTTTCCTTCTTCGTTGGTCCGGTGTTCCTCAAATTCTAAAATCAGCATTCTTGCTTTCTCCTTTCGTTCCATCTTCATTTTCCCGATTGACAGAATGGTTGTATTCCCAAAATCTCGCCAGCTCCTCTTCCACAAGACAAGCTGAAAAAAACAAAATCAGTGCCATTCGTGAGATAACATCACTCTGGAAAGATCCTTCTCCCAACAAACCGGCGCTTGCATTTTTCCATAATAAAAGCGACGTTGGCGCATCAGGAGCAACAGCGCAGCCAAGCGGATTCAGTTTATCTGTTCAATGGAAGTTACATTGCTCTAATTTATCCATTGATACGAGGAAATATATACGCTCCTATATAATTTTAAGATTGGTAAATCATCATAGATATAAAACATCAGAGGATATTTCAATAATTTATCTGGCAAGTCCTCATCAAAATCTAATATAAAACTCTCGGTTAAGCCATCGGGTGTAGTTTTGTTACGAATAGCTATAATCAATGCAGTTTCATCAATCCACAACTTTTTCGCTTGTATCTGTAAAAGCTATTTCTAATTTTTTCATGTTATCACCGTAGCACAATTCCGATTTCTCATCATCATCATCATTCTACCATACTGCTATGAACAAATCATCTCATGTAAAACAATTTTTTCTGCTCTATTGTGGATGTTATGGCGCGCTGCACCCATCCTTTTAATTGGACTTGGATAAACAGGAAGGCTTCCCTGCAGGGAAGCCTTCCTGTTGTTTTCATAAAACAGATATTGATACTTCTGATTGGATGCCTGTTTTGCATCCTCTCTGTCACATTAGGAACGAATCTGTGCGCCCAGCTCCTCGAGTGCCTTGAGGATTTTGCTCATCGCGCCGTTGACCTCCTCGTCGGTGAGGGTGCGGTCGGAGGCACGCATACTGATGTTGAAGGCAACGCTCTTCTTCCCTTGGGCAATCTGGCTTCCTTTGTAGACGTCGAACAGCTCGATCTTCTCCAGAATCTTTCCGGCAGCGGCTTTGATTGCCTTTTCCATTGTCATCACCGGCAGTGCATCGTCGCACAGCAGTGCAAGGTCGCGGGTGGAAGCCGGGAATTTTGGCATTGGAACGTAAGAACGCTGGTATCCATCATGGCAAACAGCTTTCTGAGTTTGAGTTTGCCCACATAGACGCGGGTATTGATGCCATAGTTTGCGCAAACCAGCGGATGAACCTCCCTCCCCGATGATGCCAAATTCTTCTCCATCCTTGGAGAGAACTGCGCAGCGTCCCGGATGGAAGGTCGGTCGTCGGACTTGGCATCCACATCATACTCGCGGATTGCCAGAGTGTCCAGCAGGTTTTCCACCACTCCTTTGAGGGTGAAGAAGTCCTTGTCGTCCCCATACATTCCCAGCACCAGGTTTGGCACCTCGTCCGGCAGCAGCTCACCTTCGACCGGAATGTACTCATTGCCGATTTCGTACAGAGAAACCGCGCGTTGCGGTTGTTATAGTTTTTGGACAGAATATCCATCATGGATGGAATTGCGTTGGTACGCATGATGCTGGTGTCCTCGCCGAGCGGATTGCGGATGACCACCGACTGGCGCTTCGGGTCATCTTTGGCAGTCTGATTTTATCATACTGCTTCGGGCTGACAAACCAGCAGGTCATGATTTCATACATTCCTGTGCCAGCATATTCTGGTTGACCACTCTTTCAAATTTCTGGTACTCGTTGTAGCCACCCTCCGGGCTTCCCTTTGCGATGGTGGTCAGGATGTTGTTGTATCCGTAGAAGCGGGCAATCTCCTCTGCAATGTCTGCCTTGTGCTCTACATCCCGAGCGGAAGGACGGAAACGATGATTTCATCGCCCTCCATCTGGAATTGCAGGTCGGTCAGATTTTAACCATCTGCTCCTTCGGGATGTCGGGGTGCCCTGTGAAGCGGTTGGTGAGTCTGCATTCGGATTCTGGGCTGGTAGTTTGGTGTTGTCTTACGTCGATGACGCCGTCCACTACTTCGCCGGCTCCCAGCAGCTCGACCAGCTCGCAGGCACGCATCACTGCCGGCAGACAGTTCCAGCATCCAAGCCTTTTCAAAACGACCGAGGATTCGGTTTCATGCCCAGCTTTTTGGCGGTGATACGCACCGAGCCGCCCTTGAAGCAGGCGGACTCAAAGACAACGGTGTGGGTTTTTTCATTGATGCCGCTGTGCTCGCCGCCCATGACGCCCGCTACTGCGCTTGCCTTTCGCTGTCGGCAATCACCAGCATATCCTCGCTGAGGGTTCTGTCCACTCCGTCGAGCGTCTGGATGGTTTCGCCGGAAACGGCATTGCGGACGATAATCTTGTGGTCTTTGACATACTCGATGTCAAAAGGCGTGCATCGGCTGTCCGTACTCAGGCATGACATAGTTTGTGATGTCAACGATGTTGTCGATTGACGAACACCACTGGCGCGCAGACGCTCTCATCCAACGTGGGGATGGACCGATTTTAACATTTTTCACGACCTTTTGCGGTATAGCGTGGCACAGCTGTGGGTTGCGCACCTCTACCGACAGATAGTCGGATGTCGCCGCCGCAGCCCTTGACTTGCGGGTGTGCATCTTCAACTCTTGCCGAAGGTAACAGCAGCTTCCCTTGCCAGACCCAGCACCGACAGGCAGTCCGGGCGGTTTGGGGTGATTTCAAATTCTACACAGGTGTCGTTGCAGCCGATGGCAGAAGCAATGTCCTGTCCTACCTGGCAGTCCTCCTGCAGCAGGAAGATGCCGTCCTCGGCAGCGTACGGAAAATCCCCTTTGGTCAGATTGAGCTCTGCAATCGAGCACATCATGCCGTTGGACATCACGCCTCTGAGCTACCCTTGTGATTTTGACTCCGTTTGGCAGCTTGGGATTTGTGCAGAGCTGCGCGGAACCATATCGCCTACATGGACATTGAGGCTCCGGTGACAATCTGACCGGCTCCTGCTGCCCAACATCCAGCTGGCAGATGACCAGGTGGTCGGAATCCGGGTGTGGCTCCACCTGACAGAATCTTCCTACCACTACATTTTTTTACATCTTCAAATTGGTGGTCCAGCCTCCACCTTGAGCCGGACATACCATCGCTTCGAAAAATCCCGCATGGAGATGTCTCAATATCTACATAATCTTTTCAGCCATCTGATCGAAAGATCCATGATTTACCCTTCCTTTCTTGCTTTACCCGCAGACTACCGCAGGCAAAAAGCCTTTTATCTTGCAGTATGAATGATTTTAAAAGAAACGCTTTTTCCAGCCGTTTGATTAGAACTGGTTGAGGAAGCGGATGTCGTTATCATAGAACAGGCGCAGGTCGTCGATGTTGTGGCGCAAACATAACCATACGCTCCAGACCCATGCCGAACGCAAGCCGCTGTATTCCTCCGGGTCGATGCGCAGTTGGTCAGCACCTTTGGATGTACCATTCCGCAGCCGAGGGATTTCGATCCAGCCCCTCGCCCTTGCACAGGCTGCATCCTCGCCGTGGCAGTGGAAGCACTGAACGTCCAGCTCGGCAGAAGGCTCGGTGAATGGGAAGTGGTGCGGTCTGAAGCGAACAACGGTATCCTCGCCGTACAGTTTTTAACAAACACCTCCAGGGTACCCTTCAGGTCTGCCATAGTGATGTTTTTATCTACCATCAGACCCTCTACCTGATGGAACAGAGGGGAGTGGGTCGCATCCACCTCGTCTGCACGGTACACACGACCCGGAGCCAGGATGCGGATTGGCGGCTTCTGGTTTCCATAACGCGGATCTGGATTGGGAGGTTGTGTTCTCAAAACAACGTTGTCGTTGATGTAGAAGGTGTCCCTGTGTCGCGCGCCGGATGGTCCTTTGGGGATATTGAGTGCTTCAAAGTTATAGTAGTCCAGCTCGACCTCGGGACCCTGTGCAATCTCAAAGCCCATGCCGATGACGATTTCTTTGAGCTCGTCGAGCACCACCGTCAGCGGATGTCTTTTGCCGATGACATTTTTTTTGCCCGGCAGGGTAACGTCCAACGTTTCGGTAGCCAGACGCAGGTCGAGCATCTTATTTTCCAGCTCCGATTTGGTCTGCTCCAGTTTTTCCCTCGATGTCGCCTCTGACCTGGTTTGCCAGCTGACCGATGACCGGTCTTTCCTCCGCAGACAGCTTGCCCATCTGCTTTAAGATGGCAGTCAACTCACCTTTTTTTCCAAGATATTTTACTGAACAGCGTCCAGAGCCTTCTTCAGGTCCTGAGACTGTGCAAGCTCTTCAAACGCTTTTTTTTTTGCGATTGCTTCCAACTGCTCCTTCATTCTCTGTCATTCCTTTCATCAATACAGTTTTGCGCATAAAAAAGGCTTTCCGTCCCTCGACGCCTTTGTGACGTCTGGGACGAAAAGCCAGGTAACTTTTCCGCGGTACCACCCATCTTCCGGTCCAACCGGACCGGCAGCTTCATTGATTGCAGAATAACGGTGCCCTCCGTTCCTTTCTACTGCTGTTTCAAAAGGACCGCTCCCAGGTGAAGGTTCACACCCTTGTCTGTCTGCGCCGCTTTCAGCCTGTGACGGACGCTCTCTGTCGGACAGCTTGCTTTCAAGATGCTACTGGACCTGTTCCCTTGCGTTTTTTATGCAATTTATTCTGGATGTTTTTTTTAGGATAACACAACTTGTGGTCGGTTTCAAGTGGTAAATGGGTGCTTCTTTTTTTTTCACAAATTTCTGCGATTTTCCACAAAATTTCCCCACACCCTGCCCCGCGCACATTGCCGCAAAGGGCAGGTTTATGGTACAATTAAAGGATTACCGAAAGGAGAACAAAAAATGAACCATCCAAACCAACTGCTTGTGAAAAGTTATTCCGACATCGCCTTAAACAAGGAGGGCACCATCCTCTCCTCCCGCGAAAGCACCGCTGTCAGCCAGAGCATCGGCTACACCCCGGAGGAAATCGCCCTTGCTCCCGAAGAATCCAACCTCGGATTGGGGTGCGGGAACCCCTTCCGCATCGTTTCGGTACAGCCGGGCGAGGTGGTCGTAGACCTTGGCAGCGGAGCCGGCTTCGACTGCTTTCTGGCATCCCATCTGACCGGCAGGCGCGGAAAGGTCATCGGTGTCGATATGACCTACGAAATGCTTTCCCTCTCCCGCCGCCTTGCCAAAAAAAACCGCTTTCGCAATGTGGAATTTCGTCTGGGAGAAATCGAAAATCTGCCCATTGCCGACACCACCGCCGATGTGGTCATCTCCAACTGCGTCATCAATCTTTCCTCCAACAAACCCCGCGTCTACCGTGAAATCTTCCGGGTACTCAAGCCGGGAGGACGCATCGGTATCTCCGATATTGTCATCATGAAGGAGTTGCCGCAGGAAATCCTTGCCGACGAAAAGATGCACGCCTGCTGAGTGTCGGGAGCTTCTTCGGTCGAAGAACTGGAAAAGATGATTTCCCGCTGCGGATTTTCTGAAATTCAAATCGTGACCCAACCGGTTTCCCCCGAATATGAGCGCAAATGGGGAGGCGAGTTGACGGTGGGGAGAGTATATTCTGTCTGCCAAAATCACAGCTGTCAAACCCCTGTAAAATCATCTGTAAAAAATCTGCCCGCTTTTCTTTCTTATTCTGTCAAAATACGCTTGTGCGCCCGGTGCAAACTTGCTATAATTTGAATGAGAACAATTCGTGCTGCCAAGCATGATTTCAGTATAGAAAGGATATGACTGTATGAGGATCGTAACCTCCAAACAGATGAAACAGATCGAGCAAAATTCGATCCAATATCAGATGAGCTACCTGCGCCTGATGGAAAACGCCGGCTGTGCGGCTGCCAATTTTATCTTCAGACGCTGCACGATGTCAGTGATTTGAACTGCATCGTTTTCTGCGGAAAAGGAAACAACGGCGGGGACGGCTTTGTCGTCGCCAGAAAGCTTGCCGAGCAGGGAGCTGCCGTCACCATCGTGCTGACCGAAGGCGAACCAAAAACCGATGATGCCGCCCGTATGCTGCACCTTGCCCGCTCGATGGAGCTGCCTGTTTTTTCCTTTGAGGAGCAGCCCGAGGCGGTCAACGAAGCGCTCCGAGCAGGTGGATGTGATTGTCGATGCCATCTACGGCAGCGGATTCCACGGCGAGATGGATGTGCGCCGCCGCCAGATCACCGAAAAATCAATTCTGCTATCGCCGCTGTATTCTCGCTGGATGTTCCCAGCGGCATCAACTGTGACACCGGTGAAGCGGCGCAGGATGCAGTCAACGCCGATTTCACCATCGCATTCGACAGCTACAAAACCGCTCACCTGCTTCCTAAATATCTTCCGCAGCTCGGTCAGGTCACCTTGGGCTCCATCGGAATCGACCCGCTGGCATATGAAAAGATTCCGTTTGACCACTTTGTTGCCGACGAGGAGTATGTCTACTCCCGCATCCCGCAGCGTCAGCCGGACGCGCACAACACCTCGACCGGCAAGCTGCTCAACATCTCCGGCGGCATCGGCTGCACGGGAGCTGCCGTTTTTATCCTCCACTGCCGCCCTGCGCAGCGGTGCAGGATATGTGGTCACCGCCGTTCCACAGGCGATTTATCCCATCGTAGCCATGCACCTGGTTCACTCTCCTTTCTGCTTTTATCGAAACGGCTGCCGACGTTGCCAGCGCCCTCAACGGCGTTTCTGCGGTTGCCATCGGCTGCGGCATGGGGAACCGGTCAGCGGCAGCGCGGCATCCTCGAGGAGGTCCTCTACCTTGCCAAATGTCCGGTCATCATCGATGCGGATGGCATAAACAACCTGGCGATGGACATATCCATTGTATCGGATGCAAAAATGTCCTGTCATCCTGACCCCACACTTTGGCGAAATGGCAAGAATCTGCCGCACCAGCGTAGCCGAGATTCAAAAAGGCTCCGGTCCCTGTGCGCACAGGAGCTTGCCGCCCAGCTCAAATCCATCATCCTGCTCAGGGAGCGCACACCATCATCGCCTCCCGGACGGACGGACCTTCATCAACCAGACCGGCAACCCGGGACTTGCTAAAAAGCCGGCAGCGGGGATGTGCTGACCGGTATTCTGGCTTCTCTGGTCAGCCAGGGGATGGAGCCGTTTGATGCTGCCGTCTGTGCTGCCTACCTGCACTGGACCCCTGCTGCCGACCGCTGTGTACAGCGCCTGTCGGAATACTATATGCAGCCGGACGACATTCTAAAGGACTTGGGAGAGCTGCTCAAAAAGAACATATCCGTTAAAAATATTCCAATGAAAAACGGGACAGTTTGCATCCGCTGACATCTTTTCAGGAGGCGGTTTTATGCTGCAAACATTGTCCCGTTTTTTTTTAGTATCAAAAAAGTTGTTGCTTGTTCTGGCGCTGCTGGCTGTCATCATCGGCGGCATCCTCTTTTTGCGCCAGAAAGAAAGCGCTCCCGACCTCAATCGTCTGTCCTCCGACCTTTCCGGCGGCATCAGCTGCACCGTGCAGCTGCAACGCGGCGATTTTCGCGCCCAGTCGCTCTTTCACAGAGCTTTATCGGGGAATCTTCTCTGCGATTCTTCTCTCCTCCTTCCCCTAGACGGCTTTGAGATTCGGCAAAGCGAGGGGCAAGACGAGCCTTGCATGGAAGGGGATGAGCTGCGACCTCTCCAGTCAGCAGTTGCTCTCCCAGTCGGGAGCCGGGCTGTTCATGCAGATTCTTGAGCAGCTGGCAGATGGTCTGGACGAGCAGCAGATTCAGATAGAACCGGAGGAAGGCTCCTTTCGTTTGACCTTCCCGATTCAGGAAGGCGGCAGCTGCTCGGTCGTGCTGGAGGAGCAGACGCTGGCTCTTCTGCGCATCGAATGTCCTGAGCAGGACGCCAGCTTTATCCTGTCGGATTTTTTCAGTACACCTCTCAAGTTCCCCCGGCAACAGGAGGAGAAACTTCCCGCAGAAGAATAACCTGCTATGTAAAAAGCTCAGGCACTTTTGAAGTGCCTGAGCTTTTTGCTGGAATTATTTTGCATTGACGTCGCGTTTGATTTCCATATCCTTTGGCAGCAGGGCGCTGAGCAGGATGGACATTACAAATACCACTGCTACACAGTTTGCCGAAAAGACATCCTGGATGACCTGCGGGAAGATTCTCCAGATGTCCATTTCACTTTGCGGAGGTAAAGCCGATTCCTACCGCCAGTGACAGCGCCACGATGGTGACGTTTCTCTGGGAGAAGCCTGCTTTGGAAATCATCTGGATTCCGCTGACCATGATGGTTCCGGAACATCATCAAAGTACATCCGCCCAGCACCGACTCCGGCAGGCTAGCAAAGAAGTTGCCCACCGGTGGCAGCAGACCTGCCAGCATCATGCAGACGGCGCCGGTCATCAGGGTAAAAGCGGTTGACCACGCCGGTCATGTTGACTAAGCCTCCACGTTCTGGCTGAAGGAGGTCACCGGAGGACAGCCGAACAGCGACGAAATGGCGCTGGCATAACCGTCGCAGGCAAGCGAACCGCTGATTTCGCTGGTCTGGATTTCTCTGCCCAGCCCGCCCGACACCACCGCGGTGGTATCGCCGATGGTTTCTGCGGCGGACACCATGAAGATGATGGTGACCGAAGCGATTGCACCGATGTTAAACTCAGGGAAAATACGGCAGAAGACGAGGCAGCGAAAGATAACCGCCCGAAAAGATGCCGCTGAGGTCTACCATACCCATGGCAAGTGCAACCAGATAGCCGATGATAAGACCTGCCAGCACCGAAAGCTGCTTCCAGTAGCCTTTTGCAAAGATATTGAACAGCAGGCATGCCACCAGCGTAATCGTACCGAGCAGCGGGTTTTGAGGGGAACCAAAATTCTCCGTATATCCTCCGCCGAAGGAACGGGTTCCAACGGTGAAAAGGGGAATAACCGATGGCGGTTACCACCGACGCTGCCACAACCGGTGTGATGATTTTCTCCAGTACTTTGCCAGCAGACCCAGTGTTCCCTCGATCAAGCCGCCAATCAGCACCGCTCCCATCACCGTCGGTAACCGTAGGTTGTACCTACATAGCTGAGGATGGTCACAAAGGTAAAGCTGACACCCATAACGACCGGCAGGCGGGAACCAATCTTCCAGATGGGATACAGCTGGATGAGGGTTGCAATGCCTGCAACGAACATCGCATTTTGCAGCAGAACTGCAATCTGCGCATGGTCCAGACCGAGGCTGCTCCAATCAGGGTAATCGGAGTCAGGTTTGCCACAAACATGGCAAGGATGTGTTGAAGCCCGAAGGGGATTGCCTTGAGGAGCGGCACCTTTCCATCGAGCTGATAGATATTTTTGTGTGGATGCCGCTGCTTGTTCGGATAAAACTGCTTTTTGCCATACATCTTCTCTCTTTTTTCTTGAGTTTGTCGTTCTTTTATTATAGCGTTTTTTCTCTGTTTTACAAACCTTTTTTCATCGTTTCTTTTTATTTTTCCTTTTTTCGTCCCAAAAGAAAAGCCTGCACGATTTTAGTCGTACAGGCTGACTGCAATCTAATCCTTTAAATAGCTGTATAGATAACAGTCATGGTAGCGTCCATGATGAAAGCGGTAGCGTCCCAGTACACCCTCTGCGTGGAAGCCGCAGCGCTCAAGCATCTTCTGTGCCGCAACGTTTTCCACATCGGTCTCAGCTTCCAACCGGACCACCGGCTCATTTTCCAGCAGGTAGTCCCGCACCAAACGCAAACGGTGCTGCCCAATCCTCGACCTTGGCAGGAGCCTGCCAGCTGAATCTCCAGACGCACCAGACCTTCCCGTACAAAGTGAACGCTCACGACACCCACCGGCTGCTCCTCCAGAAAACCACCAGTGTCCAAAGATTTTTGCAGAACAGCTTTCCTTGTGCCAGCTCCTGCTCAAGCTGCATTAGGGAAGTCATCTGTGCAGCCTGATACTCCCCGCGCCACTCCTGTGTACCACTCTGCATCAAAAACGCAAGATCCTGCTGTTGTACCGGAGCGAGCACAAGCTCTCCTTTGCAATCATACCGATTTCCTCCTTCTGATTCTTTTTTTCCTTTAGGATACTACAAAATCCACCGTCTGTACAGAGAAGTGTGGAAAGTTGCACACCTTTTTGCAAAATCAGGCATAGACTGCATCAGAAGCTGTTTGAGCTATCTTGATTGATCGCAAAGGAGCGAAAAAATTATGTCTACTTCATCGCTTTGTCGTCTTTCCCAACTGCATGAAGGGGAAACTGCCACAGTGGACCATCTGAATCTGAGCGGTCCCATCCGCCGCCGTCTGCACGACCTTGGACTGATTGAAGGCACCAAAGTGCGCTGCCTGTACAAAAAGCGCCTGGCAGGACCCGGTCGCCTATTCGATTCGTTCTACGGTCATTGCCCTGCGCAACGTGGACACCCGCAGCATCTTTGTCCGCCCAAAACCCTGGCTGTGGAGGTGATGAAAATGCCGTTTTTAAAATCATCTTTCTCTCCCCTTCCCGCAGCCGATGCCGACCTGACCATCGCCCTGGCAGGCAACCCAAACGTCGGCAAGAGCAGCATCTTCAACGCCTTGACCGGTATGCACCAGCACACCGGAAATTGGCCTGAAAAACCGTTGACCTTGCCAGCGGGTCTTGCTGCCACAAAGGCGTGCGGATGCGCTGGGTCGATCTGCCCGGGACCTATTCGCTGTCTGCCGATTCGCCCGAGGAGGAGGCTGCGCGGGATTACTTTGCTTTGAACAGCACGATGCCGTCGTGGTAGTCTGCGACGCCACCTGCCTGGAGCGCAATCTTCATCTGCTGCTTCAGGTGCTGGAAATCACTCCGCGCGTTGTGCTGTGCCTCAATCTGATGGACGAGGCTTTAAAAAGGGCATCCGCATTGACACTAACCTCCTCTCCCAAAAACTGGGCATTCCGGTCGTGCGCACCAGTGCCCGCACCCAGATGGGACTGACCGAATTGACCGAAGCGGTGCAGGCGGTCAGCCGTTCCTCAAGCAAAAAAGGTCCTGCTGCCGCCGGTGCCGCCTCGGGTAGAGCCGCTGGTCCAAACGCTTGAGCAGGCGATTGCTCCCCCTGCTGCCGGACGGGATGCGCAGTCGCTGGGCAGCGTTGCAGCTGCTGTGCCGGAACGAAGATTTTATTCGACAGCTGGATAGCATATTGGAGACACCGCTGCTTGAAAATCCTGCTGTCGCTGCCGCCTTTTCTTCGGTCGAGCAGCAGTTCAACCAGGAGCAGAAAACACCCGCCCTGCTGCTGGATGAGTTCTGGCTGACCATCACAGGCGCTAACTATCCGTCTGCTCTATCTGAGGGTCTGTTTTGGGTGCAGGACCGATTGAGCGACCTGTTCTGCCTGCTGCACGCGCCAAAATGGCTCCATGGGACTGTCTGGTGCTTGGGTGTCTATCGGGTTCTGGCCTGGGTTGTTTCAGTAATGCTGCCGCCAATGGCAATTTTCTTTCCGCTGTTCACCCTGCTGGAAGACGCGGGATATCTGCCGCACATCGCATACAACCTGGATAAAACCGTTCAAGCGGTGCTGTGCCTGCGGTAAACAGGCGCTGACCATGTGCATGGGCTTTGGCTGCAACGCAGCCGGGGTCATCGGCTGCCGCATCATCGACTCGCCGAGAGAACGGCTGCTGGCCATACTGACAAATAACTTTGTACCCTGCAACGGCAGATTTCCAACTTTGATCGCCGTTCTGACCATGTTCTTCGTGGGCACGGCAGGCGGTTTTTCGACTCCGTCCTCTCGGCGCTGCTGCTGACCTGCGCCATCGTTCTGGGCGTGGTCATGACGCTGCCTGATTACTCGTATTCTATCAAAGACAGTCTTAAAGGGGATGCCATCTTCTTTTACTTTGGAGCTTCCGCCTTATAGAAAGCCACAGATTGGAAAGGTCATCGTCCGTTGCCCTGCTGTGTCTGTTCCACTGGCCCTGTTCCACCACCTGCCTGACCATCTACAAGGAAAGCAGCACAAAATGGACCCTGCTGTCCATTTTGCTTCCCCACCGTCATCGGTTTTCTCTGTGCTTTCTGCTCAATCTTCTGCACACCCATCGCATTATAAAACAATCAGCCGCAGCGGAAAACCGCTGCGGCTGATTGTCTTTTGCTTTCTAAATGATTGTTTTCTTCCTCCAGAAAGGCACCCATCCTGCGAAAGCGCTGGTATCTGCGGCGGCTCAGTTCCTCCCCGACAGACGTAACCCCTGCTGAAATGCGCTGTACAGGTCGCGCCCTATGCGCTGGTAAACCTTATCAAAGCTGCCTTTCTGCGGGTCTTTTGGTTCTTTGAGCACCCGTTCGACCACACCCAGCTCCAGCAGCTCCTGTGCGGTCAGCTTCAGACACTCCGCTGCCCATGACTGGTGCGGGAAAGCATCCCTTCCACAAAATGCTTGCGCAGCCCTCCGGTGAGATGACCGAGTAAAACCGCATTCTCAACATCCACACCTCGTCGGCTACCGCCAGCCCTAAACACCGCCGCTTCCGCCTTCTCCGGTGAGGATGGTGATGGCCGGCACCTTTAATGCCATCATCTCCATCAAATTTTCTGCGATGGCTTGCGCCTGTCCGCGCTCCTCCGCACCGATTCCGCAGTAGGCTCCGGCAGTGTCAACAAAACAGACAATCGGTCTGCCAAATTTTTCTGCCAGCTTCATCTGCCGCAGCGCCTTGCGGTATCCTTCCGGGTGCGCCGAGCCAAAGTTTCGCGCCACCTTTTTTCCTTGGTATCCTTGCCGCGGTCGATAGCAATGGCAGTCACCGCAAGGTCGTTGAGCCATCCAATCCCGGCAACGACCGCCTGGTCGTCGCCAAACCGGCGGTCCCCATGCAGCTGAAGAAAACCGGTCAGGATATTGCTGATAAAATCATAGCCGGTCGGACGTCCCTTTGCCCGCGCAGCTTCCACCCGTTTAAAGGCTTCCATCCGACACATCCTCCTCTTTTGCGGCGCCCGATGCATCCGCAGCAGTTCTCCCAACACCTGCCTTTGCTCCTGTCTTGGAACAATGGCATCTACAAAACCCTTTTCCAGTAAAAACTCCGCTCGCTGAAATCCTTCCGGCAGCCGCTTGTCCGGATGGTCTGCTCGATGACCCTCGGTCCTGCAAATCCAATCAGCGCACCCGGCTCTGCAAGGATGATGTCCCCTTCCAGCGCAAAGCTGGCGGACACCCCTCCTGTGGTCGGATCGGTCAGTACGCTGATATACAGGTTTCCTGCTTCACTGTGGCGCTTTAAGGCCGCTGAAGTCTTTGCCATCTGCATCAGTGACAGGATACCCTCCTGCATCCTGGCTTCGCCGAAACGGTGTAGCCAATCACCGGCAGAATGTGTGCAGGGCGAAACTCAAACAATCGGGTAATCTTTTCCCCGACCACCGAGCCCATACTGCCCATCATAAAATCGCCTTCCATTACAGAAGCAAACAACAAGGATAAGAACCGATGGTACATTCCCCAGCAGATGACCGCTTCGGTTTCTCGACTGAGCATCTTTGCCTTTTTGACTTTTGCTCATAATCGAAATTCCAACCGGTTGACCGTTGTAAACCACTGTCATGTTCAGCAAAGCTGCCTTCGTCTGCAACCATGCTGATGCGCCTGCGCGCGTTCATCGAAACAGATGTCACTTCGGGCAGGTGCTGTTATTCTGATACAGTTCGCTGGAAAACAGGATGTGCCGGCACGCCGGGCAGCTGGACACACAACTCATCCGGGACTGCCGGATTCTGCTCAGAGGAATTTTTCTTCCGTCGGTCTCCAAAGTCATTTTGCGGACGCCGGACATCTTTTCGAAAAGCATCGCTGTTCTTCCTTTCTATTCTATCAAAACCGGACAGGGGACGACCCGTTTCTGGTTGCCATAAAGTCCGTATAATACTCTCCCAACTTGAACCGGGCATCTCCCAGCAGGCTGACATGCAGCTGTGCATTGTGCTTGACGCCCTCGATGACCAGCTCACAACGCCGCCTGTAACTTTACGGATAGCTTCCTCTCTGGTTTTGGCATAGACAACCAGTTTCCCGATCATCGAATCATAATAAGGCGGTATCTTGTAATCCTGATACAGTGCCGTGTCAAATCGCACCCAGGGTCCTCCGGGATATGCAGCAGATTTACTTTTCCACAGCTCGGTCGAAAATCCTGCTCAGGGTCCTCTGCATTGATTCTGCATTCGATGGCGTGTCCTTCCAGGCGGACATCCTTCTGGGGAAAAAATCCAAGCGTTGTCCTGCTGCAATGCAATCTGCCATTTGACCAGGTCATAGCCGGTGACCATCTCGGTCACGGTATGCTCCACCTGCAAACGGGTGTTCATCTCCATAAAGTAAAAGCTGCCATCGCGGTCCATCAAAATTCAATCGTGCCCGCATTGCGGTAATCGACCGCCTTTGCTGCCCGAACCGCCGCTTTTACCATGCGATTTCTGGTCTTTGCATAAATAGCGCTGGCGGGGGATTCTTCAATCAGCTTCTGGTTTTTTCGCTGAATGGAACATTCGCGTTTCCCCAAGCAGACCACGTTGCCATAATGGTCGCACAGCACCTGCATCTCAATATGCTTTGCCGGGTAGAGGTATTTTTCCATATACACCCCGCCGTCGCCGAAGGCTGCCTGTGCCTCACCGGAAGCGCTGTAAAGGCGTTTTCCAGCTCCTCTTCCCGCTGCACCAGACGAATCCCTCGTCCGCCTCCGCCTGCTCTGGCTTTAATCAGCAGCGGGAAACCAATCTTCCTTGCCTGACGCAGCGCTTCCTGTGCATTGTCCACCGCATCGCACCCCGGAATTACCGGCACACCTGCCTGCTGCATCGTCCGACGTGCAGCATCCTTGTCCCCTGCCTTTGCAATCGTCTGGGCATCTGGACCGATAAAAGGTGATTCCACACTCCTCGCACAGCTGGGCAAAGCGGGCATTTTCAGACAGCAGCCCGTAGCCGGGATGGATTGCCTGCGCACCCGAGCAGACCGCTGCCGACAGGATAGCGGGCATATTCAGATAGCTTTCTCCCGCCGCTGCCGGACCGATGCAATAGCTTTCGTCGGCAAGGCTGACGTGCAGCGCCTCCCGATCCACCTCGGAAAAGACCGCTACCGTCAAAATCCCCATCTCTTTGCAGGCGCGGATGATGCGAACAGCAATCTCGCCGCGGGTTGGCAATCAAAATCTTTGAAAACATACTCGTTTCCTCCATACTGCTCGATAAGCAAAAGAAATTCACCCGACACACAGTTTGCCGTTTACACAGCCCTTCCCCTTTGCAAAATAGAACGGACCCTTCACCTTCACCAGCTGACATTCCATCTCCAGTGTATCGCCCGGAAGCGACTTTGTTTTAAACTTTACCTTGTCAAGGCTGGTAAAATAGGGGGGTTTTCTTTTTTCCTGCTGGTCCTGCCAGCCAGCAAACGCAGCAGGTCTGTGCCATCATTTCGCACAGCACCACCCTGGCACCACCGGATTTCCGGGAAAATGTCCCTTCAAAAACCATTCTTTTCCGGTGACGGTGTAGCTTTTGCGGCGGGTGGGTCGCTGCTCTTCTTTTCCTCCTGCGGGCAAACCTCTGCCTGGTCCACCAGCAGCATATTGTCCCGGTGCGGCAGAAGGCGCATGATTTCTTGCTGATTCATTTTGATTCCCCCTCTTTGCCTTGTTATTGGATGCGGAACAGGGTCTGCCCATATTCCACTACATCTCCGCTGGCAGCACAGACCTCTACGATCCCCGTCCAGCTCAGCGGTGATTTCATTCATCAGTTTCATTGCCTCGACGATGCACAGCACATCGCCCTTTTTGACCCGCGAGCCTACCTCCACAAAGGGTTTGACTGCGGAGAAGGCGCAGAGTAAAAACGCCCACCATCGGGGGAAAGCACCTTGTGTCCTTCTTGCTGTGGTTTTGGGTTTTCCTGCGGCTTTGCAACTTTCCTGCGGCGGCTGGGCACTCTGTCTGTATTGGCTGTGCGCATACCGCAGCCGCTGTGCCTGCCCGTTCCATCTGATGTTCACCGCACCCGGCCAGATGCAGCGAGGTCAATTCCTGTCTGCTGTATCAGCAGAGCAAGCTCTTTGATTTTGCCGGAAGATCCATCGGTCATTCTCCTGTTCTATCATACTCGTGTAAATGCAAGACAGTCAGTTGTGTCCGCCAAATCCCAGCGAATCGCTCAGCGCAATCGTCGGCTGAAGCTGCACCGAGTGGTTTGGCAGGTAGTCCCAGCGCCCAGCATATGACCGGTCATGGTTGGTGGAGCTAATCTTTTGCCCTGCTCCTCACCCAAAAAGCCAGCTTGATGGCAAGCGTTTCGCTGCTGTCGTTTAAAGGTGTGCTGGTTCCGTGGGCATTGATGTACAGCTGATGCTCCGCCGGACTGCTGAGTCAGCCTCCTGCAAAAGCCAGTTCAAACGC
>VOFI01004250.1_pt1 | contig 19644 bp, 26 predicted proteins | sample 5384131 | NCBI WGS metagenome assembly VOFI01 (sample SAMN12384728, study PRJNA508395) | human gut metagenome | isolation source: healthy gut H | host: Homo sapiens
CAAAAGGTAGAAAATTTGTAAAGTGGTGTAATGGACGCGATGGCCTTATATGAATCATTAGGAAAAGAGGAAAGACTATACAAACGATTTTTGAAAAATTTCAGATATAGCAAATCCTGTTGAAGCTATTGTAAAAAAGGATTAGAAGGTGTAAGAGACACTGGATTAGCGAAATTAAGTAAATATATGAAAGGGGGGAGAAGAGGCATCAGGATTATTAAAAAGGTCTCAAATATTTTCCAAAAAGCAGCTAAATTTTTGGGCAAGGCGGGAACAGTAATGACATTTGCTGATCTTGGAATTACAGCAATTTCTAGTGGAGTAAACGAATATAGCAAATCAAAAAAGATATAGGAAAAGCTGCAGTAAAAGGTGTACTCTGCAATAGGTAGTGTTGGGCCGTTAGAAGGTGCAACTATTGAGCCGCTATAGGGGCGGACCTTTTTTGGGATGGCGTGCAGGATTTGTTGCCGGGATTAATTCAAAGGGAATTAAATTTATTGAGCCTAAATTCTTTTGACGATCCAGTCCAAGGACAAAAAACATTAATAATGTTGGGAAAGGAATTAAAGGATTTGCAGGTTCGATTTCTAAAAGGAATTGGTGGAATAGGTAAGGCTTTAGGATTTGGGTAGATAAATATGAATAAAGGTCAATTTTACAGCAAGCTTTGAAGAGAGTCTCAATCTCGAAGATGATGGGTTTGTAAAGTTACAGCAAGAGCAACATGATAAGACAGCAAAAAATTTTATAAGAATGGGCATGCTTCCCTTTGGTTTCGAATTCGAAGTTTTATTTTATCCTTATTTTTCCTATCGGTTTTTAACTTCTTTGTGCTGATTGTATCAATGGAATTTCACGAAAGTAAGACTCTGACTCTTCCAATAGCCAGGCATGAGTCCTTAACAGCAAATGTATTTTTTAATCTTGCTTCTCATTTGGCTTTCGTTGTGATTGGAAAAATGGGTGAAACGATCCTACCTGTTGCCGTATCGCTATCAGTTTCACGTTTTTACATTTTGGTTTGGTTCATATTTGAAATAGATCTAGTTGTTTTTTTGACATTTTATTTGGCCAATCTATCCACTGTGGAAATTATTGCCATTTATGGAATCATGATGTTAGCAACATACATGCTATTTACAATTGCGCTAGCAGATTAAGAAAACTTATGTATGACGAGATCTCGGGAGATACTTTCCCTTAATAAGATCGCAAAATGATTTCTCTTTTTATGGGATGGCTATTTTAGGAATAGGATCATTATCAAGCATATTTTGGGAATCTTTTTCTTTTATTAGATGTTTCAACTTCCGTCAAGGCAGTTGGCTTCTTATTGATGTGGATCTTTTGTAATATAGTAGTGGTTTGTGTCAGTGCTTTTATAGGTTTACCATACTTCCTTCAAGCATATTACAAATGGAAATTTCCTGAAGAATACCGAGAATGGGAAGAAAAATCAGTAGAAGAATGGTATGGGAAAAAATATTTAAAAAAACACTTTGACGACGAGGAGACAGGAGAACAAGTGTTTGCTGACTACATGGGTGTCTTATACCCATTAGGTCTTCAAACAGAATCGACAATTTTTCTTTCAACATGAAAATATTGATAAAGTAGTATTTGAGGGATATTCTGATGAGGAAGAAGATCGCTTTTTAGAAATTTATAATACATGGACCAAAACACTCACTGTTCCTAGGGAAAGTGATCAAGTGATGATATGAGAGGGAAAGGCTCTAAATCTACACGATTCAGACAGTTCAAGTGGATTGTTTGGGGTGACAGATAGCGGGCAACACTTCCTTGGAAGACGAATCAAGCGGCTAGCGACATCGATTTGATGGCACAAAGGATAACCATCTACACCAATTCTACAGTCTCAAAGGGAAATCTTTTTCAAGATGCTTTTCCACTGGGATCGAAGATGACGGTCTGGTATAATCCAGCCTGTCCAAAAGAATCATACGTTGAACGCTATAGTGGACTAGACAAATCTTATAAGCGGGAAATGTGGATTGGAATCTGGATGTTAATTTTATTGCCTATTTTAGCAGTTGTGGCTATCATCATGGGGATGAAGTATAAATGATGGATCAGCCCTAACTGAATAAATAAAAGATGAAAAGAAATCACCGTCCTATCGGTGATTTTTTCGTCTTCACTTCCCCTCGAATTAATCCTTAAATTGTGATAAAATAAAGGTTACGAATGTTTTTGAATGGTCTATTTTTCCAGCTATAAAGTAGGCTACTCAAAAGCGAGCAAAAGAATCAAGATCAAGGGAGAAACAATGTCCAACACCTTTGAAATTTTAATGGATCAGCTGGATATGCCGCTGGAGATGCGATCTTCCAGTGCCTTTTTGCATGCGGAGATTCAAGAAGTCGTGGTGCACAAGGTCAGTCGGGTTTGGGAGTTCCGCTTTGCTTTGCGGAAGTCTTGCCCATTGCTTTGTTTAAGGAATTGCGCCAGCGCTTGAGAGACGAATTTTCAAAGACGGGAAACCAGGCGACCTTTACTATCAAGTGGCCAATCCGGATTTTCTGCGGATTTATTGCAGGCCTACTATCGTGAGGTCTTTGAGGATGGACCTTGCGCTAGTCAAGGCTTTAAGGGGCTCTACCAAGACTTGCAGGTGCGCGCGGAAGGGCAGGAATTGATCATCTCAGGGCCTTCTTCGGTTGATACGGAGCATTTTCGTAAGAACCATTTGCCCAACCTTGCCAAGCAGTTGGAAGCCTTTGGTTTTCCGCATTTCACCTGTCGGGTGGTGTCTGATGATACGCTGACAGAGCAGGAAGTGGCGCGCTTTGAGCAGGAAAATGAAAAGATCTTCCAAGCGGCCAATGAAGAGACCTTGCGGGCCATGGAATCCTTGGCCCAGATGGCTCCGCCACCAGCGGTTGAAGAAAAGCCAGCCTTTGATTTCAAGGCCAAGAAAGGCTGTGGCTAAGCCCAAGCTAGACAAGGCCGAGATCACCCCGATGATTGAGATCACGACGGAAGAGAACAGGATTGTCTTTGAAGGTATGGTCTTTGACGTGGAGCACAAGGTGACACGGACCGGTCGGGTCTTGATCAGCTTTAAGATGACCGACTATACCTCGAGTTTTCCCTTCAGAAATGGGTGAAAAATGAGGAAGAAGCCCAGAAGTTTGACATGATCAAGAAGAACAGCTGGCTACGAGTGCGGGGAAATATCGAAATGAACAATTTCACGCGCGACTTAACTATGAATGTCCAAGACATCCAGGAAGTCGTGCATTATGCCCGCAAGGACCTGATGCCAGAGGGTGAGCGTCGGGTGGAATTCCACGCGCATACCAATATGTCGACGATGGATGCCCTGCCGGAAGTCGAAGAGTTGATCGCCAAGGCAGCTGAGTGGGGGCATAAGGCGGTGGCCATCACTGACCATGGCAATGTGCAGAGTTTCCCGCATGGCTTTAAAAGCAGCCAAGAAAGCTGGGATCCAGCTGATCTATGGGATGGAGGCCAATATCGTAGAAGACAAAGTGCCCATCACCTATAACGAGGTGGATCTGGACCTCAATGAAGCGACTTATGTGGTCTTTGACGTGGAAACGACGGGACTTTCAGCCATCTACAATGACTTGATCCAGGTCGCGGCTTCTAAGATGTACAAGGGCAATGTCATTGAGGAGTTTGATGAGTTTATCGATCCAGGCCATCCTCTGTCTGCCTTTACGACCCAATTGACAGGGATCACCAACGAGCATGTTCGGGGTGCCAAGCCCCTTGGTGCAGGTCTTAAAGGAATTTCAGGCCTTCTGTGAGGGAACGGTTCTCGTTGCCCACAATGCCACCTTTGACGTGGGCTTTATGAATGCTAACTATGAGCGCCATGGTCTTCCCAAGATCACCCAGCCGGTCATCGATACCCTGGAATTTGCCCGCAACCTCTATCCAGATTTTAAACGGCATGGTTTGGGGCCATTGACCAAGCGCTTTGGAGTAGGCTTGGAGCACCACCACATGGCCAACTACGATGCGGAAGCAACGGGGCGCCTGCTCTTTATCTTCATCAAAGATGTCGCTGAAAAGCATGGGGTGACCAATCTTAAGGATCTGAATATCGATTTGATCGATGAGAATTCTTACAAGAAGGCGCGGGTCAAGCATGCGACTCTCTATGTCAAGAACCAGACCGGCCTTAAGAATATGTTTAAACTGGTCTCGCTTTCTGGGACCAAGTATTTCGAAGGAGTCCCACGGATTCCCCAAGACCGTGCTGGATGCCCACCGCGAGGGCTTGATCCTCGGATCGGCCTGCTCAGAAGGGGAAGTTTTGATGCGGTCATGTCGCAAGGTGTGGATGCGGCAGTCGAAGTGGCCAAGTACTACGACTTTATCGAGGTGATGCCACCGGCTATCTACGCGCCTCTCATTGCCAAGGAGCAGGTCAAGGACATGGAGGAGCTCCAGACCATTATTCAAGAGCTTGATCGAAGTGGGAGATCGTCTCGGCAAGCCTGTTCTTGCGACAGGAAATGTCCACTATCTGGAGCCGGAAGATGAGATCTATCGGAGATCATTGTCCGTAGTCTCGGTCAAGGGGCCATGATCAACCGGACCATCGGGCACGGAGAAGATGCCCAGCCAGCGCCACTTCCAAAAAAGCGCATTTCAGAACCACCAATGAAATGCTGGATGAATTTGCCTTTTTGGGAGAAGACTTGGCGCGCAAGATTGTCATTGAAAACACTAATGCACTCGCAGAGACCTTTGAGCCGGTCGAAGTGGTCAAGGGGACCTCTATACGCCGTTTATCGACAAGGCGGAAGAAACAGTTGCGGAATTGACCTATAAGCGAGCCTTTGAGATCTATGGTAATCCGCTCCCTGATATTGTCGATCTGCGAATTGAAAAATTGACTTCCATCTTGGGGAATGGATTTGCCGTTATTTATCTGGCATCGCAAATGCTGGTGCATCGTTCCAATGAGCGGGGGCTACCTGGTTGGATCGCGTGGATCCGTTGGATCCAGCTTTGTCGCGACCATGATTGGGATCACTGAGGTCAATCCACTTTCGCCTCACTATGTCTGTGATCAGTGCCAGTACAGTGAATTCATCACAGATGGTTCTTATGGATCTGGTTTTGATATGCCGGACAAGGATTGTCAAACTGTGGCCATAAGCTCAGCAAAAACGGGCAGGATATTCCTTTCGAAACCTTCCTTGGTTTCGATGGGGACAAGGTACCCGATATCGATTTGAACTTCTCCGGGGAAGACCAGCCGAGCGCCCACTTGGATGTCCGTGATATCTTTGGGGAAGAATATGCCTTCCGGGCAGGAACAGTAGGTACGGTCGCAGCCTAAGACTGCTTACGGTTTTGTGAAGGGCTATGAGCGTGATTTTGGCAAGTATTACAGAGATGCCGAGGTCGAGCGCTTAGCTCTCGGTGCGGCTGGGGTCAAACGGACGACTGGTCAGCACCCGGGGGAATCGTTGTTATTCCAAACTATATGGATGTCTATGATTTTACTCCGGTTCAGTATCCGGCAGATGATGTGACTGCTGAATGGCAGACCACCCACTTTAACTTCCACGATATCGATGAGAACGTCCTCAAACTCGATGTACTGGGACATGATGATCCGACCATGATTCGCAAGCTCCAAGACTTGTCAGGCATTGATCGAACGATATCCCTATGGATGATCCAGGGGTCATGGCCCTCTTTTCTGGGACAGAAGTGCTAGGGGTGACAGCCGAGCAAATCGGAACGCCGACGGGCATGCTGGGGATTCCCAGAGTTTGGAACTAACTTCGTACGTGGGATGGTCGATGAAACCCATCCGACAACTTTTGCGGAGCTCTTGCAGCTGTCTGGTCTGTCTCATGGTACCGACGTGTGGTTGGGAAATGCCCAAGACTTGATTAAGGCGGGCATTGCCGATCTATCGACCGTTATCGGGTGTCGGGACGACATCATGGTTTACCTCATGCACGCGGGGCTTGAGCCTAAGACGGCCTTTACCATCATGGAGCGCGTGCGGAAAGGGATGTGGCTCAAGATCTCAGAAGAAGAGCGCAACGGTTACATCCAAGCCATGAAGGAAAACAATGTCCCTGAATGGTACATCGAGTCCTGTGGGAAGATCAAGTACATGTTCCCGAAAAAGCCCATGCGGCGGCCTATGTTATGATGGCCCTTCGTGTGGCCTACTTTCAAGGTGCATCATCCGATTTATTACTACTGTGCTTACTTTTCTATTCGTGCCAAAGCCTTTGACATCAAGACCATGGGTGCAGGCCTTGAGGCCGTGAAAGCGCGGATGAAAGAAATCTCTGAGAAACGCAAGAACAACAGAAGCTTCCAATGTAGAGATTGACCTCTACACCACCCCTTGAGATTGTCAATGAGATGTGGGAGCGGGGCTTCAAGTTTGGTAAGCTAGACCTCTATCGCAGTCAGGCGACAGAATTCTTGATCGATGGGGATACCCTGATTCCACCATTTGTCGCTATGGATGGTTTGGGAGACAACGTTGCCAAGCAAATCGTGCGAGCGCGTGAAGAAGGAGAATTCCTCTCTAAGACCGAGCTCCGGAAGCGCGGCGGTGTTTCGTCCACCCTGGTTGAAAAGACGGATGACATGGGCATTCTCGGCAATATGCCAGAGGATAACCAGTTGAGCCTCTTTGATGATTTGTTCTAGAAACAAAGGAGGAGAACATGAAGGTAGAAATTTTGCAGAAGACAAACCAGCTGAAAAAGTCTTTGAGTACAAGCTAGAAGTGGCAGACAATGTGCTCCTCCTATCTACTGCCATGCTCTCGGGAGCAATTGCTCTAGCTGGCTTATTTTCAGCCTTGAAAGATTAGATGATAGCCTCTATTTTCTTTTTGAAAATAGAGGTTTTTAAAGTCCTGTTCAGACCGGATAAGTGTTTTCTTTGGCACTGGATTGTGTTACAATTTTTAGTAACAAGTGTTTATAACAAGGAAACAGAAAAACAATGGATGTTCTTCCAAAAAAGATGAAACAGAGGAAAAGCGCGTGGCAAGATATTTAGTAGGTCCTTACAACAATAGTTGGAACTTTATGGATGCACTTGAAAAAGCGCAGGATGGGGATACCATCGAGTTTGAAAATGGGTATGTCTTTCAATGGCCGACAAATAAAGTGATCGAGATCGACAAAAACCTTCATTTCGTGGGGCATGTGGTTCCAAATCAAATGGTAATGGGCGCATGTTTAACAACATCATTGAGGCCTCCTTCCGATTTGTAGAAGGAGTTCAGGTGACGTTTGAAGACTTGTGGTTTTAAAGTTGGTGGAAATTATACTACTTTGATCTTATGGAATGGCTCAGACATTACCTGTAAACAGGTCTATTTTGAAGCAACCACTCCAACAAATAATGAATTTTTTTTTTATCTATATGGATACGCATTCGAAGTTGACACTGGAAGGAGTCGGAATGAAGGTTCGGAAAAACACCAAAGTGCCATCGGTATGTCCGCTTCGGAATTGTCCATTCGAAATTCAACGATTTTTTCTAAAAGATAGATCTGTCAGAAGGCTCCAAGTTGACCTTAGAAAATGTCCATATTGAAAAATTTGGGAATAATACGATCCATGCCAAGGACTCAGAAGTGATCGCAAAAAATTCAACGATTACAGGCGGGGATCTGGAAAAGGACTTTCCACCAGTTTGGTTGAGAAATGTCATTTGGGAGTCTGAAAACTGTAAAATTGAGCTACCTACCGGAACTGGAGTCTGTCTTGATAACAATGTTCAATTCAATTCGGATTCGGATCGTATGACCTCCATCAATTCATACAATAGTATGATCCGAGCTCACCAGGCTACATTTACAGAATTTTTATGCGTCTATGAAGAGTCCTTTGCTTCCCTGACTGGGAAACGACTTTCTTAAATGAAAATGCCCAAACCATATCATTTGGAGTTTTTGATGAGAGTGTGCTGATGGCTGAGCATATGATTTGTCATAAGATTGCGGATCCCAATATCCGACTTCAAAGTGGGGCCTTTGTGAAGGCAGGCACCATAACCTATAGGCAGGGCGATGCGCGTGATCTGACCAAGGAAATCGAGGATGGTTGTGACTATCTCATTGGTAGAGAAGTGGCCAAGGGCAATGCGCAAGTCGTTCCTGCGGGACAGGCGACGGATGCAACGGTGGCTCAACCACCGCAAAGAGCTCTCTGGACCAGAGAAGGAACAAGATGCTCTTCAAGAACTCAATAGCCTGATTGGTCTTGAAAAAGTCAAACATGAGATCAAGAAAATGATCAACATGGTGGAATTTAACAAGAAACGAATCGCCAGTGGCAAGGCTCCTGAAAAGCAAACCTTGCATCTTCGCCTTTATGGGAAATCCTGGTACAGGGAAAACCACGGTGGCCCGTCTGTTGGGACAAGTGCTCTTTGATGCGGGTGTCCTCTCAGGAGAAGAATTCCGTTTCGTGGAAGCGACGGAGTCCGATCTGATCTCTTCAAATATTGGAGGAACAGCTGAACAGACCCAAGCCCTGCTTGAAAAAGCGCGAGGAGGCATCCTCTTTATTGATGAAGCCTATAGCTTGGATAAAAAGGATAGCGGTGCGGACTTTGGGATCGAGGCGATCAATACCATCCTCAAATTTATGGAGGACAATCGCGATGACATCATGATTATCTTTGCCGGCTATACCAAGGAAATGGAGGAGTTCTTAAAGACCAATCCAGGCCTTCGTTCTCGGTGCCAAATAATTTTATCTTTGAAGATTTCACAGGAGATGAGATTGTCCAACTGGGCGAAATGATCCTAAGCAAAGGAGACTACAAACTTGAAGACCGGGATTACTATGCGCGGCATGTTAAGCGGGCTTATGATGGCTCGCTAGATAAGAGCAATGGTCGCTGGATCCGTAACCTGGATGAGCAATTGACCAAGACCATGGCAGATCGGGTGGTGGCCCAAGGTTCTGACGATATTGAGACCATCCTCAATAGCGATATTGATGCTGTCCTTAACCAAGGTAAGTATCAAGCAGGAGCCGATAAGGAAGAAGATGGGATGGCTGCCCTCAACCGTTTGGTTGGAATTGCCAAGGTGAAAGAGCAAGTTGAACAATTCGTGGCCATGGCTGAGTTCAATCAAAAACGGGCTGAACAAGGTGGCATCGTCGAAGATACGACCTTGCACTCTCTCTTTCTCGGAAATCCCCGGTACAGGAAAGACCACCGTGGCCCGCATTTTTGGGCAATATCCTTTTCAAAAAAGGGGTTATCAAGCAGAAGAAATTCATCGAAGTATCGCGGAGCAATCTGGTTGGAGGCTACCAAGGTCAAACAGCTTTGAAGACGCGCGAAGTCCTAGAAAGTGCACTGGGGGGAGTCCTCTTTATCGATGAGGCCTATACGCTCTATACCGGTTTAAATGATGATTTTGGGAAGGAAGCCTTGGACGAAGTCCTCAAATTTATGGAGGATCACCGCCGTGATATCGTCATTATCTTTGCTGGTTACACGAAAGAGATGCACGACTTCTTGCAGGTCAATTCAGGTCTACAAAGCCGAATCCCGACTACATTTGATTTTGAAGACTATAGCCCAGATGAGATTGTGGAGATCGGTCTGTTAGGATTGCGTAAGCAAGGTTACCAGGTCAATGAAGCCCTTTATGGAGAGATTGTGAAAGGGAATTATATGCGTGCCAATGACTATAGTAATGGTCGCTGGGTTCGCAATCTTAATGAAAAACTCTTGCGCCAAGTATCAACTCAGGTAACCCGTGAAGGTAGTACAGACTACAATTCCATTTTGGATCAAGATTTGGAAGCCTTGAGAGAGAATAACAGTTCTGAACAACCCCATACCGTGGATGATCAAGGCTATGTTCTTCCTTAAGCTAGAAGGGACAAGAAAAAGGAGGCTGGGACAAAAGTCCTAGCCTCTCAATTATTTTTGGATTGTCGAGCAAGACGCAGTGGTTGAGTGGGCTCTACTACGCTGATTTCATCAGCTTTTTACAGCCCTACTCAACTTTGCGGAGGTGGGACGACGAAATCGAATTCTAACGAATTACCGATTTCTGTCCCACTCTCTTTGCATGGACTTATGGTATACTAGGAGGAGATCATTCACTTATGAAGGAGAAAACAATGGTTTTACCAAATTTTAAAGAAAACCTCGAAAAATACGCTAAATTATTGGTTGCGAACGGCATCAACGTGCAACCTGGTCATACCTTGGTCTTGAACATCGATGTGGAACAAAGAGAATTGGCCCACTTGATTGTGAAGGAAGCCTATGCCTTGGGGGCACATGAAGTGATTGTCCAATGGGCAGATGATTATACTACCCGGGAGAAATTTCTCCATGCACCGATGGATCGTTTGGACAATGTACCGGACTACAAGATTGCGGAAATGAACTACCTCTTGGAACACAAGGCTAGTCGCTTGGGTGTGCGCTCGTCTGATCCAGGTGTCTTAAATGGTGTTGATGCAGAGAAGCTTTCTGCCTCGGCTAAGGCCTTGGGCATTGCTATGAAACCAATGCGCATCGCCACTCAGTCTAACAAGGTCAGCTGGACAGTTCTTGCTGCAGCAGCAGGTTTAGAATGGGCGAAAAAAGTCTTCCCAAATGCGGCGAGCGATGAAGAAGCAGTGGATCTCCTGTGGGATCAAATCTTCAAGACTTGCCGGGTGTACGAGGAAGATCCAGTCAAGGCTTGGGAAGAGCATGCTGCTATTTTGAAGAGCAAGGCAGATACACTGAATAAAGAACAATTCTCAGCCCTTCATTACACAGCACCTGGAACGGACTTGACTCTTGGCTTGCCGAAGAACCACGTCTGGGAATCTGCCGGAGCTATCAATGCCCAAGGTGAAGGTTTCTTGCCAAATATGCCGACAGAAGAGGTCTTCACAGCTCCTGACTTCCGTCGTGCAGAAGGCTATGTCACCTCTACAAAACCGCTTAGCTACAATGGAAACATCATCGAAGGCATCAAAGTGACCTTTGAAAATGGAGAAATTGTGGATATCACAGCTGAAAAGGGCGATCAAGTCATGAAAGATTTGGTCTTCAAAAACAAGGGAGCGCGTGCCTTGGGTGAATGTGCCCTCGTACCGGACCCAAGCCCAATTTCTCAATCAGGCATTACCTTCTTTAATACCCTTTTTGATGAAAATGCCTCTAACCACTTGGCCATCGGGGCAGCCTATGCAACCAGCGTAGAAGGGGGCGCAGAATTCACAGAAGAAGAACTCGAAGCAGCCGGCCTCAACCGCTCAGACGTCCACGTCGACTTCATGATCGGCTCAAGCCAAATGGATATCGACGGCATCCGAGAAGACGGCACCCGCGTCCCAGTCTTCCGTAACGGAGATTGGGCAATATAGGGAGCAGGACAGAAATCGGTAGACGCAGTCTCGATTTCGTAGTCCTGCCCCCGCACAGTTGATTAGGAAGTACGAGTACCGTAGGTAGTAGTTCCAATCATGCGCCGAGAGACAGAAATCGGTAGACCGTAAAAAAAGTAAGGTAGTAGTGATGATTCACTACTACCTTTTTGTCATTTACGCTATTCTAAAATCAAGAGACCTTCTTTGATTTCAAATGGGTTGTTTGGGTTGATGCGGTCATAGAACATGATGCCGTTGGTGTGGTCGATTTCATGTTGGACGACGATGGAGTTGTAGCCTTTGAGTTTGATGCGTTTCTTTTTCACCGTCTTTTGTGAAATACTCCACGGTCACACGCGCGTGGCGGACCACATAGCCTGGAACGTTGCGGTCTACAGAGAGACAGCCTTCCCCATCTCCAAGAGCCGCGTCTTGCACAGAATGGGCGACAACCTTTGGATTGTACATGACTTCTTGAAGGCTATAGGCTTCTTTGGTGGGTTACCATCAGCATCTTCTGGATTGGGAACCAAAACAGCGATAATGCGTTTCGAGATGTCCAGCTGAGGGCAGCGAGTCCAACTCCTCCACGGAGGCCAAGTTTTTCAGCCATGACAGGGTCTTGAGAATGGTGCAAGAATTGCATCATTTTTCACCCAGGATAATTTCCTGGTCAGACAAAGGGAAGGTCACGTCTTCTGCAACAGCTCGAAGTGTTGGATTTCCTTCGCGGATGATGTCATCCATATCAATCAAATGGGATGCTCTTGTAACTTTTTCAATTGCTTTCATCGTTTTACTCTCACTTTCTTTCTACCCTCCATGATAACACAAAAGAGCCTAAAATTAAAGTTATCTGTCGACGGTTTCCGCATGTTTGATGGACAAATCATTCATCCTTTTTGCATCTAAAATCGTATAGATCCGTCCTTCCCTTTGGACTAAGCCCCTCTTCGATCATCTGCTTGATGACACGGCTAAGGTGGCGGTAGCTGATCCCAAAACGCAGGGCCAGCTGATTCATCTTGGGCTTGAGGGTCCCATTTTCATCGCAATGCTCCAGAAAATGCGTAGCGAGGCGTTCCTTGACCGAATAATGAAAGTTAGCAGGAGCCAAATAGTTGATCTGGTGCAATTTCTCAGCTAAGGTCTTGGCCGTAGAGCGCAAAAAGGTTGGATCAAGCAGGAGGCGCTTCTTAAAGTGCTGGGCTGGGAGCTGGACGACTAGCGAGTCTTGGTCTGCAATAACCGATGTGATACAGACCCGATCGAGCAGGAGCTCAATCTCTCCCTAAGAGTCCAGGTTTTTCTTGGATTTCAAGGATGGTGTCGCTGCCGTTTTCAAGACTGTGGATAATCTTGAGTCGGCCTTTGAGAAAATAAGGAATGACATCTTGCTCAGAGCCTTGGCGGCAGATATAATCTCCAGCCTGATAGAGAACGAGGTCCAGCTGGCTAAGACAGTCGCCTGGAAATATTTGGTCCAATTGGTAGTCTGTGATGATATCCTTGAGTCTTGTAGATGGGGGAAATTTTTTTCATCTCAATCTCCTAAAATAGGACAAATGTCCTGTTTTTCTATTTCTAAATTGATTATACTAGGATTCTATTGAAAATACTAGTTTGAATCTTTTCTGAAAAAAACTAGTAAAATCAAATGTTACCAGTAAAGTGTAGGAAATAAAAAATGAAAAAAACAATGGAAAGAATCAGTCTCTTGAGCTTGTCGCTCATGCTGATCTCATCTTTTTCAATTACAGCCGGTTTGCCAGCTATGAAGGCCTATTTTAGCCAATTCGGATATTCAGCAGGCCAGGTGGAACTCTTGGTTTCCCTGCCAGCCTTTGCGGTCGTGGTCATGCTCTTTTTAAATAGCCTGATCGAGCGGTGGATGAGTGAGCGCCAGATGATTGTCGCAGGGCTTTTGCTCTTTTCAACTAGTGGCCTCTTGCCTTTGGTCGTGCAGGACTATCCTCTCATCTTTCTAAGTCGTTTGATCTTTGGTTTGGGGACAGGAATGATCAATGCCAAGGCTATTTCGATTATCAGTGAACGCTACTCAGGCAATGACAAGACTCGGATGCTGGGCTATCGGGGTCTGCTGAAGTGGTGGGCTCTGCCATCTTGACTTTTATTGTTGGACAACTCTTACCCCTAGGCTGGCCAGCGATCTTTGCCGTATATGGTGGTGGTTACTTGATTTTACTCCTCTATATCCTTTTGTCCCTTATCCTAAGGGGAAAAAACAGGCTAGCTTGAAGGAGAAAAAGACGGGATCCGTCACGCCTTCGATCACCTCAATGGCGTTTTAGTCTGATGCTAGCTGTGATTGCTGGTATCATCATTTGCTTCAATTCTATCATTAGCCTACGAGTGCCGGATATCATTGTTGACGCTCATATGGGAACAGCGACAACAGCTGGAACCGTCTTGAGTCTGATGCAATTGACAGGGATTGTAGCAGGAGTGGGCTTTGCCAGTTTGACACATGTTTTCAAAAAGAACTTGCTCATGATCATGTGCTTTGGTTTCGGACTAGCACTGGCCTTGATTGGCTTGTCCGGACAGCTGTGGAGCCTGGTTCTAGGAACCCTCTTAGCAGGATTTACCTACAGTACGGGAGTCACCAGTATCTTCTATCACCTATCTGAAAAAATCCCGACCAATCTCCTGAACCTTGCGACCTCGCTGGTCTTGATTGGCTGCAATCTCGGATCAGCCCTCTCTTCTTTCTTCATCCAGTTGGTGACGCCACTAGCTCCTTCCAATCATCTGCTCTTTGTCTGGATTGGTGCTTTGATGCTCCTAACAGGAGTCTTCGCCTCACAATTGTTAGCCGAACGAAATGATGGAGAAATCATTTCGTTTTTTTAATTCAATTGATTGCGTCCTGTCACTAGCTCGTGTTATTATAGGAGGAGTGTGAAAAAAAAGATTAGTTTAAAGGAAAAAATAATGAAAAAGAATCATGGAGAAAGTGAGTATTCTTGCGCTTTCATTTATATTGACGACTTCGTTTTCGATTTCGAGTGCGCAGTCGGCCATGTTTGCCTATTACAAGGGAAATTCCTCACAGCATGATTGAACTCTTGGTCTCGCTTCCTTCTGCCGGGGATCATGGTTTCACTCATCTTCAATAAATGGATTGGGCGCCTATTTTCAGAGCGTCAGATGATTGTGACAGGCTTAGTTGCTTACGCTCTATGTGGCTTTATTCCCTTAATCAGTCCAGCTTATCCGGTTGTCTTTTTGTCTCGGATTATTTTCGGGATGGCAGTTGGTTTGCTCAATGTTTCTGCCATTGCCATTATCAGTGAGCGCTATAAAGGGAAAGAACGCGTCAAACCCTTGGCATTCGTGGTTCTGCAGAGGTTGTTGGGACGGCCGTTTTAACCTTTGGAGTCAGCCTTTTGATTCGCTTTGGCTGGCAGGCTGCCTTTCTCGTCTACGGTATCAGTATTCCTATCTTACTTTTGTATCTCTTATTTGTGCCATATGGATCTACGACGGAAGCAGTGGAGGAAAAACACCGGGATGTCAAGATGACAGGGGGGCAATGGCAGACTGCACTCGGCTTAGCAGTCGTTGCGGCAGCTATCGTCTTGTCAATGTCATGATCACCGTTCGGATTCCAAGTGTGGTAGAGCAAGTGGGACATGGCACTGCCCAAACTGCGGGGGGTTATTTTAGCAACCATGCAATTTGTTGGGATTTTGGCAGGTTTGGCCTTCTCGCCCTTGACCCATCTCTTCCGCGATCGTTTATTATTGGTTTCGGGAGTAGCTTTTGGTGTGACCCAACTATTGATCGGTGTCTCTCCAAATCTCTTGATTCTTGCCCTTGTAACCATTGCTTCTGGCTTCGCCTACAGTGTAGCTCTTACAACAGTTTACAATGTCTTATCTGATAAGATGCCAGCAGGGGTCTTTGAGCCAGGCAACATCCATTGCAGTTTTGGGATGCAGTACAGGTTCGATCGCAACGACCTTTTCCTTAGTCTATTGGGGACGATCTCATCTGCTCCAGTCTTCATTTTTTGGATTTTCTGGTATCCTCATGATCCTGGTTTCATTTTTTGGCCTTTGGATTGTGCGAAAGAGCAGGAAGTAATTATGCGGCTAGATAAATTTTTAGTGGATTGCGGCGTGGGGGGAGCAGGACTGAGGTCAAGCAACTCCTCAATCAAAAAAGAAAATGCAGTGAATGGAAAAAAAGAGACAGCAGGAAAAGCTACAGATTGACCCAGGCAAGGATCGGGTGACCTTTATGGGGGAAGACTTGGTCCATGAAACCTTCGTGTATTATCTGCTCAATAAAACCAGCTGGGGTCATCTCAGCGACTGAAGATGACCACCACCAAACGGTGCTGGATTTATTGGATAAGACAGCCCGTCACAAGGAAGTCTTTCCCTGTCGGAGGCCATCTAGATACCCTGACTTGCTGCTTTGACCAATAATGACAAGCTCGCTCATGCCATGCTTTCGCCGAAGCATGTGTCGAAGTCTACTACCCGTGCCCAAAGTGGCTGGGATCATGGATGAGGCAGATGTGGTCCGTTTTGAAGCAGGCATTGCCCTCAAAGACTTCGACTTTGCCTGCGAGATTGCAGATCTTAGAGGTAAATGAGGCAAGCGCCAGTTCCTATGTCGAAATTGAAATTGCAGAAGGAAAATTCCATCAGGTCAAAGCGCATGGTCGCTGCCTGTGGCAAGCGAAGTGGTGGATTTAGAGCGGATCTCTATGGGTCCTCTAACGCTAGATCCAACTCTTCAATTGGGAGAATGGCGGAGACTCCATCCTTCTGAACTCAAGTTCCTAGGGGGTGAGGTATTAAACAAAAAAACCAAGAGGCTGGGACAAAAAGTCCTAGCCTCTTATAAGCAAAAAAACGCTGATTTCAGTCTGAGCCCTTCTTACGACGAAAGGTCTAACGAATGACCGATTTCTGTTTATTTTTTTGTATCAAAAAAATGTACTTAAAATACAAAAAAGCATATAATTTAGCTTGTACTATCAAAGCAAATCGTTTATAATGAAAAAGATGGGTTGTGTATAAATTCACAATATGTAGTGATAATTTTTCGACTCTCACATACCTTATCTAGTAAACGTAGAAAAAGGGAAAAATCGTTTATGAAAAAGAGGCTTTTTATTCTGTTGTAACAACAGTTGTCCTATTTTTTGGTAGCGGCTTTTAGGATTTGCCAAACCCAATAGTCCAGCTAAAGTCCATGCAGATACGATCAATGATGTTGTGACATCTGTAAACATTTCTAAAATCAACTGGTGGAGCGATTACAGATCCACTCGGTGTTTGGGATAGTTTTCAAGTTGAAGCAAACTTTGTTTTGCCGAATGGACGTGTAAAAGCTGGGGGGATCAGACCGTTATCCAACTTGGAGATGACTTTAAGGTCTTTGAAACGGACACCATCGACCTGCTGGATCCAAGTGGTCAAAAGTTGCGACAGCAACGGTAGATGATCAACGAAAAGTCATTACTGTAACCTATACGGATTATCCTGAAAGAATGGCCAATGTGACAGGGGAAACTGCGTTTCTTTGCTCGTGTGGACCACCAAGTCGTCAAAGGACAAAAACGATTGATTTTACTCTCAAAGATCGATAAGGAAATGATTTCAGGTGGAAATATCGATTACAAAGGGGTCAACCCGGGTGAAAATCCTCCTACTCCAGAAGTCTTTAGCAAATGGGGATGGACTAACTCATATGATAAATTAAAATTGACCTATACCTTGAATATCAATCAAGGTCACACAGCCCTTCATAATATTGATATTAAAGACCAATTGGCCTTTACTGATGGAAAAAATCAAAAGCAGATTCTGTTAACATCCATACAGGAACTTGGAAGATCGAGTAGCTTGAAGATGGTGCCTATCATTTAAAAGAATACCACAAATGTAACCAAAAATTATTCCCCTGTTGTCAGTGCTGATGGTCGTTCTCTAACGGTTCATATTGGAGATCTAGCTCCAGAACAAGGGATGACGATTCGCTATGATGTCTATTTGGACAAGGTCCCAGCCATCAATACATCCTACAAAAAAACAATGCGACTATGACAGCTACAGAAATCAAGGAGCAAAATAAGGTTGCAGACGTTCTGTATCAGTTCCTTGATGGAAAATTTAATGGTGAGAAATACTCCTTCACTATTCATAAAAGGTGAAAATGGTCAAGCGCTTGCAGGTGCCGTCTTTGCTGTGACAGCAGATGATACTGGTGAGCAAGTGGGAACCATTACGACAGATGAGAATGGTGTTGGCACTATTACGGGCTTGATCAAACAAGCTTATACGGTTCAAGAAATTCAAGCTCCAACAGGCTATGTTCTCTCTGAAGAACCTATCAAGATCAGCAAGGATGATTTTGGAAATGACCTCGCGATTTCTCGTGATGTCGTAAACCAAAAAGAAAAAAACAAGCGTTCTGGTCAAAAGACATGGAATGATAATGATAACCAAGATGGCAAGCGTCCATCAAAAATCACCGTCAACCTCCCTAGCAAATGGTGTCAAAGTCGCTTCTAAAAGTGAAACCAGATGCGGTAGGAACTTGGGCTTATCATTTTGATAATCTCGATGTGGTCGATGATGCTGGCAATGTCATTGCCTACACTGTTTCAGAAGAACCTGTTGAAGGCTATGAAGCGACTATTGAAGGAACCAATATTACCAACAGTCGTACACCAGAAGTTGTTGAAATTCCAGTAACGAAGATTTGGAAAGATAATGATAACCAAGATGGCGTTCGTCCAAGGTCACTGTTCGTCTCCTTGCAGATGGTACAGAAGTAGCTAGCCAAGAGCTAAGTGCAGCGACCTGATTGGAAGATAGTCTTTACCAATCTTCCAAATACAATCACGGCAAACAAATTGTCTACACAGTCACAGAAGACACAGTAGCCAATTACTCTGCTGCGATTGATGGAACAACCATTACCAATAGCTACAAGCCAGGTAAAACCAGCGTCACTGTTACAAAACGTTGGGAAGACAACAATGACCAAGATGGCAAACGTCCAAACACCATTAAGGTACAGCTTTATGCAGATGGCAAAGCTCAAAGGAAAAGAAGGGAACTTTCTGCTAAAAATAACTGGACTCATACCTTTAGGGTTTTGCCTCTAAAAGCGAAGGGCAAAGAGATTCAGTACCAAGTGAAAAAGTTGGAACAGTCAAAGGCTATACTAGTACGGTCGATGACAGTAACAAGGGAAATGTCGTGATCACTAATAGCCGCACGCCAGAAGTAACAGGAAGTAGCGGTCAAAAAGATCAGGGATGACGCAGACAACAAAGATGGTCTTCGTCCTGAAAAAATCACAGTTCGTCTCCTTGCGGATGGTCAAGAAGTGGCTGTAAAAGAAATCACAGCTACTGATAATTGGCAGGCAAGCTTTACGGATCTACCCGTATACAAGGAAGGCAAGAAGATTACTTACACCATTACAGAGGATCAGTAGTTGGTTATACAAGCAACATTGATGGTTTCACGGTAACCAATCGTCATACACCACCAACACCACCGACCACCCTCCAAGTACACCGCCACACCGCCAACGACACCACCGACCGCCCTCCTCCCAACAACTCCATAACAACACTTAACTTAACTCCGCCAAGCACACCGGAAAACCAGAAATTCCAACTACACCAAGAGAAGGGAAGAAAAAATTCTCCCATCAACTGGTGAAGTTGTTGCATACGGTTGACCATACTCGGTGCACTCTTAGCAATTTTGCTTTGGCTTTGCTCTTGCGTGGTAAACGGAAAAAAAATAAGCTTCATACCTTCATACCGATAAAAATTCCACAAATATCCCTAGACAAAAAGATATTTGTCTTTTTGAATAAGTTGCGAAGAATGATCCATCAAACTGTCCAAATTCCCAAGGTTCTTTTTAGAAATGAAAAAGCTCCTCTCAAAGGAAACATAAGTGTTTGACAGAAAGATGAAATCTTGGTAGAATAAAGGTCGAATAGACAACTAACTCTTTCTTGGTAGCAGGATATGCCAAACCTGCCACTCGGATAGAGCATAAAGAAAAGGAGCTTATCATGGCAATCTCAAAGAAAAAAAATGAAATTATTAAACAATACGCGCGTCATGACGGTGACACAGGTTCAGTAGAGGTACAAGTTGCTGTCCTTACTTGGGAGATCAACCACTTGAACGAACACATTAAACAACACAAAAAAAGACCACGCTACTTACCGTGGTTTGATG
>VOFI01004006.1_pt1 | contig 19623 bp, 20 predicted proteins | sample 5384131 | NCBI WGS metagenome assembly VOFI01 (sample SAMN12384728, study PRJNA508395) | human gut metagenome | isolation source: healthy gut H | host: Homo sapiens
GATCTTTAAGGCTTAGCAGTCGCCTGAGAGATGCTTCATCGAGTTTCTGGATGTTGACCTTCGACTCCTTTTTTGTCCGTGTTGAAGACGTGGAGCGACTTGCTCCGGTTGATGACTTCGATCCGTCGTCGTTGAGATAGACCACGCGGTTCGTGTATTCGACGATCGGCGTTTGCGTCCGACGCGATGAAATACTGCTGCTCACGTCACCAACGGCTGCCTTTTGCGCCGCCACGACGATCTGTTGGATTGGTGGCGGTCGGATCACCGCGAGATGGCATGCCACGATCTGGCACGCCCGCTGAGCGTGCAGTTCCACGATGTCGATCAGCCGATCTCGCTGCGGAACGCGTAGCCGTGCTGAGCGCCCTGACCACCGCAGCAAGTTCTCAGGACGTCCTGTTAAATACGATGGCTGCCCGACCGGGCAAGCGGGGGACAAGCCAGTGTCGTTGCCCTCCGCAAGTGTCGCCCAGCGCAGAGCGATGCCGACCGTGCCGCGGTCTTTCGGCTCAGCGAAATGTTCCAGCGCCGCGACCTTTCCTTTGACGCCTTATAGATGTTTGAGTTTTCCTTTGTCCGAAATCATGGCTACCCTTGAGTCACAGCTCGCCCGATATTCCAGCCTGTGAAGTCCTTTGACAGTACAGGATAAGCCTCCCTTGCTCATTCTTAATCGACGATACCGCACATAAATGATAAGTTCTGTTTTTAGTGAATCCGATGACTGCGTTTCCGGCCGAACCGAATGCCGTGCGAACCGGACCAAGCTGCTACAAAGATACCGATAAGCGAGGTAAATGTCAAATTTATTTGAACATTGCCGAGTGGGAGTATCTTCGGCGGGCCAGATACGAAAGTCGAGTGCGAAAACACCAGCCTGATTGTTGCCGAGACGGAGTATCTATAAGGCGCAAGCCGAAGATAGAAAAACGGTACCGAAAATTTACGGACGACCGGGAATTTTTCGTTATTTTTGTCCTCGCATTCGATTCTTAAAACAAAAATTACGATGAAAAAAAGAGTGGAACGATGTCCGGGGAATTTCACGAAAATTCGGTCATCATCCTGTCGCCCCGCAGCCGCGTATGAGCGCGGACGCCCCGAGCCACCCGGAAGCGGATGAATGAAGGGTGGCCGAATTTTTGTAGCACAGGATATTTACGAACAAGCCGACGCCATGATCGATCTGATCTTATTTCGCGTTGGGTACGCTGGGTGGAGATGGGGCTCGAAGCCGACGAGTTGTTCGACATCGCAGAAGGCCAACATGGCCAAACCAGGCCCGACGGCAAAACCGCACTACAACCCCAAGGACGGTAAGGTCATCAAGCCCGACGGGTGGGAAGATCCCGCCCCGAAAAAAATCAAGGCCTATATCGATGCGGTCATCGCCCGCAAGGCGGCAGAAATAACGCATCCGGAATCCAGAACGCCAGGCGATGCCCGGCGTTTTTGTTGCGAGGAAAGGGGTGTCGGGGTTTCGATTTTCCGACTTAATCCAATGGATACCGCTCAGGCAGGCGAAGCCTCGGCAAAAAAACAAACAAGTTTGCTTTGCTCGGTTTGCACACTTTGCGGAAGACGAGCTTCCCGCTGAAGGCGGCGCCGGCAAAATGCAAACAAGTTTGCTTTTTGCACTCGGCTTGCACTATCTTTGTCCGCATGGAGATCAAACGCGCTACTTTCAAATGCAGCTCGCAGCAATTTGTCGCAGATTCCGACACACATTGCCCGACATCGCCTTCATCGGGCGGAGCAACGTCGGCAAATCGTCGCTCATCAACCTGCTCACCGGCCACGGTTCGCTGGCCAAAGTATCGGGAACGCCGGGTAAGACGCGGCTCATCAACCATTTCCTGATCGACGACCGCTGGTATCTGGTCGACCTGCCGGGCTACGGCTACGCCGCGTCTCGAAGAGCGAACGGGGCGAATTCTCGAAACTCATCACCGACTACGTGTTCCGGTCGGAGAAGCGCACTTCCTTCGTGCTGGTCGACTCATCTGCGGCTCGAACCGCAGGCGATCGATCTGCGGTTCATCCGGCTGCTGGGCGAACACGGCATTCCGTTCGGCATCGTCTTCACCAAGACGACAAGCTCTCCGCAACCAGCTCGAAGAGCAGTGCCGCCCGCTATAAAAAAGCAACTGCTGACCGAGCAATGGGAGGAGCTGCCGCCGATCTTCTTCCTTCGAGCGCCAAACGCACGGGGCGCGAGGGAGATTCTCGCCTTCATCGACAAATGTTTGAGGATTCTTAAAAAAAGCGGGAATCGTTTGCCGCCTTTTCGCAGGATGCTTATATTTTGCACCGTCAAATCCCTTCAAACTGTTATGGCCATTCATAAAATCGTTTCTTTGCCGGCCGCGGTTCCCGCTACCTGGCAGAGAAAATCGTAGCCAGCTACGGCACGAAACTCGGAGAGTCCGAGGTACTGAATTTCAGCGACGGCGAGTTTCAGCCCTGTTTCCTGGAATCGATCCGCGGATGCACGGTCTTCGTCATCCAGTCGACGTTCCCTCCGACGGACAATCTGATGGAACTGCTCATGATGATCGATGCGGCCAAACGCGCTTCGGCGCATCAGGTGATCGCCGTGATGCCCTATTTCGGCTGGGCACGCCAGGACCGCAAGGACCGTCCCCGCGTGCCGATCGGTGCCAAGCTGGTGGCCAACATGCTCGTCGCGGCCGGTGTCGACCGCATCATGACGATGGACCTGCACGCCGACCAGATCCAGGGCTTCTTCGACGTACCGGTGGATGCACTCTATGCCAGCGGCATCTTCGTTCCCTACATCAAGAGCCTGAACATCGAGGACCTCTCGATCGCTGCACCCGACATGGGCGGAGCCAAGCGGGCCAACACCTATGCCAAGCACCTCATACCGCCGATCATCATCTCGCACAAGGAGCGTGCGAAAGCCAACGTCGTGGGCAAATGACGGCCATCGGCGACGTGAAGGGGTCGCAACGTAATCATCGTGGACGATATGATCGATACGGCCGGCACGATCTGCATGGCAGCCGATATGCTAATGGAAAAAGGTGCCAAGAGCGTCCGGGCAGCCATCACCCACCCGTGCTGTCGGGCAGCGCCTACGACAAGATCAACGACAGTGCACTTCAAGAAGTGATCGTCACCGACACCATTCCCGCTGCGCGAGGGCGAAGACCTCCGCAAGTTTACCGTCCTGTCGGTGGCCGACATCTTCGCCGACGTGGTCGAGCGGGTACACAACTACAAGGAGATCTCTTCGATCTTCTTCAAATAGCCGATCCTCCACGACCGGCAGAACCGGCACGCCGCACAATGTGCGGCGTGCCGGTTTTTCATTCCGCAGGCTGCCTGTCCGACGAACTCCGCCGCACGGCCGAAGGCATCAGCCATCGGTCCGGAAACAGCGATTCCTCCCGACGAAAACGATCCGCGGATGTTCCGCTCAAAAGAAAGGCACACCGCTGTACCCGACGAATACATCTTTTTATTATCTTTGTTCGTCAGCAAAACAGCGAGAAACAAAACGAACAAAATTACAATCGCGCACAAAAATGAAACACACCACACTTTTCCGCAGCATCCTGCCGCTCTGCATCGCAGGAACGGCGCTGTTCTTCGCAGCCTGCGACGACAACGAAGAGACGGAGGAGATCGGCTCGCTCCTCTTCGAGAGCAAAAACGTAACGCTGGCACTCGACGAAACGGTGCAACTCCGTGTCCGCCTATACCGGCCCGGTTCGACCGAAAATACATGGTACGACACGACCGCCAACCCCTACAACCTGCAATGGAGCAGCGGCGATCCCTCCGTCGCCAGCGTCGACGCACAGGGACGCCTCACGGGACACGCCATCGGATCGACGGTGATCCGCTGCGCGCTGCCCGACAACAGCGTCCACGCCACGACGCGTCACCGTGCACGACGGAACCGGCGAATCGCTGGCTGCCGAACTATCCCGGCCTTTCGACGACGCGCTCGTATACAGCCGGTCGGTCTACCTGCAACGCAACACCATCATGCAGAGTTTCGACATCGAGACCGACGGCACGCTCTGGTATCTCCAATTAGGCGGCAACGACCCCGAACTGCTCTACGTCTTACGCGGCGCCCCCAACGAATCGCCCAAAGACTACATGATGCTGCGCTGGTTCGGTCACGGCACCAATTTCGCTGTCGAGGAACAGGGCGCGGAACGTTACATCTGGATCGGCAGCAACGGCAACAAACTCTCCGACGGCTCTTACAGCCAGAGCAACACCGTCTCCCGACTGAAATACTCCCCCTGACAAAACCGGGCTCGATCTGTGCGGCGGCGACACCTTCTTCATCAGGACAAGTGGAACGTCCATCCGGCTATCGACACGGACAACGACATCCTCTGCATCACCGCTTCGACGACCGGCGTCCGCGATTTTATCTTCTACCGGCTGAGCGACGCATTGGCGACACCCCTGAGCAAGGTGACGCTACGCACCCAGACATACGGCGGCGAGGATGCCGATTCCCCGCAGAAAACCGAGACTCGCACCATTGAGGCGCACGACCTCACATCGATCGCACCGCTCGGTTCGTTCACGATATCGGTACCGGGCAAAGACAATCTGAGTCAATACGATTTCCAGGGATTCGACGTACAGGACGGTCTGCTCTATTTCTACGAAGGCGAAGCAGCCGGAAAACATGCCCAAGTCGATCGCATTCGTCACGGTGCTCGATATATCCAGGCAACATCGTCGTTCCCCGCACGCAGGTCGGAGCGATAACGACGTGAACGCGCTGGTGGAGGCGGGCATTTGCAGCAGCGACTCCAACCGGATACATCGGGCCGAAGGCATCAAGATGAAAACACGACCGGCTCCATCGGATTCGCCACGCACGGCCCCGGGCCAAACGCTGGGCCAACTTGTTTTCCGCTACTGATCCGCATACGGCGGAGAGGGCGGCGGCGCCTCTCCCGCCGATAAAGCCGCTCGGGATTCGGAAATGCGAATCCCGAGCGGCTTTTTCCGATCGACGCACGTTTCGGCTACCGACCGTTCCCGCGCATTCTCCGTCAGGCGATCCGCTCCACCAGGATGCGCGGGTCCTGTTGCAACAACTCGACGAAAGCATCGCCCTTGCGGCTCTTGCGCGCCTGCAACAGCAAATTGGCCCGATAGATGATCCCCGACGCGGTACGCTCGCTCTCCAACTCATAGGAGACGATGCCGTAACCGCGCGTCCGCAACAGTTCCAGCGCCTCCTGAATCGCCTCGCGCTCCACGGCCGAGAAGACGAGCGCCGTACGGTGCGCCCCCAACCCGCCGAAGATCAGGTTGAGCACCTCCAACCCCACGAGCGTCAGCACCGTGGCTGCCGCCGCGACGCCGTACATCCCCGCCCCCGTAGCCATACTACGCCGGCGATGGCCCACAGACTCGCCGCCGTGGTCAGAGCCGCGCACGATCTGGCGGTGGAAGATGATCGCGCCGGCTCCGATGAAACCGATGCCGCTGACGACCTGCGCCGCCACGCGGCTCGGATCGAGCCGCAATCCGTCATGATACGCGAGGAACTCCTCGAAGCCCCCACTGCGACACGATCATGAAGAGCGCACTGCCCAGCGAAACGAGAAAGTGGGTGCGGAATCCGCCTCCTTGACGCGCCACTCGCGCTCGATGCCGACCACCGTACCCAACAGGCCGGCCACCACCAGCCGAAAGATAAAACCCAAGTCATAACCTAATCCTATAAGATGGTTTCCGGCCTGCGGCCGAACGCTATTCCTTCTTTTCGAATATGACGCCTACGACGTAATAGTGCGGCGACAATCCGACCAGTTCGTCCGTCAACGCAGGATCGATTTCGGAAACGCCGCAACTGCGCACGACACCCGCCTTCGGATCGTACCAGCCCGAACTGTAAAACGCCAACGGAATCTCTTCGCTTCCGGCTTCGACCGCCGAGAGCTTGAACGGACGCAAGCTGTAAAAATAGCGAGGTTCGCCGCCCGCCCCGCTGTCGCGTAATTCGAGCGGCAGACTGAACCGCATCATTCCGGGGATATGCACCGTCAGCAGCTTCGTCGAATCGTTCTTCTGCGAAAAAATCAGCGTCAGCGAACGTCCCCGCACATACTCGGTCGTCGTTTCGGGCAGGTGGAGCTCCTTCCTGAACCCCATTCGCACCTCTTCGGACATTCGTGTCAACTGCTGCCGAGTACCGCCTGCACGCACGGTATACAACCGTTCGGTCCCCGTGCTGTCCGCCTCGTCGAGATAGACGGCCACATCGTAGTTCTCACGTGTGAAATCGCTGAAATCGAAGCGCAGCACATCGACGCCCAACGCCCCGAGCGCCGCCACGACATCCTCCTGCTGCACCTCGGCCGGGCGCACGCGCAACTGCTCTTGTGCCGAAACCGTGCCGAAACACAGGCAGGCGGCAACGGCAATCCTCATCGTTTTTCCTTTCATGATTGACGGCGTCTGATATGAAGGACAAGATAAGAAAAACCGCTGACAAAAGCAAATCTTATTCGCAGTTTGCCGAGGCTGAGTATCCGAAGCGATGCCGAAATACGAAAAGACGCGTGCAAAAGCGAACTTCGGTTCGCTCTTGAAAATGAAGGATCAAACATTCCGTCATCCGAAGAAGAACCTGAAAGAATTCCGACGTGAGGATCGATTGCCGGGTATTTGCGGACCGAAGACTGCGAAGTACACCCTTATAGCGGGTCTCCGCGGCGGCGGACGCGTTCGCTGTGGATCACGCGTATCAACGCCGTCCGGCGCTCACGCCGGACGAGACCTATTCGAGTTCATCGGCAAAGTTACAACGCCAGCGCGTATCGCCATCATCAACCGCGCGCGTCATGCACGATTCGCAATTAAACGAGAGCCGAAAGCATTCCGAGTGCGCAATCGTAAAAAGCAGCAATAGCTGCCGCCGATGCCGGGATCAATAGTCCGGCGTTCGTCCGGAGCAGCCAAATCAGCGAAGAGCCGAGCGGGGCTTCGAAAGCCGCTGGCTGAGACACCGCCCAATCTTTTCCGCCCGAAATCCGAACAGTTAACAAGGTAAAGCGAATGTTTCCCGACTGAAGGCAAGCGGCCGCGACAAATCGGTAACACCATGTTTCTCGTTTTTCCGACCGCCAAACGCTTCCCGTTTCATCCGCTCGCAAGCGGGATTCCATTCACCTGCAATGATCTCCACTTTTCAAGAACGATTTTCGTCCGCGCGAGATGCCCTTCGATCATCGTGTAATGTCGTAACGGTCGGCATCGGGAGTGTAGAACTTTATCGCGAGGCTCGTCCCAATGCGTCAAATGAAGCTGACGGTCGGACTCCAGCAGAGTGCGTCGTGCGGTAGTCGGAACCATCGAACGGCTTTTTCCGTCGCGGCCGGAGCGAATTCGCAGGGGTCTGGTAACCCAATGAGAGGCGACTCCACGTCGTGGGCGGGAAGCGTGCGGGTCGCATCATCCAATTCCTTTTCTTTTCTGTCGTACCGAGATAATACCAGCCTGTTTCCAATGAGACACACACACTAATACCACAGTGCCGCTGCCTTCGATTAAATCGACGGATCCGTGAGATCGATTCTCGCAGAGAGTAGATAAGTAAAATATCCGGGACACATTATCGAAATCGTCGATATATTATTGGATTTGGTCTCCTTTGTTGCCTCCTGCACTTTGTTGTGCTGCACTGGTATTCTGAGTAATTCATTCCGGTAAAGTCGATCCATCCTCCCTGGATCAGGAATCGAGTGGAGACGTGGCTTTGCGTTTTATGATTCCTGCCCATTCCTGGCTGACCGAGAAGGCTGCACTGGGTCTATCTCTCCTACGGTTTCCTCCACCCTTCCGTCGACCATGAATCCGCGGTAATCCCTCGATATGACACCATGCCGTCCCACTACGGGACATTCCCGGCATCCTTGCGATGAAGTCGAGGATGTGCTCCGGGCCCCGGCTGATCTGCCTCGGCCGTCCATGCATGCGCCGCCAACCGATGCTCTTCCGGGCCGTGTGGACTCGAGGCGCGTTTGTCAGATGCGTGACATACACGTAAAATGATGAGGATAAGGCGCATATCGGTCTGCCCCCCGCCGATGTAGTACCGAGCCAGGTGGGGCTTCTTCTGCTCCTGCGCAGGCATGCGGGGCAGCGTCCCCACCTCGGGGAACGAATCGCGCGCGACCTTCACCGTTGCCTCCGTGGCAGCAGCCCCTTTGCTGTTGCGGGACGCAGCACGTAGAGCGTGTTAAATGGGGGAAGTCGAAACCGTTGAGCGCGAACGCCCGGGTGTCGTCGACGGCGCATTTCGTCACATAATGCAGCGAGGGTACGATCATCCGCATCTCGTAACGGCTCAGCTTCTTCTTGCGGGTTCCACAGTCCGCTTTTGCTGATGCGTCCGGTGATCTCCTGCCCGACCTCCAACGGATATTGCGGTTCCACGTACTCCTTTTTCATCAGCTGCCGGCACGTCGTAGCGCCGCCATCCTGCGTGAGCAGCAGTGTCGTCGAGCGCCGCGACCCCGTGTGCGGCGTCCCGCCCCTCGAAGTACCAGTCGGGCGCGTCTCGATCGTACCCCCGCAGTTCGGAGGTGAGCAGCAGCGTCGAATAGATGCCGCCTGACGTCGCCGCAGGCACCGCCGCGCGATCCGTCACCGCGATCGAGAAATCGCCCGCGGCAGGACCTCCGTCGGGATCGTCGCCGTGACGGCAGGTGACCTTCGTACGCGTTGTTCGAGAGTGTGCTTCCGATTTGTACGCCGTCGGTCGTCGCAAAGTTCTTTCTCGCCTCTGTTGAGCACTTCAGACGCCCGGAGAGCGCACTTTCCTCGCCTTTTCTGTCCAGCAGTAGATTTCGGTGAATGCCGCCCGGCAGTGTCGCTGCGTATGCGGAAGATCAGCGCGAGCGTAGTCGTAGTTCCACTGGGTTTGCGGTAGCATAGATGCTTTCCGCGGCAGTGCACTGTGCAGTTTTCGTGCTTTCAGCGCAGCGGTCCGGGAGAGATGGCAGCACCGCAGAAATTCTCCTCCGTTTGCAGTGATTTCAGGACGCAGGCCGTGTTCCGCGATGGGCAGGTCGAAGCGTTCGGTCTTACTGCCCGCCATCGTGCATTCGGCGTAGTAGTTCGCCCGTGTGGGCCGAAGCGCAGACAGCCCATGCCGCCGTGAAGCGTGCGAAGCGTGTCGACCACCTCCCTCGCGGTCGTTCTTCAACATGCCTGTGACCTCGACCACCCAAGCAAGCTGCCGTCTCCCTCAGCGCCTTGAAGGCCACGCAGTCGTAGCCGTCGATCAGGTAGCTCTCAAAGAACGAGATTGTCGAAGTCCGAGACTTCAGCAATTGCGGTGTTGCGCTGCGTCCCTTGCGGCTCTCCTGATAGGGCCAGGATCGTGAGAGGCTTGAAGAAGTACCTGGCCCCGGATTGCGCATGTAGAGCGTAGCCGTAAGCGAGAAGTCCCCGAAGCGTTCCAATGACTGCGGAAGGTAGCCGCTGCAATAATGCTGTCGCGACAGGAGCTTGATGTGCCGCACCAGCAGCACTATGGTCGTCGCGAAGTCCACGTAGACGGTAGCGGCTCGCGGCCACGGACGGTGTCGCCGCGTCCGCGCAGTGCGCGCGCAGCCAGATCGTCTCTCCCGCGATGTACGAATCCTTGTCCGTCGATACATGAAGCTTCTCCTGCGGGTAATGCTCGATCTGCTCAATGAACGGGTTCGCATAGAGCGACGACGAATACGAAAAAAATTCTCAGAATGCGTATAGGGGGGGGTAGTTCGGAATTGACCGAACACATTCAGCGGAAAACCAATGCCACGGAAAGAACGGCTATCCGGGAGCAATCCTCATAACCTCGATCGATTTGGGGTTTCTGTAAATTTAGTGATTTTTTCACCACCTCAAAAATATCGGAAGAAAAAGTCCAATACACAAATATGGCTATCGGAAGATCATTCTTTTTCCATACCTTTGACTCAAAATCCGGATCAATGAAAACCGTCACCGAACACCTTCTCGCACTAGCCGACGCCGGCAACGCAGCCTTTACGGCCCGCCTCGTGCCGGGCGTCGACCCCGACCGGATGCTGGGCTGCCGCATTCCGCAGCTGCACCGACTCGCACGCACGCTGCGCGGAACCCCCGAAGCGGCCGCATTCCTGACGCAACTACCCCACCGCTACTACGACGAAAACAACCTGCACGGCATCCTGCTGGGACACATCCGCCCGACCGGCGAGGCGCTCGACGCCCTCGAACGCTTCCTGCCCCACATCGACAACTGGGCGACCTGCGACATCACGGCCTGGCGGCATGAAGACGCTCGGCCGCGCCCCTGCGGCGGCCCTGCCCCGCATCTACGAATGGCTCGCGAGCCGGCGCACCTATACCGTCCGGTTCGGGGTCGTCGCCCTGCTGGCACATTACCTCGACGAAAAATTCTCCGACACGCACCACCTCGACCGGCTGACCTCCTGCCGGCGGAGAGAGTATTACGTCGACATGGCCGTGGCATGGGCTTTCAGCGTGGCGCTCGTCAAGCATTTCGAGCAAACGCTGCCCTACTTCACCCAACGGCGGCTCGACCGCCGGTGCACAACAAGGCGTTGCAGAAGGGCCGCGAAAGCTCCGCATCGACGACGCCCGCAAAACGATCCTGCAACGTCTCAAATACTGACCTTCCCTGCCCTATGGAAACCAACCAACCCGGACTACACGGAGACGCTGACGCGCCACGGCATCCGCCCCACGGCCGTCCGTCTGCTCATCTACAAAAACGGCTCTCCGTTTTCACGACACATTCAGTATGAGCGAACTGGAAGACGCATTGGAGAGCGGTAGACAAACCACCGTCTTCCGCACGCTGTCGCTCTTCGCCGCACGGCACCTGCTGCACGAGATCGAAGACGGCAGCGGCTCGACGAAATACTGTATCTGCCGCAACGACCGCCCCTGTGGCATCGACGAACTGCACTGCCATTTCCACCGCTGCGAGGCCTGCCGCAAAACCTTCTGTCTGGACTCATACCGCATATCCCCGCGCCGTACGCTATCCCTGCCTATTTCGAGGTACGGCAGATCGACTACCTGCTCAAAGGTCTGTGCCCCGACTGCCGCGCGAAACGGCATGCATGACCCCTGTCCGTCGGCCGCCGTCCGTTTGCAACCGGGTTGCAAGAATTTCCCGCTATATTTGCCTCCGGAAACCGACATCGTCTCCCCGCCCCTTCCGCACCGACGGACTCGACAAAAAGGAGTGGTATTCGGAAAAATCGATGACGGCTGGAAAATTTTTCGTACCTTTGCTGCGTTAAGAGAGAATCGAACGATGAAAATTCGCGAAGAATACAAGGTTCGGGAGATGGCAGGCGAGCACGTCGTCATCATGCAGGGCCGTCTGGGAGTCGACATGACCAAGATCATTTCGCTCAACGAGAGCGCGCTCTACCTGTGGAACGCCCTCGCGGGCAAGGAATTCTCCGTCGACGATGCGGCACGCCTGCTCACCGAACGGTACGAGGTCGACGACGCGACCGCCGCACGCGACGCCGCGGCGTGGGTCGAAAAACTCCGCGACTGCAAACTGATTTAACGTAAAGCGCACGATATGAAACTCCGCCGGATGTTCTTTCTCCTCGTCCTGCTGCTGGGCCAGATCGGCTCGGTGAGTACGGACGCATGGATGATCTGGAATCATCTGCGCGATTTCCACGGTGGAACACGTCTGTCGCCACGAATGCGACGTCTGCCTGGCCCACCACAGCGCCTCCTCGGTGCGCTGCAACTGCCTGCGCGACCACAACGAAGCCGACCGGCAGCTCTATGTCTGCTCGAACGGCGACGCCTCGCACCGCCAACACCATGCGCCCGTGGCCGTTCTGCCGCCGTTCCGGTCGCAGAGCGTACCCGACGCGGCTTCGCTGCCGGCGCATCCGGCCTATCGCACACGGCGGAAAATTCCGCTCGACGTGGCCCCGTTCATCCTGCACAAAGGATTGCGGGCACCTCCTGTTATGGCATAAAACCCCTCGCTGCCGACCCTGTACGGACGGTCGGAAGCATGTTTTATGTCTCACAACAGGAATCACAGATGAAAAAAATCACTCTTATTTCTCCCCTGCTGGGCCTCGCGTCGAACGTCGCGGCCCAGGAATTGCGCGGCGTCGTCACCGATGCCGACAACAACCCGCCTCGTCGGCGCATCGGTCTACTGGGCCGAGACCACGATCGGCGCCAGCACCTCGGCTACGGGCGCCTACACCGTCCACCGCGTGCAAGAACTACGACCGGCTCGTGGCCTCCATATCTGGGCTACGTCAACGACACGATCCGCATCGCCGACGGAGTGGCCGAACAGAACTTCCGGCTCCGCTCCGAAGGCGTCGACATCGAGGGCGTCGTGGTCGAGAGCACGCTGGGCGGCAACTACGTCAAGCGCGACGGCATTCTCAAAGGCGAAACCATTTCGTTCGCAGGCCTCTGCAAAATGGCCTGCTGCAATCTGGCCGAGTCGTTCGAAAACTCGGCCTCGGTAACGGTCGGTTACAGCGACGCCATCTCGGGCGCACGGCAGATCAAGATGCTCGGACTGGCCGGCACCTATACGCAGATTCTCGACGAGAACCGCCCCATCATGCGCGGGCTGTCGGCCCCCTACGGACTGAGCTACACGCCGGGCATGTGGCTTAATTCGATTCAGGTGTCGAAGGGCGTTTCGTCGGTCACAGCCGGACATGAAGCGATCACCGGCCAGATCAATCTCGAACACCGCAAGCCCACCGACGACGAACGGCTCTTCGTGAACCTCTATTTCGACGACGAGCTCAAACCCGAGCTGAACCTCTCGACGGCACTGCCCGTGACGCGCGACAAGAAGCTCACGACGATCGTGCTGGCACACGGTTCGATGGACACCAAATCCTACGACCACAACCACGACGGCTTCCGCGACCTGCCCGAGGCGCGTGCGATGCACGTGGCCAACCGCTGGCTCTACGCCGCCGACAACGGACTGCAACTGCGCTGGGGCTTCAAGGTCACGGCCGAGAACCGTCTCGGCGGCCGCATGGGCTACGAAAATTGATGCGCGACCAGATGCGCCAGAGCGCGCTGGACGGCGGCTCGCTCTACGGTTCGCAGATCCGCAACCGAGGTTTCAACGGCTACATCAAACTGGGCATGCCCGTCGGTGCCTCCGTCTACGACAAGGACGAACAGGACGAAATGCGTTCAACATCGCCTTCGTGGCCGATTTCGACCACTTCAACGAGAGCTCCTACTTCGGATTGAACGACTACGCCGGCAACGAAAACTCGGTGTCGCTCAATGCGATGTACAGCCATTACTTCACCTACCGCTCGTCGCTCATCATGGGCGTCTCGGCCCACCTGCAATCGTTCAACGAACGGCTCGTCAACGATTTCGTCGACAACGGCCGGATCGAAGGGCGCAGCTACGATATGGACCACAGCGAGAACGAAGTCGGGCCTCTACGCCGAATACACCTACTCGATCCGCGACAAGTTCTCGCTCGTAGCAGGCGCACGCGGCGACTACAACTCGTTCTACGACAAATACTACTTCACGCCGCGCGGCCACATCAAATGGAACATCACGCGTCTGTTGACGCTGCGCGCCTCGGCGGGTCTGGGCTACCGCTCGACCAATCTGGTGACGGACAACATCGGCGTCCTGGCCACCGGCCGCCGTTTCGCCTTCGACGGCTACGCATGGAACGGCGATTACGATTTCCACACGCTCTACCGCGATTTCAACCGCATGGAGAAGGCGCTGACCGTGGGCGGAAGCCTCACGCAGACGTTCGGACTGGTCAAGCCCGAGGACGCGACGTTGAGTTTCGACTACTTCCGCACGCAGTTCTACAACCAGGTCGTGGCCGATCAGGAGTACAGCGCCACCGAGGTGATGTTCTACAACACCGACGGCCGTTCCACACCGATACCTATCAGGTCGACTTCAACTGGACGCCCGTCGAGCGGCTCGACATCTTCGCGACCTACCGCTACACCAACTCGTCGATGACGCTCGACCGTCCCGACGGCGGGCGCGTGCAGGTCGAACGGCCGCTGGTGAGCCGTTACAAGGCGCTGCTGAATATCCAGTACGCCACACGGTTCCGCCGCTGGACGTTCGACGCCACGGCACAGCTCAACGGCCCCATGCGCCTGCCTTCGCAGACGGGCGACCCGACCGTGACGGAACTCTCGCCCAAATACCCGGTCTTCTTCGCGCAGGTGAGCCGCAAGATCAAGAAACTCGACCTCTACCTCGGCTGCGAGAACATCGGCAACTACAAGCAGGAGCACCCGATCCTCGCTGCCGATCATCCCTTCTCCACCGCCTTCAACTCGTCGGTGGTGTGGGGCCCGCTGATGGGACGCAAGTTCTATATCGGCCTGCGATGGAACTTGTATTGAGAGTGTTTTACAGTGCCGATATAGAACCGTGCAGACAATCCTCCGAACCTCCCTTTGAAAAGGGAGGCTTCAAAAAGGTCTGAAACGACGTTCTATACCGGCCTGCGGTGGAACCTAATTTAATATTAACAGTTAAAACCAACACGAAACGAGTATGAAAAAGATTTTGTTCGTCTGCCTCATGGCAGCATTGGGGCTGGGCACCGGCTCGGCCGCAGCGAAGGATGCGAAAAAGGCATCGACCGTAACGACGGTATTCAAGACCGACATCGATTGCGAACATTGTGCCAAGCGCATCATGGACAACATTCCCTTCGAGAAGGGAGTGAAGGATGTCAAGGTCGATGTTCCCAGCAAGGAGGTGACCGTCGTCTACGACGCATCGAAGAACGACGCCGAAGGTCTCGTCAAGGGCTTCGCCAAAATCCGCGTGAAGGCCGAGGCTTGCGACGCGAAGTGCTGCCAAGGGACCGCCAGCAAGGAAAATTGCTGCCAAAAAGCCGCCTGCAAGGAGAACTGCTGCAAGAAGGGCGACTGCGACAAGAAATGCTGTGCCGCCGCTTGCGACAAAAAGCCGCTTGCGACAAGAAGTGCGCGGACTGCCCCGCGGCGAAGAAGTAGTCCGGCGACGAATCCGAACGAACGGGATGTTCGAACGTTCCGCCTGACAGCAAAGAAAAACCGACAGCAAATGCTGTCGGTTTTTTCTTTCTTGTGCCGAATCATTCGCCCGGAATGGATTCGAGCGGTTCGGCGGCGCTCTTCTCCGCCTTGAAGGCGACGCGCTGCACGGGACCGCGGGCACCGGCGGCGTCGACCGCGACGCTGACAATCACGTAGTCGCCGCCCCACTCTACTCCGTAGGAGAGATTGTAGGATGTCTTGTCCATGTAGTATTTGCTGTTGATGAGCGACGAAGCCAAGAGCTGATCGTCCGTCGAGGCGATGTCCGACGCCTTATAAATGTTCGAGTACCAGTGTACGGCCCCTTCGGCAGGTGCAATGCGTGCGCCCAGAATCGCATATCCTTTGAAGTGCCCATAGCCAAGCGGGTTCAGTTCGGCCCAATCGTCGCCGTCGGTCAACCATAGCGACGGTTTAGCCACGGCAGCCGAAATCACCTGTTTTTCGGTCTTGAAGGGTGATTCGCTGAATGCCGTAACCGAAGCCGGCTCGCCGGTCTGCTCGTCCACCCAGAAAGCATACACGTAATAGGTCGTCTCCGGCGTCAGCGTACCGAAGGTATAACTGTCCGGACCATCGAAACCCGAAGAACATTGCGAGGCGATGAACTCCGGAAGCGGATACCAGTCGGCATAGTCTCCCATCTGGGCCTTGCGCTGTTCGATCATCTTCTGCTCGAAATAGGCTGCGATTTTCGACTCATCGCCCTTCATTTCACCGTACTCCTCCTCAGTCATTACATTCCAATAATAGAATGCCCTCACGTCACGCGGCGAGACTGTCACCCGAGCGCCGGTCGCAGTCACCTCGCCGAAATCGAAATCGAACCCGTAATCAATCGGAGAGTCCGGCGGCGTGACGATCTTCTGCACCGCCACCTCCGTGTTGATCATGGCATTCGAGTTGACGCCCACAGCGCAGGCATAATAGGTCGTTTCCGGTTGCAGCGTCTTGCTCTGCACCTCCTGCTGGCCGACCGAACAGGAGAGCATCACGATCGTCGACAACGGAAGACCGTCGTCGGTCAGCTGCGAAACCATATACTCGTAGATGTAACCCGGCCAGTCTTTGCTGATATCCTCGTATCCGGCCTGATCGAGCATCGTATAGAAATACTGCACCGTCGGATCGGACGGATTGAAAACGACCTTGACCGACGTCGAGGTTAGATTCTCGGCAACGATGTCGATCTTGCAATCGACCATGGGCCCCGGCTCGACGGGCAACGAAGCGAACGATTCCACGATCACGTCGGTAGTCGCATTTCCTTCGGCATCGACTCCATAGGCGTAGACCACATAGTCGCTCTTCGGCGAAAGGCGCGAAGGATGGAACGTTTGTTCGCCCTTATAGGCATACCCGCGATGAACTCGGCGAGCGTCTTCTGTTCGGCGGCGGCATGTTCGGCGAAGATCGCCTTGTTCTCCGCTGCGATCTTCTGCGCATCGAACCCTTCGGCGAAATCCACCGCGGCGATATACATCCCCTCCTCTTCGGGATAGACCGTTATCCGCGCATCGCTCATCGTAATATCGGCGACTTGAATCAGGAAGGGAAGATAACCCTCCTGCACGACCGAGACCTTCACGGCTTCGGCGCCGTCATAACGAAGCGTCACCGTGGCCGTGCGGGGATCGGCAAGGAGATTCTTTTCGAGGCGTGCCGTCACGGCTTCGTCGCCGACGGTCAACTCCTTCACCCATGCGTCGTCGCTCTGAGCCGAGAGGCGTTTTCCCTCGACAGGGTTCTTCACTTCGTAATCGATCGAGATCGCGCCGCCTTCCGCCGGTACGGCAGCCGGCGTCGCCGCCTCGATCACCGGGGCGTCAGAGGGGGAATTAACGGATCGTCCGTGTTGTCGTCGCCGCAACCCGTCAGGGGCAGCAGTGCAAGGCAGAAGGCCGTCGCAGCCAAGCGTTTCATCAGATTTTTCATAAGAGCACAGAGATTAAGGATTATTTTAAAGAATCGGAACTCCGATGTTCAAAAATAACATTTATTTATTAAAAATACGATTTTTCGTCGAAATAGGCACGACTATTTTCATCCGAATTATCGGAGAGAATCCTTTTTCCGCTTACATTCCGTCGCCCGACGGCGGCATTTTCCTATCCGACCGTATCCTCCGATCGCTCCGATCCTTCGTGATCGACAGTTATGAAAAATTATCGACAACCCCTCCCTTCCGGACAAGTGCATCCACCCTCTCCCTTCCGACGCCACCCGCCCGCATCGCCGACAACAACGAAAAAAGAGCGGCAGTGTCGCACTGCCGCCCCTGCGTTCCGACCGCAATCGTATCACTCCATCGGGCGAACCCGCATCTCGGTCAGCCCCGCCACCTCGCGCGCCAGCCGGTCGAGATCGGTGACCTGCTCGACCTCCCGTAGTGATAGGGATAGAAGATCGCGGGACGTAGCGCCCGCACCGCCTCGGCCGCCTGATCGACGGTCATCGTATAGGGCTGGTTGACGGGCAGGAACGCGATGTCTATCCCTTCGAGCGAACGCATTTCGGGCGTCGGCTCGCTGTCGCCGGCGATGTAGACGCGCGTACCGCCCAGCGTCAGCACGTAGCCGCAATCCTCCCGCTCCCTGGGATGGAATTGCAGGTGCCCTTCGGTGGTATTATAAGCCGCCACCGCCTCGACGCGGATTCCGTCGAGAGGTTCGGCCACAGCGCCCGGCACCATCGTGTAGCAGTCGAAATCGAACGCTTCGGCCGAGGTCTTGTCGCAGACGACCGCCGTCGCGGGCGTCATCAACTGCTCGACGGCCGCACGGTCGAGATGGTCGTAATGCGAATGGGTGACGAGCACCGCATCGGCTTTCGGCAGATGCGCGTAATCGGCATACTCGCCGACCGGATCGACATAGATGCGCCGCCCGTCGAAATCGACGGCCAGCGAAGCGTGTTTGAAAAATGTGAAGACGATCGGCCGCCCGTCGCGGGACGTCACCGTATCGGCCGGATAGACCGGCGCCTCCTTCTTCTTGAACAACGAGATCATAATCTTGCAATTTTAGGCGATTCCGGTCGAAGATACGAAAAGTCGCGCGCAGAAGCAAATTTATTCGCACTTTGCCGAGACGAAATTTCCGAGGTGCGACCGAAGGCGTCTGAATTCCGCGAAACCGACCCGCCGCACCCGCGATTTTCACCGGCCGGCCCTTCGCGACGCAAGGCGCGGAGCCGCAATTCCGCGCCTTGCGCTCCCGCACTTCGCTCAGAATGGGGACGACGGCTACTTCCGGTAACTTACGACCAGCACCTTCGACGAACTCCAAAACCGTTCGGGATCGGTGATGACCAACTTATACACCACCTTGTCGGCATTCGTAATCAGTTCGTACGAATCGGCGGGATGCGGCGTGACGACGGTCGCCTTCTTCTGCTCGACGAGGATCTCCGTCAGCGTGCGGGCGTCGGCCCGGATGAACAGATCGTGGTCGCCGGTATCGCCCACCGTGAGCGTGCGCCCGATGAACCCTGCTTCGAGACGATCCCCGAATCACGCAGCGCCTTCTCCGCTCCCACGATATAATAGACCGTGTTGAGCCGGTCCTCCAGCTGCGCCTTTTCGTCGGAGAGGTGTTCGACCTCGGTGCTGCGGGCGGCGGCCTCTTCGGCGAGTGTCTCCATCCGGGCTTCCATTTGCGACAATTCGCCGCGCAAACGACCGATTTCGCGCTCTTTGGCGGTCAGTTGGGCATCGAGGCCGCGAATCATCTTTTCGAGTCCCTCGATGCGCAGGTCGGCTTTGCGCAACTGCGCCGAGGAGCGTTGCAGCGCAGCGATCTTCTGCCGGTTCTCCTGCAACAGCCGGTCGATCGCGGCGATGTCGGCATCGATCTCCTCGATCGGACGGCGCACCCCTTCGTCATTGCGCGCGAGCGCGACGAGGTTTTCGCGCGTACGGATCCGCGCCAGATTCTCGGTGACGGCATTGATGTCGGCGAAGACGACCTCGATGAGCGAATCCTTCGCACGAACCACCGCTTCGAGCGAATCGCGCTGCACCACGGTCTGTTCGGCCACCCGGCGGCTCACGCACGATACGAACGCACATGCGGCACAGAGTATCGGCAGGCAAATGTGTTTCATCATTTCAGATGGTTTGATTGTCATAACGGCGTCAAAGATAAGCAGAAAAGCGGCAGGCTGTACGAAAAAAAACGCACCGGCGGCGGCCTCCGGCATAAAAATCGTGCGCCGCATGGCGGATAGCCGCCGTCCGGCGTGCGGAATCCGGCTAAAATCCGCAATCTTCGGCCGACGCCTCAGATACTTCTCGTTCGGCAATGTTCGAATAAATTTGACATTGCACTCACTTATGCGTATCTTTGCGAAAGAGGAATTTCGCCCGACAGGCGGCGTTCCGGCAAATCGGACCGCAACGGTTTCGCCGGTGCTCCGTACATCATCCGCCCGACATGCAACCGCTGGACGACATACACGCCGAACTGCTCGGCACGCTCAAACGCTACTGGGGGCT
>VOFI01001846.1_pt1 | contig 19591 bp, 26 predicted proteins | sample 5384131 | NCBI WGS metagenome assembly VOFI01 (sample SAMN12384728, study PRJNA508395) | human gut metagenome | isolation source: healthy gut H | host: Homo sapiens
AAAGTGCAAATTCATATTCCGGGGCATAGGATTCAGTTTATGCCAGATTCCAGTGGTCTTATAATAAAATCCGTGCTTTTCGGCCAGACTGATGGTGGTTTCGACTTTGATGGCCGCCATAAAGACAATCATAGACCCGCCCTTTTTTTCAGAACTCGCGCAGCTTGCGCAAAGAAAGCGTCCATAGCATTTGCCCACTCATCACATTCAAGGTTATCCCAACCCGCAGCCCCAAAGAAGTTGTCACGCATTTTTTTGAGGTTGGTATCTCTGCTTTTCATAAAGTTGCCGAGATTATACGGCGGATCAGTAAGAATCAAGTTTATAGTTTCTGCTGTTCCCTCAGGATCTGCCCGCTCCGATCTGCGATTCTGATTTTCGCTTAATCCTGTTGTCGGCAATGCGGTATGCGGTAGGCAGGAATACTTGCATGCCCGTGGTGGTTTCCGATTATATCAAGCGTCATCTTCAGCTTCTGGATGATAAGTTTCTCGTACTGGCTGCTGATGATATCAGACGGCACCTTGAAGACTATGCAGAGCATGAGCCAAATCCGAATCTTTGGCAGAGTCTTTTTGGCGCACTTGAGACAGAGCAGAGAGCGTGCCACTCGTAAGGCAAGAAAAATCAGACTGTGCCCAGCCTGCGAGAAGCCCTTGGAGGGCATGAGCATTACTGACAACCAACATTCACCCGGCGGATTCGATGTGATTGCTCACTGCCAAAATTGCCACTCTGATTACGAGTGGTTCTGCGATAAGGATGGCGGTGTCTCAGATATGAAGCAGTATTTCTTCGGGTAAGGCGAGCATAAATCTCAGTTAGCGTTTTGGGGGCGTATCTCTTTATCTCTGGCAACTTACCTGAACTACTACTAATTCGGAAAAATTTTACACACATTTAGCCATTTATCATATTAAAATAGGCATTCCCCTAATTAATCTCATTGCAAAACTGAAATGAAAAGTAGGCACCACCTCTATTTTTGAGGTGATGCCTACTTTTGTATTATCTACTTATACCTTGAAAAGATACTCTTCAAGGCCTTTTGCCAAATGGAGTGGTAGGGGCAGAACCGTCGACTGATTGTACTGAATCGGAAGATCTCTCAATGCGTTGGTATAGAAGATCCAGCTTGCTGCATCATCCCCGGTTGAAGCTGCAATGGGTACAATTCAATCATGTCCTTTTCGGCAAAGAAATGTTTGGGGTAATCGATCTTGGATTCTTTCAGACTATGTGTATAGCGCATATCGTTCGGCTTCGTATGAATGCCCCAATACACATCCTCGTATTTAAAAAATACCCGATGCGGAAGAACGCTGCAAATTTTCGTCAGAAGCTTTCGCGCTCAACTCCGTGAAATAATCCGGAACTTCCTGATTGCCCCTGATCCGGACGATCCGCACGCCTGAATCAGCCAAGGAGAGTAAAGTACGGACTATGCGGTGTCCCGACGTTTACCTGAGTCGGGTAATACGCCTCTGCCCTGTCATATCCGCCGATCCTTGTCGGAGATACCGCCCCATACTACCCGTGTATCTCCATCGGATTGTACCAAAACCAGCACTCTGTTTTCCGGTGTATCGTACCGGTTTTTCAGCTCTATGAGTTTTTGCTTCGCGGGGGTGCGGCTTGCGGCAACACAGCGCTGTTCCAAATCGCTGTTCCAGAAAAGCCGCGCCATCTCAAGGCACGCTTCCCGATAAGAGACCGTCCGCTTTGAGAACGCGTCACAATGTACCTGCGTCTTTCCCTCTATCAAATCAACCGTAATGTAAAACGGAAGAAAACGCGCTTTATTGGAGATCCCATGAACTTGCGTACACAAATGCATCCCCCACACAGGGTGTATGCGCCAAATCAGGCTGGTCCCGTTCAGAATCCAGCAGGGTTACAACACCCAACTGCCGATAGAGGTCATACACAGCATTTTCAATTTTGTTCTGGCTGGCATCCTCCTCCGGGGTAACGAACTGCACAACTCGTCCCGTTTGGGCAAACGCATTGCGAAGGACGGATTTCGGATCGCCAGCGCCATAGTTTTCTTGCCCGGGCAAAACGAACATACAAGCCGTTACCCCATTGGTATCGCCCTAATTGCTTAACGATTTCGCCGCATCGCGTAATCTGCGTTTGCCTTTTTATTGTCCGGCATTTCGTCGGCAAGACTGCCGGTTTCTTTACACACATACCGCACTTTCAGGCTGGATATATCCTTTTCATCGCCAAAATCCCGTTCAATTTTTGGCCTGGATCTATTTCAGCAGTCTTTGCTGTAAAGCATCCTTCCACAGACCATACAGCTCGAATGTGATTTGGTCTGTCGCGGCGCATTGCCTGACCCAGTTCCGGAAAACTTCAGGATCCCCGTATTCCTGCGGAGAGTCATATTTTTGAGTTTCTGTCCTCGCAGCATGACCCGCTCCGCTTCGGGCTGCTCACAAATCATATCACCGAGCAGAGCAGACACCGACTGGTACAGTGACGCCTTGTCAACAACGGACACGCCTGTTCCGATTTTGGGAGCCACAAAGCCGGCCATGCCGTTTTTATAGGGAAGGAGATTATTTTTCCCGCGTATGCCGCGGGATTTTTCACAACAGCTTCCGCCGATGGCAATTGCTCATATCCCCAAATGTTGTAGCACTCCTCGTCCTGCTCTTTCCATACGGGCTGCTTGGCAGCGTAACCATAGACAATGGGCACTTGACAATATTTGTCCTCTGAGATCTTGATATGGGAATTGACCGCATTCGTTAAAAACGGGGGCCGCTCTTTATTGCGGTTATCGGGGATCCAGCGGCGAATGCTCATCTGGCACAGCAGCAGCGCTTTTTCTTCCCGGAGGAGTTGTCTGTACAGATAGATCAAATACAAAAGAGTATTGATGATGACTTTTCATATCCGTGATCGGATCGCTGACCAGCTGATTCTTGGCGGCATAGCACAGGTGTAGCGTTTGCCCGCTCAGGGTAATCTCTTTTCCCAACAAACGGTTGATCGCCAGAAGCGGAATCGCCTGATAAGCGGCTTCGCAAACCGTTCCGTTCTCAAGCGTAAGACAGACTTCGTCCGTGGAGCGAACCGCCGCAAGTTCTTCCCAATTCATCGTATCGCAAAATTCTTTTTTGCGAGTTTTTTTGCTATGGGGTTTACTCTTGAAGACGTGACATATGTGGCTTTTACCCAGGTCATAATAATGCCGCACAATGCCCGCAAATTCTCCTCGGAGTATTCATAGCAGGACGTAAGCCAACGCTCATCATGGCTGTCCTTTTTAGCGGAGCTAAAGCGATGATACCTTCCATCCAACTATCGACCAGCTTCTTCAGCGCATTCGTTGGAAGTCCATACTCATCCTTAAACTTCGGGTTCGTCTTCCGTGCGATGTTTAGCAGGACCGCTTTCCAGGATGTGGGAAAACCCAAATAATACAGGGTGCAGGTTTGTTTGGGAGACAGTTTATATGCCAGCGGATAGATTTTATGATTCATACGGAATGTCCTTTCGATAAGCTTTATAAAATGGAGCATACAGCGTTTCGGCAATTTCCGCACTGTCTTTGCAGGTCATCAATGCATCTAAGTACCTGCCCAACTCGGAGAGACAGTCAAAGTCACCTTGCTTTTTCTTCGCGGCCGCGAAATGCGCCGTCAATAAAATAAACATGCGGTTCCGGCTTTGTCACATCCGTTACACGCGCCAACCGGCCAAAAATCTGAAGGATCAAAACAAACAGTGTTGCAACCACATCTTTCCGCTCTTCGGTATCCAGCTCAGCCAAACCAAACGATTTGCTTTTGCTCATCTTGGCCCACTGCTGTGCCGCAAATTGCCGGATGCGCACATTGTATGCGAACAGAGATTCCTGTGGCCCCCGATGACAGTGGGATTCCACAAATCCATTGAGCTTGCTGCCCTTCTGCTGGATATCGTCAGGAACAGCCATCGGCCGCACCATGAAAAACACCGCGCAAAGGGCAGAGTGGCCGTACTCATCGACAATGTTGTGTCCGCGTTCGATCGCCATAGCGGGCGCAATCAGGATCTCTCTTTCATCCCGGCAAACCGGCTGACCTCCCCCGGCGCACCGTTCCCTGAACATTCTCGCTACTGACGGCATCAGAGATCATCCGGCAAACCTGTGCAGGGCAATTGACCTTCCGCAGGGCCGTCTCCAGTGTTCGCTGTACTTCCTGTGCCTGAACATAGCTGTTGACGACCAACAGGATCTTCCCGGTCCTTCTCTCATATTCTCTGACGATCAGATCGACAGTCCGTTCGGTCGCAAACCGCAGCTGCACCATGCGCTGATCATCCGTACTGCTGCTGCCGAAAACGGGTCTGCAGGAATCCGAACAGCTCATTTTGTCCGTAAGAGGTTTCATGGCTGGCCTCATACGCATCGCTGAGGTCTCGGATAAAGTGATCAAAAATAAATGAGCCGCAAAAATAAGCTTGATGCGGGCATCTTGGATTTGTTTCACTTTATCCTTCTCAGACCGCGAAAAATCATCGCCCAGCTCATTCAGCCAAACGCGGTACATTTGGTTAAAGAACGTCTCGTCGGTACTCTTGCAGGAGCTCTCAAGAACGGCCCATAGCGTACTTTGACGGATGCCGTCTTCATCCTGCATATCGATCAGGTCATAGATGGCTTGATAGACGGCATATGAAATTCTATATTCCGACTCATCCCGGTACATATCCTCTAAGAGGGTAAGTGCCGAGAAAGGATCGCCATGCGCAATTTTCTTCCATGTACCCAATTCATGGTGCAGAGATTTTACGAGACAGCTCAGGACTGTCACGCTCTGGCGCTGCATTTCATCGTATCTCTGCTCGGCCAGATTCTCCTCTCTGCGTTTGCTGCTCAGCCGCATATAGGCGCTGCAATCTTCGGCACATTCGCGGATATAGCTATTAAAGCTCGTTTCCGGCATAAAAAAGTGATCAAGCGTTTTTTGAACTCTGTCGCTTTCATCAAAGACGACCACATCAAAGCCGCGCATTACCAACTCCAGAAAGGTTTCCCGCTGCGCTCCTACCCGAGATGCCGCAAAGCCCGCAACTGTTGTGATAACAACGGAAGCGGTATAGCATTCACGGAGCATTCTGGTGCCCAGGCACTGATGAAAATACGGACACAGGTGATTCTTGTTCCCACCTGATTGATATATTTTAGCCTTTCACCGCGGCCAATCAACGGGCTTGCCGCAACCCCAAAGGCTGATAAATATTTCTGCAGGTTCATGACTTCGGCTACCGTGTCAACAACGATCGTCATCCGGTACCCATTTTTATGACACCAAAATGCCAACACCTTGATCAGCGTGGATTTGCCCGCGCCAACCATGCCAACGATATTGACGACCTCAAAATCGTGAGCTTCGTACATGTACTGACGGAAGCCTCATTGATCTGCTTGAGAATATTGGTCGATAAAATCTCGCAGCACGGGTCACCGGGATGCATCCCGGCCATTTCCTTTGCGGTGTTCAGCAGTTCGTCCAGAGTGACGGAAATTGGTTCTCTGCGTCCCTTTTCAGAAATTCCCGGTGGAACGGGTGCGGTACAGTCACTGTCAAATCTGACTGAAACAGTTTCGGTTTCCCCGGTTTCCAGATTCAGATACGGATAGCGATATGTTCCGGCTCCGGCATAAGAAGTCGGCTTGGCTTCTTCAAGTCTTTCCGTCCAAAATCGTTCCCACTCCCTTTGGCGCTGCTTATACGGATAGGGATATTCCCCCTCTGCTTTGGAAAACGAACGACTTTCCCCGATTTCTCAAACGAAAAAGCGCGAACTGCATCATATTTCGGATCCTGATATGCCCGCAAATCATCCTGCCAGTATTTTTGAGAACGATAGTAACCCAATGTGTGCCGGGCCTGCTGCAAGGTGTGTTCCATAGTCGTACATGCCGTTGTGCCAATAAGCTGATATTGGGTAAATAACAGATAGGCCTTTGCCGGATCGGTGGCCGGTGCATTCAGGGCAAGCAAATGCAGAATCGCTTCGATCGCCGCAAATCTGGCAAGCGGCATAGGCTCTTCCATGCCTTGAAATTGTGCCGCAAGCGGAGTGTACCAGCCGTCTTTGGTCTTATTCATCGTTGCATGCCACCTCCTTCTTCGCAATTGCGGTTTTCAGCGTCTTCAGAGTCACACACTCTACATTCTTTTGATCCTTCAGTACGCAGTTGATGATCGCGGTATAGTTTCGCTGATTGACCGTATATTCGTTGGGAATCGCAAAATAGCCGCGCGCATAGTCCCCGGAAGGAAATCCACCGTCATTCTGAATCTTCGTGCGGGCGCGATAGGATTTCGATATGCCTTTGCATCGATTTCCCAAATATCCCCGTCAGAGAACCGGATCTCCACATCATAGCGGTCCATCTGCGGCCACAACGCCCATCGAAGTTCCTTTTTTCTCACAAAACGCCGCAATTTCAAGTTCAAGCTTTCCCGGCGCAGCAAAATACCGCATAACGCCTTTCTTTAACCGATAGAGATCGCCGGCCGAACTATCCAGCTTCATCTCATCTGTGAGTTCGGGGAGGGTATCTGTGCAATGCGTCGAATGACAGCTGTATCCGTATTTTCCTTGCATCATCGTCCATCCGCACCGAGGACAGCGGTAGCATTCCTCCGTAATTTCCTCGTAGGCAAACTGGAAGGCGTCTCTGGCCATCGGATCATCGGCCAGCTCAAGAGACATAGCGCGCCTGTCCTCAAGCGTGATAATCGGATGCTCGATGATATATCTTCTGACCCTGCAGTAATCTTCTTGACTTAACGTAATTATTTTTTCATAGAGAATACGCTCATCTGTTCCATTCATGATGTCACTGTCCTGCGTTTCCAGGAACTCATAGCAATCCGAGCTGGGAACATATACGTTACCGGCTTTTTGATACGCAAAGGCGTCATAGGCATAAAACGGCTCTTCCTGAAGATGCAATTGCTCGACAGCTCCCGATTCCCATGTATCGAACCATTTCTCAACAGGTCTGGTGATAAAATGCGTAAGGAAAGAGACCTCGTCGGGATACTCGACAGCGGCTTGGCTCCCCCCGCCCATTGACTTGCGGCCAAAAACATGTTGATCCCATGCTGCATGGCTTTGCTGTAGGGATACCTTGTCGGTTCCGTCTGCAGAAGCTGTTCTTTCTCAATCAATCCTTTTGCGATCAGCGCAAATGTTTTTCGCATAAATGCCGTATCCATGGAAATCCCTCCTGTCTTGAAGCAAAATAAAACGGCTCTCTTGATATGTACAAGAGAACCGTTGAAAATACAATATGACCGGAATATATAAATCGTGAAACAAAATCTATATACCGAATCGATGCGCTTTTAACTTTTCTCGTGTACAAATACAATTATATGAATTGCCTTACGGCTTGTCAAGAATCATTTTCACTTTCTTCGTATATTGTGGCTGATGAGCATTTCAGACAGGGCTGGTGGTAAAGGCACAGCAAAGTTCATTACACAGGTTATTCATGCTTACTGCGGAAATTGATTCTTCTTTGTCTATAGCTCTACTGTACACGGTCTTTTAAGACGGTAAAATGTATCGCATCTGCTCGTATGAACAGGTGCGATCCTCTAAAAAGTTGCTCCTATTGAACGGAATCTAATTTAGCCTGAAATAGCAGGTATTCTTCCCGCGTCCTTCCTTTTTTCAGTTCACCGGCTACGACCAGTTTCGCAAGGCTCCCTCTATGGAACTGTCGCTGAGCGTTGGGCAGAGTTCCCGGATGTCCTGCTTATTGAACCGCCCGATTCTATTCTTGCTTGCTCTGCGCACCATTTCCAGTGCGGGCAACTTGGTTTCCACAAGTGCCATACGATCTTCAAAGTCTTTGTAGGCGGCAAGGATCGTCCCCAGCAGGTACTTGATGAAGGGCACTACATCCTCGGTGCCCTCGTGCCAGCCGATTTGTGCCTGTGCAAGTGCGGCGTAATACAGCTCCTTGTTTTTGGCGATTTTGGCTTCAAGGGAGATGTACTTGCCAACGTAAAAGCCGCTGCGATACAGAAGCAGCGTGGTCAGCAACCTACTCATTCTGCCGTTTCCATCATTGAAGGGGTGAATGCAGAGAAAGTCGTGGATGAAAAACCGGAATTGCAATCAACGGCTCCAGTTCCATATTGCCAATTACGCGGTTGTACTCCTCGCAGATCCTGTCCAGGGCCTCCGGCGTTTCATAGGGAGCCAGTGGCGTGAACAAGGTCTCCACATGGCCGTCGGGATAGGTGGCGCTGATATAATTCTGTGTGATCTTTGTGCGCCCCGCAAGCGGGTTGTTCATGTGGCTGTAGAGGATCTTGTGGAGCTGCAGGATGTAGTTCTGGGTGATGGGGATGGCGTCAAAGTTCTCGTGAATGAGGTTCAGCACGTCCCGATAACCCGCGATCTCCTGCTCGTCCCGGTTTCTCGGCGCTGTTTTCTCCTCCACAAGCTGTCGGATACGGGTGTTTGTAGTCACGATGCCCTCAATGGCATTGGATGCCTCGGTGCTCTGTATCTTGGCAATCTCCACGAGTTTTCGAGTTCCTCGGGCGCTGCTTCAAATACAGTTCCTGCTTTCCGGCTTCTTTATAGATCGCTGCAACCAGACCCAGAATCTCCGAGTCCCACTTTTGTTCCCTGATTGCAGAGTAATTGAAGGTTCTCATTCCCTTACCTCCATTCTGTTTCCCAAATATTACAGAATAAAATAAAGGGAATAGTCAATGGCTTTGTGCGATAAATCCCTTACTATTATGCCTGAATTAAGGGATTTATAATCTTGGAGTCGTTAAACCGCCTATTCTTTTGTTTATAGCGACGCAACCTTTGAACTGCTGCTTTTGAAGAAGCCACTTGCAGATAAATTTGTTTCACGCCAGGGAACGTTCTTTCTTGAAGTCTCTCTACAAATACGACTTGATTTTATATCACCTTTGGTGATACTATTGCAGATAGAGATATGCAGGAGGGACACACGGATGAATCAGAAAATCACACTGTATCACGGCTCCGAGCAGCTTGTGGAAACGCCGACTTTCGGGTTGGGCAAGAAGCACAATGACTTCGGTCTTGGCTTTTTACTGCACGGAAAGCGAAGAACTTGCGAAAGAATGGGCCGTGTCCCTCTGCGCAATGGCTTTGCCAATCGTTACAGTCTTGATACGGAATACCTGAAAATCCTGAATCTGAACAGTCGGACTATACGATTCTGAACTGGATCGCCGTTTTAGTGGAGCACCGCCTGTTTTCCATCAAAACCCCGGCAGCGCAGCGGGCAAAACGGTACTTGATTGACAATTTCAGCGTCAACGTCAATGCCTATGACCTGATTATTGGCTATCGCGCTGATGACTCTATTTTGACTATGCCGAGTCTTTCTTAAATAACGGAATTTCCGTACAGCAGCTTGCAAAAGCCATGCGGCTGGGAAAGCTGGGAGAGCAGATCGTCGTCAGAGTCCAAATATGCGTTCTCGCTGCTGCATTACGAGGGGGATTTTCCATCGCCAGAAAAAGAAAAAATATTATGTTCTCCGCAAGGCCCGGAACGATGAAGCCGATCAACATTATTGAGAGCATACTTGAAGAAGAAACCGATGGTCTGTATATGCTGGATATCCTGAGAGGAGGCATTCAAAACGATGACCCACGCATACCAAGAAATGTATCTAAGTAACGCACAGGCGCTGCTGGGCGATGCTTTGACTATGCCATCAACGCCTGCGAGTATTTCAGGAAATGACTTTGTGAAGCTATTTTCCGTAAGCTCTGTCAGCAAGCGAATCGAGAATGGTGAGCCTGCCTATCTGGCGGGAAAAAGCGGAATTGAAGTCGTGGAAGATATTCTTGTCGAGACGACCGGCAAAGCACCAACTGCCAAACCGCAGGTAACGTTCAGCCGTTCCAGAGAGTATTGGATCGGCTGGGCTATCGCGTACTATCAATGGTTCTCCGGCAGGAAATTCGGCGATATTTTCAAGGTCCTTTCGTTCGAGGATTTGCAGCAGATGTACGCTCCCTTCACGAAGCAGACATCAGCAAATTTGCCGATATTGCCGATGCCAAAGTGCGTGCGTATTTTACAGATACCAATCTCAAGCGCATCCGTACGACCTACGGCTGCACAGGCAGAGCTTGCCAAGCGAAGCGGCGTCAGCCTCCGGTCGATCCAAATGTACGAGCAACACAACAAGGATATCAATAAAGCCAGCGCGGAGACGGTTCTCAGCCTCGCAAAGTCCTTGGCTGCACAATGGAGGATCTTCTGGAAAAGTGAGATCAATGCAACCATAGTAAATATGAAAAAAGAAAAATGCAATGTGCTGCTGCACGATCAACAGAAAAACATCGCCTTTAAATTCCCCATATACAGAGATTACAGATGAGTGGCTGCGAGAAACACCTACAAAACGAATTTGAAAACGCCTTGGTCGCTGACATTGACGCTGATGGTATAATTTATAAAAGCATAATGGAATATGTTCAGCTTCTGAACGAAAAAAGCGCAGATATCACATTGCCTCTTGCTAGCGTATGCTCCTGTAAAGCAACTGCGCGGGTAAAGCGCAAAACTCGATTGAGTTTAAAATTCAAAACTACAAGACAGAGCGACATGAATTTGGTAAAATTCAATCAACAAATGTATCAACGATTTATTCGGCATCAGGATCTTTTTTGCGAGAGCCATTGCCTTTGATGAGGTTTATTCATTCATAGAAGATGCTTATCCAAAAACAGGTACCGATGTATTGACTCATCAAGGAATTTGACTATAAAGCTGTTCACCTTTATTTCAAAGAGAATAAAGTCATTTCCGTGGGAGCTGCAGATTTGGAATATGTGTGACATGGATAGCAATTTCTCATCTCACAAAAAATACAAGCAGGAATACACCGCATGGGAGAAAGAAAGCAAGGAAGGAGGAATCATCAATGATTAAGCACTACATTATTATGAGTAGTTCGTACACCGATGGCAGTCGTGTAGCATTGGATATTACGGAGGATTGCTTTAACAGCAAAGCAATTGCAGAAATGATTGAGGAATCAGGAAAAACTGCGGCAAAGATGTTCCTCTATCAACGCATTTCATCGAAACAGAATCCGCTTCATGGGATTCTGTTGTAGCGTATGATCCATTCTTTGAGGATGTCGAATGTACTAAACGACAACAGCGTTTTCTGAAGAAAATCAAAAAAGGTAGTTTTTGTCAGGACTGGACGTTGCAAAATTACATTCTTTCAAAAAATTCGGTGTACGCATCTTTCACTGGAAAAACTCGTTTATTATGCATATGCGGATTACCTCTGTGAGCATTCTGAGCGGCTATTTGAAGATCACATTTATTCCGTCATGGTCCTGTCATTAACAGTGTCTATGAGACTTTTTAAGCGAAGTGGCTCCCCAATATGTGAACCGTTCGAGTTTGGTGACGACAGTGATATTCGGACTGGCGTAAAGAGTTACCCGCAAGCCGCATTCTGTTTGCTGGTCTATTATAGGACGATTGCAAAATACGGACTCTGCAGGAGCGCTTGTTGATCTCACACACGCGCTGGCACTCCATGGTCTTATAGTTCCGTGGCATATCAGGAAATTTCGGATAATTTGATTATGGCATATCACCATGTTGAGAGCGTATAAACTAGATGATTGTATTTTGTCTATAGCACCGCAATCTTTTGAACTGCCGTCCTCGCAGAAACCACTTGCATAACCCTCTGCCCGGAGTTACAACGCAGACACTTTGAACATAGAAAACGCTTCCCGTCTTTTTTTTGTCGGGAAGCGTTTTTTTGACCCACATGGATTACTACAGACGCGCGCGGAACAGGCGGGAAAAGGGGGTTCAAAAAGAGGGTACGAGAGTAACGGAATACGAGCGGAAACGATAAAAAACCGTTAGAAACGCCCGAAAAAAGTTTTCGGTTCTGTTTGGGATGTCGAGGTTGGGTGTTCAGTCACCTCACTCGGACCAAAAAATCCCTCTGAAATCAACGATTTCAGAGGGATTTTTCTTTATTCTTTGTCTATTGCGGCGCAGGGGGTGATTGGTGCTCTCAAATATAGGTCTTGACATTTTTCGAGCAAAACGCCTATAATTTAGTCATCAACTCCTGAGGAGGTGCAGTATGCACACGAACATCATTTCCTTTTCTCCTGACCTGATTGTCAAAATCGTTCGTTGCGTGGAAGATGCTGTCGGCGACGACATTCAAGCTGATATTCAGCGCAATGATCTCCAAACTCGGAACAGCATTCCCGCTCGTATCTGGGATTTGCTGAACACCAATGTTATTAAGACACTGGATACAGAGGATTGCACTATCGCAAAAGCGCATCGTGGTCCGTGGGAGATGTTGGTGATTTTTGAAAAATCCAGTCAATGCATACTCACCTTCATGCGGGAAAAACGATTCACAGAATTATGCAAGCGACAGCGACAGCGCAAACGGATGCACTACATCGATATGATGGCTCGCCAGTTCAACCAGGATCTTTTGGCAGATCAACAGCAGCTTTGTCTCATTCCTCATGAGTTCTCCGACGAAGAACGACTTGCGGAATTAGTTCAGACGCTGTTGCGAGATTTAGGAAGCAACGTCGACATCGTTCGCCACCATGTCCTGGTGTTATTTGACACAGTGGGATATCGGTTAACAAATATCCGTGTCGTTATGGTCACTCCCTCCCTGGACATTGCCCAGGGAAGCGAGCACGACTGGTCTATGTATATTAACGCCGACGAGAGTATTGTTGTAGAGAAAGTTTCCGATCCTGCAGCACCGGAGAACAATCCCGGACGCGGGCTTTCCCTTACAGCCAAAGCTATGGCTCGCAAGAAAGGGCAAACCCGAAAGACGGACTTTGGAAACTTCCGCTCAAAAAGACGGCTAATAGATTGGCCATATAAGGATCGCCAGAGTGGCGGTCCTTATATGGCTTCCGAAGGTACAGATAACGAGTCAATCAACAATTATTATTTGAAGAGGAGCGCCCCATATGAAAACCCAGTTTAATGGTGAACGCTTGAAAAAAGCACGTATATATAGAGGTTTAACCGTTGCCGAATTAGCAGAACAAGTTGGTTGCCAACGCCAAACACTGTCAATGTATGAGATTTCTAAAAAGTCAGCCAACCGACAAAGGGCTTGTTGACCGTTTATCCCGTGCGCTTAGTTTTCCTGTTAAATTTTTTTACGAACATCCTGCATCTAATACAGAAGGTACAGTTTATTTTTCGTTCACTTCTTACCACCAACAAGAAATATCGTAGCGAACAAATTGTGAAAATGGACTTTCTTGCGCAGGTATATTCGTTATTGCAGGATTATATTTTTTCCCCGTGTATGAACCACTTGATCTCCCCGAAGATGTTACCCCTGAAGAAGCTGCTTATGCATTAAGAGATGCATGGGGACTTGGGCGTGACCCAATTGATAATATCATATCTGTTGTTGAGCAACATGGTATTTTGGTCACTTCTTTTCTACAAGTACAGATGATGTCGATGCATTTAGTCAGTTTGTGGGAACGGCAGATATGCCAACTTATCTCATCGCATATTCTAACAATAAAACATCTGCTGCACGTATTCATTTCGATATAGCCCATGAGCTCGGACATATTTGCTTGCATGAATGGAGCGAAGACATTGAAGAACTCTCAAAAAGAGGAATTCAAGCGTAGGGAGCGTGAAGCCAATGACTTTGCTGCAGCCTTTTGCTTCCGGAAGAGACTTTCAGAAAAGATGCAGAAGCTGGCCCACAGACAATCATTTACTACAAGCAACTTAAGAAGAAATGGAAAGTTTCTATTGCCGCAATGATTCGAAGAGCCGAAAGGCTTGATATAATCACAAAAGAGGACTACCAATCGTTGATTAGAATCATGCAAAGACGCGGGCCAAAGAAAAGAGGAGCCATTAGATGATGTTCTCATTACTGCTTCTCCAGCATTGCTGAAGGCATCCGTCATGATGTTGCTTCAGGAAAATGTTTTTTACAGCCGAAGAGTTTATGGATGAATTATCTGTAGAGTACGGGCTGAGCATTAGTCCGATAGAAGTCGAATATCTACTCGATCTCCCGACTGGCACATTAGCTGTTTCGAGGATAATCGATTTTAAGGCGATTCAAATCAAGCGCGGCAAGTAATTTACTGTATTTCTATAATAGCAAACTTAACGACAGAAAGGTGGTGTATTGCCTATGGCAAGCATTTACGTGGAACGACTCATCAAAAGAGTAATTGAATTGTCTCAATCCAGCGATTGGGATACTGCGGTAGCAGAATGGGAAATCGCTGATTGTGAAGAGGATGATACTCTTAGCGAATCCTGTGTTTGCGGCAAAGAGCATTTATACTATCTATTCACTATTGAAAATGCTATAAACAGGAACACTTTGTTTCCCATAGGAAGTTCCTGCATCAAAAAGTTTGGTCGCGACGACTTGGACGATGAAGCTGCAGTTCGAGAGAAAAATGTTTAAATTGTACCATGCAGTTGAAGACAATCACTTCATTCTCTTTCACCGGAATTCTTCTCTCAAAGCTTTTTAAAGCTGTACGATGAAGGGGCCTTTGATTGTGAATACAATGGTTACGATGGATATGATGATTACGAGTTTATCCTGAAAATGTTTAATAAAAGGGACAAGTCTTCCATTACGCTTGGTCAACAGAAAAAATTCGCGCAATCATCGTCGCATCCATTCGTCCTTATTTACGGAACCAACTGGCCAGAAAGATAAATGGTTAAGTCGTGTATCATATCCAAAAATTATAAAATACCATATCACCGCCATAGATGCCCGTAAAAATTAGCACCCATGGCGGTGATTATTTTTTCACTTACGCTTACTCTTTTTTTCTTTGTCTGCTTTGCTTTCTTCCTTCCTTTCTTCTTTCCTTTTTCTTGCTTTTCTCCACTGCCTGCGGTGTCAGCGTTCCCTCCGCTTTCTGCCGCTTCGCTTCCGCAATCTCCGCTTTCATCTCCACGATCAGTACCTTCAGCTTCTCCTCGCCTCCTCACGGGTGTGAGCGTAGACATTGCGGGCGTGCTTTTTTACCATCGGGCCACTTGGGAGAGTACCCAAACGGGCATTCGCGGCCTGATGATGAAGAATTACGGCTACGAGTTCGACTTCAAGCATGTCTGGATTGCAAAGTGATCCCGCTGGTAACAAATAGCGTTTGAATCGGGGGGGGACAGTCTCGTATGGGCCTGCCCCCGCCCATGCTGTATTTCCAAAGAAGGAGGAGACCTGACCATGGACAGCGTGCAGCACGAGCTGCTTGCAGGCCTCACAGAAACATGGCTTCCGCCTGAAGCGGCGGAACTGGGCAGCACCTCGAGGATGACTGGGCGTCGGTGAAGCGCTCCTCAGCGACTGGACCGCGCGCCACAAAGTGCCGAAAATTGCCGATCGATACGTGCGTGAGCTGACATGTGCCGGAAGTGAAAACCTCTGGGAGGCTGTTGTTCGCAGTGCCGCCGCGGGCGATATGGGACTGGATGCGTGGCTATGGCACCCATCACCGAGGAACGCGCGATGGCGGCGTTCTGGTTCCGCTATCCGCCAGAGCACGTGCAGCACATCGCGGAGCATATTGTCTCTGCCTTTCTGCACGGCTTCCTTAGCCCAGAGCCGCGACCGCCGCGACCGCACTCATGTGCGAATGTACTACTGCGTCGGACAGGAGGCGCTTGTGCAGGCGGTGCTCGAGTGCTGGACGCACGGGGGTTGCGGCCTATTTTATTGAGACCGCACTGTCTGAGCCGCGGCGGCACCTACGCCATGAAGCACAGTGCCGACCGCGCGGCCTGCCTCAGCGAGAAGTCTCTCCGCAGCGCTGCTTGGACGCGCTTGCTGCTGCCTATGACCGCTATACCGCGTCCTCAGCCACCTGCGGCATGATCGGTATCGATCAGTTCGGCGCACCGGGGCGGCGTTGCGCAGATGCCGCCGGAGCAGTATCAGCCCTCCGCCGCGCGCTGCGCACGCCTTTGCGTCATACGGGATTTCAATCGGCGGCAGGACACGCGCTTGGTCTTGCTCCTTCTGACATCTCGTTCTGCAAAATCGCCCTTCCCAACGCCCTGTTTGGGCGTCGCTCCCCCGCTGTTTGACGCGTTCTATGCGCTGAACACAACGGAGTCCGACTGCTATGAGCGCTTGCAGCAGATGATCATCGACGTACTTGACACCTGCTGCTGCGTCCGCGTTTCCGGTGCGGCCGGAAATCAGACCGAGCTGTCCATCCGCACGCGTCTGCCTGAGCACCCCGAGGTGCAGACCGCCTACCACACCTCAACTGTGGCGGCGATCTGAATGTTCCGCACGGAGAGCTGTTTACTACGCCGCTTCTTACCGGCACGAACGGGATGCTCCACGTTCAGGACATCTATCTGCGGGACGTCTACTTTCCGGATCTGATTCTCCGCTTTACCGACGGATATCACCGACTACGCCTGTGGCATTTGACACCCAGGCTGGCCGCGCATATGTCCGCGAGCATCTGCTTCAGGGTCACGACACACTCACCATCGGAGAATTTGCCATCGGTAGCAATACGCTGGCGTACCGGATTGCAAAAGGAGCACGACCTGTTTTCAGACTTCCATCCTGCTTCTGGAAAGGATGGGCCCCGCATATTGCTGTCGGCGATCCCTGCTTTGCGCGCGGCGAAGATGCGCCGATCCGCAATCTGCTCGACCATAAGCAGATGTGCGCGGGAAAACGAACGAACCGCGCGCCGCCATGAGGATCTGGACGTTTATTATAATGCTTACATACCGATATCACGCTTCCCTATGAGCAGCTTGCCGCGCTGATCGGTGTTCGCCCAGACGATACGGAGGTCGCCATCATCCGCGAGGGGCGCTTTGTCCTGCCCGGAACAGAAGCGTTGAATGAGCCGCTTTGAAAGGAGTGCGTCGAAGTGAAAAAACTTACTATACCGGAGAGCTGCTGTTTACCGGCAGTACCTTTGTGAAGGACTTCGTCATCTTGACTGGGGATGCCAAGATCGCGTCCCTTCGGGCGGGGGATTCCCTGCCAGCCGGACGCGGGCGGGCTGCCCGGCGTCACAACGCCCGGTCTCATAGACTGCCACGTACACCTGCTCTGCTCGGATCTGTTCATACGCAGCCGACCTCCGCGGAGATTGCCAATATGATCTGCCGTGGTCATCATGCCCGGCAGCTGCTCGAAGCGGGCGTCGTCGCCTGCCGCGATCTCGGCTCTGTCAACGGCTACGCGCTCGGCCTGCGCGATGCGATCTGTGCCGGATCCATACCTGGCCCGCTGGTGCAGGCGTGCGGGCTTGCCGTCTGCGCGACCGGCGGATACGGCGGCGCCATTGGGCTGGAGTGTTACGGAGCGGATGCCATGACGCGCGGTGTCCGTCAGATCGTCAAAGGCGGGCGCCGACGTCGTAAAGATCATGGTTTCCGGCGAGTCAACTCGCCCGGCCCGGAACCAGGGCCATGCGAGCTGACCGAAACGGGCTTCAGGCTGCGGTCGACGCCGCGCACGCATGGGTCGAAGGTTGCCATCCACGCCCACGGCGTCACGGCGATCCGCCGCGGCATCTGGTGCGGCGTGGACTCTGTCGAGCACGGCGTATTTGCCAGTGAGAGATCATGGATGAGATGCGCCGCCGCGGTGCCTATCTCGTGCCGACGCTCTCTGCACCCTATTACGCCGTGGAGGAGGGGCTGCGTCGCGAGCCGAACAATCCCGACCATCTGCGCAGCAAATCCGTCGTCCAGCGCCATCGCGACATGCTCAAAAAATATTGCCGAGCGTGGCGTGAATATTGCGTTCGGAACCGACGCTGGCAACACCTACGACCCCTTTGACAAGGCGTATTATGAGCTTGTGCTGATGGTCGAGGCGGCCTTACGCCGGAACAGGCGTTTACTGCCGCCTCCGTCGGCTCTGCGGCGCTTATGGGCATTTCCGACCGTTTGGGGCGAGCTTGCCGCCGGCAAGATGCGACGTTCCTCTGCTGGGCGGATGGCGACCCTTTCAAAAACATCAATTACGTAACCGGCAAAAAAGCATTTGATCCTGAAAACGGAACGCGCCTTTATTAAAAAAGCAGGGAGAAGACTATGGAACAGTATCGTTTTTATCAGCCAACAAGGATCCAGTTCGGTACAGGCAGCCTCGACCGGATTGGCGAGGTCACCGCCGCCTACGGCAAAAAGTGCATGCTTGTCACGACCACCAACACTGAGGACGTTCTGCGTCCGCTCTATGATCGCGTCAAATCGCTTCTTCAGCGCTCCGGTCTGGAGGTCGTCCATTTCGACAAGGTCGTGCCAAATCCGACCGTTCAGAACATTGAATCGGCAATCGAGCTGGTCAGCCGCGAGCAGATCGAGGTTCTGGTCGCCGTCGGCGGCGCGCAGCTCCATCGATACCGCCAAAGACCATCTCTCTGTTTTACAAGGTCGGGCAGATCAACTGGCAGCAGGTCGTCAGACCCATGCCAGCCCGTTTAATCATATGAACGCGCCATCCGACCCGGTGCTTCCGCTCATTGCGAGTACCCGCAACGGCGCGGCACCGGCAAAGCGAGGTGACGCAGGCCATGGTCATTCCGATCCGACGCAGGACGCCAAAGGGACTGCATCTACCATGACAAGGCGTTCCCAAAGTCTCGATCATCGATCCGCGCTGACGCGCACGCTTCCGCTGCGCATGACGGCGATCACCGGCTTCGATGCCTTCACGCACGCCTTTGAGAGCTATCTGCGCGAATTCAGCTCGCCGTATACCATGCTGATCGGTCTGCGGGCGATGGCACTGATCGTCGACGCGCTGCCAAAGCTCATGGAGGATCCGCAAAACCTCGATTTGCGTGAAAAGATGTCGCAGGCCAGCGCATTCGCCGGCATCTCGCTGGCAAATGCGTCGACGCTGCCGCACCCGCTCAGCGAGATCATCGGCGGCATTGCACCGCGCGCATGGCGCACGGGCAGTGCCTCGCCACCATCTACCCTGCCTTTCTCCGCTGGATCAGCGCCGAGCTACCAGGAAAAATGTGCCGCTGTTGCGCGCGTGTTCCGATCCTGCGCTCTCGGCGGCAACGGACGACAGGCCGCTGCACGGCTCCCCGCACGGATGGAGCAGTTCCTGCGCAGGATCAATCTCTTCCACAGTTTCCGTGCACTCGGCCTGACCGAGCAGGAGCAGGCGTCCGCCGAGGCGCACCCGATGCTGAACTACCTGCCGTTCGCGCCGAAAGAAACGATGGTGCGGATCCTGCACGACAGCTTACGATTTTTTAACGGAGGATGCGATGGTGATATTCGAACGCCTCCCATACCGCCGTCCGCAGTGGGAGCGCCTTTCTCAGCAGATTACGGAAGGTGTCAAGCAATTTCAGGACGCGCCGTGCTGGGGAGGACGCCTACTTTTCCCTTCTTGAGCTGGACGCGCCGCCGCCTTTTTATGACGATGGCGGTGCTCTGCGGGGCGCACAACACGGGGATACGCCGTTGTGGAAGTTCCGTTTGCCGCCCAAATCGGTACGCCAGTCGGAGAGAGAAAG
>VOFI01000027.1_pt1 | contig 19576 bp, 18 predicted proteins | sample 5384131 | NCBI WGS metagenome assembly VOFI01 (sample SAMN12384728, study PRJNA508395) | human gut metagenome | isolation source: healthy gut H | host: Homo sapiens
TTTCATCTCCCGATGTTCCAGCTTCGGCAGGGCGCAGCCCTCGGTGGGATCGGTGGCGATAATTTTCTGCTCCTTGGCCGGCTTCATGGCTGAGGCGATGACTTGGCAGATGTTCCGCACCGTCTTGGGACTCAGACCCCTGGGCTGCCGCTTGCTCTCGACTCTGTCGATTCTTCCACTGTTGAGTAATTTTTTGCAGACCTTCTGTAATTCCAGAGAAGTGAGTTTTTCCAGCGGAACTTCGCCGATATCCGGCTTGATGTGGTTGTCGATATACCCTTGGTAGGCATGATGGGAGGATGATCTCACTTTGATCTTTGCATAGTTTTTGAACCACTCATCCCTGTGTGCCCGCCACGGAAGCAGGGAATAGTCCCAGCCCCACCGAACCATTGGGAGCGGAAACAAGGTAGTTTTGAGGCTCTGCGGAGGACGAAAGAAAAAACAGGATAAAGACCGGGGGAGCGCAAGCGGCCTCCGGTCGGATCACAGCAGTCCGCAGTGCGGGCTGTTTCAAGGGTTTTCATAGGGCTGTGAAGTGGGGCAAAAATATGGGGATGGGATCCGCTCTGGGATCACTTTCCCGGAATGCTTAGAGACAAAATCAAAAAGTGGGGGGCGTGCCGGGGATATGTACGGTTTTCTGCGGTTTTGGCCCACGGTTCCAGAGCGCATCCCCTTGCGGTACTGAAAACAAACATAGGGCCTCCAGCCAGGCAGCCGAGTTGTTACTTTTCTAAAAATTTCTATCCAGTTTCCTGGCTACTGAACCAGCGTCGTGATATGATGTGTCACTAACAAGGATGCAGCACAATGCATGACTACATGGGTTCCCCTACACGCGGCAACTGCAAATTTTGTAAAATCGCGTTATTTCTCCGGAAACCTTTGGATGTTGCGCCAAGGCAAATGGTTTGGGGCAGCAAAAAAACCGTCTGATTTCATAGAAATCAGACGGTTTTGTGATTGCGGGGCATGACTTGAACCTACGACCTCCGGGTTATAAACTGCTATCGTTTTCTCTATCCGCTGCACCGCAACGTTTTCCGGACTTTTGTGGGACCTGGAATCGTCCAAAACCCGGAATTCATTTCTTCCTACTCCATGACGGTTTTCAGCAATCTGTGGCAGTCATGGGGCGGGGAAAGATGCCGAAATAAGGAGCACAAGAAATGCATCTAACGGTTTATGCTTACATATTGGGGGAGATGTGTTAACACCACATTGCATGAATCAAACGGAACGAGCCCTGGGTCTTTGCAGCTCCGATGTTCTTCCAGATCAATATCCCATCGCAGCGTTCGGGAAGATGACAATCAGTTCCGGGAAAAGCATCATAAAGAAGCAAGCAACCAGGAAAATAATAACATACGGCATGACCGCCTTGTACATAACCTTGGTGTCCACTCCCGGAGGTGCCACACCCTGCAAGTAGAACATATTGATGCCAAAAGGCGGAGTAATCATGCCCAGGCAAAGAGTGACACACAGAATCAGGATGGTGGCGTTGGTGTCCAGGGAAGAAGCCTGGATTACCGGCAGCAGAATGGGAATGGCAATCATGATGATAGGCGTAGTGTCCAGGAACATCCCCATCACAAAGAACAGCGCAAAGATCAGCAGCATCAGGGGCAGGCCGTCCAGATTGGAGCTTGCAAAAGCAGCGGCTACCACGTCAGACAGGCGGGTGATATTCACCAGGGAGTTGTAAGCGGCGCCTCCCATGAGAATCCACATAAGCATGGCGGAGACCTCCATGGTCTGGATGAGAGGCCCGCAGATTCTTCACATTCAGTTTCCGGGTAATCAGGGCATACACCATGGAGGCGAAAGCGCCCACACCGGCGGCCTCAGTAGGTGTTGCGATTCCGGCATAGATGCAGCCCAGCACCAGAACGATGATGGCAATGGGGGCGATGACCTTTTTAAACACCCGCATCTTCTCGCCCCAGGAGGGACGCTCGGCCTTGGGGATGCCGGGGCCCAGCTTGGGATTGATGGCACAGCGGATGCCGATATAGATGATGAACAGCAGGGCCAAGCCTACGCCGGGCAACGCACCGCCGGCAAACAGCCAGCCTGCGGACACGCCGGTATAGGAAGACATGATGATCATGATGGTAGAGGGCGGGATAATGGGGCCCAGGCAGCCACCTGCCAGCACGGGGCCAGTGGCCAACGCTTTATCATAACCACGGTCCAACATAGCTGGCAGTGCAATCAGCCCCATCATGATGGTAGCGGTGGCCGCCACACCGCTCATAGCGGCGATGACTGCTGTGGTGGCCACTGTGGCCATAGCCAGACCGCCATTGATACCGCCAAGCCACTTGTGGAAGAATTCGTAGATGTCTCCGCCGATGCCGGAGGTCTGGAGGAACGCCGCCATCAGAGCGAACATGGGGATGGCCAGCAGGGACTCCGACTGCATCTGATAGACAAATGCTGCGTTCAACACATTCAGCAGGCCAGAGCCGTAGAACACCAGCAGGATGACTGAAGCCACGCTCATCATGGCAAAGCAGATGGGGATGCCCAGCGCCATCAGGGCTACCAGCCCCAGCAGCAAAATGATAATATCAGGACTCACTGTATGTCCTCCTTTCCGGTTTCGTCAGGCAGATGCTCAGCGGACTTCACGATTTCAATTGCCTCCGCGACTTCGTCGGAGTTGTTGGTGAGTTCAATCTTGCCTGCCATAGCGGCTACATTCTTGATAAGCTCACTGATGGCTTGAATGAACATCAGTGCAGCGCCCAGAGGCACCCAAAACCGGATGGTCCACATGGGAGACCCCCACACGGAAGAGATCCGTTCATTGAGGCGGAAGGACAGTAGGAAGATGTTTATGCCGTAGATAAATACCAGCCCCATACAGATTAGGACCAGAATGGCGGTGGCGATATTGATACCACAGCGGACTTTGACAGGGAATTTATTATAAAGCAGGTCCACCCGCACCAGGCCGCCCTTCCAGTAGCAGTATCCGCCGCAGGCCATCAGCATCAGGCCCCAGATCTGGATAATCAGCTCCCATGCCCAGACGGTTGGAGACTTGAGGACATAACGTGAGAATACCTCAAAGGCGGTGAGGCAGATCATGGGCAGAAGAATCCAGGCGAAGATTCTGCCAATGGTCCGATTAATGGCGTCAATGCCGCCTGATAATTTCAATAGTGCGTTCATGTCTCACTTTCCCTTCTCTTGAATTCTATTTTTCTGTGAGGAACGCGCGGACTCAGTAATCCACTTGGCGGCCATAGTCACGGTTTTGCTGCTTGATGATCTCGATACCGCGGGCCATACGCTCGCTCTTGGCGGCCAGCTCTTCCCAGGTCTGGGTGACAGCAATTTCACGCATCTCGGCCAGGACGTCATCAGGCAGCGGAGACAGCTCAGTGTAGCCGCCCTGGATAGCGTCTCGAACACTTTTCTCCGTACCAACCACATGGGCCTGGCCGATGACGCCGATGTTGGCCAGCCGGATGGTCTCGTCCACGATGCTCCGCAGGTCCTCAGGGAGCTTGTTCAGGCTGTCCTGATTCACCACGGTGGCCATTTGGCAGAAGCACATGGAGGGGCTGAGGGCGTACTGCGCCACCTCGCGGATGTTGTTGGAGTCACTCAGAGAGGACCAGCCATACAGAGCGCCGTCAATGGTGCCCAGCTGCAGGGCCTGATAGACCTCTGTGCCGGCAATGTTGGTGGGAGAGGCCCCCAACGCAGCCAGGAAGTCGCCCCACACGCCCAGAGCGCGGATCTTTTTGCCGTGGAAGTCCTCCAGGCTCTCTACCTGGAAGTTTGCCAGGACGTTGTAGTTGGGCTCATGGGCATTCCAGTAGTATTTGAGATTCAGTTCTCCGTAGGCCTCCTGGATCACATCCAGCAACCCATAGTTCTCCATTACGTCATAGATTTCGGCGGAGCTCTCCCATGCAAAGGGGATGCCGCAGGCCAGATCCGCCTCCGGAATCAGGCCGGAGAAGGTGGAGCCGAAGATGACGGCACAGTCAAAGGCATTTTGCGAGAGATAGGTCAGTATATCGGAGGTCTGGCACAAAGCGCCCGGCTCATACAGCTCCACCTGAAGGCGGCCATTGGTAGCGGTCTCCAGAGCCTCCTTCAGGTTGGTGGCCATATCGCCCTGCAGGGAATTCAGGGAGTAGCTGCTCTGCAGGCGCCAGGTGATCGTCTCGCCACCGGAGGAGCTCTCTCCCACGCCTGAATCGCTGCCAGCGGTATCGCCGCCGCAAGCAGTCAGCAACGTCAGCGACATACACAGTGCCAGAATCAGCGCAAACAGTTTTTTTGCATTCTTTCTCATGATCCTTCCTCCTAAAGTCTTGTATGGGGGATGTGTTTTACTGGCCGGTATACTGCGGCTCCCGCTTTTCCAGGAAGGCGGAAACACCCTCCTTGAAATCCGCATGACGAGCCATGTAGCGGGTGTAAGTCACCTCCAGCTCATCCTTCCGGTGGATCTGGAAATCCTCCTGCTCATTCATGCAGGCTTTCAGGTACCGCAGCACCAGGGGACCACGGCGGCACAGCTCCCGCGCCTTGTCCATGGCCGCGGGCATCAGTTCCTCCAGCGTGTCTACCACCATGGTGACACCGCCGTACTTGTCGTGGAGCTCTTCTGCGGTGATGAAGGTGCCGCAGTAGCTCATATCCCGCTGGATCTGGGGGGGCAGAATGCGGGCTAGATGGGCGCTGCCGCCCACCACGCTGAGCTTTGCCTCCGGTGCGCCGAAGAGGGTCCCCTTCACGGCGATAGAGATATCCGCACCGGCGGGGTAGCACACGCCGCCGCCCAGGCAGTGGCCGTGAACTGCACAGATCAGGGGAACCCGCAGTTCATAGAGGGCCTGAGCACCATCGTAATAGACCTCCTGGGTATTGGTGACATCCTTATCCAGGATGCTCTGATAGAATCGCTTGATGTCCACGCCCACGCAGAAGGTTTTGATGTCGGAGTGCATAATGCACACCCAGATGTCGTCCTCATGGTTGATATAGTCGCACAGGAGCAGGATCTCCTCCTGCACCACGCCGTCTGCCGCATTCACCGGGGGATTGTGGAGGGTCATAACGGCGATGTGATCCTCCACGGACAGGAATACCTTTTGTAAGGTATGTCCATTGACGGCCTCAATTTTTTTCTCGGACATATTACTGATCCTCCTTGCCATAGCGTTCGTAGTAAGCTTCCCAGAGCTGATCCCGGAACTTGGGGTGGGCGATGTTGATGAGGAGCCGGGCCCGCTCCCGCAGGCTCTTGGCCCGCAGGTTGGCGACGCCGTATTCCGTCACGATGTAGTGGACGTCCGTACGGGTGGTGGTGACAGTGGTGCCGGGCTCAAACACCGGGACGATCCGGGACACTTCCCCGTGCTTGGCCGTGGAGGGCATGGCCAGAATGGCTTTGCCGTCGGGACACATGGCCGCGCCGCGGACATAGTCCAGCTGACCGCCGATGCCGGAGAATTGCTTGGTGCCCATGGACTCGGAGTTCACCTGACCGTTGAAGTCCACCTGTAGGCAGGAGTTGATGGACACCACTTTGGGATTCTGGCAGATCACGGCGGGGTTGTTCACGTAGTCCACAGTCCGCATCATCACGTCCGGATTGTCATCCACAAAGTCGTAAAGCTTTTTGGAGCCCATCAGGAAGGCAGCCACCATCTTGCCCTTGTCCAGCCGCTTGTTGGCACCGGTGATGACCCCCTTCTGGTACAGATCCACCACGCCGTCGGAGAACATCTCGGAGTGGATGCCCAAATCCTTCTTGTCCCCCAGGAACTTCAGCACCGCATCAGGGATGGTGCCGATGCCCAGCTGCAATGTAGAGCCGTCCTCCACCAGGGAGGCCACATTCCGGCCGATGGCTTCCTCCACTTCGCCGATGGTGCCTCCGCCCAGCTCCGGCAGAGGCGTGGATGCCTCCACACAGCAGGTCAGCTGGGAGACGTGAAGGAAGGACTCCCCCATGGTGCGGGGCATCTGGTCGTTGACCTGGGCAATGACCATTTTGGCGTTCAGGCAGGCGGGCTTGGTGCCGCCCACGGAGACGCCCAGGGACACATAGCCGTGCTTGTCCGGCGGAGTGACGGAAACCATCGCCACGTCAATGGGGAAGGTGCCGTCAGAGAAGAATCGGGTGGACTGGTGGAAGAAAAAGGGTGTGTAGTCCGCCCGTCCTTCCTGCACAGCCTTGCGGGTTGGGCCGCCCACAAACATGGCATTGTGGCGAAGGTGCCCCTTCATCTTGGGATCGCAGTACTCCCCTTTTCCCATGGGAACCCAGTGGACGATCTCCACATCCTTATATTGCTCATAGTTTCGCACCAGCGCATCCACCAGGACGGGGGGTTCATTGGCCGCATGGCCGAAAAAGACCCGGGAACCATCGGGGATCTGCCGGACGGCCTCATCTGCCGTCATTAATTTGGAAGCATAGAGTACCTTCCAGTCTTCCATCTCTTGTACCTCCTTAAAATCTCACATATTTCATCGATGGTATGTCTGGCGGGGGATTTCCGCCACCAACACATTCCGTTGGAATTCGACAAATCATTATAGCAAAAATCTTGCCAATTTAAAAAAACATTCCAGCGAAAAGCCAGAAACCCCTATGACTGTATGGAATTGCGGTTCCTCCCGAAATTCAAAAAAGATCGAATTATTTTCCATGACGGAAACGGGGCCTCGATTATGTGAAAAAAATTGCAATTTTGTGTTCCAAAATTGGAACGAATTTTGAGCAGAGTGCTCCGAAATTGGAACTTGTGAAAACATAAGATTTATGATATAGTCATTTTTGTTAAAAACAAAGCAAAGATGATATGAGTTTTGACGATAAAAAGTGTGATTTCAAATTTGAAATTGCACAAAAGAGCAAAAGGCGAAGGGAGGTGTTCCATTTTTGGAGCAAAAGCAGGTGCGCTCGCAGTTTTCCCATGAGACCATGGAGGAACTGCGCAAGCGAGTTTTGGATTTGGAAGAACAGAACCGTGTCCTGGATGCTTTTATCGAGAACTCTACGGATGCCATCCAGATCTCAGACCGGAATCTGGTGACGCTGCGGATCAACCGGGCTTATGAGGTCCTCACCGGGATTCGGAGAGAGGAGTTAGTGGGGGTGCCGGTGGAGCAGTTGGTGAGAAACCATCTGATTTCCGAATCCTGCGGTGCTATCGTAGCAAAGACCAAAAAGCCACACACCATTGTGCAGACCTTCTATCGCACAGGGCGCAGTGCACATGTGTCCTGCACGCCGGTATTTGATAGCTGCGGTGAGATTGAATTCTATATCTGTAATGACCGGGATTTGGACGAAATCAGCTCTTTGCAGCAGGAGCTTGATAAGATCCGGGGACTGAATGACCAATATCTCCAGGAACTGGAGAGCATCAAGGCCCGGATGGGTGGCCAAAGCAAACTGATTGTGGCCGATAAGGAGATGCTGAAGGTGCTGGCCCTGGCCGCCCGGATAGCCAAGGTGGACTCTACCGCCCTTCTGCTGGGAGAAACCGGTGTAGGTAAGGATGAGATTGCCAGATTTATCCACCAGAACAGCGGGCGGTCCAACCGGCGGTTTGTTCCCATCAACTGCGCTGCCATCACAGAGTCTCTCTTTGAGAGCGAACTCTTTGGACATGAAGGCCATGCCTTCACCGGCGCTGGCAGCAAAGTGAAGCCAGGCCTTCTAGAGGCAGCAGATCACGGAACGCTGTTTCTGGATGAGGTCGGCGAGCTGTCTCTGAATATGCAGGCCAAACTGCTCCATGTGCTGCAGAACCGCTCCTTATCCGCGTGGGCGGCAACGAACCCATACAGGTGGACATCCGAGTGATCGCCGCTACTAACTGCGACTTGGAAGAGATGGTGCAGCAGAAACGCTTTCGGGAGGACCTGTATTACCGGCTGAATGTCATGCCGATCCATATTCCGCCGCTCCGGAAGCGAAAAAATGACATCATTCCTCTGGCTCAGCATTTTCTAGATTACTACAATCAAAAATACGACTTTCATCGGAAACTGTCCCCAGCAACCTGCTTTGCGTTGCTGAACTATCGGTGGGAAGGGAACGTCCGCCAGCTGAAAAACAGCATTGAGCAGGCGACCATCATCACGGATACAGACTTGATTCAGCCGGAGAGCCTGCCGATGAACGTGGCGGGTCCGGAGCCTGTTCAGGATGCTCCGGCAGAGGCGGGACTGAATGAGATGCTGGAGCGTATGGAACTGCGGTATCTCCAGACATTCTACGAGCGGTACGGAAGTATCCGTAAGGCTGCGGAACGCCTGAAACTTCCGCCCACTACGTTCCTACGCCATTGGGAACGGCTACGGCAGAAATATGGAACCTCTTCAGCAGAAGGCAAAGAATGAGGATCTGACGAAATAAACATCCGCTAATGCAATGTGGATACTATGTATTCAAATTCCAAAATGCAATATGAAATGAGTTGGGCCACGGGATGCTTGGAATGCGGGCAACTCTATGTAAATGGCACAGACCTTTGGACCCATGTGGGGAGCTGGGTAAAATCAGCGGGGCGGCTCGTGCGGCTCTGTTGATTCTTTGTACAAGACCATCCGGGCTTTTTTGTGGGCAAGCATCTCGTCCAGCTATAGTTCTGGGCGGCCCGGCCCCACTTCAGTTGCCCCCCACTCGGAAGTGGGGAGGGTGCGAGATTGCCATGGAAACACATTTTCCCCCATAGCATAGCGGGCGCCCTCCGGCCAGATCACAACCGCCCGCAGTACAGGCAGTTGCGGGAGTTTTCTAGGTGGCCGAAAGCAGGACCAAAAACAGAGGGATCGGCTCATCTTTAGGGTCACTTTTCTGGAATACTTAGAAGCACAAACAAAAGTATGGGTCACCGCTGGGATGCACACAGCTTCCTAGAGCTATGCCCCACGCTTCCGGCAGGGACGTCCCATCAGGAAGTGCGGAACCGAAAGCAACGCTACGGATTCTGACCAGACAACCAAGTTGTTACTTTTCTGATAATAGATGCTGCATCCCCCGGCTATTGAGCCAGCGTCGTGATATGGTGTGTCGCTGATAGGAAGCGGCACTAGGCGAGTGGTTTGAAAACTACGCAAAGATTAAGGGTCGCTCCTCCCCCCACCAGACCTGCCGGGGGTACATCGATAACCATATCAAGCCGAATATCGGCAAAGTTCCGCTGGAAAAACTCACTTCTCTGGAGTTACAGAAGCTCTACAAGAAGCTGTTGACCAGCGGGAGAATTGACAGAGTAGAGAGCAGGCACTAGGCAAAGGGCCTGAGCCCCAAGACAGTGCGGAACATCTACCAGATCATCGCCTCAGCCATGAAACTGGCAAAGAAGCAGAGAATCATCGTAGCAGATCCCGCCGAAGCTGGAACATCGGGAGATGAAAACACTGCCCATTGAACAGATGGACTCCTTCCTTAGAGAGGCCAGAGACAGCGGGGTATTCGAGATGTACTACGTGGAGCTGGCAACCGGCCTCCGGCGGGGAGAACTGCTCGGCCTCAAGTGGGAGGACATCGATTTCGAACATGGCAACTTCCAGGTGAAACGGCAAATCGCCCGGATCAATGACGAAATCGTAAAAGCACACCGGAAAAGCAAGAACGCCTACCGGACGCTGCCGCAAGCGGAGGATACCATCCAGGTTCTGAAACAACAGAGGAATAAAACCGGCAGCAGCCCCTGGGTGTTCCCCTCACCCACCGGCGGACCCATCTCGCCGGATAGTTTGCTCCACCAGGTACTGAAACGAGCGGGGCTGCCTCGGGTCAGATTCCACGATCTCCGGCATACCTTCGCCACGCTGGCCTTCCAGAACGGCGTGGACACCAAGGTGGTGTCCGGGATACTGGGGTACTTCAGCGCGGGTTCACCCTGGACACTTATGCCCATGTCACAACAGCAGCCCAGAAGGAGGCAGCAAAAACCATGGAAAAGGTCCTGACGGCAACACTGTAAACAAAAAATCTTCCCCGAAAGCGGAAAAGTCCGGAGGCGGTATTTCCGCCTCCGGGCGCGTTTTTTGACCCATCTGGGTCATGGTTTGGGTCACCCCGGTGTCCAGAAAATGGGGATGTCCAAAAAAGTTGCAAACGGGCAGAAAATCGCCGCTTTCCGGGTGGGAAGCGGCGATTTTATGGTTGCGGGGGCTAGACTTGAACCAATGACCTCCGGGTTATGAGTCACTAATCTAGTGGCCCGTAATCCGGAGGTCGTTTTTCTGTTTTTGCCTTTCATATCAGGCGATACAGCGCCCGACAGCAAAGCACGTTCCGTAGAGCCTGTGTGTCAGTTTTTTCCCTTTTAATTTTAACTATTTTATCCCACTTGCAAAATAACCGCAAACACGGATTTGGCCTTGATCTGCCGTGCTGATTCGAGGCAACTGCAATTACCAAAAACTGCACAACCATGTGGGAAGGCTTACCCCGCTTCGAACTAAGTAAGGATATTTCAAGAAATAAAGCGAAGCTATCCTTCTCATTTCTTGAGCCATGGAACTGGGCAGGGCAAGCACCACATCCAGCTATACGCCGTCTCAGTTCCGAGCAGAAACCTGGCCCAACTTTGGGGGACCAACAGCCCGAAGGACAGAAAAAATCCAGATCTTGTTTGGCCGTGTGAGCCTCTGTGTGTCCTTTGGACTGTTTGCCATTAGAAGAGAATTTGACCTGAACCAGAAACATGTGATATGATGCCTTAGTTTGGAATTGTCTGGGGAGAAGTGCGTGGCCGATGAGTTTGAAGTTGTTACCCACCACACGATTTAGGAAAAATTGAGTTTCCCGCAAAAAGCAGGGGATAGAGGACTGCTGTGGGAAGTCCGGAAGCCTGTTCAAAAAGCCCTACAGTACAGGGCAATGTCATTAAGTTAAGCGTTTTCCGAAGGAACGGCGCACAAAGTAGTAATATATTTCGCACAAATTGGGGGAGACTTAAAAAGCGAAAGTTAAGAACAGGGGTGCCCCGGTTCTTAACTTAGTGACATTGCAGCACAGTTTTTTGAATCAGTATTTCCTGTTTTTTGAACAAAAAGGCCACAATTCGACTTTTGCGTTTTCAGGACAGGCCAATTCCCAGACACTACGATTGCCACAGAGCGACAGGAACTTAAAGGGGAGCCTTGGAGTCAAAAAAACTTGGAACATACTAGCCATTCTTCATCTTGGTATTGCCAGGATTTGTCTCGTCATGCTATAATATATGTTAATTATAGTATACAGCGTTGCAGATTTGTTTTCGGTTTATGGTTTCTGAAATTTTCCAGATGAACTCCATCCGGAAGAATCTTTTGTGAAGAGGTTTTATCAGATATGTCTTACAAAAAAAGACTGGTATATCAAGAGGTCGCGGCGCAGGGAAACTCTCTGGACCCTCTTCTCACTAATAAGCAGGAGTATGCGTATCAGTGGCTAAAAAGCTCGATTATTGAGAATAAAATCAAGCCGTCTACCCTGCTGGTTGAGCGGCATCTGAGTGAAATGCTGCATATTAGCCGGACCCCGGTCCGTACTGCACTTATGCGCCTGGCAGATGAGGGTTTTGTTGTGATCTCGCCCGGGCGAGGTATGGTGGTGGCGCCCCTATACAAACATGATGTCGTAGATGTGTACACCCTTCGGAAGGCCCTGGATGTTCTGGCAATTGAATTGTATATTGGACGTGCAACAAAGGCGTCCATTCAACAGATGGCAGATGCTTTTGATGCGATGGAAGAGGCTTATCATCTCGAAGATTACGCAGAAGTTGCCCAGCAAGACGAGGTCTTTCACGGTATTTATATTCACAACACGGGAAACGGCAGATTAGAAGCGATGCTGGATGGGCTGAAAGACCAGTCCAACCGGATGCGGCATCTCGTTCAAGAAGACCATACCCGCATCATGGCCTCCAGGCGGGAGCATCAGGCGATTTTAGAGGCCGTCGAGGCCAAAGATGTTGAGAAGGCATGTGAAGCTGTTCAACAACATATGATATCGACCATGGAGTACCATCTTCAAAAATTAAAAAATGATGAATCTGCCACATAATTGTGCGGATTTCAGGAAAATGCAGCCTGCTTCCATAAGGAAAGCAGGCGTATTTTTTTCTGATATATAAAAAGTCTGAATGCTGCGGAATCGCTTGAATCAGAAATAATACTAGGAATACCGAGATTCGGAGCAGAATACACATAAGAATTAGGACTGGGCATAGAAATTTGTTAAAAGTGTATATATTTTTTGATCCGAATGTTACAAAAAATAGAATTGATCCCCAGAGCCCATTAAGTATATTGACAAATTCATAAGCCGAATGGTATTCTTGGTATACCAAAAGAACCAAGTAAATTAAAGCGATATATGCGCAGGGAGGAATCAAAATGGTATACGGCACCAAGGGGACGATGCAGGTCGATTATGAAGACCGGATTGACTTTACACGAATGCGGGAGTACCGCGAGGGACGGATTCAGAAGCTCCTGGAAAAGTCTGACTTTTCCTGCCTGATTCTGTTTGCCACAGAGAACAAACGGTATGCAACATCCACGGCGGTAGCCTCTCCAGAAGTCGATAATATGGGAAGGTATGCCATTGTCCCCGCGGCGGCAAACCTTATATTTTTGGATTCGGCTCCGAGGTCGCCAATGAGCGGATTAACTGCTCTTGGATTAAAAATCGGGCCTATCCCGCTCATACAACAATGTTTGGCGCTCTGCCTGCCAGCTGGGGCATGGATGGCGGACATCTGGATAAATTTGAGGCGGATCTCCGAATGGTGATGGAGGAAAATCATCTGGATCCAAAGGCCCCCATCGGTGTAGACAAGATCGACGGCCAGTTGATGGCGGAACTGACGAAGCGAGGTTATAAGCTGGGCGATGGCGAAGAAATCATGTGTGCCGCCCGTGAGATCAAAAACGAGGACGAGATCCAGATCATGATGCAGGCTGCCGCCAGTGTGGACGCAGCTTTCTATCAAATGGCCCGTGCGCTGCATCCCGGCGTGAAGGAGAATGAGTTGCAGGCAGTAGCCGCCGCAGAGCTGCATCGGCAGGGATCACAGTGGATACATAATATCCAGATGACCTCTGGCACCCGGGCACATCCCCACCCGCATCTGTCCTCTGATCGTGTGATCCAGCCTGGCGATATGGTGTTTGCGGATCTCTGCACATTGTTCAATGGCTACCACACCTGTTATTACAGGACGTTGTGCTGCGGTGAACCCTCTGACCAGGCAAAGCGAGTGTATGACAGTGCCTATCAGATGTTGCTGGCCGGAATTGATAAATGTCGGGTAGGCAACACCACAGCAGATATCGTGAATGCATGGCCTGATTTCAAGCACTGGGGCTTTAAAAATGAAGGTGAGGCATTTGGCTTGGCATTTGGCCATGGATTGGGCGTATGCCTGTGGGAGCGGCCCATGATCGAGCGTAGCTTCTCTCTGGAGCATCCTGTGGAGCTGCAGGAAGGCATGGTCATCGCTGTGGAGACCTATGATGGCGAGGGGCATGTGGGTGCCCGCATCGAAGACGAGGTGGTCATCACCAAAGACGGCCCTCTGGTAATCTCCAAGTTCCCCAAAGATAAGCTTCTGGCCTGCCCTATTCTGTAAAGTCTTTCTTGTGTAGCTCTGGCACGGGTGTGCTGATATGTGATATTTAAGGAGGATCTTTTATGGCAAGCATTCAGGGAAAAGTTGCAATCGTAACCGGCTCTGCAAGAGGTATCGGCGCTGGTATTGCTGCCAGATTTGGTAAGGAAGGCGCAAAGGTTATCTGCCTGGACCGCAACCCTGCCGCGGAGACCGTGAACCACATCAAATCCAATGGCGGCGACGCTATGGCTATTCAGTGCGATATTTCTAAGCAGGCCAGTATTGAAGCCGCTGTTCGGCAGGTCTTGGATACTTATGGCACCATTGATATTCTTGTCAACTCCGCAGGTTTGTCCAAGATGGCATCTATCACAGATGCTACTGAGGCAGACTGGGATTACGTGAACAATGTCACTCTGAAGGGCACCTGGTTTATGATCAAAGGTGTAGCACCCACTATGAAAGCCAACAAAAGCGGCAAGATTATCAATATCGCCTCCATTTCCGGCTGCGTTGCCTTTGTGGATCAATCCATCTATTGCGCCGCCAAGGGCGGTGTGGTCAATATGACGCGTGAGCTGGGTGTCGAGCTGGCTCCTTTCGGCATCAATGTAAACGCGATCTGCCCCAGTGTTGTAGATACACCCCTGTTTATCGACATCAATTCTCCGCTGGAGGGCAAATTCCTTCAGGACTGCATTGACGGCCATCCCATTGGCCGGATCTCTACTCCGGATGACATTGCCGGCCCCGCCGTCTTTCTGGCCTCTGATGATGCCAGCTTTATCTGCGGTCACATTCTGATGGTTGACGGTGGCTGGACCGCAAAGTAATTGGCATCATCGTTTGGCGTGTTTTTGAACTTTGAAATTCCCGGGCATTTGTTTTAACAAATGCCCGGGACTAATAAGGAGGAGTTGCTGTCATGGCAAATCTGAAAATTGGCACCATCGGGCTCGGACGCCTGGGTTACCATCATACCAAAAACGTGACTCGGACATTTGGCGCGGAATTGGTAGCAGTTGCAGATGCTTTCCCAGATGCTTTAAAACGGGGTGAAACGGATTTCGGAGTAAAAGGTTATGCAGACTACCATGATCTGATCAATGACCCTGAAGTGGAAGCCATTGTCATTGCAACGCCGACCCAGACTCACTATGAGGTATTGATGGCGGCAATTCCCAGCGGAAAGCCGATCTTCTGTGAAAAGCCCATTACCTTTGAGCTTGACGAGGCGGAGAAGATCGTAAAAGAAGTTGAACGATACAACGCCTTTGTCATGATCGGCTATATGCGCCGGTACGACCCTGCTTACATGGCCGGAAAAAAGATGATCGAAAGCGGCGAATGCGGTAAGCCCATCTATGTCCATGACTGCTGCAGAGATCCCAAAGGACCTCCCCCCAACTATGTCCCGCAGAGCGGCGGTCTGTTTGTGGATATGGGTGTACATGATTTGGACATCGTCCGCTGGATGATGGGCTGCGAGATCACGGAAATCTATTCTCGCGGCAGTGTACTGAAATACGACTTCCTCAATGAATTGAACGATGTGGATCATGGCCAGATGCTGCTGAAGTTCGAAAATGGTGCTCTGGGAATGATCGAGGTCTGCCGCAATGGCAATAATGTTTATGAATGCCGTACAGAGGTCGTTGGTAAGGAGAAGACCATTCTGGTTGGGCAGGACCGTCTGACCAATGTGACAATGATCGGAGACCGCAGTCGCACCACAGATATGTCTGACTGGGTTCTGGAACGCTTTAAGGATGCCTATGAAGGCGAATTGCAGGCATTTGTTGACTGCGTCCGGGCAGGCAACCCCTCTCCCGTAGACGCCTATGACGGGCTGGTCGGTATCAAACTGGCCCTGGCTGCCACCGAATCTTACCGCACAGATAAACCAGTACAACTAACTTATTGAAAAACAGAGTAAACCACAGAGAACTCACTGATACTACGCATAATATAAAAAGGTAGGTGAAATATCAGCGATGTTTACTGCTATCAGTATGGCTATATGCTTGCTGGTCGTCTTTGTCTATGTGGTCTATAAAACCAGACAGATCAATGTCAGCGGCAGTGACGGATATAATTTGTGCCACAATTCTGCTGACAAACCTCTCTACTGAGCAACTGGTAGGCCTGAGCGGGCAGGTCTATTCCTCCAACATGGGTCCAATGGCCTGGGAAGCTCCTGCTTGTATCGGCGCAATCGGCTTAGCATTTATCTTCCTGCCCCACTATTTCCGGCAGGGTGTTATGACTGTCCCAGAGTTTTTAGAGACCAGATATGATGCAGGCGTCAAAAAGCTGGTTGCTTTTTTGCTGCTTGCCACATATTTGCTGACATTCCTGCCGACCGTACTTTATTCCGGCGCGCTGGTTTTTGAACAGATGTTCAATGTCGGCGAGATCCTGAATATCAGTCATTTCACTGCGGTTGCACTGGTCACGTTTATCTTGGGTTTGGTAGGGGCTTTTTATACCATTGTTGGCGGTGTTAAAGCCTCTGCCTCTGCGGATACCATTTATGGCATCCTCTTCGCGATCGGTGGCTGCGCCGTGCCGATTTTTGCCTTAATCTTCTTGGGAAACGGCAACTTTTTAGATGGCTTCCAAGCCCTTCTGTCCAGGGTCCCGGCTGAGAAATTTACCGCAATCAACTCAGCAACCGCTACTGCGCCCGAGGTCCCCTGGCCAATTTTGTTTACTGGCATGGTGTTTAACATGCTGTACTATTTTGGATGTAATCAATCCCTTGTACAGCGGGCTCTGGGAGGAAAAAGTCTGGCAGAAGCCCAGAAGGGCGCCCTGTTTTTCGGTCTGATTAAGGTGTTCTGTCCTCTGATCCTCTGCTCTACAGGACTGTTTGCCTATGCGATCTTTGGCGATACGATCGAAGTGGCTGATATGGCGTATCCTATGGTGGTTGCAGAAGTCCTACCTGCCCCCCTGCTGGGCTTTGTCGGAGCCGCTATTGTTGGCGCAATCCTGAGTTCCTATGCCGGTACACTGAACTCCTGTGTAACGTTGTACTCTCTAGAGTTCCATGAAAGCATTTTCAAAAAGAAGCTCAGCGACAAAGGGCTGCAATCATTTCCATAGGCATTGCACCGTTCATCATGTATGCGCCTTCCGGCCTGTACGATTTTCTGCAAAGATTTTTTGGCACGTTCAATGCTCCTACACTGGCGGTTGTTCTGTATGCGATTTATTCCCGCAAGGTTACACCGCTGGCCGCAAAGGCTGCGTTCTGCGTACATATCCCCCCTGTACTGGCTGGCGACGCTGTTGCTGCCACAGGTCCATTACCTCTATTTCTTTGCGATTCTCTTCCCGTTTGATGTGTTGGTGATGTATGTTATCACCAAGCGGCACCCCCGAACAGAACTGATTGAGATTCAAGAAAAAGCACAGGTTGATATGACCCCCTGGAAATACGGCAAATTAGTTGCTGTTTTGTCGATTTTAGCACTGCTGGGCATGTACTTTGTTTTCTCTCCGTTGTGTTTAGCAAAGATATAATTTGTGCTAAATTTTACTTTCATTTTATCTCCTAATCGGAGATATTTCCGAAAATTATATGGCCCTGTGTTTTCAGCACAGGGCCATATAATTTTATATACCTCAGAGGCCGGTCCCACTTTGAGCAGTCAAAGGCCCCAGGGCGGTGAGACGCTCCCCCGTTTGGCTTTGTGAGCCGCTGTGTGCCCTCTTTCATCAGAGGGCACGCAACAGCATCTTCCCGCGTCCGCCCTTTTGGGGCAGTTTGGACCTTATTTCAGGAATTTGAGGAGAACGAAAGAAAAGGCATTCGGCTATGGATTTATCAAGGATTAAAAATGCACTTATTTGAATAAGTTCATATTCAATAAATGTGCATAAAGGTGCGGCCCCACGCTGCATGGATCGGCCAGTGCCGTAGGATAAAGGCCGTAGGCACGGGCGTCCTCTGGCCAGATTACAACTGCCCGCAGCATGGGCGGTTGCGGGAGTTTTTCAGGTGGCCGAAAGCACGAGCAAAAAGTATAGGTCACCGCTGGGATGCACACAGCTTCCTGGAGCTATGCCCCACGCTTCCGGCAGGGACGTCCCATCAGGAATTGCGGAACCGAAAGCAACGCTACGGATTCCGACCAGACAACCAAGTTGTTGCTTTTCTGGTAATAGATGACGTATCCCCCGGCTATTGAGCCAGCGTCATGATATGGTGTGTCGCTGATGGGAAGCGGCGCAGCTACATAAGAGCCCTGCACACACGGTTCTACCGGGAGCCGGAGCTTTGGAGTACCCGGGCGGCACTGGAACACACCTGCAGAAAAATCAAAGGAAGATTAGGGAGCAAGACCAGGAAATTCTGTTACAGCTGGCGGATCGGGAGAACGAACTGCGGGTGGAGACCTCCCTGGTACCTTTATCGCCGGGTTTCAGCTGGGCATGGGGATTGCTGGGGGACTGGAGCCCTATTCTTTCGAAGACGCGGAAGAAAAGCAAGCCACAGAGTGGGTGAAAACAGGGCGTCCCCACGTCAAAGATTGATATGGTATACAAAGAGAAAGAGCTGCCGCTGGCAGCTCTTTCTTAAATTTCTGATAACAGTAGCTGTAAGCCCTGGCTGTTTCTTTTCTGTGGTATTGTGTGTCGTTGAAAGGGAGGCGGATGCCATGGCAAAGAAACGGGCCAACGGAGAGGAAGATGCCTCTGCCGGAGGACGCGATCCGGGCCATTTTTACCCAGCTGTAATTTTAAGCCGATCAATACATCTCCGTGAGCTTTTGATAGGTTTCCACCCGGCGATCCTGCAGATAGGGAACATCCGTTGCCCGGTGATAGGCCACATCGTCCAGATCCACGGTTTGTACCAACAAAAACTCTTCATCCACAGGCGCTTCTGCCAGAAGATGTCCACGATAGTTATAAATCTTGTTATTGCCAAACATATAACAGTCATCCTCAGTTCCAACGCGGTTGATTCCTGCCACAAAGCAGCAATTTTCTAGGGAGCGGGAGCCGAAATAGGTGTCCCACATATCCTTATCACGGATAGGGAACGCACTGGGGAGAGAATCAGCTCCGCCCCCGGACAGTGCCAGGATCCGGGAGACCTCTGGAAACCCGCCGTCATAACAGATCATGAGACCCACCGTGCCGAAATCCATGTGGAACACAGGGTACCGGTCACCAGCCCTGAACCAAAAGCGCTCTCCCGCCCACAGGTGGGTCTTGTTATAGGTCCCCATAAGCTGTCGCATTTCTGAAATCACAATCAGGGCTGATTTCCGCTATATTTTACCACTACGCCGCCGCCTGGTCTGGGTCGGTTGACCGGATCGCACTTGTCTGCATAATTGGGATGCATCCGTGGGCGTTGTCGGCCGAAGCGGAAACTCTGGAACAAATTGCTTTTCCAGATATTCTCCAAGGTCAGGCCAAGCGCCTCCGTAATCCGCCAGTGAGGAAGGGGGAAGCGGCTCCCTGCCTGGTGGACGAGGCCGATCTCGTTATCCAAGCACCACATGGACCGGAAGGCTTTCCTCGGGGCGCTCTCCAGAAAGCCGCACGGGGAGGAAGGCACACTGCAGATCATCCAGTCTCAGGCTGGACGCAAGCTCCAGTCCGCCCCGGTGCTGAGGGGCTTGCCGGTTAATACGAACAAGTCATGTCAGTCACAGACTCCGGGAAATCCCAGCTGTTTCGGCGACAAGAGGCCGGTGAATCCGGGGCCTCTGCCCTTCATACAATGGGAGCAGATCCCGCTGCACCTTATACGCACTTAGCCGTCACGACGCTCCATATGGATGGCCAGGCAGGATTAAACAGGTCCTATCCGCATTGACCAACTGCATCGCACTCCCTCAGATGTCCTCACTCAGAATGCGCCCTGCCGCCAGGACAGCGGCGATCTGTTAAGGCGCCACAGAAGCGCACCATGCTAATACGTAACCGAACGAAGTTACCTCTGA
>VOFI01000591.1_pt1 | contig 19564 bp, 37 predicted proteins | sample 5384131 | NCBI WGS metagenome assembly VOFI01 (sample SAMN12384728, study PRJNA508395) | human gut metagenome | isolation source: healthy gut H | host: Homo sapiens
CCTATCAATATCACTTGTGTGATATTAATCTAATTTACGAATACAGCGACCGTATCAATCACATTTGTACCGCGCATGAACAAGGTGCTGCGCATGCGGCAGATGGTTATGCTCGTTCCAGCGGAAAAACAGGTGTTTGTATTGCTACGTCAGGTCCGGGAGCTACCAATTTGGTAACCGGTATTGCAACCGCCTATATGGATTCTATTCCAATGGTTGCCATTACAGGTAATGTAAATTTAAACTTATTAGGTTTAGACAGCTTTCAGGAAGTAGATATTACAGGCGTTACCATGCCGATTACAAAACATAACTTTATTGTAAAGAAAATTGAATACTTGGCAGATACCATTCGTCAGGCATTTCGTATTGCACAGGAAGGCAGAAAAGGTCCTGTATTAATTGATGTTCCAAAAAGACATTACAGGACAACTGTATGAATTCACTCCTGCAACAAAAAAGCATTGGATGAAGCACAGCAGGAAGCAATGCATTTACCAATCAGCAAAAAGCCGGTAGAGGTAAAAAGAATCCAAAATAGAACGCGCATTGGAGTTGATTTCCAAAAGTGAACGTCCCTTTGTTTATACAGGCGGTGGTTTGCTTGCGGCAGAGGCCTGCAATGAGCTGAAAACTTTAGTAGAAAAAAATAGATGCGCCGGTTTCTTGTTCGTTGATGTGTCAGAGGAGGATTTGACCAGGCAGATGACCGTTATATGGGTATGCTTGGCATGCATGGAACAAAAACAGCGGCAGAGGCGCTAAAGCATTGCGATTTATTTTTAGCAGTAGGCACGTTTTCTGACCGTGTCATTTGTAATGCAAAATTTGTTTGCACGCCATTGCCCAATTATTCAAATTGATATTGACCCGGCAGAATTTAATAAAAATATTGATGTTACTCTAAAGTTAGGCGGAGATGCCAAGCAGATTTTATCTTTGCTCAATGAAAAGTTGGAGCAGCAGAATCATAAAGAATGGATTGAACAAATCAAAGCTTGGAAGAAAGAATATCCGTTGAGACAAGAAGCAATTGACCCAAATGGCGTAACACCTCAAATGTTGTTTGATGCTTTGAATGAACTGACCAAATCAGAAGCGATTATTGCAACAGAAGTAGGTCAACATCAAATGTGGGCTGCACAGTTTTTATGAATTCCGTCATCCGAGACAATTTATTACATCAGGCGGACTGGGCACCATGGGCTTTGGTCTTGGGGCCGCTATGGGTGCCCAGGTAGCAAATCCTGATAAAAGGTTATCAATATTGCAGGAGACGGCAGTTTCCATATGAACTGTAATGAACTTTCCACCTTGGCAAAATATCAAATTCCGATGATGGAGCTGGTTGTGGATAACTCTGTGCTGGGCATGGTACGCCAATGGCAGAAATTGTTTTATGACAATCGTTTTTCTCAAACAACACAGGATAAGAAAACCGACTTTGTAAAATTAGCCGAAGCATTTGGAGTAAAAGCATTTGAAATCCATACCAAGGATGAGCTGATTCCTGTACTGAAAGAGGCACTCGGTTTGAAAGAGCCTGTTTTGGTTGCTTGTCATATTCATCGTGATTTTAACGTATTGCCAATGGTTCCTGCCGGTGCTTCTGCAGAAGAACCAATACTGGAAATGTAAGAAAGAGAGGTCGCCATAATGAATCATACTGAAGAAAAAGATTATATCTTATCCGTACTGGCACAAAACCATGCAGGCGTCCTGCTTCGCATTGCAGGCTTATTCAGCCGCCGCTGCTACAATATCAAAAGCATTGTAGCAGCGCAAACGGAAGATAATAACAGATCCAGAATTTTAATTGTTGTACAGGGGGATGACCGTATTGTACGGCAGGTGGATAAACAATTGAGTAAACTGGTGGAAATTGAGCAAGTGACTGTACTCAACGATAACGAGGCGGTTGTAAGAGAACACTTATTGATAAAATTGGGCGCAGCGATATGACCTCCAATCAATTGGTTGCAATTGCAAATGTATTCCATGCAAATATTTTAAATGTTTCCTCTACCGATATGATTGTAGAACTCACAGGAACTCCTTCCACACTGGATTCTTTTGTGGAATGCTGTAAACCATATCATATTGTAAAAGATTTTACGTACGGGTACTATGGCAATGGAAAAATAATAGCAGTAACAAAACGGAACACTGCAAAAGGGAGAATGATGATATGCTTACACTAGACAAAAATACCATGCGGCCTACGTATTGCGGGACGTAGTGCGAAAGACAGATTTGATTCTGGCCCCCCATTTAAACCCGGATTGCGAACTGTATTTAAAAACAGAAAATCTGCAAACAACCGGTTCGTTTAAAGTGCGCGGTGCATACTATAAAATTTCACAGCTTTCCGACGAGGAAAAATCAAAAGGCGTTATTGCCTGTTCAGCAGGAAACCATGCACAGGGGGTTGCCTTGGCAGCTGCCAAACACTTAATTTGCATTCCGGACGGCGCTCCTATTTCAAAAGTGGAAGCAACAAAACGTTATGGAGCAGATGTTTGCCTTGTCAAAAGGTGTATACGATGACGCCTATCAAAAGCCTGTGAATTGCAGCAGGAAAGCGGAAGTACCTTTTATTCATCCGTTTAATGATGAAGATGTGATTGCCGGTCAAGGTAGCATTGGTTTAGAATTATTGGACCAATTGCCGGAATTGGATGCCGTAATTGTGCCTATTGGCGGAGGCGGGTTAATCGGCGGCGTTGCATTTGCAATTAAATCGCTGCGTCCGGAATGTAAAGGTATACGGTGTGCAGGCAGTAGGCGCGCCTTCTATGTATAATTCTGTAAGACATCATCACGTAGAAACATTAGATTATGTTTCTACCATTGCAGACGGTATTGCAGTGAAACAGCCGGGAGATTTAACATACGATTTATGTGAAAAATATGTAGACGAAATTGTCACCGTAACAGATGATGAAATCTCCACAGCGATTTTAATGTTAATTGAACAACAAAAACTGATTGCCGAAGGCGCAGGTGCAGTTGCGGTTGCAGCGGCGTTGTTTAATAAAGTAGACGTCAAAGGCAAAAAAGTAGCATGTCTTGTCTCAGGCGGCAACATTGATGTTACCATTTTGTCCCGTGTGATTTCCCGTGGTTTGCTAAAAACAGGGCGCTCTGCCGATATTACTATTGAACTGGTGGATAAACCGGGTCAATTGAGTGATGTATCACGAATTATTGCGGAGACAGGCGGAAACGTAGTGGCTGTACATCATGACAGAAGCGGTGAAAATACAAATGTAAACGGCTGTTATTTACATTTGGTAATGGAAACCAGAGACCATGCGCATATTTTGGAAATTGAAAACGCTCTGACCAATCAGGGTTATAAAATTATAGGAAGAGAGAGACGATGTATATGTTAAAAAAAAAAAGTAAGTACAGAAAAAGCTCCCGCAGCAATCGGACCATATTCTCAGGCAGTTGTAAACGGAAATATGCTGTATACCAGCGGACAAATTCCGATTATTCCGGAAACCGGTGAATTGGTACAGGGGAACATTACCGCGCAGGCAGAGCAGGTGATGAAAAATCTAAACGCAGTGCTGGAGGCTGCAGGTACCACATTTGCAAATGTGATTAAAACAACTTGTTTTTGGCAGACATGAATGATTTTTCTGCTTTTAATGCAGTATATGAGACGTATTTTACGGAGAAACCGGCTCGTTCTTGTGTAGCTGTAAAACAGTTGCCCAAAAATGCATTGGTAGAAGTTGAGCTGATTGCATCCATATCATAAAAAAGCTGTCTGATTTCAGACAGCTTTTTATGATGAAAGACAGATCTACGCTTGAATAAAGTATAGCGATATGGTATACTTTAAAATATGTAATTTTAAGGGAGGTTTGATTATGCCTGCATTGGAAGCGAAAAAAAGAATATCTACTGGGTAGGCGTGTTAGATAAAGAATTGCGCAATTTTGATACTATTATGCATACAGATTACGGTACTACGTATAACTCTTATTTGGTAGAGGCAGCGAAAAAACAGTTTTGTTTGATACAGTAAAAGAGCCGTTTTTTGAAGAGCATCTCGAACATATTCGTCAAGTATGCGATCCCTCTGAAATTGATTATATTGTAGTAAACCATACGGAACCTGACCATAGCGGAAGTATTTTAAAGCTGTTGGAATATGCGCCGAATGCAAAGGTAGTTGCTGGAAAAGTAGCGCTGAATTGCACTTGAGCGAAATATTCAACGCCCCTTTTTCCTTCTATCATGGTAACAGAAAAAGATACCCTTGATATTGGAGGTATGACCCTTCAGTTTATCAGCGCGCCAATGCTTCATTGGCCGGACAGCACTTATACATATATTCCTCAGGCAAAAGCACTGTTTACATGTGACAGTTTTGGGTGTCATTTTGCAGATGAACGTGTGTTTAACGACCTGATTGATACAGATTTTTCAGAATCCTATCAATATTACTACGATAATATTATAGGACCATATGCACACCAAGTATGGCAAATGCGTTAAAGAAAATTGAGCCTTTGGAAATAGAGTTGATTGCCAATGGGCATGGTCCTGTTTTGCGCAAAGATATTCCTCATTATATCGAATTATATCAAAAATGGTCTGCTCCTGTTGTGAGAGAAAACAAGCAAGTAGTCATAGCATATGCCTCCTGTTATGGATATACCAAAATGCTGGCAGAAAAAATTGCAGAAGGAATTCGTCATGCAGGTATTGATAATTTAAAAGTATTGGATTTAGAAACAACAGATTTGGAGGAAGCAGGTAAACAACTGCAGCAGGCGGACGGATTTCTATTGGGGTCGCCCACTTTGGTGGCGGATGCATTACCTCCTGTGTGGCAGATGCTTACTTACATCAACCCTATTATCCAGAAGGGGCGTTTTGCGGGGGCGTTTGGTTCTTATGCATGGGGAGGAGAAGCAGTACCGAATTTGCTGCATAGAATGGAAAAGTTAAATTTGAAACTGCCGGTGGAAGGTTACCGTGTCAAGTTAAAACCAAGTGATGAACAATTGCAAGAAGCTTTTGTATATGGAGAAAATTTTGCAAAAGCAATGCTGGAATAAGGGGAACCTCATAGTCGATAAAAAAAGAACTGCAAATTTGCAGTTCTTTTTTTTGTCTGTTGTATCCAATAGCAAATAGAACATCATAGTGCTGTCTTTTCATGGATATCATACAAAAATTTCTACTGTCTTGTCAGCTGTATTGACATATAGTTGCGGTTGTGCAATACTGGTATACATAAGTTTAAATCCTACCAATATGCTGTGGCGGGAATCCCAAGAAATGGAGTTGTATTGTATGCAAGCGTTGAAGGAACGAATCCAAAAGTTAAAAAAAGAGCGTGACGCAGTTATTTTAGCGCACTTTTTATGTTGACGGCTCGGTACAGGAAATTGCCGATTATGTTGGCGACTCTTACTATTTAAGTAAAAAAAGCATCTGAAAGTCCATGTAAAACCATTTTGTTTTGCGGTGTGGAATTTATGGGGAAAGTGCAAAAATTTTAAATCCCGAAAAAACTGTGATTATGGCAGATGTGGAAGCAGACTGTCCCATGGCACATATGGTAACGCCTGATGATATTAAAAAAGTAAGAGAAGCTTATGACGATTTGTCCGTAGTATGCTATATCAACTCTACCGCACAAACAAAAGCTTATTCCGATGTTTGTGTTACTTCTTCCAATGCGGAAAGAATTGTAAAGGCACTGGAACAAAAAATATCTTTTTATTCCGGACGGAAATTTAGGGCGTAATCTTGCAGCAAAAATTCCTGAGAAGAATTTCATCTTTCATACAGGCTATTGCTGTGTGCATCAAGACATTATGGCTTACCATGTACAAGATGCCATGAAAGAATATCCCGATGCAAAGGTGTTGGTGCATCCGGAGTGCAGTCCGGATGTGGTAGCTTTGGCAGACTATGCAGGAAGTACTTCGGGAATCTTAGAGTATGCAACCAAAAGTGACGCACAGGAATTTATTATTTGTACCGAAACAGGAATCTTCTACAATTTGCAAAAAAAGGCAAATCCCGACAAGAAGTTTTATGCGGTGAAAAAAGCACCAAGTTTGTGACGATATGAAAAAAATTACACTAGAGAAAGTGGAGCTTGCGCTTAAGCAAGGTGTTCCAATGGAACTTGATGAAAATTTGATGAAAAAAGCAGAAGGTGCATTAAAGCAGATGCATCAAATTGCGCAATAAGAGAGAAGGGCAAGTATGGAACATCAAGCAGATGTTATCATAGTGGGAACAGGCGTGGCAGGGCTTTTTGTGCGTTACAGCTGCCAAAAAGAATTACATATTTTGATGATAACAAAAGACAAAGCGGAACACAGTGATTCTTATTTGGCACAGGGCGGAATTTCCACCTTGAGAACTCCGGAAGATTACGACAGCTATTTTGAAGATACCATGCGTGCAGGTCATTATAAAAACAATCCGGACTCTGTTGATGTTATGATTCGGTCTTCTCCGCAGATTATTCAAAATCTGATTGATTTTGGTGTGGAATTTGAACGTACATCAGATGGACTGTCCTATACCAGGGAAGGCGCCCATTCCACATTCCGTATTTTACATCATAAAGATATTACAGGTTACGAGATTACCAGTAAATTAATGGCACAAGTGCAGCAGCGTCCCTATATCCATATTGAAGAATACACTTCTATGGTCGATATTATAGAACAAAATCACGTATGTACAGGAGTGGTTGTAAGAACCAAAGACGGACAGATACAGCCTATATATGCAAAATCAGTGGTACTTGCTACAGGTGGGCTGGGCGGTTTGTTCCAAAATTCTACCAACTATCCCCATATTACGGGGGACGCTTTGGCAATTGCATTAAAACATCACATTGCATTACAGGATATCAATTATATCCAAATTCATCCTACTACCTTATATTCTGAGAAAAAGGCCGCAGCTTTTTTAATTTCAGAATCAGTCAGGGAGAAGGCGCTGTCTTGCTCAATGAAAAGGGAGAACGTTTTGTCGACGAACTGCTGCCCAGAGACGTGGTCACAAAAGCAATCAAAGACGAGATGAAAAAAACGAATGCCAAATTTGTGTACTTATCCATGGAACATATGGGAGCAGATGTGATAAAAAACGTTTTCCCAATATTTATGAATATTGTCTTGCGCAAGGCTACGATATTACAAAGGAACCCATTCCCGTTACTCCCGCTCAGCATTATTTTATGGGCGGCATTCAGGTAGATTTAAACAGTAAAACAGATATGGATTGTTTGTATGCCATAAGGTGAAACAGGCTGCAACGGCGTACACGGAGCCAACCGTTTGGCCAGCAATTCTTTATTGGAAAGTTTGGTATTTGCAAAAAGAGCTGCTTTGCATATTAAAGAGAATATGTCAAAAGAAATGCCGCCATCTCAACCAATTGATGTGCAGCCGTATCAAGATGCGGAATTATTAAAACAACAATATAAACAATGTATCTTAAATGAAATTAAAAGAAAGGACCGTGCATTTTATGATCAATGGTGTCACGATGAAAATACTTGCAGATGATTACATTTTACGTGCACTGCAAGAAGATGTAACCAGTGAAGATGTGACGACAAATGCAGTTATGCCTATGCCAAAACAGGGCAAAGCGCAGTTGATTTGTAAAGAAACAGGTATCATTGCAGGACTAACTATCTTTGAACGTGTCTTTCAGCTTCTTGACAGCAAGAGTGAATTTACCGGCTTTTTTCAAGATGGAGATGTGGTAAAAAAGGGAGATATCGTAGGTGAAATCAAAGGCGATATACGCGTTTGCTTATGGGAGAACGTACTGCATTAAATTATTTACAGCGTATGAGTGGTATTGCTACCATCACAAAATGAAATGGCAAAAGAATTGCAGGGGACCAAAACAAAATTGCTGGATACCAGAAAGACAACTCCTAATATGCGTCCTTTTGAAAAATATGCTGTTACCGTAGGGGGAGGCTATAATCATAGATATAACCTCTCAGATGGTATTTTGATTAAAGATAACCATATTGGTGCAGCCGGCAGCATAACAAAAGCCATTCAAATGGCAAAAAAGAGTATGCTCCGTTTGTTCGTAAAATCGAAGTGGAAGTAGAAACACTTGCAATGCTGGACGAAGCATTGGAAGCAGGAGCCGATATTATTATGCTGGATAATATGGACATTGAAACGATGAAAGAAGCAGTAAAACGAACTGCAGGCCGAGGGCGGAAACAGAATGCTCAGGCAATGTGACAAAATCCCGACTCAAAGAAATTGCTGCAATTGGGGTAGATTATGTTTCGTGCGGTGCTTTTGACCCATTCTGCTCCAATTTTTGGATTTTTCCCTGAAAAAATTTGTCGCCCATAGAATAGGAGTCATACATATGGAAGGTGATGCAAGACGTCAGGAATTATTACGGTTAATTTCAAAAGTCAAAAACCCATTTCAGGAACAGAGCTGGCTCAAACATTACATGTGAGCCGTCAGGTTATTGTACAAGATGTTGCTTTTTTATTGAGAGCAAGCAAATACCCTATTTTTTGCAACAAACCGTGGTTATGTCTTGCTACAAGACGATACCCACCATGTCACAAGGGTTATCAGAGTAAAAACACAATAGCCATCAAATTGAGGAAGAGCTAAATGTCATCGTAGATTGTGGTGCCCGCGTGCTGGATGTAACCGTAGAGCATGAGATATACGGTATCATACGAGCAGATTTAAAAAAAGTTGCTTCCAGGCAGGAAGTAAAGCTGTTTTTAAAGGATTTATACGAAAACCAGACAAAACCACTAACAGACTTAACAAACGGAATTCATTCCCATACCATTGAGGCAAAGTCGGAAGAAATTTTGATTTAGTGGAAAAAACTCTGAAGGAAAAAGGATTTTTATATTTATAATATTTGGAAGCAGTAAAATGTATACAGATTTTACTGCTATTATTATAACTGTCTATTGTTTATGTTGTATAAAAAAATAACAAAGATTGTCTATTTTTTATCTATTATTGACAATGTGTACGGATATGGTATACTAAATACATCAATTTAATGAATAAAATTTCATGCGGATTTTAGACGCTTGAAACAGGAGGAATGTATTATGTCAGAAAGATTTTATATGCCATCAATGAGTTTAATGGGGGCAGGATGTATTGAAGAAGTACCGGCCGAAATCAAAGAACTTGGTTTAACCAAAGCACTTATCGTTACGGATAAAGTGTTAAATCAAATTGGTCTGGTGGGAGAGCTAACAAAACTGTTAGAGCAAAATGGTATTCAATACGCAATTTATGACGGAGTACAACCAAATCCGACTGTTGCAAATGTAAATAACGGTTTAGCTATGCTCAAAGAAGAAAATTGCGACTTCGTAATTTCTTTTGGCGGTGGTTCTTCTCATGACTGCTGTAAAGGTATTGCCTTGCTTGCAACCAACGGCGGAGTCATTGGAGACTATGAAGGTGTAAACCGTTCCAAAAACCGCAGCTGCCAATGATTGCAGTGAACACAACCGCAGGTACAGCCAGTGAAATGACTATTTTCTGTATCATCACTGATGAAGAACGTCACGTAAAATGGCTTTGGTAGATAAAAATATGACTCCGATTATTGCAGTCAATGATGCAAACTTAATGTTGAATATTCCAAAAGGCACTGACAGCAGCAACAGGTATGGACGCATTGACCCATGCTGTAGAAGCATATGTTTCTACCAATGCAACTCCTGTTACAGATGCTTGTGCACAAAAGGCAATTGAATTAATCACAAAGTATTTAAGAACTGCAGTGCATGAAGGAAAAAATGTAGAAGCAAGAGAAAAAATATGGCTTATGCTGAGTATTTGGAAGGTATGGCATTCAATAATGCTTCTTTGGGTTATGTACATGCAATGGCTCACCAATTGGGTGGTATGTTTGATTTACCTCACGGTGTATGTAATGCAGTTTTGCTGCCTCATGTACAGGAATATAATGCACAAGTTGCAGCAGGAAGATTGAGGGACATTGCAAAATTCATGGGTGCAGATGTAGAAGGATTAAGCGAGCAAGAAGGTGCAAGAAAAGCAATTGACTTGATTAAAGAACTGTCAAAAGATGTTGAAATTCCTTCCGGTTTGGACGAATTAAAAAGTTCCTGAGGATGCTTTTGACGAACTTGCAACCAATGCACTAAAAAGATGCTTGTGGTTTTACCAATCCAAAGCAAGCTACTCATGAAGAAATTGTAGCTATTTTTAGAGCTGAACGTTAAACATAAAAGAATCAGTTTTACATAAAGAACGCCTATTCATTTGAATAGGCGTTCTTTATGTAAAAGGAAAAAAGATTGTTCTAAATGAATCATAGAAATTGCTGCAAACTATCAAAGTGATAGTACAAAAGGAAAAAAAATTACATCAATAAAATAACAGAGCAGAAGAAATTTTACCAGATACGTCTGAAATCAAAGGTAGAACTTTTTAAAATCGAAATAACTTTGGAAAATGAAACAGATAAAAATATTCAACCGGTAATAAAAACGTAAAGATGAAATACGAAAAATAAATTATGTAATGCTATTAAATCCGGCGTAGTTGCGCTTAGAGACAATCGTAAGACCAACTGTCTAGCAATGATATATCAAAGAGTAAAAGCTCAATAACCAAATCTTATCTATAAAGTAGATAAGATTTGGTTATTGATGTATTGCCAAGATAGAATACGAGGAAACTATATTATCTTTTCATTTGTTTTCTTCCATTTCGATAAGGTACAGCAGCATACATTAACAGGTGATAATACAATCAATTTCACATGATTTTGATAGATATGAAAGTGAATATTTTATAAGTATAAAAAACAATTTAGGTTTCGTGATAGATGAAACATATTCGTTTTACATTGAATGATTTTTGTTTGAATACAGTTGGTCAAATGTTTACTGTGTTTTTCAAAGAAACCTATATTGGCATTAAGATATTTTTGAGAGACGATATTTAGGGTGTTGCCTATTGATTTTAGGAGCGCTGTTTTTTTAAAGTAATATTCCCAGTACAAATTTGAAAACATGGGTTGGTTTGCATGCAGTAAATTACGGAATTCCACATGTTTTTTTCATATGGGTTATATTAGTAATTGACACAAAAAATTAAAATGGTGGTATAGTATGAACAACACCCCCTGAGGGGTGGGGTGATAAGAGGTGAAAATATATGAAGCAAAAATTTCAAGTAACAGGTATGACTTGCTCTGCATGCTCTGCTACAGTAGAACGAAATGTAAAAAAGTTGGAGGGCGTAAAGAGGTCACTGTGAATCTTTTGTCCAATTCTATGGTTGTTTCTTATGATGAAGACAAAGTAAATAACCAAACAATTATAGATACAGTGGTAAAGGCTGGATATCAAGCTGCTTTAGAGCAAAAAAATAATCAGAAAAAAGCATCTGCACACCGAACATTTCACCTGTGGAACAAGATATTAAAAATATGAAATTCAGATTGATTTTATCTTTTGTATTTTTAATACCGCTGATGTATATTTCTATGGGGCATATGTTTGGTGCTCCATTACCCAACTTTTGACAGGTAATGAAAATGTATTGTCATTCGCTTTGACTCAATTTTTATTAACATTGCCTGTTGTTTATGTAAACCGCAAATATTTTCAGGCGGGTTTAAAAATTTAGTAAAGCTTCATCCAAATATGGATTCCTTAATTGCAATTGGTTCTTCTGCCGCTTTGATTTACGGTGTATTCGCAATTTATCAAATAGGAATCGGGTTAGGCTATCAAGATATGGAAACGGTTCATCACTATACTATGGATTTGTATTTTGAGTCTTCCGCAATGATATTGGCTTTAATTACGCTTGGTAAATTTTTAGAAACAAAATCTAAAGGCAAAACCTCAGAGGCAATTACAAAGTTATTGCATTTAGCGCCAAAACAGCAACGGTCATTCGTAACGGAGAAGAGCAAGAGATTCCTGTGGAAGAAGTTGTGGTAGGGGATCGTATTGTGATTAAACCCGGACAAAGTATTCCCGTTGACGGTGTTATTATAGAAGGCAGTTCTTCTGTTGACCAATCTGCGTTAACAGGTGAAAGTATCCCTGTGGAAAAAAATGTTGGAGATAAAGTCATTGCCGCATCTGTTAATAAAATGGGCTCTTTTTCCATATGGAGGCCCAAAAGGTTGGAGATGATACCACGTTGGCTCAAATTATCCAATTGGTCGAAGATGCAAATGCTTCAAAAGCTCCCATTGCTAAATTAGCAGATAAAATCAGCGGTATTTTTGTTCCTGTGGTCATTACCATTGCCGTAATTGCTACCATTGTATGGCTGATTTTGGGGTATCCGTTTGAGTTTGCACTTTCTATTGGCATTGCTGTATTGGTTATCTCTTGTCCGTGTGCACTTGGTTTGGCCACACCTGTAGCTATCATGGTAGGAACAGGAAAAGGTGCGGAGTATGGTATTTTAATTAAATCGGCAGAAGCTTTTGGAAGTGGCTCATAGTGTGAAAACGGTTGTATTGGATAAGACGGGTACCATTACAGAAGGAAAACCGAAGGTAACGGATGTTGTACCTTCTGAGTATATATCCGAACAAGAATTATTGTCTGTGGCGGCTTCCATGGAAAAACCGTCCGAACATCCATTGGCGGATGCAATCGTAGCGTATGCACAAGAGAAAAAAAAGTGGGTTTTCTTCCAACAGAGCATTTTAAGGCAGTGTCAGGGCAAGGAATTACTGCTTCTATGAATGGAACTGAGTATTATGCAGGTAATATTTCATTTATCAGCCAATATGTAAATGTGGGAAGTTTTGAGGAACTCAGCAACACATTTGCCGATCAAGGGAAGACGCCGCTTTATTTTGCAGACAGCAATCATATCTTAGGGGTAATTGCTGTAGCAGACGTAGTAAAGCCGACCAGCGCAGAGGCAATTTCACAACTGAAAGATATGCACATTGATGTTGTCATGTTAACAGGCGACCATAAGAAAACTGCGCAAGCCATTCAAAAACAGCTAGGAATTGACCGAGTGGTGGCAGAGGTGTTGCCTCAAGATAAGGAACGAGAAATACGCGCATTGCAGGAAGGCGGTCACAAAGTTGCTATGGTTGGAGACGGTATCAATGACGCTCCGGCACTTGCAAAGAGCAGACGTTGGTATTGCAATCGGCGCAGGTACGGATATTGCGATTGAATCGGCTGACATTGTGTTGATGAAAAACAGCTTATTGGATGTGGTAACAGCAATCCGTTTAAGTAAAGCAACCATTCGTAATATCAAAGAGAATTTATTTTGGGCCTTTTTTATAACAGCATTGGAATTCCGTTGGCTGCGGGTGTGTTTTTTCTCTTTGCTTGGCTGGAAATTGAATCCTATGTTTGGGGCTGCGGCAATGAGCTTGAGTTCCGTATGCGTTGTATTAAATGCATTGAGATTGAAATTCTTTAAACCACGCCATATGACGAGTGCATCAGAAAATTTGCAAGACAATACAGAAACATGTCCTATTCAAACGGTGGCAGAACGGTCGGCTTCTCCGGCTGTTTCACAAATAGAAAATAATCAGAAAAAGATGAAGGAGAGAAACAAGTTATGACAAAATTATGAATATCAATGGCATGAGCTGCGGACATTGTAAAAGCAACCGTAGAAAAAATTTTAAATGGATTTGACGGTGTACATGCAACTGTAGATTTAGATAAGAAATGTGCAGTAATGGAAGTAAGCGGACCAATTGATGAAAAAAGCGATGATGGATGCAGTGAATGAGGCTGGATTTGAGGCCGTTTCTGTGGAATAAACATAATCGTTATTCATATAAGGTAGGTAAGAAAAATGAAAGCTGATAAAGAAAAGGTAGCTCTTTTGCTAAAAACAGCAAGAGGACAATTGGACGGTTTATTAAAGATGGTAGAAGATGACCGTTATTGCATGGATATCTCAATCAATTGTTGGCCACTCAAGCAATTTTAAAAAAGCAAACAGAGAAGTGGTACAGGCGCATTTAGGCAGTTGTGTACGCGATGCATTTGAAAGGGAACGAAGAAGAAAAAAAATTACTGAGATTATGGATTTGTTGGATAAAATGGCAAAATAAACAGCAGGGCTTCAAAAAGAAGCCCTGCTGTTTTTATAGAATAAGGGAGGGAATCTGCATAAGGAAAAGTCATAAAAATCTCATTCTTCATTTGAAGGAGTTTTCTTTATATAAAGGAAAGTATAGGTATAAAATAAAATGAATTTTTGTTAAAAATTATGAAAAAGAAAAATGTTTATTGATACAGCGAAAAATAAATAGTTTCATTTGTTACAATATGGTTTTGAGAAATATGAGAGCCAATCGTTTCCTCTCTGTGTTTTGCAGCATAATAAAAGCTAAGGTAAACTGTAATACTGGTTACTACGACTAATGCGATTAAAATACATAAAGACAGCCGGTTTTTCATCTTTTTAATTTCCTTTTTAATCTGTTAAAATCAGTGCATAGTAAAATACTGCTAATAACCAGAATGAAACTGGCAAAGCTAAAATAGATTAAGGTTTTTTCATGTTGTATCCCTCCCTTTGCCTATATTGTATTACATTATGCTGCTAACAGAAATCGATTCATCTTACATTAAACTTACAGTTTGTAAGTTGAACCATAAATGAGAGAGATTGGCATAGACAAGGGCTTTCTTGACTTTTGCAGAAAAATATTTTATCATTGACCTCACAAATATGAATCATATAAGGAGTATCAACTATGGAGTTAAAAAGAGTTGCGGCGATTCACGATATTTCAGGGGTTTGGTAAATGCTCATTAACGGTAGCATTGCCTATTATTTCCGCTGCAGGCATTGAAACCAGTGTAATCCCTACGGCGGTGTTATCTACGCATACAGGAGGATTTACGGGGTTTACATACCGTGACTTAACGGAAGACATTATGCCCATTGTAGATCACTGGAAAACATTGGACATTACCTTTGACGGTATTTATACCGGATTTTTAGGTTCCTTTGAGCAAGTGCATTTAATAGAGCAAACCATTGATAAACTGAAAACAGAAAAAACTGTTGTAGTAATTGATCCCGTTATGGCAGATAATGGAGAACTATATGCAATTTTTTCAAAAGAGTTCCCGAAGGAGATGGCAAAACTTTGCAAAAGGCAGATTTGCTGATTCCGAACTTAACAGAAGCATCCTTGCTGTTGGAAGAACCTTATATGGCAGATGGCACCTATACACAAACTGACATTGAAGGATTACTGAAGCGTTTATCTGATTTATGTCAAGGGGATGTGGTGCTTACAGGTATTTCGTTTGAGCCTGAAAAACTTGGCGCTGCTGTTTACGAAAGAAAAAACTGACAAGATTGCATATGCATTCACACAAAGAATTGAAGGTTATTATCATGGTACAGGTGATGTGTTTGCCAGCGCGGTGACGTCCGGTGTGTTAAACGGATTTACGCTTGCTCAATCTGCACAAATAGCGGTAGATTTTACAGCAGCTGCCATTTTACGCACCAAAAATGCAGGAACAGACATTCGTTTCGGCGTGAATTTTGAACAAGAAATTCCTTCTTTCTTAAAAGGCCCTAAAATTGGTATAAATCTTCTTTTTCTATTCATAATTATTTTTAATCTGTTATTAAAAAAATTTCATGATTTTAGTTTTTTGATTTGTTATAATACTGGTAAACTGATTAAAAAGAGGTATGCTAATAACTATGATGGATAGAATCGCAAGATTTTTATACGGGGAGATATGGTTCAGACCAGCTCAACATTGCACTGATTATTTTTTCGTTGGTGATATCCATAGTCATGCGCTTTACACCTGTTTGGTATTTGTGATATTTATGCTATATCCCGCTTGGCTTTAGTGTTTTCAGGATGCTTTCCCGAAATATTGAAGCAAGAAGAAAAGAAAATTTGATGTTTTTAAAAATTGTTTGGCCATTTAAAAACTGGACTCAATATACCAGCAGAAAAGTAAAAAGATAAAACCCATAAATATTATAAATGTCCTAAATGCAAAGCTGTTTTGCGTGTTCCAAAAGGACGCGGCAAAATTCAGATTACCTGCACAAAATGCAAACATGAGTTTATCAAGAAAACTTAAGGGAGATTGATTTATGAGATTATCTGAAGAAGAGCGCGCGTATTTTAAGGCTTGTTCTGATGAATTGCTTGAGCATCATTTGGTGCAAAGTATGAGCAGATATGAACAGCATGGTACTACCAATCGGCTGGATCATAGTGTTCAGGTAGCACAATACAGTTATTGGGTCAGCAAAAAATTAAAGTTAAAATTGGATCAAAAAGTTTGATTCGAGGCGCTTTGCTCCATGATTTCTTTTTTTTATATGACTGGCGTACGGGCACAGACCATGAAGGAGCCCACGCATTTACTCATCCGGAAACCGCTTTGAGTAATGCAATTGAACATTTTGAAATCAATGAAAAAGAAGCAGATATCATTTTAAATCATATGTGGCCTTTTGACCATTACAAAAATGCCGAGTTGCAAAGAAAGTTTTCTTGTAAGCGCTATGGATAAATATTGTTCGCTGAAGGAAAACTTTAACCGGGTCAAAAAGTCAAATGGATTCCGCAATTTGCAAAATAACAAAAAATCCGTATCAAAACGATACGGATTTTTTATATTTACAAATAAGTTACCAATAGCGTATAATGACAGTATCATGTTGGGGCAAAGGAGAACCATTCAATGTTAAAGGGAAAGAAACTGCTAATTACGGGAGGGACAGGTTCTTTTGGAAATGCAGTGTTAAAACGCTTTTTTTAGATACAGAGGTGGAAGAAATCCGTATTTTTTCCAGAGATGAAAAAAAGCAGGTAGACATGCGCCGTGTATATCAAAACGATACAATACAATATTATATTGGTGATGTACGCGCTTTAAACAGTATTCGCCAAGCGATGTATGATATTGACTATGTGTTCCATGCAGCAGCGCTCAAACAAGTGCCAAACTGCGAATTTTTTCCTCTTGAAGCCGTAAAGACAAATGTTTTGGGAACAGATAACGTACTGACTGCCGCAATTGATTCAGGAGTGAAAAAAAGTAATTTGCCTTTCTACAGATAAGGCTGCATATCCCGTCAATGCAATGGGTGCTTCAAAGGCGCTTATGGAAAAAGTATTCATTGCCAGAGCAAGAACCGTATCACCTGACAGAACTTTAATTTGTGGTACACGTTATGGAAATGTTATGTGCTCCAGAGGCTCTGTGATACCATTGTTTATCGAACAAATCAAAGCAGGTAAACCATTGACGGTTACCAATCCCAATATGACACGCTTTATGATGAGTTTGGAAGAAGCTGTTGATTTGGTATTGTTTACCTTTGTACATGCACAATCAGGGGATATTATGGTACAAAAAGCGCCTGCATGCACCATTGGAATATTGGCTCAGGCATTGCAGGAGTTGTTTGGCGTGAAAAATGAAATACAAGTAATAGGTGTACGTCACGGTGAAAAGCTGTATGAAACATTATTGACGAAAGAAGAATGTATCAATGCGGTAGATATGGGTAATTTTTATCGTGTTCCTATGGACAAAAGAAAGCTGAATTATACTCGTTATCAGATGGAAGAAAGACAAGAAAAGCCGCTTATGTTGGAGGAATTTAACTCTAACAATACGGTACAGCTAACAGTAGCGCAGGTAAAGGAATATTTGTTAAAATTATCATTTGTACAGGAAGAGTTGAAAAATTGGAGTTCTGACAAAGATAAATTTTATACAAATAGTATTAAAATGGATAAATATATGAAATGTAAAAATCGCTATGCACAGTAAAATCATTGCATAGCGATTTTTGTTATTTTATTGAAACAGTTATGATATGTGAATTGGAAATATAGTTTCACAAAATATTTCCATAAGGTACTTGCTTGTGACGCGGCGTAATGTTTTATACTATAATAAAGAGGTGATTTCAATATGAAGAAAAACAAAGCGATTCCTCAGGGTTACATGACAGTAGGAGAAGTTGCCAAGAAAATGAACGTTTCTGTACGCACCTTGCAGTATTACGACAAAGAAGGTTTATTTACGCGATCGGCAGAGAGTGAGGGGGACGGCGACTTTATACGGATAAGGATATGATTCAGCTGCACCAAATATTATCTTTAAAACATTTGGGTTTTTCATTGGGGGATATTAAAAAATCGTTTGATATCTCTTGATACTCGGATGAGGTTGCGCGAGTCCTCTCAGAACAAGCGGCAGTTGTGAGAGATAAAATTGAATGTTTATCTCAGTCTTTAAAAGAGCTGGAAGCCCTGAAAGAAGAAGTGATTCAAATGCAATCGGTCAATTTTAAAAATATGCGGATATTATCGTCAACCTGCAAATGAAAAATGATTTTTATTGGCTCATCAAACATTTTGACGATACAATGCTTGACCATATACGCAATCGTTTTGATAAGGAAAGCGGGCTTACATTTATCAAACACTTTACAAAATTGCAAGATAAAGTATTGCAGTATCAAAAGAACAGGTGCCTCCCGAAAGTGAAAAAGGGCAGCAGATTGCAAAAGAATTTTGGGGAATGATTATGGAATTCACAGACGGAGATATGAGTATGCTGCCCCAGTTAATGGATGTTGGAACTGTAGAGGACCCAAACGGTCAATGGCAGAAAAAACAAATGGATGTAAATGCATTTATGGAGCCTGCTTTAGAGATTTATTTTAAGAATTTGGGTATCAATCCGTTTCAGGAGGGACAGCCGTGAGCCATGCAATTGAAATTTGCGGATTACAAAAATCTTATGGGAATCATATTGTCTTACATGATATTTCTTGCTGTATCTTGCAGGGAGAAATTTTTGGATTATTGGGTGTAAACGGTTCAGGTAAAACCACAGCATTGGAATGCATTGAAGGATTGCGCAGATATGACAAAGGCGACATTACCGTAAACGGTAAAGTAGGCATTCAACTTCAGTTAGCGTCGTTACCTGCGCATATCAAACCCATGGAAGCACTTCAATTGGCCGCAAAATGGAACCAAACGGATAAAGATGATGAAATGATTGGGGCGCTCGGTATTGAGCAATTATCAAAAAACAATATACGGAATTGTCCACCGGACAAAAACGAAGATTGCACCTTGCATTGGCTTTGGTCGGCCAGCCTGAAATTCTTTTTTGGACGAACCAACAGCAGGATTAGATGTGCAAGGAAAAATCTCACTGCATCATCATATACGAATGCTGAAAGAACAGGGGAAGACAATCGTATTAGCCAGCCACGATATGGCGGAAGTGGAAAGTTTGTGCGACCGTATCGCTATTTTACATGAAGGCAGGATTGCCTTTTGCGGCACGGTAGAACAACTGACAGAAAAAATAGGAAAGCGTTATCATCTTTTCATAAAAACCAATCAAGGAGACCAAAACTTTGTGGTTGATAATATAGGGGATGCTCTAATCACCCTATTGGAAGAGTACCGTCAGAAAGGTATTACCATACTGGATATTCAGATAGACAGGGGAACATTGGAGCAGCACTTTATT
>VOFI01003061.1_pt1 | contig 19555 bp, 13 predicted proteins | sample 5384131 | NCBI WGS metagenome assembly VOFI01 (sample SAMN12384728, study PRJNA508395) | human gut metagenome | isolation source: healthy gut H | host: Homo sapiens
CATCGATAATGAAAACAGATAAATATCCTCGAAAACAAACAGCAAAACAGTGTCGAACAAAATTCAAACAGGCTCTAAATCAACACTGAAAAAAGTCATTCTTCCAGATTCTTTTTCCGGAGCAGTGCTTCCAGAAAATAATAATCAGCATAAACGATCGGAACATCGATCTCCGTTCCTGCCGGTTTATGCCCGGTGCTTGAATGCAACAAAAAACCATGCATCTGATTCAAGGGAACCCTATATGATTCCGTCAGATTTTCCATAATGGTATCAGCCCATTTTTTATATTGTCCACCCTTATCCGAATAAGCCGACAATTCATATAAAGCAGATGCAGTTATCGTAGCAGCCGACACATCCCGGGGAGAGGCTGGGATCTCCGGGTCATTATAGTCCCAATAAGGGATCAGATCCGACGGAAGATTGGGATGATGAAAGATAAAAGAAGCGATTTGTTCAGCCTGATTCAAATATCTCCTGTCTCCAGTCTCCCGAAAACACATCGTATAGCCATATAAACCCCATGCCTGTCCACGCGCCCAAGCAGACTCATGAGCATATCCCTGATGGGTATGTTTGTTTCGGACATTACCTGTTATCGTATCGTAATCAATCACATGATAAGAACTATAATCTTTCCTGAAATGATTCTTCATCGTATTATCGGCATGAGTCACCGCAATTTTGTAGAATGTAGAATCACCCGATGCTTTGGTTGCCCAAAACAGAAATTCAAGGTTCATCATATTATCTATAATAACCGGATATTGCCATTTATCTCCATTATGATCCCAGGAACGAATACAACCGACCACCGGGTTAAAACGAGAGGCCAAAGAGTTTGCCCCCTCCAGCAATACCTGTTTATATTTATCCGATTGCTCCATACGGTATCCGTTGCCATAACTACAATAGAGCATAAAACCCAAATCATGAGTACCCTTATATGATTTTAAAGGCTCCAACAATTCAGTTTGAAACTCCGCCTTTTTTTTCCAAAAATCATCTTTTGTATATTCATACATATACCAAAGTTCACCGAGGGAAAAAGCCACTACACCAGTCCCTGGCACGAACCAATCGCAAGGAGCCGTCAGACTGGATATTACGTGGAGATGGTAGTTCTTCCGGCGTCTTACCCAGAGAAATCCGGACATTTTCCGTTTCTGTCAGTGCATAACGCAATTGCTGGTCTGCAAAAGCAAAATCCTGACTGACCAAATCACCCGCTCTTTCTCCTGTACAGGAAAGAGCCATTAAACCTACACAGATAAAAGAAAATGCTTTTTTCATCTTCATAATACCGATTTATATGTAACATTTTTATTTTCTCCCGGTAAAAGGAATACTCTAATACTTTGTTTGGCAGATAATTCCAAATCCGTATCAAATCCGATAATTGAAATACCCGGATTCGGCGAATCATAGCTAAATTCAGATTGGGCAGGTGAAATATGCCAACGAACTTTTTAGGACCTTCGACCTTTATATACAACTTCTTGCCATCTTTTTCCAATAACATGACATTATCAGCTACAATCTTAGCCGAAGCCGGAGTTACCATCGTCCACGTCATCATCGTAAAACGCTTGGTTGCCTCAATCACATCTTCCACCACCACATACTCTTTATCGACTAAGGAAACAGCCCGTTTTGCACTTTTTACCTGATCCTTATACACCGGGGTCAGATCAGAAATAACATACATATTATTTTCCTGATCCGAATAACCATCAATCTGAGCTTTGCCCTTTACATCCTGGTATTTATGATTAAATGATAATGTGTTATGGGCAAAATTATTATAACGGTAAACATCCCAACGTTGAGAATTCTGGCGCGAATTCCACAGATCAACCCCTCTCGTCTCCAATCTGTTGTACTCTTCTCCTCCCATATCCATTCCCCAAAGGACACCATCCGCTTCCAATAAAAAACTACCGACATCCATATGTCCGTGATTGACAGAAGGCGACCCCATTTTCATCCCGACATAAACGGCAGACGAATCATTCCAGGAAGAACGCATAAAACAAACCGGATTATCCCCTTGTGCCTTCCATGATAGCCGAACAGGTTTCTGTGGATTCGCCAATGAAGCAGAAGCGCCCCAAATCAACATGGCCGGAGCCAAACGATTTTTTTTGATCCGTTTTTGTCCGTCTTTTTATATAGTTGCACCTGGTTATATAAGATAGAGGCATCTTTTGTCTTATCATAAAACCAAAACATAGTCGGTGCTAAAAATGCAGTCCCTCCATTGTCTGAATAAGCAAAGTTTTTCAGATTTGGAGTAACGGCATGTAAGATGTACTCGCCTGTCTTTAAGAAACCGGGCAACTCACTTAATCCATAATCCGTTCCAAAGGCCTTTTCTATAGCACTAAGAAACATGGCATTGAATGATGTTCCATAATCCCAATAACCAATACCTTCCGGATAAGCTCCGTCAGGGGCATAGTGTCCCATAGGAATCGAGATTTTATCGATAGCCCGGTTTATGACAGTCCGTGACAACTCCGGTTCTTTCTCCCATATAGCCAAAGCACCATAAGTAACACCTGCATGGCAAACCTGGCTCCAATTGTGGACAGCATTGACAAACCAATTGTATCGTTCATCAAAAGAAGGTTTCAGGCCTTTTTCGACAATCGCATTTTCTATCTCCTTCTTTGTCTGTACCGACAATTGAGGATAAAGCCAATCATATCCGATCGCTAAAGCCATCGTCATTTCCCCCACATCTAAGAAATGGGAAGGATTCCAGTCAGAAAAAGAGGCTGCTTTCAACATCTCGCTCTCTGCTCGTTTCAGAAACTCATTCTTCCCAGTCATCCTATAAGCATAACTCAAGATGAAAATACGGCGTAGATTTTCTCTCGATACACTTAATAAACGCCTGCCTGTCTTTATCCGTTCATTCAAGGGCAGTTTTACGATTTCTCCAGCTTCGTCTACTAATGACTGATGGATATCTTTCCATACAGCATCTTTCATTATCACTTTTTTCAACGCTTTTTCTTCCCCCTTCTGTAGTAGAATTCGGGGATGCCCGGACAAGCGGGCAGAAGCATTCACAAACTCTTTTCTGTGCAAATAATACATTGTGGCAACAAAATAAGGCCACTAACCATACCAAAATACGTGCCTTCATTCTTCTTAAATTTAAGTTACTTATTATATATCACACTCTTTCCTGCATATTCATTTTGAGGCAGCTCTACGGTAATCCGGGTTAAAGCTTGTTTTTCATCCCATTCGGTTTGTATATTTTCTTGTGCCGACCCAACGATTTTCTGATTAACAGACAGATGGAGTTTCTTCATGAAACGGGTCGGATCAGAAACGCCCAATGCAAGTATTTCACCGGCATCATTATATTTCACCATCAACATTCCGGGAGCATCCATCTCCACCACGATCTTGTCATGGATCCGAAGCGTTCCACCTTTATAAAATACCGCATAAGCCATATTTAATCCGTCATGCCGAACAGCCTGCACATCAGGACAATTCGCCAAAAAAACCACTCCTTCCTCTTCTACCTGTTTCTCGATAGACAACGGATCGGCGGAAGGAACGACCATATAGGCATAACCTTCATTATTCGGATAGCTACCGTGATCGACAGAAAGGGTGAACACATCTTGCTGAATAATGTCTGTAGGTGTAGTAGTCTGCCGGTTAGCAATCTTCCAGCTTCCTTCCGTACGCTGATTGGATAATATGACATTCTCTTTATTGAGGAAATAATAGCCCACTTTGTCATGCACCACCCATCGTACCTCTTTTTTCATACGAGAACCCCGTTCTTGCGGATGAATGCCGTCAGCATCGCTTACGGTCACCTGCCCGTTCAAGAGACATTGATTGACAGTTGTCAAAACCTGGTTCTTCATCCGGCTGGATATGTTCGTCCCCAAACAAACGTATGTTTTATCGAAGAAGAACCATGCTTTCTTGGCCGCTAAACCTGTGTGCGGACTTTTGAAATCGAGACCAACCGCCCCATATGTTCCATCTGTAACCGCCCCGACATAATCGGTCAACCCCCATTTCTGAATTTCATTCTCACCCGGCATCTTATCCAATTGCACAATCGTTGCCCCTGGTATCTTCATCCAATCATAAACTGGTGTCAATCTTTTATATTCATCTCCCCTGACAGAAAGATAATTTGTCCCGTCGCCTCTAAAATGATTCATCAACCCTTCCCCATTATACGGTTCTTCCATATTGGCATTGCGGGTAGAATACATTCTGACAGAAGTATAAAAGTCAGGACGTTGGAACACAAAATGATCCGTTCTCCAAAAGAATTTGGCAAAAGAGCCCGGCCGGCAGGAGGAATCCCCTTTTCTTAAACAGATGATATTATCCAATTCCGCTTGCCTGTAATCAGTCAGGTTTCTCAACTTTTCAGGATCGGAAGGGCTCCACACCCTTTCTTCACCCGGCCGGGTGATGTCCCGGTTCAAGATACCCGGATCCGAAATCCTTCCATAAACCATCTGTTTGCAAATGCCGTCTAAATAATAGTCAATCAATAACCGGACAGCTTGTTCCGAAAAACGGAATTTCGTATCCGCCACATTCGAAGCCCATTCTATAAAAGCACTGGCATAACCGGAACCATAAGAAAGTGTGTTGTTCACCCAATCCGTCCGGTGATGGAAGCTAAAATCATGTTGCATGCCTCTTTCGGTCGAGAATTTTATTTCTCCCTCTATAACTTTCATCAGCATGGCAACCTCTTGGACATCTCTTTTAAAAAGAGCCGCTTTCGCTTGCAAACCTGCGATCTTTATGCGATCACCGCTGGGACGTGCTCCCCAAGCATTGATATTCCCACGTTCCGCTATCTTCAACATCCGTTCCGATTCTTCCGGAGACAAATCCCGGTCGAGTATCAATAACAGGCTCACCATCGTATTAGGCGTACCAATTTGGTTCCACCACCAATTCTCACAAATGAAATCATTTTCCAACCAGAAAGCCAATGCCTGATGAACGGCTTTCCTTACCTGTTTATTTCCTTTGTAAGGAGACCCTTTCTTTTGATAAGCAATGCTTAACGCCAACATATTGCTGAGATGCCGTTCATGCTGGAAAGCCGTACGGGTAGTATCGACATAGTCTATCCCCGGCCAACTTCCATCCGGCTGAAGTGTTTCCAGCAATGTCTTGATCCGGCTGTCAGAAACCAAAGCGCTTAGTAATTGCATGGCAAAACGTTTTCTAAGTTTCTCTATATCGGCATCTTTTTTAGCTACAAACGATTGACCTCCCTGATTATACCCACTTAAAGAGAGTGGCATCAATGTCGGGAAAACCCATGCAAAATGGTGTACCGGATAAATATGAGGGCGGCTATTTTCAACATATTCCCCATATGCAGACTCCCCATATATACCCGCCATAACCTCCAGCAAATTGTCCGGCCAAGTGGCATGCGTCCCAACATTCGGTCCTTCATACCACTTCCATTCAGATGGAGATTTTTGATAGCGAAGCAGATAGTCCAATGCCTTTTTGACCGACTTTCCCTCCTGTTCCCATAAGAACAGATTCTCACCCGTCAAATTATAGGCGACCCAAAAAGAAGCAGTCATAGGAGCCAACGAGAAATAGGTATACCAAATACCATTCTTCTCGCGAACCACTTCTGCCGGCATGTGACCGTCACTTGCGATCTTATCACCCAAATCACCTTTAATCAACTTGATATTACGTTCGATTTCCTCTTTATCATCCAAAAAAGAAGCGGCTAACAAAGAGCCCAGACGTCCCCAATCAGCCCAATTATTCTTCCGTTCACGAATTTCATTTGTCGCTTTCCGATAAACGGACGTCACCCAATCCTTAAAAAGCTGCTTCTCATCGGCGTCCCATACCGACGTATCATCCATTAACTCAGCTGCCATTAAAAATGCCGACCCGGAGTAGCTCATCACCAATGGTCCATCCGGTTCCGAATATTTCTTATTAATGGTAGCCCATGCATTCATAAAATAACACGCTTTTTCTCCATACCTTTTCTTTCCCGACAACCGGTAAGCCAGTGCAGAACAATAAGCGGCAAAAGCATCCTGTTGCAACGCCAACGAATTGGCCCGGTGCTCTTCGGGTTTCACATAGTAACCGGGAACAGCAAAGTCATTTCGTGCATGGTGAGTGACCTGTTGAATGGAATCTGCATAACGGATCAATTGCACATACGCCGTATGATACGGTTCCTGTTTCCGTCCTATCATTTTTTTCACAAAGGCTATTTGTTTTAATGGATGCATGCTATGGTTCGCCCATAGCGATTGGTACATGCCAAACAAACAAAAGGACATCAATATTCCAATAATTACTTTTCTCATAACATTCCTATTATTTCATGGTACTATTTTCAATCACTTCATCTTAAAGACTCTCTCGCCTCCAGTCAAATAGAAAGGTTCTTTCAACATCCCATTCTTCGCTTGTATTTTTATCGGACAATTAGAACGGACAAGAAGTGAGGTTTGATCATATTCCATATAAAAACTACCTCGATTCTCCGACTCAACCTTAAATTCCTTATTTTCTACAAAGGATCCATTTCCCACATACACACTATTTTTTCCTTTCCGCTTTGCAAAAATAGCAAAATCACCACAACATTTCTGATTATTCAATATGACAGGTCCATCTTTCAAAATATTAACTAATGTAAAAGTATCACCTTCTTTTGTCTTTACTTTAATAGCACAACCTTTTTTTCCCAATGAATCCAATTTTATCCGGTCAACAGACTCAATTAAACCAGTGGATAACTTATCCGATATGGGTTCATAAACAACAACAAACGGTTCTTCCACAGCAGGTTTCTCTTTCCGCATCGTAACAACAAGAGAAGGTTTGCTTTGATAAGGAGATGAAGCGGTTTTCGCACTGGGTGCTAAAGCTGTAAAATAAGAAACATCTGAAGATGCCGGCATCCACATCTTCATGTAGCTTGTTCCTGTGTTTAATAGTTTTGCAGAAAATAAAGCGACAACCGTGCTTTCATTGCGTCCGGTTGTCCGTACCGAACGGAAATACCGTAACCCCGGATGATCCTCCCCAACACAAGGATAAGAAAGAACCTCATCTTGTTTCAGTACTTTTCCGTCTTGTGTATAAAGAGCCACACTATCACCTATATTATGGTACAAATAATCATTACTGATCGCATTATCGGAACGATAAAAATCCACATAAAAGCCATGTTTCTCATCGATACGAAGAATCGATAATAAACGGTCTTGATTCGTTTTTGTCGAACCATCATAATATTTTGTCAATGTATACGAAAACTCCTCAGATATAGCCTTTTCACCAACTGAAGGTTCCATCGATACCAATTCAACCTGTCCTATCCTTTTCGTTCCACCTCCACCTCTAAACGGAGTTACCGAAGTAGAGGCACCTGCAGCTACAACCGTGTTATGAGCCGCCCATTGTGTATAATAATTAACATGCATCGGATGTTCATAGGTAGGTCCATTACCCGGATCGATACCTTGAACAGTCCCGGCTCCATATAACTCCATGCTCATACCATTGGAATGATTATGATTATAAGTAGCTCCCTGCACTACACACATTAACCCATTCTGCGGATCTATTCCATTTCGCTGAAGATAACAAGATGCAAAATCCAACTTCTCCGATCTGTTCCAAAGATGATTATCAACACTCTTAGCCTTCGGTAATTCAGGCAAATAACATAACAATCCAGTCAATCCGGATTTTGAACGGTCATATTGTCCTGCCTGTTCCAAAATCATGGCAGCATTCAACAAATCCGGAAGAATCGGTAGCTGATATTTGTCGGCCATCAGAATAGCACTCTCCAAGCACTCCATGCTTTGGCGCGGTCTTCCCGTATCGCCAAAAGCGGAAGCGGTTAAGTCGGGAAACGAATATTTCAACATAACATAAGAAGCGTTCAACAAAATAGGATATTGATTAAAAATCTGATAGCCATTATTTTCAAGCATGAGTGCAGCTTCTATTAACTTCGATACCGGATAATTATGATAACCTCCTGGTTCTTTCCAATGCCCATCCGGTGTAAACCACAACTTGGATGCGGAAGGTAGGCTTAGTTGTCCGCAACCATCCACAACCGTATCCCGGTTCAAATAAAAATCCAAATAAAAATTCCTTTTCTGTGCATCTTTTAATGATAACGCTGCTGCGACCAAAGTCGAACTTTCAGCGGCAAACCAGTTATTCCCTGTATATCCCCTAAACGACAACGCCCAAGCGACCTTTTCAAAAGCTTTGTCATAATTTTCCAAAGGATACTTATATTTTACCAGATAAGGATACAAGAAATCATAAGCCAAAATCAACGGCTTCTCTTTCTCATCTCCCAACGTCTGGATATCTAAAAAGCCGGTACGTCCAGGGCCGTCAATCGGTTCCTGATAGACAACTCCGCTTACCCACTGGTTCAAAATATCGGCAGCAAACTTAGCATATTTTTCTTCTCCTGTCAGCCAATAAATGACAGAAGCCTCATAAGCCAATGCATTGATTCTTCCGTTAATAGTGCCCACATATGCCTGTGGGTCCACACATTCATATTTCTGAGTGTCCGGATTCAGCAAATTCATTGTCATAGACGTATCATTCGGGACAATATCCTCCATTTCAGGAACAACATAAGCCCGGCCTTGCGGTGTGATCGGAGCACGTTTATGTGGTGATACCCGTACAGTCGGAACCGGAGCGTCACCTTCGTAACCAATCAATTGTGTACCTTCTTTATCTGATATAAAACGGGTATAACGTTTTCCGGGAATCCTGTTCATCAAATAGCGGTCCAAAATCCAATCCGGTTCTGCCTGATGCCTTTCCACATAGACAGCCAACCGTTCCTTTGTCTGATTGAAAATATGTTTCGCCCAAGCCTGTTTCTCTATTTTATCTAACACAGCCACTTTATCCTCATCTTTGACAAGAATATGCGGATATTTCTCTGCCCAAACCGATAAGCTGGCAAACAAGACTAAAATTATACTATATATCGTTTTTCATCATTTGTCCATTATAATTGTTCCAATTGCAGTTTTTTCTCAGAAGAAAGCCATTCCTGCCGCTTTTCTTTACCGTTCCATCTATAAAGATTATCTTTTATATCTGTTTCTTTCATGCCAAATGCCCGAATGCCATACTCATTATTATACTGAATCTTATTATGCCTAATTTGAATCAAGTTAGAGCCATCATGCAGATATTCACCCATAAAACCACATCCATCATTCCCTTCAACCAGACAATTTTCGATTTTGCCGTTATGACATTCGGCCATCAACAGGCCATGCCAACCATTTCTGGCAATTTCGCAATTTTCGACCTTTAATGACTTACAATGATCAAGAACCAATCCACAACCACGTATGGAAGTATCGAATCGTGAATCCTTTATCATAATATTGGAGGAGTGTTGGATCATCAGGTTATGTTGTAGCCTTGGACCGGGAACGACATGTGCACCATTTTCCGTAAAATCGCAATGGTCGATCTCGATTCCTTCCGCATCCGATATATAAACTCCTGATCTGGAAAAGTTGATCACAGTCAGATTTTTCAATTTAATATTGCTGAAAGCATGTCCTGCTTCTCCTCTCATAGAAATTCCCGCCAAGGCATTACTATAACGCCCGGTTCTGTAGAAACGTCCGGAATTCGGATCATAAGCTTCCTGATGTTCTTTGGAACCATCCACTACAAGATTCTCTATCGTAATATTTTTTGCATCCAAATCACCCAATAAGATAGCTGCCGTCCGGATCGTCGGTTCACAAATCAAGACTGTGCTCCGCCCTTCTCCACAGATATGTATATCAGAAGGAATGGTCAAGGATTGTTTCAATCGATATTCACCGGCACGTAAAAAAAGCGTTTTGCCAGAACCGGCATTCGTATTCAATACTGCTTGAAGATCTTCCCGGCTATTTACTTCGATCACAGAATGCCCCACCGGCTGAGCCTGTTCCAATGTCGCACCTGCATGATAAGCGATCTTACTTTCCTGAATATCAATAAGTTCATAAGGTTTCTGCCGAAACTCTTCACGAAATGCAGTCAGTTTCCATAGGGCATTTGCCGGATTGTTCATGTTAGTACGACTACATAATTCTTTCAGGTAAGGCATGTTGACTCCCTTTGCCGTAAAATGATCGATGCAATGTTCAAATCCTGCACGATATTTAAACCGTTCCCGTTGCGAAGGAACGCCATAAGCATAAACAGAATCACCGCATATAAAACGTGCAGAATACTCCAAACCTAAAGCCAACCTGTTATCCGCAGCACTGAACAGATCCACCCCCTGTGTATAAGCGATACGTGCCGCTCCTGAAAATTCATAAAGTCCCATTTGGACATGTCCCTGATCCCGACGGGTCTCCTGGCACTGGCCGGTAGGATAAATATACTTAATCAGACTGCCATTCGCATTAGCATGCAGATAATGATAGACTGCATTATCGAATAATTCCCTATTATCAGTAAAAACAGCAATGGCCAGCAAGGTATGCATAATAGCTCCATCCCAATTACCGTTTGCAACAGGAAAATAATAACGAATAGTTGGATAGAAAGCCGACATCATCAATCGTGTCATATTTTCCGTATCTATCTTTTTTCCACCCAGGATAATTATAGCGCAAAATCTCGGCAGCATTACAAAACTCATAACCAGTCAATGCCACAAGCAATTTGGCGTTATTCTCATCGAAACTGCGTAAAGTATTGGCCCACTTCTCAATAATATCTATCACTATTTCAGCATAACACTCTTCTCTTGAAATATACCATAAGACGGCACAGCTATACGCCATACGTGCCGACTGAGACAAATCCTTTCCTCCTATATCAGGTTGGGAATAGGGTCCACTGATCACATGGGCAAATGGTTTTACTTGAAAATCCAATGGCGTTTTTTCCTTCAACAAATCATAAGCATCCTTCCAAGGTTGTTTTCCCGCCAAAACTTGGTTACGCATATACTCCAAGTCTGCTGAATTCATATCTATTCCGGGATGTACAAACTTTTGGGCAGTTCCGCTACCGGTCACCAGCAAAAGCATAGTCACTATCAATAAAAATCGTATATTATGTCTCATGATATATTGGTTTATATAATAGAATAGACTAAAAAAACAAAATTAAGGGTAATCAGTTGGTAAGTCGAAGAACCTGAATTCAGCAACTTACCAACCTATCAATTCATCAATAGAACTTACATTTTATACCTTTTGACACTAACAGTCACCTCACTCGCAGAAGCCTTGTTAATATAAACATATGCTCTATATTTACCGTCAGCCGTCTCAACCCACGCACCGGCCTCTTCTTTTAATCCCAAGATATAGTTCGTACATTTAGACATATCGATTGTCTCAAAATCCAAATCATCAATAAATTTGCTGTATTGCAAGTCAGACAGTTGTCGATCTTGTAAGCCATAAACTTTGATCATCTTGGTATTATTGACAAAACCGGAAGGGAGTTCTGTTCCACCCATATATTCTTTTGGAGAAGAAGAAGTATAGAAGGCATGTGACAAATCCGATTTTTCACTATACGCATACATGATATCAATTTTCGCAGCCAACGAAGGGTTAGCCTGCAAATCTGCTTTTGAATAAATATGCACGGCCTCTCCCTCATTCAAGAATGAAAGATAACATTTATCATTAGTCACTGACAAATTTTTGGCCATATCCATTTTTGAAATCTTATACGGACCTAATTTGTATTCCGCAACTTGACCGTTACTGGCTTTAACCGAAAATGAAAACTGTACATCTTTGCCACGAGCTTCTTCCGGAATAATATAATAATAACGAAGAGTTGCCGCACAGGTATCAACAGTGAAGTCTATAACAGTTGTTGTCCCGTTCGTCTGTGAATCAGAACAAACTTTTACCGGAATATCCTGACCGGACGAATTGGTATAATACGAATTTGGATCAAAGTAAGTACCGGTAGCACCAGCAATGCTGCTCACAACCTGAGCGGACGACAGTTTCCCAAGTTCATTAGGAATAGCCATCGCATAGGCAAATTCTATTTCATTACCTACAATATTCGGTGCAACAGGCAGACTGCGTTTGATACAATCATTGCTTAATGCAGAGACCGGATCCTTCAATAACACAGGATCATCATCACATGCAACCAAAGTTAAAGCAAATGACAACAATACAAAATAATAATATTTCAGTTTCATACTTTTCATTTTTTATTATTGCAATGGTCTTTCTACTATAAGGAATATGTATTCCTTTTTAATTTCACGATTACCAGCGATAACAGTGAACCGTTTAGCCGTCGAAGGAAATGCCGACGGATTATTCACTATGCGCTCACTCAACTGATCCGACGGATTCCCGGACTTCCAATCACCTTCGATGAATTCCATATTCATTTTGGAACCGGAGAAATCCATCCACCCCGTAATTTTAGGAGCCAGTTTTGCATCTTCACAAAGAGATATACGCGGCCAAACATTATTAATCGGGGTACCAAATTTGACATACATGATAGCAACTTGAGCTGTTGTATCAACATAGGCATTACCCAACTTAATTGTTTGATGATCCGTATTATACAAATCAAAATTACTCACATAACATTCTGCTCTTGTCGTGATTAACAACCCGTCTTCATCTACCGGAAAATCTTCACATGATACAGCAATCAAGGCAATGAACAAAAACAAGCAAATTTTACTAATCATCTTTTTCATATCATCCAATTTTTAATTACAACCATGGTGTATTCTGTGTCAAATTCGGATTCTTATTTCTTTCAGAAGGTGGAATCCGGAAAATATAGTTTCGCTGATAATTCAACAAGGAAGTATTATTAAAGACGGTCTGCCTCAAAGCACCGTGTGTATCATACATCCTGACTCCCGGAGACGTCTGCGGAGATAAGAATACTCGCTCAATGGAGCGCCAACGACGAAGGTCAAAGAACCGTTGCCCTTCTGCAAACAGTTCTACGATTCTCTCCTGCTCAATCGCATAAAAGAATGTCAATTTATCAACATATTTCTCAGGCTTTAAAGCCGGCAAATTACCACGATGCCGAACCCGGTTAACCACATCGAGTGCCAGCCCCCCATCACCTGTAGGACCATAAGCTTCATTTGCAGCCTCCGCATACATCAAATAAACATCGGCCAGACGCATTACCGGCATATGGTAATCACCATCCGAACGACCTTGTCCCGCATAATTACGGACAAACTTTCTCATAATGTAACCAGTCTGATCTCCATCGGCATTGATAGCCCCATACCCATCTACTGTACCTTTTAATGTCTTATATTGATATTTACGGATTTGGTCAAAAGAAAGATTTAACATAGTTACCATCGTTTCTCCATCCCACAATAACGTCGATTTCATACGATAATCACGATCTTTATAAGATTCCGGATTTAACGCAGAATTAACAGCAGTACGGGCATCTGCATCTGCCGGATTCCTCGGGATCAGTTTCTCGCAAAAATCACCGGTGACTGTAGACTGATAACGATTTGCCAATTCAGCACGTGGTTGTCCCCAGCCTTGGCTACCTTCCGTAGCACGTGTACCGAAATCTCTCATTAATTCTTCACCCTGTCCGGTTCCGGTTCCACCATGTGTAAAACCGACCATCAGTTCAGGATCTGTATTTGCCGTCGGCAAAAAGAGATAGAAATAATTAGGCAAGACTTCACACCCTCCCATTTCTCCCCAGTCACCAGGTTCACCGCTACGGAACAAGTTAATGCCCGATTCCTCGATCACTTTCTTAAAATCGGCGGCGGCATCTTTATAAGCTTGTACCGATTCAGACGCATTAGGCGTAAATGTGTCCAGTTCCGGCCAACCTCCATTAGGAGAGACGGGGGTATCCCACGGCCAAGAGGTACGGTTCCAGCAAGCCCAGAATAGTTGTAATTTACCACGGAATGCCAAAGCCCCCCATTTAGTAAAACGCCCTAATGCCACTGGTTTCGCCGGCAGTTTTTCCCAAGCATAAGTAAAGTCATCATAAATGTGCTGTTTAATTTCTGTAATAGAAGTACGTGAAATATTAGCAACCTCATCATTACTCTCTATTATCTTATCGAAATAAGGTACATCTCCCCACATAGAAATCAGACGGAAATAGGCCATTCCTCTCAGCATTTTAGCTTCGCCAATAAAGGCCTCCAATTTTGCCTTGGATTCTTCCGTCTTTGCATCGGGAAGCATTTTTTCTATATTCTGAATAGCATAGTTGGCACGATTGACTGTCGCATAAGCATATTGATAGTAATTATCAAAACTACTTCCGTAGGTGGAAGAAGGATTGTTATAAGAACCGTTACGATAAGCGATGCTCCGGTCTCCGGTAGCCTGAGAAGTCCCGACATTCCCTCTGAACCTCAGGTATTCCGTATTTCCATCGAATACATAATCACGATTGAACATGGCTCGTGCCTGGCTATAAACACCATTGACAGCATATTCCGCATCGCTTTCAGTTTTCCAATACAAGGAAGAAGCCAGTTCTCCCCCCGGAGTCTGGTTCAATAAATTATCAACGCATGAAGAAAACATCAGATTAGCTCCAACAACACATGCGACCGTTAATATTTTAAATCTATTTTTTTTCATACCATTCCTGTTTAAAAACTAACATTAAGACCGATTGAGAAAGACCGATTGATCGGATACAAGTCACGAGCACTATTCTTCTTTTCAGGATCCAGCCCCGGATATTGCGTCACGGTAAACAAATTTTCGGCAGAAGCATAAATCCTCAAATTCGTCATCGAGATTTTGGACAAAAGTTTTTTCGGCAAATTATATCCTAACATGATATTTTTCATTCTAAGATAATTCATGTTATAGAGCCAATAACTATTATCGCTTCTGTCCGTGCTTGTTCCTAACCTTGGCCATTTCCCACCTCTATTCTCCAAAGACCAGGGTTCGGTCCAGTGATCCCAAGTGGAAGCATACCGCCTGTCGGCAAATGCCGTATTATTGAAATCTGTAAGCCAGAAATCCTTACGCCCTAAACCTCCATTAAACAACATGGATATATCAAATCCTTTCCAAGCAGCCTGCAGGGTAATGCCGTAAGTGGTTGTCGGACGATCCCGCTGGATATTCGGATAAGCTTTTTTATCCTTCCCATCAATTATACCATCTCCGTTCAAGTCTTTACGGATCACATCGCCCGGAGATAATCCCTGAGGCGTATTGTTATAAATATCCTGCCATGTTTGGGCTATACCATTGTTTTCATAAACATATAAGAAGTGGTAAGGCATATCCAAATAGACCCAACCGCGACTGAGGAACTCATTCCACTCTTTTAATACTGTACGGTTATAAGCCCCGTTCAAGTTGACAGAATATTCCACATTACCAATTTTGTCTTTCCACGTCAAGTTCAATTCCAAACCTCTATTCAGCAGATCACCGATATTAGCACGAGGAGCACTATATGCCCCAGTCAGATGGATTGACATTTGAGACGGACGATTCATGCCTGTACGCAAACGGTTATAAAAATCAATTTCCGTACGTAAACGATTATTCAAGAAGCCTAAATCCAAGCCCACATTAATATCAGTAGAAACTTCCCAAGAAAGATCTTTGTTGATCATTTTCTTGTTCACAAACCCTTTAACAACATCACTCGACATATAATTCATCGCTGTCAGAGTTTCCAACTGTTCGAAACGTCCTACTCCTGAATTGTCACCCAATTTTCCCCAAGAAGCACGAAGTTTACCACTCGATAACCAGGAGGAAAGATATTTTTTCAGGAACTCTTCTTCAGTGAAGCGCCAACCGACTGCAACAGTCGGGAAGAAACCATACTGGTGCCCTTTAATAAACTTTTGAAGAACCATCCACACGGAAGCTGAATTCTAACAAATATTTATCATATGCACTATAATTCATACGACCGATATAGGATCTCAAACCTTCTGAAGCAGAACTTCCTGAATTACTTTTGAACATTTGTCAGCGCAGAATTGATTTCACTGGTTGACGGATGAATACGATCGTTACGGAAGCCCCTGTCGAACGAGTATGCCAATACTCTTCGCTATAAACAAACATTGCACCAATATTATGATTTTGCGCAATAGTCGTCTCATATTGCAAACGGCCGTTCAACTGAGTTTTGTAATTGGTAGTATTATTGTCGCTGACACCCACGTTGTCGGCAACATAGTAACGTCCAATATCCTTTCCCGTCTGAAAATCATAAGCAGCTCCGGTTGGAGTATCAGCTCTTTTCTGAAAATAGTTACTAAAGCTCAGAGCATAATCGACATGGGCAGTAAAGCCTTTAAAGACATTCCAGTCCAAATAAATACTTCCGTTCAATTGCTGACGAGTCTGCTTCGGATTGCGACTGTCAAAAAAAGCATACGGGTTATAAGCCTGAATATCTTCGCCATAAGCCATAACACCTCCATAACGACCAGTCACGGGATCATAAGGAGTTACACCCGCAACCGCATATTGCATATCACCACCTCCGGAATCGCTGGTATCGTTGTTTGTAATACCATCGGCATAACCACTATAAGTAAATTCAGACCAATTACCATCAAAACGAGCACCCACTTTCACATTATTGAACATATTATAGTCATAATTGAAACGAGTATTATAACGCTTAAAATCGTTTTTCATCTGAATGCCCTCTTTATCCATCATACCGATAGATATGTAAAAATTAGACTTGTCGTTTCCACCGGTTGCTGAAAGCGTATAGTTTTGAAGGGTACCGGTACGCATGAAGGTATCAAACCAATCAGTATTCGGATAGCGTAGCGGATCGATCATTCCTAACGCCATCCATTGATCGATCGTCCCATCTTTGAAATTATAGCTTTCCCGCTTTGTACCTGATGCTGCCCTAAACTGTTGCAATGTCAATGCACGTGGGTAATCATCCATAAAGTCATAAGAACGTGATGGTTTTTCTATCGCATAAGAGCCCGTAAAATTGATACTCGTCTTTCCCTTTTTACCAGTACGAGTTGTTATCAGAATAACCCCATTGGCAGCACGGGATCCATAAATAGAAGCAGATGCCGCATCTTTCAATACGGAAATACTCTCAACATCAGCCATATTGATACGATTGATATCGACATCCGGCATACCGTCAACAACTACTAACGGACTGGTATTGTTTACCGTACCCATACCACGAATCATCAAAGAGGCATTATCATTACCCGCCATACTGGTCGTTTGGGAAACCTGTAAACCAGGTACCAAACCGGAAAGTCCGGAAGACACATTGGATATTGAACGGCTTGATATTTTTTCATCAATATTGACTGCGGCTACCGCTCCAACCAAATTAACCTTTTTTGAGTGCCATAACCAACAACGACAACTTCTTCAATTGCCTGAGAATCTTCTTTCAATGTCACATCAATTTCTGATTGTCCCTTGACCGGAATCTCAATGGAAGTATATCCAATATAAGAAATAATCAAAACCGCATTTTCAGGAACATCCAAGCTGTACCGCCCATTTATGTCAGTGATCGTACCCGTCCCATTATCTCCCTTAAGTACGACATTAGCTCCTATGACAGGTTCACCTGTTTGATCCTTTATAATACCGGTAATTCGTTTATTCGCCTGGTATTTTTCATTTTTTGAAGGGATAGCTGATTCAGTCAGGATAAAGTCTTTATCTACGACCTTATAAGCGATATTACTATTTTTAAACAAGATATCTAATACTGTAAAGATATCCTTGTTATCTACGGCAAGCGTTACTTTACGATCGACATTAACCAACTTGCTATTATAGAAAAAATGATACTCTGATTTATTTTCTATAACGTTTAACACCTCTGCTATACTCTTCTTCTCTGCATTAATAGACAGTATCGTATTTGAGGCATAAGAGCCTGACGCAAATACTGCTCCTGTGCAGAAGAACAGAAATAAAAAAATAAAATTAAATACTCGATATATACCAGATTTTTTATAAAATCTGGTATTGGATCACTGATCCAATACCAGATTTTATAAAATCTGGTATTGGATCACTGTGATCCAATCGACCATCATTATTTTTAGTCATACTTGTAATTATTGATTTAAGATTAAATTAAATCTGGACAACCAGATTATTAATTAATTTGACGAGAAAAATCCATATTTATTTTTCTGCCGTTTTCTCATTCATTATTAGTTCATTTATTCCATAAGCATTAAATTTAAGTTAAACATCATATTCTTATTTTATCCTGCGAAGCACAATCTGTTCACGCTGTGCGGACAGACTGTCATCCATTTCCATCCGTTTTATCGAATAATCAATCCGAGAAGAAATCCTAAGATAATCTAAAATCTGCGATAATTGCCGATTATTAAAAGTACCAGTAAAGCGGTACGAGTCAAGAACCGGATCCATCACATTAAAATCGACATTATAAAAATTAGCCAAACATCTCAAGACTTCAGGTAAAGGTGTTTCTTTAAATACCAAACGTCCCTCCTTCCAAGCAATCTCACTTTCAACATCAACATTTATAACTTCCAAGGTCTTATCGGTTAAATCATAAACAGCTTTTTCCGACGGATACAAATTTCTTTCATTTGTTTTACCCTTATCTTCTTTCACTACTATATTTACAGATCCGGAGACCAAGGTCGTTTGTACAACATTCTCTTTCTCATAAGCCCGAATATTAAATTCTGTTCCGAGCACCTTCACCCTCAAACGATCATGAGATACACTCACAATAAACGGATGCGCCGGATCATGTTTTACTGAAAAATAAGCCTCACCGACAAGTGTCACCCTCCTTTCCTCTGCATCATATGAAGAAGGATAAGAAAGCGTACTGCCCGAATTCAAATAGGCAATCGAACCATCCGGCAAATCAAGACTTGTCCTCACACCTCTATTCGCACAGACCGTTATTTGCTGCGGAGCCAATACAGAAGACTTCCGCAACAAAAATGAAATAGCTGTCGATATTACCAATAGCCCAACAAAACACGCTGCAACAATAGAAATCTCGTACAACCTTATCTTTTTCTTACGTTTATCTATACGCTTTTGGACCTTCTTGTAAGCCTCAATAGAATTTCGGGAAAGAATCCGTTCACTTGTTTGAGAAATATAAAAAATACGGGCTGCCTGTAATACGGTTTTCTCATTTTCTTCTGAAATCTGCATCCAATCCTCCACACGCTTTCTTTCCTCTCCAGTCGTCAAACCTCTAAAGTATTTGAAGAGCAAAGCAGTATCAAGACTTATTCCATCCATATGTTCTTTTCCAATTCCCATTTTATATATGACAAACTCGTACAGACTATACCCTAAACAAAAAATACATTTTTATATAGAAAATTGATTTCAATGATACTTTTACTAAAGTTTCCAGGAAAGAATCTACTCACAAATTCAAAATAGTTTTATTATTTTTTACCTTTGCGCAAAGAGATAAAAAATCTAAATGTAAAGGGCATGGACGATAA
>VOFI01002020.1_pt1 | contig 19553 bp, 39 predicted proteins | sample 5384131 | NCBI WGS metagenome assembly VOFI01 (sample SAMN12384728, study PRJNA508395) | human gut metagenome | isolation source: healthy gut H | host: Homo sapiens
TAACTTCTTCTGATTGTTTCTTTTGAATCTCCTAGAAAAATACCTAAGAGATTAATTAATTCTTCTTTTTCTATCCATAATTCATATATTTTATTTTACGGTAGCAGAACACAACTATCTACTACATCATTAAGAGTTTTAAGGGAAGAAAAATAAAACTATACCTATTATTTTAAGTATAGTTTTATATAATAACTCTATTTATTATTCTCTGTAACTATTATATCCATTTTCCCAAAGAATATCAGCTTCTTTAGGTATACCACAATCATCTGCAAATGAATAATATACTTTTCCGATAACCCCGTCTATTAATGGCCAAATAAAATCAATAATCTCTCTATCGGTTTTACCTGCATCGTTAAGTTCTTTCCATTTATCTCCTTTACCATATTCAGTATACATATCATACCACTCATAAACGAAATTAATAAGATTGAATATCTCACTATTTCCGTATCCCCCACTATCCTCTTCTTTCTGATAAAATTCAACAGCACGAATTACATCTTCTTTAGAATTTATAATAATCACTTTATCAGTTATATTATTTTCATTTAGAAGATTTATTAATTTTTCTTCAATATCTAAGAAGAAAAACTTGAGTACTTGAATTAGTTATTACATCTGAATAACTAGTGATTAAACGTCTTTTGCTCATAATTTTTTTATAATATATAGTAATTCTTTCTGATAATGTTATTCTTTTGTCCCTAAGTTACGAATGAAAGTTGCTTTTATTAATATATTCCTTCGTTGTAATTATCTGATTGAACGTTAGTAATCTCAGGCGCCGTGATATAGTTCCAGCATTACTTTAAATTCTTCTGGGTAAGTGCAATCTATATCAATTATACTTTTGCATACCTTAGATAATGTTAGTTGTTTTAGGATAGGTTGTTTTATTTCGAATCTTAAACAAAATAATATGATCTACAGCATAAATATTTTTCTTCAGGGTTACCTCCAAATAGGTTCAAAAAGTTCATTAGGGAGAGATAGTTTTACCTGACTCCCAAGTCTAAAACAACAAATAGAATATCGAGGGTTTCTTTTTCATCTGTATATACATAGAATTTATTTGTTGTTATTCCCGAAGTATCAGTCAAGACTCCATCCATATCTAAAATCCTTTTATTTCTAAGTTATCTAACTCATAAGAATAGTCTTTATCATCAGGATACAGTTCATAAAGTTCTATTCATAATTTTTTGATTATGTTTAATATCAATATATACAATAGTTCCCTTTAATCTCTCCATAATCTTTGGTTTAAACATTTCCCAAATATCATCTTCTTTATCATGGAATTCATTGTTCATATCAAGGTATAAGTTAAATAGATTTCCTAGTAGAGGTTTTAAATCCCATATTGAATAATTATGATTAAATCCTTTCTTTCCTTGAAATCTAAAGAAATATTCAACATCTTCCTCAGTTTTTAGAACAAGGAAATCTTTTTGATATTTTTTATATATTCCAGTACCAATCATCTGTCTTAATGCATCTGGTCCTTGAATTAAAAAATACTTCAGTGCTTGAATTTGTAATAACATCTGAAAAACTAGTTATTATTCTTTTCTTTTTTCCCATGATTTACATAAATAAGAAAATGAGGGCAGCCATAATCTCACGACTTGCCACCCTCTGTCTTCAAATACTCTATATCTTTATTATCAGAACACTAATCCACCTCGATATAAACTTGGATTACCTTTCTGTCTAATTATCTTAACTAATATTTCGCCATCCCCATATATATCCTTAACTAGAATAAATCCGTCTTCATCAGGATCTTCAAGAATGGTTCCAATACTAAGTTCTTGATTTTTCCAGAGACTTGAGAATTGAGATGTCATTCTAGTTTTCCAACCATCTAGGATATTACTACAATAATCCTCATTTGTCTTAGTATCTGAATCTTTATCTTCCATCTCACAATCTCTTCCAAGCCATTCTGGGAAATTAGCTCTTCCTGGACGAAGAATTTCCTTAATCCTTGTTACATCTTCCTCTGTTTCAACAGGGAATTTCATGATATCGAAAACATATTTAGCCAAAGGAATATTAAGGCAAGTATCTTCAGAAAGTTTTCCATGAATATTTACTTCATCAACAATCGAACCAAGAATATCAATAGTAGATATCTCAAGAAGATCGATTTTTTGAAGAATATTCTCTCTCTCTTCTGGAATTTTTAAATTATCGTCCAAATATTCGTTTATTGCTTTTTCTGACAAATTTCCGAATTGTTTGATATATCTAATTCTTCCAGGACGTCCAAGTAAATTCTCATTTACGTTAAGTGTATTTGTTGTTAGAATATATAATTTTCTTGATCTATTATATACCCCATCAATTAATTTTAGTAATACTTCATCACTCTCTCCTCGCTTAAATGTTTTCTCTGCTTCATCAATCAAAACAATACATTCAAAGTCGAGTTGTTGAATAAAACTTACCATTCCCTCTATTTCATTATCAGGAATGATTATGACAGGAATGTCTAATCTATTACATAATAGTTTAGCACCAACACTTTTTCCTGTTCCTTTATATCCTGTGAAAATAACACCAAGATTCTTATTCCCTTCAACAAATTTATCTGATTCCCAAGTTTTTTGAATTATATCAAATAAATTATCACAACCTACATCATATATTTTGTGATTAAATTCAAACTTTTCTGAGAGTTTTTTTAAACCGATTCTCTTATCTTGACCTTTTCCTTGATATAATTCAAAAATTCCTGAACCTGGAGTTGGATAAAGTACTGTATTTCCATCAATCGGAAATAAAGTTCCACATTCATCAATCCATTTTTTGTGCTACTAAATTTTTCATTTTTCTATTTGTTATATTTTATACATTTATAAAATTTCAAGCTTTCAGAAGAATTTAGAATATTTATTACAGTTTTTGAATCTCCTACAATTAAATATGTATCTTTCTTTTTAATTATATCGACTATCGTTTTTAAAGATATTTCTAATGAATTAATCTTTTTTTCCAATTTTTTATCACAAATAATAGGATCATAAGAAGTATTCCCTCGATGTTTATCTTCGAGGTTAATAATTCCTAAACTTTCCATACGCTTCATAAGACATTTTAACCCTGTTTTTCTTAAAATAATATTCAGGATCAACTCCTAATTCTATAACCAATTTATTTTTCTTTCCAGGAATTATACTTGGATTCCTAGTATATTTCTTCGGAGTTAATTCTATTGTAGCAGAATATATAAGAACATGGTCGATATCAAAGAAATATACGCCCCATTCTCCTTTCTGTTCTAGGTTAATCATTAGAAATATATGTTAAGAAGTTGTCCAAGATCTATATAATCAATTCCTACTTTTTCTGCTGCTAATATATCTCTATTACTTTGACCATATAAACCAGATTCAAGTCCAATTTGTATGGCTGAATTCTTATCAAATCCACGAGTCTTAGAAATTACAGCATCCATCATTCTATCTTTAGATTGTCCAAAATCATTCTGTACTAAGATTTGACAATGATCATACGGAACTCTTAGATATTCTGATAAAGCACAAACAATATATTCTAACATTATTTTCCAAGAATCTGAACCATTACTACTTAAGATTAGATTTCTTGGAACCATAGCATAAACTTTATTTGGGTTAAAACATAAAATCTTATCCCAAACTTCAAAACGGAGTCTAATATCATAAATTCCACGTGGAAGAAGACCTGGTTTTCCGTTACTTTGGAAAGTTTCTACTAAACAATCTAAGACATCACAAAATATTACTTGTTTTTGTCGATCAATCTCTTTTCTTCCATTATTTGTATTACTACTTCCCCAGGATCCTCCAGTATTACCACCACTACCCCAGCCAGGAGATCCACTCCAAGATCCTCCTGAGTTTCCCCAAGAATTTCCTCCAGCTGGTTTTGTTTGCCATGGATACTGTTGATTATTACTTCCTCCCCACGAAGATCCTCCGTTATTATTCCAAGATGGAGTTGATGGTTGACCCCAATTACTTCCACCTACACTTTGTCCAAATGGTGTCTGTTGCATAATTTTTTCATTCAATTCTTTTTGACCTTTAACTACTTTTTTCTATTCTCTCATCCTCCTCTGCTTCATCGATTTCATTGATATCATCATCGTCATCATCTCCTGAATCATATGGAGGTTCTTCTGAAGAGTAGTCAGGCTTTAGATATTCTTTAAATTTATTATCTTCTTCCATAAGTTTTTATAGTTTATGTTTATCACATATAAGGATTTCCGGATTTAATAAAAGTTTGTCAAGTTTGGCTAAATGAGACTTCTCCATATAAAGTCTCCATAATTCTGTTTTACGAGCTTCCTTAAAACATTCTATAACTTTTTGAGCATCTAATTCTACACTTCCGATAATAACGTATCTATTATCATTTGTACATTTCGGTTCTATATTAAAACACCCTTCTCTAATAAAAGCGTAGATAATTTTATAAGATGGTCGTTTTAATATAACAGGAACAGTTATATTAATAGAAAGATCTATACTTGTTTGAAGAATTAAAAATGTATCTCTAGTAGAATGTAATTTAAAATAATAATTCGATATAACAATATCTGCTATCATAGGAAATATTCTTTTGAATTATTTATCATATCTTTTAATATAGTCAATTGAGTGTCATCACCACCCCCAAAATTTATCATTAAAAGCTTTCTTCATACCCTGAATTATCTTTTTATAATCTATTCCTTCTACTGTCCCTAAAACTTTAACAATTGATCTATTTGACATTTTTTCCGGTAACTCAAAAATAAAACCTACCAAAACCAATAGATTCATATATATCTTTTCGTCTAGGTCTTTTTAAGATAATTATAGTGTTGATCATCAATACATATGTAAATATCTAAATTTTTCATAGTTCGAATTATTACTTCTCTTAATTCAATCATATCGTTTGTATCAACTATTATCCCTGTCATGTAAATTTTATATTATCTAAGTTTTTTACTAAATGTTTCAAATCATTCGCATAAGGACAATTTTTAGATCCTTGGATAAATGATTTTTTGAGTTCTTCTAGGTCAACACTAACTTCCTGAATGATTAAGCAATCGATTATATTTCTATATCGAAGATGTTCTAATAAAAAGTATCATCACAAAATCGAAATATACAAAATTTTCCAAGACAAGTTTTTACATAAATTTGTTTAGGAGTTATTCTCTTAGTCGCTAACCCATCTAAATTATATTCTAAAATAAAGTTCTCTCCAAGAATATTTCCACTAACAATTCCAATATCAGTTGATAATTCTTTTTGAAGTCTTCTGTAAAAACTAATCTTCACCATCTCCAGTTCCTGCTTTAATAGATAAAATAGGTTTAATAATTTCCAAAATTTTCACTGTATCTTGTATTCCAGTTATTATTTCAGAAGGATCTTTATATACCTCGGGCGCTTCATCAATACAGGCGAGACATACAGAACTAGAATATACATTACCCATACTTTCTTTAAATTCTTGGAGACTTAATCGTTCTCTTGCTTCTCGCCTAGACATTAAGCGCCCAGCACCATGAGGAGCACTATAATTTCTATCAGGATTACCAAGACCTTCACAAATTAAGGTTCCAAAAGCCATGTTCATAGGGATAATTACTTTCTGTCCGGCGTAAGCTTGAATAGATCCTTTTCTAATTATTCTATCTCTTGGATCTATATAATTATGAATAGACTCAATCCTCTCAAGCTCTTTTCCGAGTCCAAGAGCTTTTTTAATTCTCTCTGATATCACCATTCGATTATATTCTGCATAAGCTTGAGCAAAAAACATATCCCCGAGATAACCAGATATATCTTCATGTGTTACTAAGAATCTACTAGGCGGAATTGTATATCGGCCGGAAGCATGAAGTTTTTTCTATTTCTTCTTTGATTTTCTTCCCTTGACCTTTATACTTCTCCTTAATTCCTCTCTCGGCCGCTTTCATATCCGCCTCAATTATCCTAGTTTTCCCAATTTGTTTTTTCCAATAAGCAAGTATTTTTATTCCTAAGTTTCTCGATCCTGTATGAATAGTAACCCAAACAGACTCTTTATCTTCTTCTACCTGTCCAAGTTCTATAAAATGATTCAATTTTGTTACTAATACCTTTTCAAGTATTGGATAGGTCATTTCTGCCTATCTCTAGTAGTTCTTTTCCTACTAGTTCGGAGCACACCTTCTGACTTTTATGCCAGGCCAAATCCCTCTGCTCTCTACGGGGTATAAGTTTTAACACTGTAACCTTCCCTCGGTGATTAGCATCTCAGCTTCTCCCGATATGGACGACTTTTACAACGAATGACTATTAATCATTCTGGAGGCAATCAATTTTTCTCACCTCCACCAAGAGTTCCAAGAGATTTATAGAAAATTCCCTCAGACATACCAATTCTTTTTTAAGGGTTTTTGATATAAATTTCTCTATCTCTCCTAGACCTTCATAACATACAAATTCAGGCCATAAACTTCTTGCTCTTTCAAGTTTTGTTTTAAAAAATTTCTTGAATTCTTTTTTCTTGGATAACAGTTTTCTCATTTACTTCCATACCCATTGGAATATCTCTACGAATTCTAGCATCCCAAAGAGCTAATTCTGGATCTCCCGAAGGCATTTTATATTTTACACTTAACATACCACACGATATGTCACAACCAACCACATCAGGATCGAGAGGACCACCAGAGTAGGTTTGAGTATATCCTACTACACAACCTTTACCTGCATGACAATTTCCAGTAATAAAGTTAATCCTCCTTGTTTAGCAATAAAATATCCAGTATTTGTCTCAATACAAACTAATTTACCGCAATACTCAACTTCATTTCTTTGAAATTTTGAATTATGTATTCCATTTCTTGAATAATTAAGTTTAGAATCATCTATTATATTAATATAATGTATTTGATTTAAACCATTATATCCATTAAAAGTCTTTAATACTATTTTTGACAAACCTTTATTGATTGTTGCAATAGCTGATATTAAATTTAAAGTATCTAGATCTTTGGAATTTATTCTATAACTTCCGTGATTATTGTTAATATAATTTTCATAGTCTCCATCAACTTGAATTAATTCTTCAAAAAAAATCTTTGATTGTTCTTGAGACATAAATATTAAATCAGAGGGAAATTTTTTCTTTAGTGTAACTAAATTAATATATTTCTCACTATCCTTAACAGATAATCTAATTACTGTTTGTTTATTATATTCACTTTTTCCATATTTATATCCTTCTTCATCAAATAATTGTATTATTCGATTTATTTTTCTCTCTTTCTTTAACCCAAAACGAATATTACGAGATATTCTTTTTTGGATTATGTGTATTTGCTATTACTCCATCGCCAATAATCCAACATAATATTCTTATCTCGTTATCTGTATACTTATTTATCGGAGTACTAACACCTTTAGCATTAAATATGTTTTCTTTCATGAGAAAAGAATCTATATTTTCTGCTAATTCTCCCATATTATTCTTCAATGCTAATCTATGCCTTTGAGAAACTCTGAAAGAATATCCTCTAGTGTTATTATATTTATAAACTTTTTTTCATCTTTTCTTAAATCTCTAATAAGAATATTTTTTGGAGAATAAAATTCAACTAATTGAGTATCTGGATTATAATTAGCAACCCTAACAGTATTATCGAGATCAATTATCTTCTTAAACCCATTCTCAGTTAATACTTCTGTGTCCTCTGTTAAACAATCCTCCATAATCCTAACTGTTTCATTCTCAGTCATTTTAGTATTTAAAAGTTCGTAGACTTGAGAAACTGCTTCTGGTTCAATATTATCAGTAAAGACAATTGCTTTACCATATTTTCCTGTTATTTCCATAAAATTATCTTATAAAATAAAGGGAGTATTTTCTCATACTCCCCTAAAACTTATTTCTTTTCTTCAACAGCTTCCTGTCCCTGCGTTTCTTCTTTAGAAGGTTTGTCTTCTTTAACTGGACCTACAAACAATCCGCGAAGAATACACATCTTATTTTCTAAGGTACACTCTGAATGTTCCTTATTATAATATTCACAGATATCAGGGCAACATTTATCGATTACTTCGTCGAGATAAACCAATTTTTTATTTCCGGCGATTTTTTGTAATATATCAGGCTGATCTTTGAAAATTTCCTCAAGAGTGCCTTCTTTTTGGAACCATTGAGGTTAAATCTGAATCTTCTCCTTCATTAGCTCCAAGATCATTACAAAAATCGATAAATGATAGTTCTTCATTTCCGGGATCTCTAGGATCAGGGATAAAAGAACAACATTTTCCATAAGGACATTCTTTATCACAAATTAAATGTGATGTTGGAATTTCCTCAATGGGTCTAAAGACTACCACTTTTTTTCTCCGTTAGATGTGGGAACTTTTACTGTTTTTAACTTTTTCATAATTTAATTCATTAATGTTATTTAATTCTTTACGCATTTATTTTCGAAGCGGATTCTGTATTAATTTCCGCTTCATATATAAGAATTTCAGGGGAGAAGAAAATAAAAAAAGAAGGAAGTATTTCATTCCTTCTTCTTAAATGTTCTAGTTTAGTTAGTTACTGCATAAAGAATTGTGTTCCCTTCTCTTCTAAGAGTAAATAGTCTTTCAACCTCATTATCACTTATTATTTTATAGTCCTCTCGTTTTTAGAAACTAGATAATCTTTAATAAGTCCATAATTAAATGACTCTATCACAAGATGACAACCATTTGGAGTATTAATTTTTCCTAGAATATTAGTATATCCTGAGATAAATTTTTCTATATCATGTTGATAGGATTTATCTTCAGAATCAATATCTAAAATCCACCTAGGTTTATCTACAACTCCTTTTGATTGAACCGTTTCATTACTTAAGGCTACTTTCTTTGGAAGATTATGTATATTTGTATAATCATTGTTTGCTACTCTCTTAGAATATTCAAACATACATTGCTTTCCAAATTTTTCCAAAGATCTTGGTGTAATAGATATGTAAGCTCTTGCTTTATAATGTTCACACATCTCCGTTAATCGATTCCAGGATTTTTCAAGAACTCCTAAATCTGTCACCCACCAAGCATATCTCTGTATTTCTTGAAGAGGTAAATCAGGATTCTCTTTTCTTCTTTGTATAACTTGCACAAAATAATATATCTCCGGTTTACCTTTAGAAGATATCTTAAATTTTAGAAGACTTTTTACTGTCTCTAAATTATTTATTACTCTCATGATTTTATAGTATTTAGTAAAAATTTCAAGAAACTGTTGCTGTATGATCTGAAGAAAAGATATCAACCGTCTTACTAGTACTCTCAATCAATGGAAAATGTTTATCATTAAATCTCGTTGTTTTTTGACATAATGATCTGAAACTTTCTTCTTCTAAGCTCTTCATTATATTTAGTGAGATTAGTTTTCCATTCTTTTCGAATCTCTTCGATTGGCCTTTTTCCAAAACCAATAGAGTCTAAGAATACTTTGATTACACTACTTTTTGGTAATGCTCCTCTTTGATATTCTTTATACATAAGTTGTCTTTTTTGTTTTTCTCCAGGGATACCAGAAGTAAAACTAACCAATTCCATTATCATTTCTGATTTTCTTGTAGCTTCTTTATCAGTTTCCTTCTTAGGGAAGTAATAATCTCCAACTATTCCAAGAGATTTAAGAAACTCTATTTTTGGATCTAAAGTTACCTTCTCAGGATAGTACTCTTGAATATATTCATTAGCTATTGCTGCAAGTTTATACTTAACTTCTAATCGAGAAAGGTAATAACTACTAATATCTCTAATTGCACACTTAGTTACTACTGGAAGAGATGAGATATCTATTAGATACTCTCAAGAAAACACTAATTCTGATTTTATTATCCCCAGTCGTTTAAATTTCCCGGCGAGTTTATTGGAAATCATAACTCCTATTAAAGACTGATTAAGAAGACCATCCTTTACTAAACATATAGATTGTCTTGTTTTATATGTTTTTCGCCGGGTTCTATTCCGACTGTATTTTCTGGGATATTAACTACCACATTAGTATCAAAGCAGATTCCTAAGTTAGCTCGTCTTTTATTTCCAATCGTTCCTGTCACTTTCGCCCATTTATCTTTTTGGTAAGTAACAGCAGTATTACTATCCACTTTTTAGGAGAAAGTCTTTTATATTCTCCGATCAACTCTGGATTAATAAGAATACTTGCATTATCCTCAATTAAATCAGTTATTAACCTACTAATTGAATATTTATTATAATCTGAATAAATTTTTGGATACTTAGTTTTTCTTTCAATAGGTTTGGGGTGTATATTCGGAACGTTTAATAATATCATTAAGATCTTCAATATAATTAGTCATCCCTACACGACCGTACATCTCGTAAAAACCTTTGATAACTATTTCATCTTTTGTTGCTTGCGCTAAAAGTTCAGCAGTATCTAGGTATTCAAGTTTAATTGTACTTCCTAGAAAAGATAATATAATTCGAAGATCCTGGGTTGAATAAGTTTCCCCAGAGTATCTTTCAACTCTTTTTTCTCTTACTATTCCCCATGCAGATGCGTAATTATGAACACTAGGACTAACTCTTATTTTATTTTTTTCCATAAGAATCCATTATTAACCAAGGATTACCAGAAGAACTAAGTTTATCTGCTAAAAGTACATATTGATACTTTTAGATTTTTCTTATTTCTCAGGATAATCTCAGTACTTTTCCCATACTCATAATCACAGTACTTTACTAATTTTAATCTTGAACCATTAATTTTAATTTCTTTTTCCATAATTCTTATGTTTATTGTTATTTATTATTCATTAGTAAGAGTTTCAAGAGCTTCTAAAAAATCCAAGATATTCATTATAAAATTACGATAACTTTTATCTGGTTTATCTGGAAGTCTAAGAGAATACTCAATAAACCTCGTAATTCTATATCAGAAGGACAAATATTCATTATAATATCTTTGTAAAGATTATTATGAACTGTTTCTGAGATTATAAGATTATTCTTAAGCTTTCTAAATAAACTTCGTTTTGTTAATTTTTTATAATTATCCTCAGAATGTAAATAAACAGGTAATACCATTACTAAATCTCTAACTTCAGAAGGACTAATCCAGTTCCCTATTGAGATCTAGCTGCATTTAATTCTTCATAGTTCTTTAGAATATGATAATTCAAAAGTTTATTTCGAAGAATAGATATATTTTTATCATAAATAAATTTTATAAATTCTTCTCTATTAAATAACTGATTAAATCTGATATAACCAACTATAATATTTTTGTTATATCGTAATCTATAAAATTCAATACTTTCTATTTTTATTTTCTTCATAACACATATAAGGAAAATAAACCCCGACCTATCACAGGCAGGGGCTCACACTATAATATGCAATTCAAAGGATTTTTCTCTTTTCCATTTATAAGGATTTAAAGCCTTAAAATTGATAAACAATAAGAATCATGGAAAATATTAATGAAGAAAAAATTAAAAAATTTAAAAAGATTACAGAATTAATTTTGAATGGACTAAAAGAAAGAGGAATAAATCCCATCTTATCTGAGGACGACACTTCCCCTAATGAAGAGTGGGGAAATAGTATGACAATGTCTTTCAGTTTTTCTAATGGAGGACTTAAATATTGGTATCTCGGAATTTGGGGATGTGGGAGATGGTCTGAAACTTACAATTGTGATAATTCTGAGGACTATATATCAGTCTTTCTAATTCACAAATGGACGTATGATAAATTTAGACCTAGTAGTTCAGATATAGAATACAGAATTACATTAAACGATAAACCTGTAGAAATATATCATGTAATTCAAGGGTTAGAAGAAATTCATAAAAATCCTATTCAAGAATATTATAAAACTTTTTGGGAACATAAAAGTGATCATGATATGCCTTGTCTTGAATATTTTAGAGATTGGTGGTTTCATGAAGTTACTTATCCGATTCAAGAAAAATTGAGATATAAATGGAGTGTAAAAATATTATATAATTTTCTTAAAGTATTATCATGGATTGACCCTAGAGTCTCACGAAGGAAGTTATTTAAAGAAGAAGGGTGTATTCCAATCTATACTTCCGGATTTTTAGCGACGGAATGGGCATCAAGTCGTGATTGGGCTTTTAATAGCTTTGCATGGTTATATGAAAAATTTCCATGGTGGTTATGTAAAATCTGTAAACATAAATTATTTGATGCACACTGGAACGTCGCTGATTTTCCGGAAGAAGTAACAAATACTTTAGAAAAAAGAATGTGGAAAGGAGTAGTAATATGAAAAAGTTTAAATTTGAGGAATGGTTAGATGAGAAAGGTGGAGGTTGTGAACTCATTTTAATATGTCTTTTTTGGAAATTTATATTTGATCCTATTATATACCTAACTACCAAAGATATGGATTGGGTAGTAGCATCACAAACTCCATTCATAATATTTATTCTAACTCCATACATATTATTTAGAACAAGAAAAAAGATGGAAAAAGAAAGATTAGATTTATTATTAGTTTATGCAAATGATCTATATAGATATATTGCTAAGAAACTTGGAGAAGATTATGAGCCAAAAAATTTAATTGGTCTTTTAGGATGGTTAGACGAACATAACGTAATAATACATATCCAACCAGAATTTTATAGTCAAGGTATAAATTGGAATTGGCAAATTTCATTTTATAATCCAGAAACTTTTGATGATCCAGATCTTATGGATGGAACTGGATTATATGGAGATAATGGAGAATATCCTACTAGAGGAAAAGCTATGTGTTGTAGTATCGTTAGAGCACTAGAATTATATATCCTTGAGATGATAGATTCTGAAGAAATTCTAGGCGATTACAAACTTCCAATGCCTTCTGGAACAACAGTACAAGATCTCTTAATTTACATGATAAGAAATCAATATTCTGTAACAGTAGATGAAAAATGGTCGGAAATGAAAAGAAAATCTATTAATGAATACTTTAATTACTTAAAAGAAAGGATAATAGAATGTTGGGAAAAAAGTTGTCTAGGATGTTTTATGTTCTTGGTAATAATGTTCTTAGGATGTTTATTCCTAGGATTTATAACTAAGATTGTATTCGCGCTATCAGTAGGAGTATTTATTCTTACAGCATATATCATTGGAATAATTTTTATGGCTTTCGTGATCTATAATGCAATTAAATTTTTACTTACATCATGAAATGGAGAAATTTTATACAAGATTTAGTTCTGATAATTATTGGAGTTATTCTTTCAATAATTCCAGAAAAATCAGAATTTACAGAGATGCTAACTACATTCTTCATAACAGGAGGAGTTGTTAAATTAGTTTGGGATTTTATAGTAAATAGTGATGAGGATTGATTATGGAAACTATAGAAATAAATTATAAATATAAACCAGGAACAAGATTATATCGAGTTACTTATGGAGAGCTTAAGTATTATGATGTTGAATGCGTAAATATAAACTTATCATTAAATCGAGATGAACCGCTTATAACATATCAACTCAGAGTTAATAATTCATCAGGAAACAGAGATACAACTTGGGATTTTGAAATTGATAAATATTATTCATTAACCCCAGAAGAAGCTTTTTTAAAGAAACATTCAGCGGAGTTATTAGAAAAATTTAATTCTAAAGATAATTGACGATTATGGTAATTATATTCTCAATAATAATATGTCTAATAGGAGTTTATTTTCTCTTAATTGAGACTAGAAGAATAAGAAAATGGCTAGGAATTGGACTAATTCTTATCACAGCGTGTATTGTATCTACTATTTATACTGAATGGGTAAATAATAGAGTATTTCAGTATTATACACTTAAGATTACTCTCAAAGATAATACCGAAAAAAGTCATAGAGTACGTTAAAGCCTCTGAGTTATCTATACGATTTGCTGAGGATTCAACTATTATAGTTTGTGATACTATTCCTAGTGTAGTAAAAATAGAATTAATTGAAGTAAAACAAAAACGTTATGGAGAAGTACATAAGAACGCTAATTTCTAAAGGAATGTCCAGAATAGAGGCTGAAATGTTTATAGACGGATTAACAAAAGTTATTCTAGAAAAAAGAGAACCAGAACCAATTAAAGCAATATTTCCTACATACTATAAAATTAAAACAATAGATTCAAATACTAATGAAGATCTTGGTTTCATAAAGTTTGATGTAGGATTTGATGCTAAATTTTTTGATTATGATACTGCCAAAAAAATTTGTACATATTTAAATGAACATGATATATACAGACAATTAGATTCAATCGATGCTGTAAATTATAATAAAAAACCATGGTTAACTATAACTCGCGATTGGAGATCTTATGTGAAATATATTACAAATGAAGGTAATGTTTTTTATATAGAAGTGAATTGGAAGATAGGACAAGCAAGTTGGAAAATAGTACCATTTTATGATTAGAATATTACTCTGTGGGTTAGCAATCCTATTTGTAATTGGAATTTGGACTATAGAATTTATACAAAGATTATATGGAAAAATACTTGGAAAAATTAAAAGCGCTTGGAGTAAAAGATGAAGAAGCTGCCAAGAATCTACTTAAAGAAATAATCAATGATATTCAAGAAAAAGACATCATACATTTGATCATTTATTACCAAACAGGAAGTTCTTTTGAAACGCATAATGATGTAGATATTATTGATTATCCTTGGAATAATATATCTATCGCAAAAAAGAAAATGAAGAAGCAATTCGACAGCATTATAAATTTGCAATGGATTTAGAATATATATGTACTTCTGAATCAAGAGAAAAACTTAAAAAGAAGCTGCTAAGAATTGGTGGTATGTAGAAGGACAATACAGTAGATATTCTCTGAAGTTAAAGAAAAAATGATGGAACTTTCTTTACTTATAGTACTCCATGGATTGGCTACTTTGAACGTTTAAATGACATAGAAATAAAAATTTGTAACAGTTAATAATATTAACTACACTAGTCTATTATGGATTGGTGTAGTTATTTATTTTGCTCCTTTAATAGGATGAGAATCTTATATGTGAAAGAAAATATTTTTTATTAACTAAAACAATAAAATCATGTTAGAATTTAAACCAGAAAAAGAATTAACAACATTAGACAAGTACAAAAAGTTATATGGTTTCTATGAAGGAAATCTAAATTACGTTCCTAGAGGAGGAGATCTAACAAAACATATTGGATCTTCTTTAGCACTAATTGATTATTCTAGAGATGAAACTGGAAGATGGGACTATTCTCTTAAAGAAGTAAAAAGTTGAGGATATAACTGATTATGATCCTATGACTACAACTTCAATTATTAAGTATAAAATAATTGGGGAAGAGGAAGTCAAAGAAGCTAGAATTATTCCGGAAGGCTTTAGTTTTGAAAGTCCAGAGGAAACGGGAAAATCATTGAGATTTCTTCCGTTATCAATGCACTTTAAGGTTCAAGAAGAGAAAGCTTTTTATGATAGACTCTTAGCGAAATTTGATAATGCTAAAACACTATCTATCGAAGCTCTTGAAAATCTATCAAACTCTAAAGAACAATCTGAACTTCTTGGACGTAATTATAATATTGCAGCAGTGATTAAAACTGACGAAGAGACTCCAGAAATTCTATACTTTAGAATTGATAAACTAAAATTAAAACACAATAAACAAGATAATTATGCGATTACTTTAACTAATGAAGATAAAGATAAAACGTATACATTCTTGATTGATTCTAAAGCAGAATATTATGAATTCTCTTATGGAAAAGAAAAAATAGGAGATCTTAAAATTTTAGATCTCCAAAAATTATAAAAAAATAAACCCAGGCCCTATTATATAAAATAAGGCTTGGGATTTTTATTTCTACACAAATAATGCTGGTTTACATCTACTTCTCCAGTCTAGAAGATAACCAGGCTCAATCTCTTCTAAAAGTGTTGAAGTTTCTTTTAATTGAATAATACAATCTAGACATAAATTTATACCAGAATTTTTGCTTCCAAAGGCAAGATATTCTTTTTTCTCTTTTTCTAGCTGATTATATTCAAATCTAGAGCATAAATCAGACCATGCTCCTTCTTCATACATATTTTTTCCACAAATTGCACACTCACACTGTCCTAAACCAGCAATAGGAAAAAAGTTGTTCAGGATCAGTAAAAGAATGAAATAAATGTCTCATAAATCTTCTATACTGTTCTGTACGATAAGCCTCCACAAGTAATCCAATCTCTCCAAGATCTGGTTGAAGAGATCCTTGTGGATTTTTATTTTTTCTATAAGCTATAATTCTCTCTGGAAGTTGTCGATCTAAGAGTGGTCTGGGGAAAAGGTATAAATAAATTAAATTTTTCTCTTCCACACTTAATACTGGATTTACTCTCAAAGAATTAATAACTTCGTGTACATGACAATCTTTTAGTTTGTCAATGTAGAATTTTAAAGCATTCATGGTTTTATTGTTTAATGTTAATGATACTACATTAATAAGAGTTTGTGGGGAACAAAAAAGAGAACTTAAGATCTTCTCCTAAGTTCTCCCAACAAAACCATTTTCTTTATATTAAACTACCCAAGAAAGTATTCAGATTTTTCATAATCCTCTTTTTCTTTTAGGCTGTGGTGTAGTTTCTTCCAAAATCGTACTCGTAAAGATGACTTCATCTCTCTTCTTTTCACGATATTCATCTTTATGGTGTACGTGTTGTTCACTTACAATGTCTTCTCTAACAAAGTAGTTTTCATTCTTTTCCATGTCTTTTAAGTTTTTCATTTTTGTTTAATTTTATTTTACATATATAAGGAAATTGGGGGTTCTGAAAATACCTTAATTTCTAGTATTCTTTTAAATCCACTCTTCGGACATGGAAGTCTTGATTCTAGAATATCAAAACTTTCCCTAAATCTAGTTCCATAAAATTCTTCAGGACTTGGATCAGGATACACCAAGAAATCTCCGGTTGGATAATATCCTTGATTTTCTCTTATGTCTAAAAAGAAGAGGATTTACTTGATTTAATTCATCTAAAGATATCTCAGTAATTGATATATTCTCCTCACCTTCATCACAATCTACTTCTATGATAAACGTATAGTTATTATTTCTCTCAGGAACCATAATCTACTTCAATAATATGTTCTGGACTAACTTTTTTCACTAGAATAACTCCATTACCTGAAATAAATACTTCATCTTCTAATCCTTCTAAATCTACTTTAAGTATTGCTATCTCAGGACCTCTTCGAAGAGCTACATTTCTTGCTGTCAAAGGATCTGAACTTAAGTGTACGTATTCTCTACTCCCCGGGACTAACCCATCTCTAAATATACTTTCTAAAAACTTCTTTTGCGTTCCATGATAGACAATATTACATCCTGTATACTTCTTAAAATTAGCATTAATACCTTTAACACTATGACCTTGAAGTGCACGAATCTTTCTTAAGTCGGCCGATAATTCATAGCGCTTTTTATTATCAGTATCTACTATTTCTTTTAGTTCAGATATAGTCCAGCCATGATCAATTAACTTCTTTGTTTCTAACCAACCTTCTGAATCAAGCGCTCCTTCTACTTCGGCCGGATTATGTCTTAGAATATATGCTAACTCTTTTCCTCTATTCTTCTTCATATAATCTTCCTATTTTTATAAATTCTCCTATTAAATTTACAGTTTCAGTTATAAAGTTTTCATCATTATATGTTGATGTTAATACTAAAATCTGTTCAGAATACCCAAAATATCCAATATTATTTATCACTCTATCTCGAATATACTGAAAATTTATTTCACATTTATCTAGAATTGAATTTATGTAGTTACTTTCTGGATTAATTTTAATAAGATCTTCTAAAAACCTCATAAATCTACATTGCGTTCTACTAGTAAATTTCATTATTTTATCCAAAGGTTCTAAGTAATCTCGAAAAAGTTTTCCTAAGAAATAGAATGAAAGCTCATCTATCTTCAGAAAATTTCCATTACCAGTATAATATTCTACTAAATAGTTAGAGCTATCACTGAGATCTAAGCAAACTTTGAAAGGTTCCATGAGATTTACAAAAGATTCATCCTCCTGAAAAATTTTTCTATGAAAATACGTATCTATATCTCTACATAAACTCAGATATTCTTTTATATGTTTCTTTACATATTCTTCTTAGTCTATTCACATGATCTTCCATACCACCAGATTAAAAATTTTCTTAACTTTTCATCTTTCCAATTAGGTGTAAAACAATTAACAATTCTCCTTCTTATTTCTGTTCCAGAATAAGTTACATGCACATCATCTTTTTGATCAGGATAAATTTTTTATATTATAGAATCCTCCATTTTCTTTATATCTCTCAGCTACAGAATCTCTAGAACCACAGATATAAATTTCAGAATCCTGTGGTATTTCCTCAAGACTTTTTAAATATTAATTCTATGATCTAGCGTTTCAACCCATTTAGGATAATTACCTAGATCACTAATTTTAAATATTTTCATCTTTGGATAGGACTCAAGTATCATTTCTTTCCTTGCTTCAAAAGGGAGAGGATCATGTGCAGTTCTTTCTGAGTTTTTTGTTTCTCCTATATAAAAATAACTACATTACTATTTCCAAAATCTCCTCTAACTTTATCTAATAAATAGTTATGTCCTCTTGTTAGATTATCTACTTGAAATCTACCAACAATTACTCCAATCTTAGTGCTCATTTCTTTTTTCTTTTATTATATGTTCTTTTTAATACATTTGTTTTAAGATATTCTTCACAACCTGTAAAAATTCTTCCTAATTCTGCTTTATTATCATAAGGCATAACAAATTTCCTATTCACTAAAGCAGTCGGAACCTGGTGAAGAGTATACAGAGCAGTTCCTTTAAAGAATCTAGATCTTTCAAGTTGATATCCTACGAACCCTTTAGCCTCTCCTGATGTAGTAATTGATAAGACAAATGATATCTCTCCAACTACTTTAAAAACAATACAATAGTGAAGTATAGGTCCAATAGGAAGAAATGCTACATCACCTCTTTCAATAGTTTCAGGTCTAAGTCTTTCTATATACATCGGAAGATATTTCTCCCTAAGATCGGCTGGAATTTTCTCTTCTAACTCCTTTGATCTAGTTACTATCTCTTCTTCCCTTTGTGATATAGATTTTTTTCTTCAGAGTCTCCAGCCGTAAGAGAGGGAGTTATAAACTTCCGCTTAATATCTAAAATTTTTTCAATGCAATCCCTATCTTCAGGCTTTTTATACCAAATCTTAATCAAATCCATAACTTTATTACATCTAGTTCTTGTTGCCTCTGGACTAACTACTCCTGGACCAACCATGAGAAATCTAATCATCTCATCCAAACCTTCAGTAATTGTCTTCTTAATACTGTTTTTGATACTCTTATAGTTATTTATTGATTTTCTAATATCACCTAATTCTGTAACAGTTAATAGTTTCCATAGAGTTAATTTTTCATTACTTTATCTATTACTAATTGTTTTATATCATCTTCAGTTAAACCAAA
>VOFI01003214.1_pt1 | contig 19548 bp, 33 predicted proteins | sample 5384131 | NCBI WGS metagenome assembly VOFI01 (sample SAMN12384728, study PRJNA508395) | human gut metagenome | isolation source: healthy gut H | host: Homo sapiens
GGTTGTCCTCCATGTCGATGACCTGGCTGGCCGGGGACCATCTCCATCCCCTGGGGCAGGGTCTGGTGGCCCAGCTTAGCCAGGCAGGCGGTGATGTCCCCGTCCGGCCGGTGAGGGAGGATCTCCACCCCCAGGTCCTTCTGGGCACGAAGGGCCCCCTCAATGGGGCCTGGGGGCATTGTCGCCGCCCATGGCGTCTACAATAATCTTCATTGGGGTTCCCCTTTTCAAAGCGGCCCCAGCCCCGCCAGGCACTCCAGGGCCCGCTGGGACAGGGCAGCGTTCTTATTCCGTTTCCCCTTCACCCGGTAGCCCAGGGGGGGCATGATGCCAAAGTTCACGTTCATGGGCTGGAAGTGGGCCACCGTCTCGTCGCTGATGTACAGGGCCAGGGCGCCGATGGCGGTCTCCCTGGGGAAAGTCGATGGGGGCTTGCCCTCCAGCCGCCGGGCCAGCTCCACGGCAGCCAGGAACCGGAGGCGGTGGATTCTACATAGCCTTCCACGCCGGTGATCTGCCCGGCAAAGACGATGCGGGCTCCTGCTCACCCGGTAATAGCGGTCCAGCAGCCGGGGGAGTCCAGATAGGTGTTGCGGTGCATCACCCCGTAGCGGAGGAATTCCGCATGGCTCAGGGCGGGGATCATGGAGAACACCCGCTTCTGCTCCGGCCAAGTGAGGTGGGTCTGGAAGCCCACCAGGTTATAGATGGTGCCCACCGCGTTGTCCCGCCGCAGCTGGACCACGGCGAAGGGCTCCTGCCCGGTCTTGGGGTCCCGGAGGCCCCGGGGCTTCAGGGGGCCGTAGCACAGGGTCTGCTCCCCCGCCGGGCCATCACCTCCACCGGCATGCACCCTTCAAAGACATTTTATCCTCAAACCCGTGGACCGGGGCCTCCTTGGCGGCGCAGAGTTCCCGCCAGAAGGCCAGGTACTCCTCCTGGGTCAGGGGCAGTTGATGTAATCCGCCGTGCCCTTGTCGTACCGGGAGGCAAACCAGGCGCTGTCCATGTCGATGCTCTCGAAGGTCACCAGGGGGGCAGCGGCATCGTAGAAATGCAAATATCCCCGGCAGGGAACCGCCGGGCGATGTCTTGGGCCAAATCGTCGGCAGTGAGGGGGCCGGTGGCCACAATGACCTGCCCCTCCTCCGGCAGAGCCTTCACCTCGCCGGACTGGAGGGTGATGTTGGGATGCCCCTGGATGGCCTCGGTGATGGCCTGGGAAAAGGCCATCCGGTCCACCGCCAAAGCCCCCCCGGCGGCCACCCGATGGGTGTCGGCACACCGGAGGATCAGGAGTTCAGCCGCCGCAGTTCCTCTTTCAGCAGGCCCACCGCATTCTCCAGCTGGTCAGACCGCAGGGAGTTGGAGCACACCAGTTCCCCAGCAGGGGGGGGAGTGGTGGGCAGGGGTCATCTTGTCCGGCTTCATCTCCCACAACGTCACGGGGATCCCCCGGTTGGCCAGCTGCCAAGCGGCCTCGCACCCGGCCAGGCCCGCGCCTAGAATTGTCACCGGTTCAGCCATGCTCTTCCTCCAAACCCGGCGCCGGGGCCGCTTCCTCTGCCGCTGCAGCCTTCTTCGCCGCAGCTTTCTTGGTGGTCTTCTTGGTTGCCGTCTTTTGGCCGCCGGCTTCTTGTCCCCGTCGGCTTTCGCTGCGGCGGCGGTTTTCTTGGTGGTGTCCTTTGCCGCTGCCTTCTTGGCAGTGGTTTTCTTGGCCGCCGGCTTGGCAGCGGCCTCCCCCCTCGGTTGGGGCGGTCTCCGCTGCGGTGCCCTCTGCTGGGGCAGCGGCTTCCGCCGTCTCGGTTTTCTTCCTTCGGAAGCCCCCCCGCTTCTCCTCTGGGACAAAAGCAGGGCAGGCCTCGTTGATGCAGAAGGGCTTTTTAAACCCTCGGCCGGACTTCTTAAACATGGTCCAGCCACATTCGGGACAGGTCTCCTTCACCGGCACGTCCCAGGTCATAAAGTCACAGGCCCGGCCCAGCTTGTTCCCGTTGTACTCACAGCCGTAGTAGGTGTACCCGTTGCGGGAGGTCTTCTTCAAAAATCCGGCCGCCACACTTGGGGCACTTGCCCGGCATCTGGATGACAATGGGCTTGGTAAAGGTGCACTCCGGGAAGCCAGGGCAGGCCAGGAAGCGGCCAAACCGGCCGGATTTCACCACCAGCTGCCGTCCGCACACGTCACAGACCTCGTCAGAGACCTCATCGGGCACCTTGATCCGGGTGCCGTCCAAATCCTTCTCCGCCTGAACCAGTTCCTGGTGGAAGTCCTGGTAAAAATCCCCCAGGAGTTTTTTCCAGTTCTCTTCCCCGCTCTCCACCTTGTCCAGCCGGCCTTCCATGTCGGCGGTAAAGGCGTAGTCCACAATGTCGTGGAATTTGTCCTTCATCAGGGTGGTGACCACCTCTCCCAGGGGGTGGTGTGGAGGTATTTCCGTCCTTCACCACATACTCCCGGGCCATGATGGTGGAGATGGTGGGGGCATAGGTGGAGGGCCGGCCAATCCCCCTTCTCCTCCAAGGCCCGGATGAGGGTGGCCTCGGTGTACCGGGTGGGGGGCTGGGTGAACTTCTGCGCCGGCTTGGTCTCCCCCAGGGGCAGGGGTTCCCCTCCTGGAGGTTGGGCAGACGGGTTTGGATCTCGCCCCCCTCTTCGTCCTTGCCCTCCTCATAGACGGCCAGGAAGCCGGGGAACTTCACCTCAGACCGGCTGGCCCGGAAGGTGTAGCCGGCACTGGTGACCTCAATGTTCACGCTGTCATAGACGGCGGACGCCATCTGGCAGGCCAGAAAACGGCTCCAAATGAGCTTGTAGAGCCGGTACTGCTCCTGGGTCAGGCTCTTCCGGACGTTCTCCGGGGTGAGGGGCCACGTTGGAGGGGCGGATGGCCTCGTGGGCATCCTGGGCCCCTGCCTTGGCCTTAAACTGGCGGGGCGCCTCGGGCAAATACTCCTGGCCGTACCGGGCCCCGGCAAAGGCCCGGGCCGCCGCCAGGGCCTCTTCGGACAGGCGCAGGGAGTCGGTACGCATGTAGGTGATGAGACCCACGGTCCCTCCCCGTCGATGTCCACGCCTTCGTAGAGCTGCTGGGCGATGGACATGGTCCGCCGGGGGGTCATGTTCAGCTTCCGGGAGGCCTCCTGCTGGAGGGTGGAGGTGATGAAGGGGGCGCCGGGGCGCGGTTCTTGTCCTGGCGCTTGATCTTGCTCACCGAGAAGGGGGCGGTGCGGATGGCGGAGAGGACCTGGTCCACGTCCGCCTGGCTTTTTGAGCTCCATCTTCTTCTCCCGGCCATAGAACTGGGTTTTGAAGCTGCCCTGGTTGGGGGCCACCCGGTTCAGGGTGACCTCCAGGGTCCAGTACTCCTGGGGACAAAGGCCCGGATCTCCTCCTCCCGCTCGGCCACCAACCGGGTGGCCACGGACTGCACCGCCCGGCGGACAGGCCCCGGCGGATCTTCTTCCACAGCAGGGGGAGAGCTCATAGCCCACGATCCGGTCCAGGATCCGCCGGGCCTGCTGGGCGTCCACCAGGTTCTGGTCGATGTCCCGGGGGGGCGGCGATGCTCTCGGTGACCACCTTTTTGGTGATCTCGTTAAAAAGTCACCCGGCTGGTCTTCCCGTCGGGCAGGTCCAGCAGTTCCTTCAAGTGCCAGGAAATGGCCTCCCCCTTCCCGGTCCGGGTCGGTGGCCAGGTAGACTTTTTGGCTGTGGTCCGCCGCGTCTTTCAGCTCTTCAATGACCTCTGCCTTGCCGGGGATGGGCTGGTAGTTGGGGGTAAAGTCCCCTGCTCTCCAGGTCCACCCCCATCTTGCTCTTGGGCAGGTCCCGCACATGGCCCATAGAGGCCAACACCTGGTAGTCCGGCCCCAGATATTTTCCAATGGTCTTTGCTTTAGCTGGTGACTCTACAATCACCAGATTTGATTTTTGCCACGTGATTTCCTCCGAATTTTCTGTCCCGCGCCGGCCATTCCGGCGCAGGAGTGTGATGGGCCGAAGGCCCTCTATGGTCTCATCCGGCCGGAGCCGGATGTCACGATTCTTCTTGCAATTCCACCGGGGTGGAAAACCGGCGGCCCTCCTCTTCCACCAACTGGCGGACCTGGAGAAGGGTCAAGGCAGACAGCACCCGCCGGGCAGGGATGCCCGCGGCCTCCACCAACTCCTCCGCAGACAGCCGTTTCTCCCCCTGCAGCGCCCGGAGCACCACCAGCTGATCCTCTGTCAGCGCCCCCTCCTCTTTGTCGGGGGTCGATGACCAGCTTTGGCCGGGAAACGTCCTCCTGCAGGGGCTCGGGGGCCGGCGAAGGGGTCTCCGGCTTCCTGCGGCGTTTCTCCGCCGGGGCGGGAACCTCCTCCGGCGGAAGGGGATGGGGCACCGGCATCCCCTGGGTCAGCCGGGTCTGGGCCGGTATTCCTCCACGATGTCCCAGGCGTCCTGGACCAGCTTGGCCTCCCCCCGGCGAATCAGGCCGTTGGGGCCCCGGCTCAGGGGGGCATCGATGCCCCCGGGCACGGCGAACACGTCTCGCCCCGCCTCCAGGGCCCACCGGGCGGTGATGAGGGCACCGCTGGTCTCCGTGCCCTCCACCACCAGCACCCCCAGGCTCAGCCCGGCGATGAGGCGGTTGCGCACCGGAAAATGGGCGCCTGCCGGCGGCGTCCCCGGGGGATACCACTGAGGAGGGCCCCCGCCGCTGCCACATCGGCATACAGGTCCTCGTGGCCGGCGGGATAGGTCACGTCGATGCCGTTGCCCAGCACCGACACCACCTCTCCCCCGCCCCGGAGAGCGCCGTTCAGGGCGGCAGCGTCCACCCCGTAGGCACTGCCGCTGACCACCAGGATGCCTTGGCGGGCCAAGGCCAAACCGAACTGCCGGGCGGCCATCACCCCGTAGGGACTGGCCTCCGGGCCCCCACAATGGCCACCACCGGCAGGTGGTCCAGCTGGGGCAGGGTGCCTTTGCCGTAGAGGACGCAGGGGGCGCTCTCCAACTGCCGCAGCCGCTGGGGATAGGCCGCATCCTGCATCGTGAGGATCCAGATCCCCTGTTCCTTGCACTTGGCCAGGATGGTCTCGGCTGGGGTCAGGTCTTTGTCCTCTAAGGCCTGAGCGCACGGTCCCCGGAATCCCGGGGATCTGCCCATAGGCGGCACTGTCAGCGTAGTAGGCCCCTTCCGGGGGTGCCGAAATGCTCCAGAACACGGGCTGCGTACATGCCCGGGGCAGGGCCCCGGGTGCTCAGCCACAGCCAATGGCGCAGGTTGCTCATGGCCGCCTCTCCTTTCTGTTTGTCAGGCGCCGTATCCCATCTGCCACAGTACCACCGTACCGGCGGCCGCGGCATTGAGGACTCGCACCGGTCCTCCATGGGGATCTGAAGGGTCTTTTCGCTGGCCGCCAGCACCGGGGAGACCCCCGCCCCTCGCTGCCAATGACCACCGCCGCCCGGCGCAGGGAGACGGTGCGAATGTCCTCCGTATCCTCCCGCAGGGCGGTGGCGTACAGCGGAAGCTCCGCCGCCTGCAGACGGGGCAGCAGCTCCTCTAAAGTCCCCTCCCACACCGGCAGGCGGAAGCAGGCCCCCATGGTAGCCCGGAGGGTCTTGGGCCCCGGGGTCGGCGCAGCCGGGGAGAAGGATCAGCCCATCCGCCCCAAAGGCGTCGGCTGTGCGCCAGAGGGTTCCCAAATTCCCTGGGTCCTGGAGGTTGTCCAGCACCAGGTACCGGCTGCCGGACAGCTTCGCCGGCAGGGCATGGTCGGGCAGGGCACAGAGGAAAAGGACCTGCTGCGGGGTCTGGGTGGGGGCCACCGACCGGAGCAGGTCCCCGGCACGGTCACCTGCCGCACCGTAGGGGGGATCCCCTCCACCGGTGCGGCCCCAGCTTCCCATAGGATGGTATCCAACGTTGCCCCCCACCGGAGGGCCTCGCCCAGCATTTTGGGCCCCTCACACACCATAAGGCCCTGGCTCCGCCGGGTTTTTCGGCTGACGGTGAGCTTACGGATGTGGGTAATCAGGGGGTTGGTTCTACTTGTAATGGTCTCCATGGTCACTCCATAGCCCACCCCCCGAATGGCCGGTGGGATTGGGCCGGTTCTGTCAGTGCATACCAGCAGGCAGCCCTGCCGGTGCGCTGTCTTGGCAGGGGGAAGGCAGGGAAAGGCCAGAGGGGGAACCTGGCTCCGCGCTCGGCAGCCTTTCCCCCAGACCCCCACCTTCTCCTGTGGATTCATACAAAGATAACTATAGCATACCCTTCCAGGATATTCAAGTCAACGATTTTTCCCGCACCCACCCTATTTTCATACCTTCTCTCTAAAAAGGGAAAGGCCCTGCTGGAGGAAGCGTTACAAATTCAACAGGGGTACGCCCCTCCCCTTCCCGGGAGGTCCCCGGATGGGGCGGTCGGTTCCGGCCCCTTCCGGACGCCCAACCTTGGCGGGCCGCCGCGTTACGTTTCCTCCGGCGGGCGGGGGCTTTCCCTTTGGATTCCCGCGATCCACCCGTCCAGCTTCCGGCACAGCACCGGCACACCAATGGCCTGGAACAGCCGGATTCGCACCACGTCAATCAGCGAGCAGATCAGATAGATGCCAAAGGCCAGCGCCACCACCCACAGGAGCATCCGCCACACAGGATAGGCCGCAGCAAAGGTCAGGCAGTCCCGCAGCACATAGTTCCACACCAGGGGATGCACATGGATGATATACACCCCCAGGGCCGCCGGAGAGAGCACGGCGATCCCCTTTCGCAGCGCCTTGCTGCGAAACTCCGTCCGTGCAAAAAGCACAGCAGGACCACGGCGTTGATCACAATGAAGGGAGAGACGTAGGACACAAAACTGGTGCCCCCCGCCGGGTACCCCAACATACGGTTGGTACCCCATTCGATCACCACCTTGCTCAGCAGCATCACGCAGCGGTCGATGCCGATTCCAATGCCGCCCGTGGGGGGCAGGCCGTACTCCAGGGCGTTGATATAGTCCTCGTCATGCCGGTCCCTCCACCTGCTTCTGGAAGCGCTGCTTCTGGTCGATAGGGTCATTCAGCTCGGAGAAGGCGTTGCCCATCTCGCTGCGGCAGATGAACAGCTCGAACCGCTCCGTCAGCCGGGGATCCTGCGGGGAACGCTTGGCCAGAGGGCTCACATCCACTGGGTGCATAGTGATGAAGGTGGGCTGTACCAGCTTCTCCTCCACCTTCTGATCGAAGGCATACAGGGCGTTGCCCCAGGTGGGGTCCGCCGTCTCCGGCAGCTCCACGCCGATGGCCTTGGCAGCGGCCACCGCCTCCTCATCAGAGGAGATAGCCATGAAGTCGATGCCGGTGTACTGTTTCACGGCCTCATGCATGGTCAGCCGGGGCCAGCCGGGGGTCAGGTCGATCTGCTCGCCCTGCCACTCCACCTGATAGGTGCCCAGGATCTTCTGGGCGGCAGAGGAGAGCAGCTCCTCGAACAGATCCATCATGCCGTTGAAGTCCGCATAGGCCTGGTAGAGCTCCACAGTGGTGAACTCCGGGTTGTGCTTGGGGTCCATACCCTCGTTGCGGAAAATGCGGCCGATCTCATACACCCGGTCCATGCCGCCCACGATGAGCCGCTTCAGGGGCAGCTCGGTGGCGATGCGCATGTACATGTCGATGTCCAGAGTGTTGTGGTGGGTGATGAAGGGGCGGGCCGTGGCGCCGCCGGAAATGGTGTTCAGGACGGGCGTCTCCACCTCCATATAGCCCCGGCCGTCCAGGAAGTCCCGCACATGCTTGATGAACTGGGAGCGGATGACGAAGTTTCGCTTCACCTCCGGGTTCACGATCAATCCACATAGCGCTGGCGGTACCGGAGCTCCATATCTGCAGGCCGTGGAACTTCTCCGGCAGGGGCAGCAGGGCCTTGCTCAACAGCGTGATGTTATGCGCCCGGACGCTCATCTCGCCCCGCTGGGTGCGGAACGCCTCGCCCTCGACGCCCACGATGTCACCGATGTCGAACTTCTTGAACTTCTTATAGACCTCTTCGTCCATCTCGTCCTGACGGGCGTAGAGTTGGATGCGGCCATCCCGGTCCTGCAGGTCGCAGAAACTGACCTTGCCCATGCCCCGCTTGCTCATCAGGCGGCCGGCCACCTTCACGGCCCTGCCCTCCATCTGGTCAAAGTGCTCCTTGATCTGTGCAGAGGTGGCGTCCCAGTCGAACCGGGTCTGCTGGAAGGGATCCTCGCCTGCGGCCTGAAGGGCCGCCAGCTTCTCCCGCCGGACGCGGCGCTGCTCACTCAGCTCCTGCTCCGGCTGCTGGGTTGTCTTCTGTTCAGACATGTCCGCTCTCCTTTACCGCTCGATCTTCTGCACCGTGTAGACGATGGCGCCGCTGGGGGCCTCCACCGTAACGGTGTCCCCCTCCTTGGCTCCGACCAGGGCCTTGCCGAAGGGAGACTCCTCGGAAATGATGCCGTTCATGGGGTCGGACTCCTGAGAGCCCACGATGCGGTAGGCGGGCATGGTGTTGCCGTTCTTGTCCGCCACCGTCACCTTGCAGCCGATGGTCACCACGTTGGTGGGGGCGTTGCTCTCGTCCACGATCACCACGTGTTGCAGGATCTCCTCCAGCTCTGCGATGCGGGAATACAGCTTGCCCTGCTCGTTCTTTTGGTCTGCTCCCCGATCACCGGAGCGCCCACAGATTCCCGGAGCTGAGCGGCAAAGAACTCCGCAGCGCTGTAGCTGTTGGCATTGACCAGCACCGCCATGGGGAGATCCCACAGCTGGCATCGGAGGTGTAGGTCACCTCCTCCCCGCCGTTGGTCCGGCTGATGAAAATGTTCCCCTCTGGGAGAAGGTAGTCCAAAATCTCCGTGAGCTCTGTGACGTATCCCCCCGGGTTGTTTCGTAGGTCAAATACCAGGGCCTGGGCCCCTCCTCCTGGAGCGCTGCCACCCCCTGCTTTACCAGGTCGGCGGTGCCGGCGTAGAAGTTCAGGATGGTTACCAGGCCCACCTGGTTTTCCGTCATGGTCCAGGTGGCGGTAACCCCGTGGATCTCCTGGCGGGTGACCTCCACGGTGCGGGCCCCGTCCGTCCCCTCCACTTCCAGGGAAACGGTGGTCCCTTCCTCCCCCTGGATGGCGGAGAGCATGGTCTCCCGGTTGTCGGATGTGATGGCCTGACCATCCACCCCACGGATAATCTCCCCTGCCTGGAGGCCCGCCTCCTGGGCCGGGCTGCCCTCCGTCACCCGGAGGATTTCCAGCCCCTCCTCCACATTCTGGCCTACGGTGATGCCAATGCCCACGTAGGTGTTTTCCCGGTTGGCCTTGACCTGCTGCGCCTCCTCCGGGGTGAGGTAGTAGGACCACCGGTCCCCTAAGGCGTCCACCATGGTCTCCAGGGTGGTTTCCAGGTGGGTTTGGCTGTCATACTCCCCCTACAAACTCTGACCGGATCAGCTGGTAAGCCTGGAGGAGGGTGCGCCCATCCTGGCCCACCACCTTCCCACACCACGCCCAAGGTAACCAGCCCGCCCAGCAAAAAGCACACCAGCGCAATGAGCGCCCCCCGGACGCGACGTTTCGTTGTCTCCTTCATAGAAAAGCCTCTCTATCTGCCCCCGCTGGTTGCCCCGCGGAGAAATACAAAGCGGCGGCCGAAGCCGCCGCTTGCTCGGGTTTTCACTGTCTTAGTCCGTCTGCCCCATCAGTAGGCCAGCAGACCAGCCACCAGGGAAAGGACGAGGGAAATACACAGGACCACCGCAATCACCGCCATGACGCGCCGCTGGCGGCGATACGGGTCCCAGGATTTCTTCTGTTTGCTCACGCCTTGCACCTCGCTTCCCAGGGCTTACACTTTCAGGAACTTCCGGATGGCCATCACCGAACCGCCGCCGCCGATGGCGAAGCCAACCAACAGGAACACCAGTAGCACCACGTGGGAGATGTTGCCGAAGGGCACCGTGGTGATGATGCTAAAGATCCCGCTCTCCATCATGGCCCTGGTGATGAGCCCATAGATCCCCCACTGGCAGAAGAAGGCAATGATGCCCCCCGGCCGGCCCCAGGATCACACCCTCCACCAGGAAGGGGGCCCGGACAAACCAGTTGGTGGCGCCGCACATCTTCATGATGGCGATCTCCTCCCGCCGGGTGAAGGTGGACAGTTTGATGGTGTTGGCGATGATGAACACCGAAATCACCACCAGCATGACGATGAGGATCACCGCAATGGCAGTGGCCACATTCCGAACCATGACAAAGCCATCGGCAATCTCAAGGAGGCCTCCACATCGGCGATGCCATTGACTTGCTTCACTTGGTCTGCCGTATCCTGCAGCTGCTCAATGTCCTCGACATGGATGCGGTAACGGTCCCGCAGGGTCTCGGCGGAGGTGTTTTCGAAGAGCTCTGCGGTTTCCTGCTGGGCGATGAAGTCCTGCAGGGCCTGCTCTTTGGTCACAAAAAGTCACCGAGGACACATTGGGGATCGCTTCGATCTCATCCTGCAGGGCTCTGGCCTCGTTTTGGCTGAGGGATTCGTCCACATAGGCCAGGAACTCGTTTTCATCCTCCAGATCCTGAAGGATGTTCCCGGCGTTAACCGCAATGGGGAGAAGGAGCCCATAATCAGCAGGCAGGCCACCGTGATGCCGATGGCGGCAAAGGACATGAAGCCCATGGGTAAAGATACTGGACACCCTCTTTGATATAATACCAAATTTGACGTCTATCACCCATTGCCGTACATAGCCCTCCTGCTGCGTCACTGATGATCCGCCCAATCGATGGTGACCACCCGCTTGCCGAAGCGGTCCACCAGGTCCTTCTCGTGGGTCACCACCACCACGGTGGTGCCCAGCTCGTTGATCTTCTCCAGAAGGACATGATTTCCCAAGGACCGGGCAGGGTCCAGGTTTCCGGTGGGCTCGTCGGCGATGATGGTGTTGGGGTTGTTCACCAGGGCCCGGGCAATGGCTACCCGCTGCTGCTCGCCGCCGGAGAGCTCCGTGGGATAGCTGTCCGCCTTTTTCCCCAGGCCCACCAGCTCCAGCACATAGGGGATGCGCTTGCGGATCTCCTTGGGGCTGGCGCCCACTGCCCGCATGACAAAGGCCAGGTTGTCATAGACAGTCTTCTTCTCGATCAGCCGGAAATCCTGAAAAATCACTCCCAGAGTGCGGCGCATCAGGGGGATCTGCTTTTCTGAGATGTTGCTGACGGAAAAACCGTTGATCATCATGCTTCCCCGCAGGGTTGCCTCAATCTCCGCCGTATTCAGTTTGATGATGGTGGACTTGCCGGACGCCGAAGGGCCCCACCAGGAAGACAAACTCCCCGATCATCAATCTGCAAACTGACCCCTTTCAGGGCCTTTGGTGCCGTTTTGATACTCCTTATGGATATCTTTCAATCGAATCATGTCTAACCTCGTTTGTCTGTTTTATCTGTCGCCGGGCGGATCCCGCTGTACCGCCGGCATGGACATAATGTAAGGGCTTTTGCACATTATATCTGGTTTCCGCCGGAAATGGACCGCCTTTTTCAAATCTTCCGGGATTCGCGTTTTCCTCCCCGGCGAATTCCGTCTCCGCCACGGCCCTTCCTCCCAGAATTCCGGCCGGGGGGTGGTCCATCCGGCTCAGGATTCGATGCCCCTGGACACCAGGTATGAAGGTGATGGCATCGTCAAACTCCCGGAGATCCAGGCCGGTGAGCTTCTTGATCTTCTCCAGGCGGTAAACCAGGGTGTTCCGGTGGACGAAGAGCTTTCGGGCCGTCTCGGACACGTTGAGGTTGTTCTCAAAGAACTTGTTGATGGTGAAGAGCGTCTCCTGGTCCAGTGCGTCGATGGGGTTCTTCTTAAACACCTCCCGGAGGAACATCTCGCACAGGGTAGTAGGCAGCTGATAGATCAACCGGCCGATGCCCATTTTGATGACGGCAATGTCGGTCTCGTTGATGGAGATGACGAAATCATTCCGGGGCTCTCAGAGAACAGGTTCTGCACCACATCCACCGTGCAATGTCCGCCGACTCCACCTGGCGCACCAGGAAAACCGCCCGCTGGGCCTCTGAGGCAAAGTGGAGTTCCTTGGCGCGGACATAGATGTCGCCCAGAAGGATGTTATCCGAGAAATGATGCTCTTGACGAAAGGACCCGTCTTGTCATGCTTCTCCTCGTAATAGGCCTTGGCGCTGTTCAGGGCCACGGTGACCATGGAGCAGATGAGACGGGCCTGCTCGTCGCTGCCCTGGACAAAGGCGGCATAGTCATAGTGAGAGCTGCGGCTGGCCAGGGGCTTAAAGGTCTTATCCCCATAGATCACCACGGCGCCGTCGTTGGTGTTCAGGGCGGAGGCAGCGCCCTCCCATTTCTGGCCAATCCAGGTCAGCTGATTGCAGGAGACCACGGTGCCCTGGTCGTCGATGACGCCGATGACCCGGTCCGTGCACTCTTTCATCTGGAGTACAATGCTTTGAAATACTCTGCTGGACATATCCATTTCCTCCTTATTCCTATATTCCTATCCGTTGAACAGAGGGACACTCTCCCTTTCGACACGTGAAAATTCGAATTCCCCCGCATGGTGTCGTGGAATGGTCTTTATTATAGCCGTTCTTTCGAGCGATTTCAATAGCTTTTTGTGAACATTTGTGGAAAATGCCGAAATCTTTCCCTTTCAACACCCCAGCTGCCCCAGTTCCCCTCGGTTCAAATCGGGGCGCCAAGCCCCCAGGGGCAGGTCAGGATCCAAGGTAATAGGCCCCATGGAGAGGCGTTTGAGGTAGGTCACTGGCTTCCCCCGGGCTGCCAGCATCCGTTTGACCTGGTGGTATTTTCCCTCCTCCAAGGTGATCAGCCCTTGGCTGGGCGGGTCCAGCACGGTGAGTTCCGCAGGCAGGCATACCGTTCCATCCCGTAAAACAAGGCCTCGCCGGAACACCGCCCGATCCTCCTGGTTCAGCTGTCCATCTACCTCCACATAGTACACCTTGTTCACATGGTGGGCCGGGGAGAGGAGCCGATGGGCCAACCCTCCGTCGTTGGTGAGTAAGAGCAGGCCTTCCGTATCCTTGTCCAGCCGCCCCACGGGGAAAAGGCCCCGGCGGCGCAGGTCAGGGGGCAGCAGGTCCAGCACCGTCTTGTCCCGGCTGTCCTCCGTGGCGGAAACCACGCCGGCAGGCTTGTGCAGCATGAGATAGGTGAAGGTCTCCGTCTCCACCAGGCGGCCGTCCACAGTGACGGGGGTCCCTGGAGTCACCTTGTCCTCCGGCCCCTGGGGCAGCACACCGGCCACCCGTACCCGCCCTGCCTTTACCAGGGCCTTGGCTTCCTTCCGGGACCAGCGTCCTGTGGCAGCCAACAGCTTATCCAGTCGTTCCATGGCGAACCCCTTCCTTTTCAGTCTATTTGGCCTATTGTAGCATAGTTTCTCTCCGGAGAACATAGGGTAAGGGGAAGATTTCTACCGCCGGGCCCCTGCTCTGGCCGCCGGCGCTGAGAGGAGCTGCCATCCATGATTATCATTACCAAAAACTCCGTCCCCGCCGGCTGGTGGCCGGCTGCGCGCTGGCGGCGGTGGCCATCGCCGCCGTGGGGGCAGGCCTGGACCTGATCCAGGACGTGCAAACCGCCCAGGCCGTGGTCCAACTCCAGGCCAACCCAGAAAACGTCAAAACCAACGACGACCGCGTGGCCTATCTGGAATCCTGCGGCTGGCTGGTGGGAGAGGAAGCCGCCAACCAGGAGGACATCCGCCTGCCGGATGTCTTTGATGACTCCTATGAGGCCTACCTCACCCTCCAGGAATCCCAGGGGTTCGACCTCACCCAGTATGCTGGGAAGACCATCCAGCGCTACACCTATGCGGTCAAGAATTTTCCTGGCCTCCAGGAAAACATCTGGGCCAGCCTATTGCTCTACCAGGACCAGGTCATCGGCGGCGAGGTATACTCCAACCAAGGGGATGGGTTTATGCAGGGGCTGGCCTACCCGGCGAAGCAGTAAGGGGGGCAAGGGTTGACCTCCCGCCTTCGGATCCCTGTTCCTCCGGGTGCATTTCCCTTCCTAGGTTTCCAGCGTAGAAACAAAAAAGCTCCCCTCTCTCCAGTGTTCACAGACCAGAGAGAGGGGATCTTGTTGCCGCCTGTCTGAACGAAGGGATGAAATGGGGAGGAAGGCTCTGCGCCCACATTTTTCACTTTCGGAGGGTCACTTCCATCTGAGGATAGGGAATGGACAGCCCTGCCGCATCGAAGGCGCTCTTCAATTCTTCCAGCAAGTCGTAATAGACGTCCCAGTAGTCCTCGGTACGGCACCAAGCCCGAACGGCATACCCCAGGGCATTGTCCCCATAGGAGGAGAGACGGGCAAAGGGGGCTGGGTCCTTTAGGACTTTATCGTGCCGGGCCAATACCCCTGGATGACGTCCTTATGGCGATGGGGGTGATCAGCTCGACAGCTTCATATCCACGTTATCGCCAGGCATGCACATCTCAGTGCCCTCGGGCAGTGATGACGCCGGTCACGTCGGTGGTGCGGAAGTAGAACTGGGGACGATAGTTGTTGAAGAAGGGGGTGTGACGGCCGCCCTCGTCCTTGCTCAGAACGTAAACCTGGCCGTTGAACTTGGTGTGGGGGTGAATGGAGCTTGGTGTGGGGGGTGGATGGAGCGGGCTTAGCCAGAACCTGGCCTCTCTCGATCTCCTTCTTGTCGATGCCGCGGAGCAGGGTGCCCACGTTGTCGCCGGCCTCGGCATAGTCCAGCAGCTTGCGGAACATCTCAATGCCGGTGATGACGGACTTCTTGATCTCGTCGGCCAGGCCCACGATTTCCACGGGGTCGCCCATCTTGATCTGACCGCGCTCCACACGGCCGGTAGCGACGGTGCCGCGGCCGGAGATGGTGAACACGTCCTCGACGGGCATCAGGAAGGGCAGAGAATCGTCACGGGGAGGAGTGGGGATATAGGAGTCAACAGCGTCCATCAGCTCCTTGATGCAGGCATACTCGGGGGCATTGGGATCGTCGGACTCGCAGGTCAGAGCGTTCAGAGCGGAACCCTTGATGACGGGCAGATCATCGCCGGGGAACTCGTACTTGCTCAGCAGCTCGCGGACTTCCATCTCCACCAGCTCCAGCAGCTCCTCGTCGTCCAGCAGGTCGACCTTGTTCAGGAACACCACGATAGCGGGCACGCCCACCTGACGGGCCAGCAGGATGTGCTCACGAGTCTGAGCCATGGGGCCGTCGGAAGCGGCGATAACCAGGATGGCGCCGTCCATCTGGGCAGCGCCGGTAATCATGTTCTTGATATAGTCGGCGTGGCCCGGGCAGTCAACGTGGGCATAGTGACGGGCAGCCGTCTCGTACTCCACGTGAGAGGTGTTGATGGTGATACCACGCTCACGCTCCTCGGGAGCCTTGTCGATGCTGGAGTAATCCTCGTACTGAGCCTGGCCCTTCAGAGCCAGATACTTGGTGATAGCGGCGGTCAGAGTGGTCTTACCATGGTCAACGTGACCAATGGTACCAATGTTAACATGAGGTTTCGTTCTTTCAAACTTTTGCTTGGCCATGATTGATAATCCTCCTCAAAATACAGACAAAAGACTGTCTTACTGATCATGAGATACTCTTGTGCATCCTATTCTACAGGATGTGGCTGGAAATACAACGGGAAAATACGCATTTCGTGCACAATTTCAAGAAAATTATGCTCATTCTGCGCCGTTGCGCTTCTCCACAATCTTGTCGGTGATGGACTTGGGGATTTCCACATAGCTGTGAGGCTCCATGGTGTAGTTGCCGCGGCCCTGGGTACGGCTGCGCAGGTCGGTGGCGTAGCCGAACATCTCAGACAGGGGGACCAGTGCATCGATCTGCTGGGCACCGGGACGGGCCTCCATGCCCTGGATCTGTCCACGGCGGGAGTTCAGGTCGCCGATAACGTCGCCCATGTAGTCCTCGGGAACGATGACGGAAACCTTCATGATGGGCTCCAGCAGGCAGGGGTTGGCCTTCCGGCAGGCCTCTTTGAAGGCCATGGAACCGGCGATCTTGAAGGCCATCTCGGAGGAGTCCACCTCGTGGTAGGAGCCGTCCTACAGGGTGACCTTCACATCCACTACGGGGTAGCCGGCCAGAACACCGGCCTGCATGGCTCCCTGGATACCAGCGTCCACGGCGGGGATATACTCCTTGGGGATGGCGCCGCCCACGATCTCGTTGACGAACTCGTACCCCTTGCCGGACTCGTTGGGCTCCACAGTGATCTTGACGTGGCCGTACTGGCCCTTACCGCCAGACTGGCGGGCATACTTGGTATCCTGCTCGACCCTCTTCTTGATGGTCTCCTTGTAGGCGACCTGGGGAGCGCCCACGTTGGCCTCGACCTTGTACTCGCGGAGCAGACGGTCCACGATGATCTCCAGGTGGAGCTCGCCCATACCGGCGATAATAGTCTGGCCGGTCTCCTCGTCGGTGTAAGTCTTGAAGGTGGGGTCCTCCTCGGCCAGCTTCACCAACGCAATACCCATCTTCTCCTGACCGGCCTTGGTCTTGGGCTCAATGGCCACCCGGATCACGGGCTCGGGGAACTCCATGGACTCCAGAATGATGGGAGCCTTATCGTCACACAGCGTGTCGCCGGTGGTGGAATTCTTCAGGCCCACCACGGCGGCGATGTCGCCGGAGTAGACGGTCTCGATATCCTCCCGGTGGTTGGCGTGCATCTGCAGGATACGGCCGATACGCTCTCTCTGCTTCTTGGTAGAGTTGAGCACGGCGGTACCGGCGTTGAGCACACCGGAGTACACGGATGAAGGACAGCCGGCCCACGAAGGGGTCGGTGGCGATCTTAAAGGCCAGAGCGGAGAAGGGGGCGTTGTCGTCGGCAGGACGCTCGTCCTCTTCCTCGGTATCGGGATTGATGCCCTTGATGGCGGGGATGTCCACCGGAGAGGGCATATAGTCCACGATGGCGTCCAGCAGCTTCTGAACACCATTCCTGGGCCAGGTCCATCATGTCCTCGGGGATCTCCTCCACGCGCATATCCTGCCCTCGGCGTCATAATAGACGTCGGCCTTCATTTCCACCAGGTCAATGATGCCCTTGAAGGTCTCCTCGCTGCCGATGGGCAGCTGGATGGGAACCGCATTGCACTTGAGGCGGTCATCAATCATCTTCAAAACATTGTAGAAATCGGCACCCATCATGTCCATCTTGTTGACGTAGATCATGCGGGGGACCTTATAGTGGTCGGCCGGCGCCACACTGTCTCAGACTGGGGCTCCACGCCACCCTTGGCGCACATGACGGTGACAGAACCGTCCAGCACGCCCGCAGGGAACGCTCCACCTCCACGGTGAAGTCCACGTGGCCCGGGGTTGCTCTACAGTCCTGCGCAAGACGGAAAGCACATTAAGTGCTTTCGCTTTGCGTGCGGAACTTCGCGACAAACTTAAAACCTGGGCCGCCCGGGCCGAGGATCCGGCGTGCTCGTCGGCGGGGCAACGTTCCTGCCAAAAACAGGTTAATTTTGGTCGGTTTTATCTGGAAACGTGGCCGATTACATTGGTCAGTATCTTTTTTGCGGCATCTAGATGGGCGACGTTTTCGGAAGTGCGGGAGAAAGGAATTCGCAAACCTCAAAGCAGACAAGCATATTAACATTTTTCAAAACCGCAGCTCAGCAGTGGGTCAAATTTTAGGTGGTAGCAACGGTTCTGAGTTTTTCACCGCACTTCCGATGACCAGATGAATGGCGCCCGATCAACCATCCCATGTTTCGCAAAATAGGCCGCTTCCCCTAGTAGGAAGCGGCTATCTAGAAATAGACGATGGTAAGGGGGCTCTTTCGTTTCGATTACTCCCCTGATAGCCTTAACCCACAATTTCAAAGGGGTTACCGAGACAACTTGATCGACATCCGTCGGCTTTCGTTGTTGGCACCAGATGTTCTCTCCGCTATTGCGCCCATAAAGAAAAAATATAAGTTGAACACCCCTGCGTCGTCATCTTCGATAATCTGCTCCCGATCCATCCCCTTTGGTAGCTGACGGTCAGCTTATTATCAGCTTCTTCATAGCCCAAATCATCGATGATAATGCGTCTGGATGGAAAACGGGCTAATCTCAAGGGGCGAGTCACCGGGCGGAGTTCGCTGTATCGACGTACGCTCAATATTGAACTCGGGTGTCGACGCCTCAAACCGCCTCGCACTCTGCGCTTCACCCTCGGTCAGTGGATATTCCAGGTGACAGCATGTTGCAAATCTCGCTCGCGATCATAGCGGTAAAGTACATCGTGCCATTAATGACAGTATCGCTTGATGTGTCCTTATCAATTGTGCTGCGTGTGTCAGGCCATTCCTCGCCGAACTTCCTTATCAGGCGTGCGTGCCGATGCCCTACTCTTCTTCACCATAGAACAAGTTCGCCAATCTCTGCTGCTGGCTTGTAGTAGTTAACTCCATTTTGGATTGGACAACGTAAACGTCACGGCTCCGCAGCCGTTTTGGTCGATTGCCATCTCATGGATATCAAGCGTATAGCCGTTGCCCTCGACGGACAGATTAACCTCCTGGACTGCGCCTTCCAGGCTTTTGGGGCGCGATGCCATCGCCAAAACTCTCTTGTAGGTATATTTGGTTCCCGATGAGCCGCCGTTGGTCCGGGTAATTGGAATCCCCGTTGCCGGAGGACACAGGCAGAGGCAAAATAGCTGGAATTGACGACGGCGTAGGCGACCCCTCCGGTCGCCAGCACTCCGGCAAGGCATCCGATGCGCGGCAACATACGGCTTCGCGTGACCCTTTCGGCGAAGCGGCTCACCAACAGCGGCATAAGAACACACGGTCAGCCGATGGCTATAAACTGGACGGACTCGAGGCCTAGCGATTTGATTGGATTTCACGGTCGCCCTCACTCTAGGGATGAACTTGAGCTTCGATGCGCCGAGGCCAAAACGCGTTCGAACGTCGCGGCTGGCATGCAACTCGGCAAAGATCTCTGAGGTTAGAAAGCCCAGATAGTAATAGAGCATGATGGGAACACGGAATCGTTCCGGTCGCATAACGTCTGACAGGACCGCCTTGGTCTCCTCCTGCGCCGTCAGCGAATCGCCCAGGTTCTCAATATCCCCTCCACGCCTCCCGGCTTTCAAAGAGATTTGCATTCATTGATCGTGACCCGGATAAGCCATCGACGAAGATGTTTCCCATGCTTTCAAATTGCGCATCGCTTTTCAGTAACTTCAAAGAAGGAGCGTCTTGAGCGACATCGTCGGCATCGGATGTCGCGCAGATATGCGTCAATGCGATTCGAAACACGACATCTCTGTGATCTTCCAACCGCCTGTCTAAATGCTTGTTCTTCCATAATCACCTCCCGGTGACGTTAATAATTCTTGGTGAGGCCCTCACCTTAGAGATACGCTTCTTGTCGGGCGAGAAATGTTTCAAATTCAAACATGAAAAACCGACCAAAATAAACCTGTCCCTTTTGTAGGAGTTTTTGCTGGCTTTCAAAAAGACCCGCTTCCTGTT
>VOFI01002171.1_pt1 | contig 19529 bp, 30 predicted proteins | sample 5384131 | NCBI WGS metagenome assembly VOFI01 (sample SAMN12384728, study PRJNA508395) | human gut metagenome | isolation source: healthy gut H | host: Homo sapiens
AACTTGTTTTCCACAAAATCGCTCTTATGTATCAAATAAATTCTCTTTTCTTCCATTGTTTATCAGGCGACCATACAAGGACAAATATCATAGCCGCAGCTCAACCAAGATAGAGCAACCGGAAGCTATTCGTGATAATTCCGCATGCGTCGAAATAGCAAAGCGGCGATAAAAAATCCAGAAAATCCATAAGCGAGCAGCATGACCAGCGCCCCAACCCGAACTGAGAAGTGATATTTTTTTCACAACAGGAGATAAAAGCTCGACAGAAAAAAGATAAGCTGCGGTAGGTCTGTACCTGACGGAGCACCTCTTCCGAAAAACTTTGTTCAGGTTGTATTTGCTACAGAAAAAGTCCAGGAAATAGAGACACAGGGGAATGATGTCCTCCGTGCGGTTGCGCACCGGCGGAATGGTCAGGGGGGATCACACGGAGGCGGTAGTAGAGATCTTCCCGAAATTTTCCATCCTGCACCAGGGCGTGGAGATCCTGGTTGGTGGCGGCAATCAGCCGGAAATCTACTTTTTAGGCGTCACCGCGCCGATGCGCTGTACGCTTTTTCCTCGATGACCCGAAGAAGCTTGCTCTGTACGCTCATAGGCAGGGAGTTGATCTCATCGATAAAAAGCGTGCCTCTGTCCGCCGCTTTCGATCAGGCCCACCTTTCCCTCCTTGTTTGCTCCGGTGAAGCTCCCCTTCTGGTAGCCAAACAGCTCTGATTCAATCAGGTTTTCCGGGAGGGCTGCGCAGTTTACCGTGACCATCGGCCTGTCCTTTCGCTTGTGTTCGTGTATGAAGCGGGCGAAGACCTCCTTCCCGCTTCCCCGATTCCCCCATACAGCAGCACGCTAGAATCCAGGGGAGCAATCTGCTCCGCGATGGTCAGAAGGTTCCGCATGGCTACGCTTTTAGCCACCACCCGCTGCTTGGGCACGGCCTCGGAGCTGGGCCCAAGCTCCATGGCCGGAAGGATCTCCCGCTCAGACAAAAAGGGTATGGTAGAGATTCTGAAACTTCTGTACATCCTGAAGCATGGTGATCACATACTGCACGTTGCCCCTTGCCGTCAAAGATGGGCGTCCCCGTCACAATGCGCATTCGTTCCGGGCCGGAAATGAATTGAATATCCCGATAGAACTGCAGACGGCTGACACGCTGCTTTTTCTCCATGACCAGGTCAAAGACACAGATGTCCAGATAGTTGGAAAAATCGTGAATGTTCATGGTCAGATACTCGTTCGGGGAATATTTCTCCAGTTGACCATCACTGTGTTGATGAACACAAAGTTTCCCTTGGCATCATAGATGGCGATTCCAGTATCAATATTATCCAGAACAACGGACAGCGACAAAGGAAGCGGGCTATCCCGCATCTGCGTCTCCTTGCTTTCATCCATTTGGAGCCCTCCTTTTTACTGGCAGATTCAATGGCGGAAGAGACAGCTGTAAATACGCATTTACAGGCCGCGGTATTTCAGACAGCCGTGGGATGGTGTCAATCAGATAGGAGTATTATAGTATGGAGGGGGATTTCCGCGCAATATCCGTCGCTGTGGTTCCAGAATTTGTCTGTTGAACCGCTGATTCAAAAGGGAATCGAAGTCTGGAACTTCGCTTCCCTTTTTTGCAGTTTCCCGTGGAGCGCCGGTTACAGCATCTCGCAGAAGCTCTGCACCCGAGTGCGCACTTGTTCGTAGCTGTGGTTGAGGGGATCAATGTCAATGTTCATAACATGGATCCCCGCCTTGCGCAGATCAGCCTCCAGGTAGGGCTCGTCATACTCCTCCGGGTCACAGAATTTCATCATGCAGGAGATCACGCCCTGGGCGCCGGTCTCCTGGCACATTTTGGCCAGCATTTTGCCTCTCGGCTTTCCCAGCTCGTGGATCAGGCTGCATCCGTACCGGGCATTCCACTGGAGGGCCAGGCGCTTGAGGGCGCCGCCCCCTTTTCCGGGGTGTCTGTGCGGTACTGGCGGGATTCCTGGGCCAGATCGTCGGCCACCACAGCCAGCTGATTTTCCTCCAGGATATCCAGCACCTCCTCAGGTTCACAGAGAATGCCCGCCAGAATGATTTTATTTCCTGTCCAATGGTGTGCGGGTAGCTCCTTCAGTCCGGCGATGATCTCCTGCACCAGGGCGGTGTGCTCTCCCTTCTCAAAGAAGAAGGCGCTTTTGTGAACCACATGGCGCACCTTCGGGGTGATGACGTCCAGGTGGTCGTTGGCCGCCGTGTCAAATTCCCGCATGGTGGCGTTGTGCTGGTTGTAGACCGCGATTGCCTCCTCCATGGACTTTTTCGCTGACCATGTTTCCGGTGATGGTATAGAGTATGGTGAGCACTGTCTCAAATTCGCTGATCAGGTAGTCCACGCTGGCAGGGGAGGTGCGGTTCTGGGGATACACAATGGGGATCATGGGGATGTCCTTCATGCCGAAGCGCCAGTTCTGGGTCATACACCGCAGCGTGTCGCACATTGTGGGGATGATTACTGCGGAGATCCCCTGATAGGCGCCTTTCAGCCCCAGCTCCATATTGGCCTGCATAATAGGACAGGCAAAGGCGGGCAGATAGCTCTTGGCCAGCTTCAGCTCGGTTCGTCCTCCCCACATGCCCATGGGGATCAGACCGGCGGCATGTACCAGCTCCTCCGGGGCGTATGGGGGCAAAGCAGCCCACCACCTGCTTCCCCCTGCTCCAAGTAGCGATCCAGCTGCTCCCTGGGATTGGCGCAGGCCCGCTGCAGCCGCTCCAGACTTGTCTTCCAATCAGCCATTGCGTTTCGCCTCCTTGTTCTGCTTCATAATCTCCACCAGTCCCTGGATCCGTGTCTCGAACTGGGCCTCGCTGTAGTTGCGGTAGTCCGCCTGATCTCCGTCAAAAGAGGTGAAGGGAACCCCGGCCATTTCAGACAGCTGCCGCTGAACCTCCATCATCTGACAGTCCATGACCTTGCAGCTGCGGTTCACATGATAAATGGTTCCGTCACAGTCAAAGCGCTGCAGGGCCTCCAGACGGCGGGAGAGCATGGTGGTGGCATTGTCTCCGTTGGTGGAGGCGAAGCAGTAGGCCCGGGCCATGCCGTCCAGATCCTCATATTCGATTGCCCATGCTTTGCCATAGCTGGATGCTACCATATTGACGCCGTATTGTTTCAGGGTTCTCAGGTTATGGCTCAGGTAAGGCCAGCAGGCGATTCCGTCCCAGGACACCCGGTACTCCTGTTCCACCGGGAAGGTGGAGGTGCCCTTCCGGATGCTCTCCTCCATCTCGGCGTTGAGCTGCTCCATGATGGCGGTGGTGGATGGCTTACCCCGGTTGCACACCATGGCGGACATATAGTTGAACAGCTCGAATCCGCCGATGGGGGCGGGCTTGTGATCCAGCAGGTTGTTGGCCCGCTCCCATAAGTAGCTGTTGCGCTGGGAGATGGTCATGACCTCCTTGAAGCGGGCCTCGTCCCAGGTCTTTCCGGTGAAGGCGCACAGGTCTTTGATCAGCTGGTCGATCTGGGTACGGACATAGCGCACCCGGGTCTCGGTCACATAGTCCCAGGGGTTGTAGCAGGTGTCGATGAAGAACACGGGGATATTCAGCTGATAGGCCAGATTCTCGTACCACTTGGTCAGCTGGTTGCAGATGTTGTTGGTGAGCAGCAGGAAGTCCGGCTTGACCATTTTGCCTCCGTCGGGGAGCTCCACCTCGCTCTCCCCGTTGAGGACGGCGGCGTAGGCCAGGTTTAGCTTCGCATAAGCGCACAGGTCATTGTTATAGCCCAGAGGCCCCTCGCACTCCTGAAGGAACGGGTTGGCCTGATGGCGGGCGGCGATGCCGGCGGCGTGATTTTCCGGATAGAGCACATTGAGCCCCAGGGTTTCCGCAATTTCCTGGGGGAAGATGGAGGCGGACCAGCCCACCTTTTCCCCGCGTTCCTTTGCAAGCCGGGCATTTTCAAACAGAGCGTTGGTCTGCTCCCCGATCATCAGCATGGACTTGGGTTTGGGGCGCTTGGGCTTGGGGGCGGAGCGGCCTGCTGCCCGCTGTCCGCCGGAGCGGTAGTGGTATGTTCACTCATAGTTTAAAAACCCTCCTCACAAATTTGATTTTTCCATATTACCAAGCTTGTTTCTCCCAATTCAGGCTTTTTCTGCGCTCCCGCTCCCGGGGGCGGGAACGCAGAAAAGAATGGGGAGTTCGATATGGACGGCTTATCGGATCTCCTTGGCTTCGTACATGGCGGCGATTTTTTCCGACGAATAGCCCAGCGCCTCCAAGACCTGAGCGGTGTCCCGGCCAATCGCTCCGGAGACGCGGCAGGGGATGTTGGCGGGATCCACAGAGGCGAAATGCACCGGGCCGTTGGTGAAGACCGTCTTGGTTCCGTCGGGATATTCATGGAAATAGGTGTAGTGGTTGACCTGTGCCTGAAGGTCATAGGGCACGTCCTTAAAGTGGCGCAGAACCTCGTGGGGCATGTCGTGCTCGTTGAACAGCTCATTCCAGTAGGAGACGGGCTGCTTGTTGAAGATCTCGTCAAAAATTTTGGTCAGCTCGGTGCGGTTGGCGTAGTATGCGGTGTTGGTGGAGTACTTTGGGATCCTCCGCCAGCTCCGGATGTCCGATCAGCTGGCACAGCTCCGGGAACCGGCGGTAATCGATGCAGGCCAGATAGAACCACTCTCCGTCGGAGCCCTGATAGGTGTTGCTGCCGGCGTGGCCGCAGTCCAGCCGGGTTCTGGGTAGCACGCGGCCGTTAAAGCCGTTGAGAATGCCGGTGCTGAGAATGAAAATGCCGGACTGATACAGGGACACGTCCACCTTGTCGCCAGTGTCGGTGACGGTGCGGCGGTACAGAGCGGCGCAGATGCCGCCCACCAGAGCCACTGCCACACTGTGGTCACCGATGCCGCCGATGGGCACCAGGGGGCCGCCGCCGGCGGGGGCAGGTCGGCCATCAGACCGGTGCGGGAGAAGAAGGTGGTGTAGTCATATCCGGGGCGATCCTTATCGGGCCCCTCAGAGCCATAGCCCAGTACTGCGGCGTGGATCAGGCGGGGGAAGCGGCCCTTGAGCTGCTCATAGGAGAGCCCCATGCCCTCCAGGGCCTGCTCCCGGAAGTTGGTCAGCAGCACGTCCGCCCCCTCCAGCAGCTTCATCATGGCCTCCTGCCCGCCCTCTGTACGCAGATTCAAAGAGACAAAGCGCTTGTTCAGATTCTGCATGTCGAAGTTGGGGTTGGCATCCGGAGTACAGGGAGAGAGGGTGGTACCCGCCTGCTTGCGCCAGGCGTCGCCGTTGAGCGTCTCCACCTTGATCACGTCGGCTCCCCCACTCGGCCAGAACGCGGGCGCACATGGGCCCCGCCAGCATGGTGGACAGTTCCACAACCTTGATTCCTTCCAATGGTTTCATATTAATCAAATCCTCCTTTTATTTTGTTCCAATTCTTTTGCAGCCCCCCGCGGGAGTGGGAATACAAGGGGGAAATTTGGACTTGGGAACACAAATCAGAATGGAAAATTTATTTTTCCCGCGCTTATCGCCCTGTGAAATGGGCGCTTCTCTTTCCAGGAAGGCCGCAGTGCCCTCTTTCCGATCCTCTGTGCTGAAAGCGATGGTCTGGGCCAGCCGCTCGATCATCAAGCCGGTGTTGATATCCGTCTCCGCTCCGTAATTGACGGCGATTTTGGCCAGCATCAGTGCCCGGGGGCCCTTGGACATTATCTGCCGGGCCAGCTTTTCCACCTCTGACATCAGCGCCTCTCTGCTGTCGTCGGTGACGATGTTGACCAGTCCGATGGCCTGAGCCTCTTCCGCAGTGATGATCTTGCCGGTGTAAATCAGCTCCTTGGCCTTGCTGATTCCCACCAAGCGGGTCAGCCGCTGTGTCCCGCCGGCGCCGGGAATGATGCTCAGATTGATTTCCGGCTGGCCGAACTTGGAGCGGCGGGTGGCGACCCGGATGTCACAGGCCTCCGCCAGCTCACAGCCGCCCCCCAGGGCATAGCCGTTGACTGCGCAGATCACCGGTTTGTACAGATCCTCCAGATCCTTCAGGGCGGTGGTGGCTGTCCCGATCATCTGATCCATGTAATACCGGTCATGGAGCTCCTGAATGTCGGCTCCGCTAGCAAGGGCTTTGTCCCCGGCCCCGGTGACCACCACCACCTGAACGGCGTCGTCCAGCCTGGCCTGACGCACTGCGGCGCTGATGTCCCGCCACATTTCAGGGCTCAGGGCGTTGCGCACCTCCGGACGGTTGAGGGTAAGATACAAAATTCCGTCCCTTACCTCATACAAAATATTTTCAAATTCCATGTACAGCCGCACTCCTTTCCGCTGTCTGCTGTTCTGCCGGCCTGTGTCGCCTCCTGCAAAGGAAAGCGCTACAGCAAAATATTACAGCAATTTCTGTGCCAAGTTTCCAACTGCCGGCCCGCTGATGGCCGGGCCGCCCCTTTGTGGGTTTCTATTAAGGTAAGCGCGGTTTTTTTGCCCGGCGGAGTGTGAGCTGCTCTGCCGGGCATCTGCTAAAGTGCGCAAAACAACTGCGCAATTGCACAGATTAAAGCGTGCAATTGCGCAGTTGCTTTGCGCGGTTTGGACAAATAAAACAGCTCAATTGCGCCATCCCTTGTATTTTCTAGATAAATCAACTGGGTTGGAGCATCGCAATTTCTTTGCCTTTTCGCGCAAATTTATGAAAAAAGGAACCTTCTTTCTCCAAACAAAGAATCCTCAAAAATTTTTGTCTCTTTCTGAAAAGGTGGCACAAATCTTGCTTTTATTATTTTGCAGTGATGCACCGCAGTTTGGTCACACAGGAAGCTATATCATTTGGAAGGGAGTGTTTGGATGGAGAACATCTACATCATGAGCGGGGTGCGCACCGCCATCGGAAAATACGGCGGATCCCTGAAAAGCGTTCCGGCCCACACAATGGGGGCTCTGGTGATTCGTGAGGCCCTGTCCCGGGCCGGCATAGCCGGCGCCCTGGTGGACGAGGTTATTTTAGGGGAGGTGCGGCAGAGCACCGAAGCCTCGAACATCGCCCGGTGCGCCCTGCTGGAGGCCGGCCTTCCGGAGACGGTTCCCGGCTATACCGTCAATCGCCTGTGCGCCTCCGCCATGCAGGCTGTGCTCTGCGGCTACCAGGAGATCTGGACTGGCCAGGCCAAAACCGTTGTGGCTGGAGGGACGGAAAACATGAGCCGCGCCCCCATCTATCTGCGGGGCAGCCGCTGGGGCGGGAACAAAAACACCCTGGTGGATTCCAACATTGAGGCCGGCACCACCTCCGCTCCCGCGGAGATCTATGGTACCGGTCTGAGTATGCCGAAGACTGCGGAAAATGTGGCGGAGCGCTTCCACATTACCCGGGAGGAGCAAGACGCCTTCTCCGTGGAATCCCAGCGCCGGGCCCATCAAGCCATTCAGGCGGGATATTTTAAAGAAGAGATCGTCCCTGTCCATGTGAAGGAGAAGAAAAACGAGTTCATATTCGACACGGACGAGTTTGTGAAGCCCACCACGACTTTGGAGGTGCTGGCAAAGCTGCGGCCCATTGTGAAGCCTGACGGCACTGTCACCGCGGGCAACTCCTGCGGCCTGAACGACGGAGCCGCCGCCCTGGTGCTGATGTCCGAGACACAGGTCAAGGCCATCGGCCTGAAGCCCATGGCCCGGATCATCGACGTCACCACCGCCGCTCTGGATCCCACGATCATGGGGTACGGCCCCTACTACGCCACCAAAAAATCCTTCAGCGCACCGGCATGACGCTGGATCAGATCGACCTGGTGGAGCTGAACGAGGCCTTTGCCTCCCAGTCCGTGGCCTGTATCCGGGATCTGGGCCTGGACCCCGCCAAGGTCAACATCAACGGCGGCGCCATCGCCCTGGGCCATCCCCCTGGGCTGCACCGGAGCCCGGCTGATCGTCACCCTGATGCACAACCTGAAGCGCACCGGCGGGAAAATCGGCTTGGCTACCCTGTGCATTGGCGGCGGACAGGCCATGGCCGCCCTGATTGAAATGCAGTAACTGTGGTCCCAATTCTTTTGTATGTCTCCCCACAGGGCGGGAACAGCGAGAAACTTTTTGAACGCGGGGACACAAAATCGAATTGAGGACAGCTGAAAAGGAGGGCCGCAATGGTAATCAAGGAACAGTCTGGACTTCGGGCGGTTTTGAAAGATATTCCCATACCCCCCGTGTATGTGGTTCGGCAGAATTTCCCTCAGGACGGCATTCCGGACGTGTCCGCATGTCTGCGGGAAAAGCTGGATCGGGAGGAGCTCCGCTCCAGAATTCGTCCCGGCATGCGCGTTGTGCTGACCGCCGGAAGCCGCCAAATTGCCCACATGCCGGAAATCCTCCAGGAGCTTGCTCGTTTCTTAAAGGGGCAGGGGGCAAAGCCCTATATCATCCCCACGATGGGCAGCCATGGCGGGGCCACCGCAGAGGGGCAGCGCAATATTTTGGAGAGCTACGGCATCACGGAGGAGTTCTGTGAATGCCCCATCTTCTCCAGTATGGAGACGGTGGAGGTAGGGAAAATGCCGGACGGGGATCCGGTTCGCATGGATCGCTTCGCCTTTGAGTCCGACGCCGTCGTTGTGGTTGGCAGGATCAAGGGGCACACCGCTTTCCGCGGCCCCTATGAGTCCGGACTGGTCAAAATGATTGCGGTTGGCCTGGGAAAACGAGAGGGGGCGGATCTCCTGCACCAAAAGGGCTTCCGGGTGTTTGGAGAGCGCCTTCCCCAGTATGCCCGGGTGATATATGACCACTGCAACATTCTGTTTGGCGTGGGAATTATCGAAAATGAGCATGACGAAACCTGTCGCATAGAGGTGCTCCCCTCAGAGGAAATCTTTGACAAGGAGCCTGCGCTGCTGACCTATGCCAAGAGCCGCATGCCCCGTCTGCTGTTCCCGGAGACAGACCTTTTGCTAGTGCGGGAAATTGGGAAAAACTTTTCCGGAAACGGGATGGATCCCAATGTCACGGGCACCTTCGGAACTCCGTATGCCTCCGGCGGGATTCAAAAGCAGAGAACCGTGGTGCTGGATATTTCAGCGGAGAGCCACGGCAGCTTTGTGGGGCTGGGCACGGCGGACGTCACCACAAAGCGGGCCTTTGAGAAGTTGGACACCAACACAACTTATTTCAACATGATCACCACCAAGGTGCTGGGGGTGGGGAAGATTCCCGTGGTCATGGAGGACGACCGGCTGGCGATTCAGACCGCGCTGAAAACTCTGGCCGATGTGGATCCAAAGCGTTCCCGCATCGTGTATCTGAAAAATACCCTTTCCCTTCAGACAATCATGATTTCCGAAGCACTTTTGGACAAGGCAAAAAGCTGTAAGGAGGTGGATATTTTAGAGGGTCCGCGTCCATTCTCTTTCGACGCGGACGGAAATCTCATGGATCTAGCGTAATGCTATCGGCTGAAAATCTGTGGAAAGAAAAGGAGAATTGGTATGAGGGCAGAAGAACTCAAGACAATTGTTGTCATCGGCGCCGGTATCATGGGGCAGCAGATTGCCATGAACACCGCCATCAAGGGCCGCGCCTCCGGCTATCAGGTCATTTTGTGCGACAGCTTCCCCGCTGCCGTGGAGAAAGCCCAGGCCTGGGCTGACAAGTACTTAGCCGGCCGCGTTGCCAAGGGCCGCCTGACCCAGGAGCAGGTGGACGACGTCAAGGCGAATCTCACCATCACAGGTGATGTAGACGGATCCGCCGCCAAGGGCGATCTGGTGATCGAGGCGATCATTGAGAAGCTGGATGTGAAGCGGGAGCTGTTCGAACGCATCAGCAGGCTGTGTAGGCCCGATACGGTGCTGGCCACCAACTCCTCCAATATCGTCAGCTCCAAGCTGGCTGACGTAACGGAGCATCCGGAGCGGTTGATGAATATTCACTACTTCAACCCCGCTTTGGTGATGGAGCTGGTGGAGCTGGTCCGGGGACCTCATACTGGAGACGAGGCTGTGGAACTGGCTCGCACCTTCGCCATCAATACCGGCAAGAGCCCCATCGTTTTGAACAAGGAGATTGCCGGCTTTGGCAACCAACCGCATCAACGCCGCCGTGGTTCACGAGGCCCTGTCTCTGCTGGAGAAGGGGATTGCCTCTGTGGAGGATATCGACACAGCCTGCGAAAAAGGATTAAACTATCCCATGGGGCCCTTCCGCCTGATGGATCTGACCGGTATTGATGTGAACTACTATGTGCGGGTAGACCGCTACGCTGAAGCCATGATTCCTTTGACGCGCCCAACCCCCTGGTTATTGAAAAGTTCAAGAAGGGGAGTTCGGCAAAAAAGACCGGCAAGGGTTGGTACGACTATACTGACGCAAAGTAAGCCTGTGTCTGTGTATGTGTAATGGAAAATTAAGACGAAAATAGGAGGGGAATACTATGGAATCCAGTACCATCGCCATTATTATCACAGTGGTTTCGATGATTCTGTTCTTCAGTAACAAGCTCCCCCATGAGCGTGGTCGGCAGCATCACCGCTCTGGCCTGCGGGCTATTGATTCCGGAGATGAGCAAATCCTCTGTCTATTCTAGCTTCGGCGGCAGTACCGTCATTATGGTGGCCGGCATGTGTGTGGTGGGCGACGCCCTATTTGTCACTGGCATCGCCCAGAAGCTGGGTGCAAAGATATGCAATTCCCCCTTTGCAAAAAATGAACGGATTTTTGTAATCACAGTCGTTACCATTTGTACTGTGATGTCCGCTTTCCTGAGCAACTCCGCCTGTATTGCCATGTGGATGCCCATTATCGCCGCTGTTGCCGCAGGCTCCAACGGACGGATCCGCTCTAAGATCGTTATTTTCCCCGCTGGAACGGCCTGCGTCTTGGCGGCGCCTGTACTCTGGTGGGCTCCGTCTCCCAGGGTGCTGCCAACGCGGTGCTCCAGGGCTATGAGGGCTATGAGGTCGGCATGGGCATGTTCGATATGAGCGTGGCCATGGTGCCCGCCGCCATCGTGCAGATTATCTGGTGGGGCACCATTGGTTATAATATGTTGATCTGGGTACTTAAGCCTGACAGCCCCGGCTTTGACAAAAACAACGCCTTCTCCGTTGCCAACTTCAGCGGCAATATAAACGACCAGAAAGAGATTCCTGCCTGGAAGGGCACCCTGTCCATCGTTACCCTGCTGATCTGCATTGCCCTGTTTTTCCTCAGCGGTGTGGCTCCCTTCAGCAGCAAACTGGACATCGCCATTGTGGCTTTACTGGGCGCCACCTTCCTGTTTGTTACCGGCACCGTCCCCGTGAAGGAGTCCCTTGCCAATCTGCCCTGGGACGTTCTGGTGTGTATCGGCACCATCTCCGCTCTGGGCACTGCTCTGGATGTGTCCGGCGGCGGCCAGGTGCTGGCTGACGCTGTGCTGGCTCCCTTCGGCGGTCAGAACGCCTCGATCCCCCGTGGTCACTGCGGTAATCTGCCTGCTGTGCTCCGCCCTCACCCTCTTCATGCAGAACAGCGGCGTAGCGGCTATGATTACCCCGTGGTCATCCCCATGGCAATGTCCCTGGGGATCAGCCCGCTGCCCTGGGTCATCGTTGTGGCCGTCGGCACCAACCTGGCCATTGCCACCCCCATCGGCACCGCCGTCAACATGCAGATTCTCCCCGCCGGCTATACCTTCAAGGACTTCGCCCTGCTGGGCGGGCCTCTGTGGCTGATCATGACGATTGTGGTCACTGTCTGCAGTGTGCTCTTCCTGCTCTAACTCCACTCCCGCATTTCTCTCTTTGCCGCCCTGGCTCACAGCGCCGATGTGGGCCAGGGCGCGCTCTTTTAGAAGCCTGCGGTGTGGAACTTCCCCCCACCATACCGCCCTGGAAAGGAAACAACATGCTGGACACCTTTTTTCTATGCCTTCAACGCCATTGCCCCCATGCTTTTTTTGATGCTACTGGGGTACTATCTCAGGTACACACATTTTTTTGACCTGTCCCTGCTGAAGCGAATGAGCACCTTTACCTTCCGGTTCGGAATCTCGGCCATGATGTTCCGCAACGTGTACACCCTGTCCGATCTGTCTGAAATCCGGGTGGACATGATGTGCTTCATCCTGATTTGCTGTGTGGCAATCACCGCCGTGGGTTGGGCGGAGGCCATGCTGTTTACCCAGCAGCGCAGCCGCCGGGGGGTGATGATTCAAAACAGCTTCCGCAGCAATTTTTCCATCATTGGAATCCTTCTGGCCACCGCTCTGGGAGGGGCGGAGGGCGGCAGCATCGCCGCCAGCATGCAGGCCCCGACCATCATCTATTTTAATGTTGTCTCTGTCCTGTGCCTGATCTACTTTTCCGATCAGCCCCAGCGGCGTGTCAGTCCGGGCTACATTCTGAAGAGCATTGCCACAAACCCCATGATTCTGGGACAGGTGGTGGGTTTAGCCTGCCTGATTGCCCGTCAATGGATCCCACGGGACGCCTCCGGAGAGCTGCTCTTTTCCATCCAGGGCAGCCTGCCCTTCCTTTATTCAGCGGTGGACAGCCTGGCCTCCATGGCCACGCCGCTGATCCTTGTCCTGATGGGTGGGCAAGTGGACTTCAGCGCGGTGGGAGCCATGAAAAAGGAACTGATCGTGGGCATTGTTCAGCGGTTGATTCTTGCCCCCCCGTCATTGGCTTCTGCCTGGCCTTTGTCGCCCAGGATCTGGGCGTGTTTACCCTCACCCCCGCAACTGTGGGTACTCTGGTAGGGGTGTTTGGTTCACCGGTTGCCTCAGCCAGCGCGGTCATGGCGGAGGAGATGGGCGGCGACGGAGAGCTGGCCCGGCAGTATGTTGTCTGGACATGCGCCCTGAGTATGCTGACGCTGCTGCTGTGGATTGTTTTTCTTCGGGAATTTGCTTTTGCTGTAACAGAAAAATATGGCGAAAAATATCGAGACTATCGAACAAGTGGCAGAAAGAGCTCGATTTCCTGCGAAATTGTCGCCCCTTCTGCTATGAGAAGTGTCATTTCCCAGGTGCATGTTCTGGGAAATGACGGGATTTCAATGAGTTCCTGCGCCTGCGGGCGCAGGAACTCTGTGCGAGGCATCCCCTGCGGGGGAGTTTTTCGACTGGCTGAAAAATATCAGCAGTTTCGAAAGAACTGCTGGTCAACTCGTCAAAAAAACTTATGCAAGAATTGGTATGGCAGAAACACCTTTGCGGGCTGGGCAAGAAGGTCGTCTAGGTGGACGGCCTGGACAAGGTGCTCACCGAGTTGAAGGCCCAGGGCCGTAACCTGAACCAGCACCGCCGTTAAGAACCGGGGCGGAGGCCGGGGTGCGCTCGGCGGTGTCACTCGCTATGTCAGCCAAAAGGAAAAGACGCTGTGGGAGAGACAGCGGCTGGTGACCGGCTGGAACTGCACCGCCCAGTCTGTCCTCTCCGAGATGTAGCTCACCAAAGAACGGTTTCGAAACACGGACGGGCGGCAGTACTACCACTTCGTCCAGTCCTTTGCAGAGACGGATGACCTGACGCCCCAGGAGGCCCACGCCATCGCTTTGGAACTGGCCCAGCGGGAGTTCCCCAACTTCGAGGTACTGGTAGCCACCACATCGACACCGACCACCTGCACAGTCATGTGATCGTCAACAGCGTCAGCTTCCGGGACGGAAAAAAACTCCACCAGAGCGCCGCCGACCTGCAAGCCCACCGGACCGTCAACGATGAAATCTGCGCCGCCCACGGTCTGGCGATCCTGCCTCCGCCTGAAAGGCAGGTCGAGCGGAAGCGGATGAGCAGTCGGGAGTACCGCTCTGCCGCCAAGGGTGAGAGCCGGAAGTTCCGGCTGATGAACACCATCGACCAGTGTATGCGGTATGCCTCCACCAAAGAGGAGTTTCTCTCCCTGATGGAGAGCGAGGGGTATCAGGTACGGTGGACGGAGAGCCGGAAGAACATCACCTACACCACGCCGGAGGGCATGAAGTGCCGGGACGACCGGCTCCACGAGGAAAAATACACCAAGGAGGTCATGGAAGATGAGTTCCGAATCCGGGGTCTCTGGAGTAATTGAAGGGGCGGAACGCTCCGCAGACTATGATACCGCAGGACTGTCCCAGCAAGGAGGAGTGACAGGAGTTGCTCCATCGGGCTGGACGAGCTGGAGCGGCACACGGCGGCCCACACAGCCCTTTTGCGGGAGGTTTCCAGCGGGAAGGAACTGTACCCCACCGAGGAGCAGTTGGAGACACTGTCGCGGGGGGCAAATGTGTACAGAACTGAAACGGGCTGGGAGGAAGAAAGAGATATCTATCTTGCCGCCCGGTTTGGATACGGCGCTGTCCGTACCGGCCTGGCTGCTCCTGCTGGGGACGCTGGTGGGCATGGTGGCCTTGCGGACCATCTGGTCCGGCTTGGCCGCAGTCTGGAGCGCGGTCAGGGTGCTGATCCCGTGAAGGACAGCACTACCACGCCCCACCGCTCCGACCGCAAGACCCTGCGCAGAGAGCAGGAAAAGAAGATCGCCCTCGGTCATAAGGAGGACGACCATGAGGAAGAACAGACCTGGCAGCAGACCATGGGCTGAGGCCAACCGTTCCCTGATATGGAAAGAAAGGCGAATAAAAAAAAGATTACGAGGAGTATCGGGACACCGACGTTCTGGGCAGTTATCACCCTGAGATGGTCGTACTGCTGGAGCAGCGTGGTGGCGAGGTCCTAACCACATTCCGAGACACCAATTATCAATAACAGGAGGACCACCTGGAGAGCCAGCGAAAGATGCTCATCCGGGGAAAAGTGTTCCTTGTGACCTCTGTGTTTCCCTCTGAGGCCATAGCGACGCCCACGGACAAACTGCTCTCCATGATCGACGCGGAGCTTTCCAAGCAGAGCCACAGCACCTGATGTTTTAGTGGACTTGGGGAGCCGGTTACTGTCCGTACCCCATACCGGCTTGCCCCTGGAAAAAGAGGTTACAGAATATGGAAAGCCAAAAATACAATATCTTATACGGACGGCTCAGTCAGGACCATCCATAACCATGATGTAATTTATAAAGGGTGGATTACACCACCAAACATTACATCATGACTGGCGGCTCATTTGTGGCGAATGAAAAGACAGTTGTGATGAAGGAGGGATGCCCTCACACCTACTCGCACCTGCCAACCACACATTCCCACAAAGGAGGTCACTATGGAACTGACCTATTCGTTATGCGGGGGACTACCTGATCCCCAACCTCGCACTGAAGGACACGAAGGAGTATCACATCGGCAAGTATGGCCGGATGCGCTGTGCCTATCTAAAGAACCACTGTCCGGCCCTTTACAGTTCTCTGCTGCTGACGGAAAAGCTGCTCCCTCATCTGGCGGAGATTGACGCTATATTGATTCTTGCACCGTGGGCTGCAAAAACGGCGTTGGCGCGGTTCGAGAGGAACACCTTCTGGCAGTGCTTGCACAGCCGCAGCGGCCGGTCATCGTCCACCAGCAGGAAGCTGAACATCATCTGGATGCCTAAGAGCAGTGAATGGAAGTCCCAATAGATGGTCGGCTTGTCCAGCAGCTCGATGTGGTAGCTGGGCGCGATGCCGCCAAAAGCAGCCATCGCCTTGCGGTACAGCCCCCTGCTCTCCTCGTCAATGGCCTCATAGTCGTTGTAGTACAAAATGGAGGTGGTCAGCGTGAAAGCCCAATCCTTAAACTGCTGCGCCACCCAGGGGTAGGGCTCCGCGTATTCCCGCTGGAAGCTCATGGTTTTTGCCATCGGCTCGTCGGCAAAGGTCATGGTCAGCGCGATCATCACCCGGTCATCAGAGACATTCCAGGTAGATTCTACTCCCTCTTTCACAAGGTCCAGCTTGTCAAAGGGATAGAACAGCGCAAGGTAGCGGTCGGTCTCCATCGTTTCTTCCTTTGATGAAGTGATTTTTCGGCAGATAGACCGCCTCATAGTCCATGAAGGACGGCGTGGTGGGCAGCGCCGTCATCAGGCCCAGCAGGCCGTACCGGGTGACAAACTCCTGGACCGCCTTCTCCACCTGTCCTCCGGCCTGCGGCCCATCATCAGTATCCCCACATTCAGAGCGTCCAGCACCATGCCGGGCATCTCCTTCATGGGATTGTAAACATCGGGCCTGGCGTCCCTTCCTGGCGTGATATACTTCCTGCCGTCCTCGGCAACCCTCAGCTCATAACGGTCATACCGCACCCAATGGGAGCGGGACTGTTCAAAAGATATTCTTCATGGCCGCACCCTCCCTCTATGTAACCTGTATCTATATTAAACATATTACTATTCTATCAGCCGTCCTTGCCATCGTCAAGGGCGGCTTTTTTTTCGTCTCCGCTTTGTTTTGTTCTCCCGGCGGATCACGGCGTCCCTGCCTGCCGTCTCCAGCAGAGCGGCGTATTCCTCCATGAACTGCCGCTCCCGCAACGTCAGGCTTCTTTCGCTCTTTTTCACAAAGATGGTCATAGAGCTTCCGCTGCAAGTTCTTTCGGATGGTGTTGCGCACCTTGCGGATGTTGCGGTCGGACTGGCCCCGCAGCCCGGCAAGCTGTGTGGTGCTGTAAAGCCGGAGGGAGAGAAAGTAGAGGACTTCCTTTGTGTTCCTCGCTCAAGGACTGTATCAGTCTTGAGAGGAAAGCGTTTGCAGTCAGGTTGTGCATCTCATAAGGGCAGTCGAAGATCAGGTCCAGAAAATTGCCGCTGGACATTTGCCGCACCGTCGGATGGTTCAGCCAGCGCGGCACGATCCCCGGCTCTGGCACGGCCATATATTCCAGCGGTACGTCTCCCCGTAGGTTCTCATGGTCCCGTTCCCGGCGCTCCCGGTTGCGGTCCAGCCTGTCCCACTCCTTGACCACCACGTCAAAGTCCGCCTCGGTCCGGGCGGCGTCCTCCAGCCGGCGCAGCGCCTCGGCCCGCAGTTCCCGCTAGCCGCTTTTCGCTGGAGGGCGCGGCTTCCTCCTCCGCGTCCTCCAGTTCGGCGGTATAGTCAATGGGCTGCTCGTCCTGCTCCAGCTCGTTCTCCAATTCTGCGGCCCGTTCCTTGGCCAACGCCCGCGCCAGTTTTTTTGCCGTCCAGCGCGTCCGCCCAGGAGGCGAAGTCATCCGCCTCCATATCCAAAAAAAGCTGGGCCTCGTCCGATGCTGCTGCCACGACCTCACCTCCCTCTAAAAATATTTTTTCTTTTTGGGAAAACAGTTCCGTTTTGCACCCACTTTTTCTCCTATCAGTGTAAGCAGTAATCTGTATAGAGATTATAAAATTACTTCGCCGCTGACAGCCAGGGAGAAAGGGAGGGCGGTCCCATGCGCAGGGGCTACGGATAGCAAGCAGCCGCATGGCGGTTACATGAAACGGAACTGAGGTCATTATACAAACGTGTGCGCCGTGGGCGCAAGAAAGTGAGGTTCAATGGCAGAGACGAAGGGCATCTTCCTGACCCGGCATATCGGGCAGACCACCTACAAGGTCCGCGTCCATCTCAGCAAGACCGGCGGAGAGACGATGGAGGACAAAAATTTTTACGCCTGATCCGCAACGATGGGCTGGCAATGGGCGGAGAATGTGGTATAATGGAAGTGCCGCAATGAGCCGTCCGTCTGAAAGGAGCGCCTGATATGGCAGTGACAGACGGAAGAAAAATCACCGCGCTCTATGAGCGCCGTCCCGCGACGATGACATCGCGGGCGACTCGAACTCCATTCTGAACCAGAAACGATACCTCGAAACCTACGCGCAGCAGCGCGGCTATACCAACCTCGTCCACTATACGGACGATGGATGGTCCGGCGGCAATTTTGAGCGCCCCGGCTGGAAACGGCTGGTGGCGGACATGGAAGCCGGGAAGGTCGCCCATCTGCTGTGCAAGGACATGAGCCGCATCGGCAGGAACTACCTGCAAACCGGCTTCTACACCGAGGTCATGTTCCGGCAGTATGGAGTTCATTTTGTTGCTGTCGCAAACAATATTGACAGCGATGAGCAGGAGAGCAGCGAGTTTGCTCCATTTTTTGAATATCATGAACGAATGGTATCTGCGGGACCAGTCCAAGAAGGTGGCGGCGGCCTACCGGGTCAAGGGAAAGGCGGGCAAGCCCACCAGCAACAGCCCGGTCTATGGCTATAAGAAGGACCCGGAGGACAAGGACCACTGGCTGGTGGACGAGGAAGCCGCCGCCGTGGTGCGGCGCATCTTCCGGCTGGCGGTGGAGGGGCACGGCCCCTATGACATCTCCAAGCTGCTCACGGCGGAGAAGGTGGAGGTCCCGGCCACTACCTGGCGCGGCAGCGGGAGGCGCAGCACAGGCCGGGCAAGCGGAAGGGCCAGTCCGCGCTGGATAAGAACCGCCCCTATGACTGGTATGGGGAACACGGTCAGTACCCTGCTGGAAAGGCCGGAATATATGGGGCATACGGTGAACTTCCGTTCCTCTAAAAAGTCCTACCGGGATAAGCGGGTGAAGAACGCCCCGGAGGACTGGCTGGTGTTCGAGAATACCCACGAGGCCATTGTTGACCCGGAGACCTGGCAGCTGGCCCAGCAGGTGAAGCGGACGGTGCGCCGGACGGACACTACCGGCGTCGCCAACCCCTTCACCGGCCTGGTGTTCTGCGCTGACTGCGGAGCAAAGATGTACAATCATCGCGGAATCGAAAAAATGCCAACGGCAAAAGAATATCCCAGTGATTTCTATAACTGCTCCACCTACTGCCTGACCATTGAGCGGGAGACCAAGCAGTGTTTCTCCACAGCGTCAGCACCAGGGCGCTGACCGAGCTGGTGCTGGAGACCATCCGCACCACAGCCGGGTATACCCTGGCCAACCGGAAGGCGTTTATCCAGAAGGTGCGCAGCATCTCCCAGGTCCGGCAGCAGGAGGCCGCCAAAGAGCTGTCCCGCAGGGTCGCCAAGGCAAAGAAGCGGATGGCGGAGCTGGACATCCTGATTAAAAAGCTGTATGAGACCTATGCCCTGGGGCGGATGGACGAAAGCGGTTCGGGCTGCTGTCCGCCGGATACGAGAAGGAGCAGGACGAGCTGGAGCAGGCCCTTGCCGCTGACCAAGCCAGCCTCGACCAATTCAACGAGGACACGGACCGCGCCGACAAGTTCCTGGCCCTGGCAAAGAAGTACACAGACTTCTCGGAGCTGACCCCGGCCATGCTCAACGAATTTGTGGAGAAGATCATGGTCCACGCCCCGGACCGAAGCACCGGGGAGCGGGTGCAGGAGATTGAAATCTATCTCAAATTTATTGGGAAGTTCGACGTACCCATGCCGGAGCCTACCCCGGAGGAGCTGGCGGCGGAGGAAGCACGCAGGCAGCGCCGCGCCCGCGACCACGCGAAGTATCTGCGGCAGAAGGAGCGCAAGCGCAAGATTGCCGAGGGGCTGATTGTCCCAGGGGAGCCATACCATCTGGTGTGCCAGTGCTGCGGGGAGCCGTTCCAGTCCATCCGCCCCAACGCCAAGTTCTGCAAGCCAGCTTGCCGGGGAGAAGTTCTACCGGCAGCAAAAAGCGAGCTGCCA